>Ga0272442_10009662_pt1 | contig 12027 bp, 10 predicted proteins | sample SSMForm2O_FD_200262 | JGI IMG/M metagenome (GOLD analysis project Ga0272442, IMG submission 200262) | Marine sediment archaeal communities from Little Sippewissett salt marsh, Falmouth, MA, United States - SSM-Form-2O | ecosystem: Environmental > Aquatic > Marine > Wetlands > Sediment ... | reverse complement strand
GAATCGTTACTGTCTGAATGACAAAACTACCGATTTCGAATTAGCGATTTCCAGAATTTCACCCCCTAATATCTTTGTCAATTTCGTGAATTGCACAATATCCCTTTTACTTATGAATAATGAATAATTTGCACTGACAGATAAATTTCTGGTATCTGATTTTTTGATTGTGCAAGAGGCCGAAGCAAGCTCCAGCACTCCAAATATGTCACAAATAACGGAACAGCAAATGTTAAGAATTACGTTGTCAGTGCAATAATGTGCCGCCAACAGGGATCTGCCGGCGCACTTCTCCACCGATCTTTAACTGTGTTTTACCCTCTGATACCCATTTCTGAAATTATTTTTTGATAACTTTGCAGATTCACACGACGAAGGTAGCTAAGAAGTCTCTGACGCCGTCTCACTAATTTGAGCAGTCCCAGTCTTGTATGATGGTCCTTTTTGTGTACCTTCAGGTGCTCAGTTAGATAACTGATACGATTACTGAGTATAGCGATCTGAACTTCCGTTGATCCAACATCTGTATCATGGAGTTTATATTTGTCAATTAAAGCCTTTTTACTTTCCTTCGTTAAAGCCATTCATTACCTCCCTTAGCAGGTTTCCTGTTTTATCCGAAGATCGCCGTAAATGTCCTTAAAAACGTCAATTGAGTAGATTTTTGGTTTTACTCTTAAGCGACGACCTTCCAAACCAATAATAATATACCATAAATGAGCGTCATTGTAAACGCAAAAGATTGTAGCAGATCTAAAATTCAAAAATTCAGTTTATGTCTGGAACATCGCTCTAACGACAGCCGCGTCCTTTTTGATCTGATCTGCCAGTTCCGCCGGACTGGTGAAGGTTTTCTCATCCCGTATCTTCCTTATGAAAAATACTTCCACGCTTTTTCCGTAGAGTATGCCCTCAAAGTCCAGCAAATGTACTTCAGCCCGGAACTCCTTTCCTCCGAAAGTGGGCTGCTTTCCCATATTCATAGCACCGCCAAAATTATGCCCGTTTACACGAGCTTTAACAGCGTATACGCCCGGCGGCGGCAAAAGCTGTTCCTCCAGCCTCAAATTGGCTGTGGCGTAGCCGATTTTGCGACCAATTCCCTTTCCCTGCACCACCGGCCCGGATAGAGAATATGGTCTGCCCAGTAGTTTCTGCGCCAATTCAAGATCGCCCTCCAGAATCGCCGCTCTGATCCGTGTGCTGCTGACAATCGCGCCGTTCAGCCTGTACGGTTCCACTATTTCCACTGCAAAGCCGTATTTCTCGCCCAAATCCTTCAGCAGCCATCTATCACCAGCCCTATCTTTTCCAAAAGCGCAGTCATAGCCTACCACTACCGCGCGAGCGTAGAACTTGCCCACCAGAACATCTCTAACAAATTCTTCGGGCAAAAGCCGGGATAACTGCTCGCTGAAATCTTCCATCACAACTCTGGATACGCCCAGCGATTCCAGCAACTCGATCTTTTGGGCGGTGGTAGTAAGAGCTGGCGGAGATTTGCCGGATATGGGGAGAGCAGGATGCGGATCGAAGGAGATAACCACTCCCTCAACGCCAAGTGCCTTCGCCCTGATCACCACACGACTGATCACCTTCTGATGGGCAATATGAACTCCGTCAAAAACGCCAAATGTCAAAACGGAGCCTTCAGAGGCAGACTCAGAACTCAAGGCTTCGGACTCGGAACTGATGCTTTCTTTTCCTTTTTTTTCGTCTTGCGTCTTATGTCTTACGTCTTGCTTAAAACCTACTTCAGCACTTTTACAGCTTTGCATATCATGGCTCGCGGATATAGTTCCGCTTTTGGGTCATAATCCTCAGTAGCTCTGCCAATACCGAGGAGCATCTCCGCCTCATCGCGAATACGTACCAGACTGTCGATCCCGAATCCCTTATCGCAGCGCGTTATATCTCCCGCATCCACCGGAATGCCGTTCAGAAATCGCTTCCGTGCCAGTTCTGAGACTGTGATCGCCGGCATGAAGGACAGAACGTCGTCGATAGAACGCATCAGCCCAGGAGCAATTTGCGGGTCAGCCTGAATCTTCTCCAGCGGCACAGAATCTTTCAGATCAAAAAGCCCCGATTTTGTTCGGACTAATCTTGAAAGGTGCGCACCGCAGCCCAGCGCATCGCCAATTTCTGACGCCAGAACCCGGACATACGTTCCTCTGGAACACAACACCCGGAAATCCAGCATGGAGTCCTCAAAATCCAGCAGTTCCAATTCATATATATGAATTTCGCGCGGCTTCCTGTCAACAGTTTTCCCCTGACGGGCTAATTTATAGAGCCGCTCGCCCTGAACTTTGACAGCCGAGATCATAGGCGGAGTCTGCTCTATCGCTCCCACGAAGCTCTTGAGTACGCTCTCCACATCCTCCTGCTTTACGTGGCTGCTGTCCGCGGTATTAAGGACTTGTCCGCCAGCGTCCAGCGTATCGGTTGTTATTCCCAGAGTTATGGTTCCTTCGTAGCCCTTCTCATGGTCAGGGAGAAATTGTATAATCTTCGTAGCCTTGCCCAGACACACAGGCAAAACCCCCGTAGCGTCCGGGTCAAGCGTACCCGTATGCCCTATTTTTTTCTCATTCAAAACGCGCCGCAGCCGGGCGACCACGTCATGAGATGTCATGCCTGAGGGCTTATTGATATTTAAAACGCCGTCCATAAAGAATTTACGCCCTTCCGGAGGCCCGACTCATGAATTTGAAATAACCAACCGGGCAACGCTTGTCATTCTGAGCGAAGCGAAGAACCTCCGTGAGGATAACATCTTCTTGAGAGATTCCTATAGAATTTTCGGAAAAGAGTTACATCGTGAATTACTTGCGTAGTTTAGCCCCTTGTGGGCGTCTTTTGCCACGGGGACAAGCCCCTATACTACGGATATTATATACCCAAAACCTCAACTCTTTTCCGAAAATTCTATAGCTCCGTTAGGAGCGTCATGTTTATAGATAGAGCAGCACCAAGCACACACAAGCTCCGTAGGAGCGACATATTTCTAATGTCTTAACATATCACCCCTATGGGGCTTAAGACATAATGGAAACATCACATCTATAAACATTGCACCCCTACGGGGTTAAGCTCATAAGCCCATTAGCCCATTAGCCTCTCACCCATGCTTTTGGATTTCACCGCTCACAGCCTCAAGAATCGTGTCCGCAACTTGCTCCACCGATCCGGAAAGGGTACAGCCTGCGGCAGCCCTGTGTCCACCGCCGCCGAACGCCGCAGCGATCCCGTTGACAGCCAGATCGCCTTTTGATCTCAGGCTCACTTTAACGTCGCCGTTTTCCAATTCTCTGAGAAACACAGCCACCTGGACACCTCTCAGGGAGCGGATGTAGTCGATTATGCCCTCGGTATCTTCGCTTAAAGCCCCCGTTTGCTGGTATATCGCATTTGTCACCGAAGTCCATACGATCTTGCGGTCATCGCTGAGTTGGAGCCTCTCCAGAGCAACGCCCAGAAGCTTGGCTCTCTGATAGGGTATAACTTCGTAGACTAACTCGCTAACTTTCTCCGGTCGCACGCCTTCGTCAATCAGCCGGGCGGCGATCCTGTGGGCTTCGGCAGTAGTATTGCTGAATTTGAAGCAGCCTGTGTCCGTAAGTATGCCGGTATACAGGCACACAGCCCGATCTAACCCGATTTCCAGATCACCACATTCCATAATATTAAAAATAAGTTCCGCAGTGGCACATGCTTCGGTATCCACGAGATTAAGCGTGCCGAATTGCTTGTTGCCGCGGTGATGATCAATATTAATAATGGCGTGTTTGGGATGGATTTTCGCCGCCAGTTCAGCTCCAGTTCGATCCAGATTTCCACAATCCAGAATTACTGCCACATCGACTTGAGTATTGTGTCTTAAGTCTTGAGTGAAGACTTCAGCATTCGGCAGGAAGCTGTAAGCCAGTGGCACAGGATCTAAATTTGCCACTGACACCTTTTTTCCGAAGTCTGATAAGAGTGAGTAAAGCGCAAGTTGTGAGCCTAAAGCATCTCCATCAGGATTAACGTGGGACAGGATCAGGAAAGTTTCATATTCCCTCAAAACTTCCAGTATCTCTTCCATTATCTTTGATTTTGGCATAATGTAACATAAAACACAAATCTTCAGCGAGTGAAACATTTTTTATGCTTCATGCCCACCACGCTGTTTTATATCGTATTTTCTTCCTGATCTTCCTCAATTAACTGATTTTCTTCCTGGCCTTCCCTGATTAACTGGGCGATTTTAATACTGTGATCAACTGATTTATCCAGCACAAATACTATTTCAGGCGTATGTCTTAGCATAATTCTGCGGCCGATTTCTCTTCGGATAAACCCGGTAGCGCTTTTTAAGCCTGCCAGTGTACTTTTCTGCTGGGCTTCGTCTCCCATTATGCTCACGCGGACTTTCGCATAACGAAGATCATCTGACATATCCACTCTCATAACAGTGCAGAATCCAACCCGCGGATCTTTGATCTGCCTGTGCAAAATATCGCAGATTTCCCGTTGTATTTGATCACCAATCCTGTCAGACCTTTTATACTCTAGCACGGTTAAAGCCTCCCGGAATTACGCTCGCAGTTCAACTGCGTTTTCTACTGAATTTCGATTTCGTAATCCACCAATTCTACCATGTGCGCTCCATTTATGAAATCCACGATATTCGACAATATGCTGTTGGTAAATTTGGCGTCATTTGATACACATGCGACACCCAGTGTTGCCCACTGCCATTGATCCAGTCTTTCGATTTCAGCGATGGAAACGTTGAATTTATTTCTGATTCTATCCTTTATGCTTTTGATCACCCGGCGCTTCTCTTTGAGAGAACGACTCTCCAGAAGTCGCAGATGAAGAGTACATATCCCGATATGCATTGTATCATAAGCTTATGTTACAGCTTCGCTGGAATTTCTTCATAGGTGTAAGACTCTATAATATCACCAATCTCAAAATCCGCAAAATCGTTGATCAATATACCGCATTCCTGACCGGCCGCTATCTCCCGCACATCATTACTAAAGCGCCTCAAGGAGTTGATCTGGCCCTCGTATACAGTCCTGTTGTTGCGTATTACTCTCACAGGAGAGCCGCGCAGCACTCTGCCGCTGTTCACGCGGCATCCGGCTATAACCCCAAATCGGGAAATACTGAATAGCTCGATCACCTCGGCCCTGCCCACTATAACTTCCCGCAGTTCCGGCTCCAACAGCCCTTCCATTGCGCTTCTTATATCTGAGATAGCCTCATATATGACGTTATACAGCTTCACCTCAACGCCTTCACGCTCCGCCAGCTTTGCGGCGCGCGGTGTCATAGACACATTGAAACCCGTTATGATAGCTTCAGAGGCAGATGCGAGCATCACGTCATTTTCCGTAATGTTGCCCACAGCAATATGGATCACATTCAGCTTTACCTCATCGGTGCTTAGACTCTGCAGCGATCCAACAAGCGCCTCAATGGAGCCATGAACATCGCCTTTTATTATGATATTTAGGTCCTTGATCTCACCTTCCTTGATCATCTGATAAAGATCCAGCGTCTTCATTCCGGACGCGGCCCTATCTTTTTCAAGAAGTTCAGCTTTACGCGACTCGCTCATATACCGGGCTTCTTTTTCGCCGCTCATCACGTAGAATTTATCTCCCGCCTCCGGGACGCCGGAGAAGCCGAGTACCTCAATAGGCATTGCCGGGGGTGCTTCATCTACACTCCGTCCGCGTTCATCGTTCATAGCGCGCACCTTACCATCCTGGGCGCCGGCTATGAAAAAATCGCCAATCTTCAGAGTACCATCCTGCACAAGCACAGTAGCTACCGGGCCGCGGCTTTTATCCACCTTGGCTTCGATAACTGTTCCTCTGGCAGGCTTGTCCGGGTTCGCCTTGAGTTCCAGAAGTTCCGCTTCAAGAAGCAGATTATCCAGCAAATTGTCAACACCGATGTTGTCCCTTGCTGAAATCTCCACGAAGATAGTGCTGCCGCCCCATTCCTCAGGAACCAGCCCCATTTCTGAAAGCTGCTGCTTGATTCGATCTGGATTTGCATTTTCCCTGTCGATCTTGTTGATCGCCACAACAATCGGCACATTCGCCGCTTTGGAATGGTCAACAGCTTCTATCGTCTGCGGCATAACACCATCGTCAGCCGCAACCACCAGCACCACTATATCCGTCACCTGCGCTCCACGGGCGCGCATCTTGGTAAACGCTTCATGACCAGGAGTGTCGAGGAAAACCACTTCGCCTCCCTCCAGCTTGACGTGATAAGCCCCTATGTGCTGTGTGATTCCGCCCGCCTCAGTATCCATCACATTCGTCTTACGCACAGCGTCCAGAAGCGAGGTTTTTCCATGATTGACGTGCCCCATTATAGTAACTACCGGCGGTCTTGGCTTTAGTTTATCCGGATCATCCGGTGCTTCCACCAGCAGTTTTTCTTCCGGGGTTAGCTTTCGCGTCGGCTCAAATCCATATTTCTTCCCCAAAAGCGACAGTACATCAAGACCAAGACGCTGGTTAACATTAGCCATTACGCCCTGCTGTATCAGGAATTTAGATATACTCGTTCTTTCTACACCAAGTACCTTTCCCAATTCGGTTGCCGTTATATCTTCTTCCACCTTAATAACCGACGGTTCAGCTTCCAGTTCTGATGCAGCTTCCTCAAGCTCCGCAATGACTAACTCCGCAGTCTCTTCATCAACGGAACTCATGTGGCTCTTAACCTCAACACCATACTGGTTCAGCCTCTTTATGAGTTCCTTGTTGGATATATTGAGTTGTTTCGCCAGTTCGTATACTCTTACGTTTTTAACCTTATGAGTTCCTTGCTGATCCAAATTTTCATGCCTCCGAGTTCTACCAGAAATCACAGTTCCAACACTAATTGGCTTCTACCAGGCTTATCAGCTTGCGCTTTAATTCGCCTATAGTTTCCGGGTCAATACAATCCGCCGAATTCTGAGCAATTCTAAAAGCCCTTCTTAGCTTTTCTGGCTCAATAGCCTCATTTATGCAGCGCATGTCAGGACAAATATAAGCTCCTCGACCTTTTCCCTTTCCATTCAGATCGACGGTAATAGTCTTTTCAGCAGATGATATCACGATTCTGATAAGATCCTTCTTGGCTTTTACCTGACGACATCCTATGCACGTTCTCTGATGAACAACCATCGTAGTAACTTTTTATATACTTGACTGATCAAGTATTGTCCTCACCCTTTAGCTTCTCTTAACGTTTCCTGCGCGGTTGCATACAATTTTTCAGCAGTTTTTGCGCCGATACCTGAGACTTCTGCCAGACTCTCCACGCTTGCGTTAACCACGTCTTCAACAGATGAGAATCCACCGCTCTCAAGTTTTTCGGCAATCTTGGCCCCAACTCCCTTCAAATCAGTCAGAGGTGTGGATTTGAATATGCTTTTCGCGATACTCTCCTTCGCTTCAGTTCCAGCTTCGGATTGGCTTCTAATGTCAATATTCCATCCGGTGAGCTTGGCTGCAAGGCGAACGTTCTGCCCCCTTCTGCCAATAGCCAGAGATAATTGGTCATCCGGCACCACAACTTTGGCTGACTTATCATCGTCATCCACATTTACTTTCATTATCTTCGCTGGACTTAGCGCGCTGGCAATAAACACCACCGGGTCCGAATTCCAGGGGAGAATGTCTATTCTTTCTCCGCCGAGTTCGTGGACTACCATCTGAACCCTGGAACCTCTCATTCCAACGCACGTTCCCACAGCATCCAGATTGGGGACATTAGTGGTAACAGCGATTTTCGAGCGATCACCAGGCTCCCTTGCAGTGGCCTTGATCTCCACAAGCCCGTCGTAGATCTCCGGTACTTCCAGTTCAAACAGCCTTCTCAACAAATCAGGGTGGGTTCTGGAGAGGATAATCTGCGAGCCGCGCGAATCAGGCCGCACCTCTATGATCAATGCGCGCAATCTATCGCCACGGCGGTACTCTTCGCCCTTTATCTGTTCCCGATAGGGAAGCAGCCCCTCTGTCCTATCAATATCAACGACTACATCGTTGTATTCATTACGCTGGACAGTTCCGCTAATTATTTCGCCTTCGCGGTCCCTGTATTCCTCGAATATGTTCTCTCTTTCGGCTTCCCTGATTTTCTGAGCGACAACCTGCTTTGCCGTTTGCGCTGCTATCCTGCCGAAATCTCTGGGCATCGTCTCGACATTGATAATGTCGCCGATCTTCGCGTTTGGATCTATTTCCTGTGCTTCCTCAAGAGGGACCTGTGCGGAAAAGTCAGTCATTATTTCCACCACTTTTTTGGGTGCAATAACCTTGATCTCGCCCGTACTTCTATCAATACTTACAGAAACCTGTCGATGGGAGCCATAGCGTTTTCTGGCAGCCAGAAGCAATGCGTTTTCAATAGCCTCAATCAGCACATCACGCGACAGATCTCTCTGGCGACTTATCTGATCAATAATACCCAATAAATCGTCTTTCATATTAGGCACGCAATCCGAATACCCCGGTCTCAAAAGCGGGTAACGGAGCCATCCTCCTCTCTTGTAACATCAGTTTGGTCCACAGTCAGCAGAAATAAGCTAACAGCATTTCAGCCACGCATTATAACATTGTTCCTGAAAAAATACGATGAATTACTGAAGTAAGCTTCTTCCGGGGCAAACTCTCGCAGGGATAAAGAACCACACACAAGCATTTACTGTATAAAATACGGGAAAAGAAAAATAAGGCTCTACAAAATAAAAGAGCGGGTAAAGACCCACTCCAAGTGAGAAGAAAAACACAAATTTCGACCCAGATGCTTAAGCAAGTGTTCCTGCAACCTCAGCCCGACAATATTATATCATAAGAACTCAGGTTTTGCAAGAAAAAAGTCGCACTGCCAAGCGTAAAAATTGATACAGTATGAGTCTATAAGTCTATGAATATAGTTATCAGTTATCGGTTATCGGTTTTCGGTAGAAGCTAAGAGCATAGAACCGACAACCGATAACCATCTATCACAGAGTTTCCTGCGGCAAAAGCTCTTTAACGAACGCCCGTAGTCCCGGACTTCCGGTTTCAGCCACTTTTTTCAGCTCAGAGATGGATTCCTGATCGCCTATTTTTCCGAACGCCTGAATAGCTGTTAGCTTTACCGTTGATTCTTCATTCGGGTTATCCAGCACACCTTTGAGTTGATTTCTTACTGAATTCAGAGCCTGGACGCTTACGTCCTCCCTTACGCCAATATTTCCCAGAGCGGCGACCGCGCTGTCCCTGACTCTGCTGTCCGGATCCCGGAGCGCCTCTATCAGAATATCAATTGCAGGTTCGCCTATCCTGCCCAGTGCCTGTCCAGCATCCAGCCGGACACCCAGCGAAGAATCTTTCAGTGCCTCCGCAAGTGCCCCCAGGGCTTTCTCCGGTCGCATCCGCGCCAACGCTCTTGCGGAACTACGCCTGACCTCTACATCCGCCTCGTTCTTTTCCAGCAGATGATACATAAACGGCTCTATTATGCGTTCGTCGTTCATCTCTTCCAGGGCATTTGCGGCAGAGCGGCGAATCCATTTGTCCTCACTGTCCAGAGATTTTAACAGATGCTCCAGAGCCTTTAAGTCACCGATCTGCCCCAGGGCGTCTATAACAACCAGCTTGATGCCGCCCAATTCGCCTCTTTTAAATATAACCCTGTCCGCGTCAACGGCTTTCTTAATCGCTTTCTTGTAGTTATCCAGATTGACTATTTGCATCTCGTCAACAACGTGCGTTATTACATCCCCCACCATCACGCCTTCCATATCGGCAGAGATGCTCTCGGTTTCGCTCACTTCCATCTCCGTCACGATAACGCCGTTACTGCTGTCCTTGACTTCTTTGATGCCGACTTCTCTGTATTTGGGTGCGATGATTGTTCTGATTATGCTGAACTTGGCTTCGCCGGGACTTGCCAGCACCTCAGCCAGCACAACGCCATAATCCTCTACAGTCTTGGTGCTTTTACCATCTATTGCGAAGATGATAGTGTCAAGCTTGATGCCAGCTTTATCAGCTTTGCTGCCGGGTTCCAGAGAAGCTACCACTACGCCTCTCTCTTCGGGATCAGGCTTCACTCCGATGCCCAATTCCTCAGTAGTCGCCACAGATATGGATTTCACCATTCTCAATGCAGCTTTTTTGTCCTCTTCCAGAGCAGCGACGAGGGCTTTTTTGTATTCTCCCGCGGTCTTTACCTGTCTTTCGTCCACGATATAGGAGATCAATTCTCCCGTCTCTATGGAGGCCTTATCAGCGGGCAAGCCCGGCTTTACCGATTCCACGACAACACCGTTAAACGACCAGCGATTTTTCAAATCTGACCCCAGCTCTTTTACGACTATACCCGTTTCCTGATCATCATATTCGTGACCGCAGCCAGCCAGAAAGCCAGCCGCCACCATGACAATCATACATAGAAACAACGTCGGAATTCTATCTAACATAAAACTATCCCCTTTCGCAGCTTTAGTCAATAAGCTTACAAATTTCCTGATCCGCATGTATTCATTAGCGGGAATAAGTCAGTTCTATCGGGTTCGCCTCTTCCTGAAGCATCTCTATTAGAGAGTCTACAGCCGCTTTATCCTCAACTTCGCCCAGTGCCTGAGCCGCGTCGAAGCGCACGATCAAACCTTTATTTCGGAGAACGTCAATCAGCTTCTGGATGGCTGTTTTGTTGATAACTGAAATGGTAACTTTGCCATCCGCCAGGCCATCCGCCATCAGTTGTGTATATTCACTGACGCTATTTACTTTCCTCTCGCTGACTATGTATGAAATGATCTGCCCTTTTCTCACTCCTGCCTCGACAGCCGGACTTTGTGGACTGACCATACTTACTTCTACGCCCAGTGGCATTGCCGCCACGCTCATGCCCAGATCACTGCGCTCCTCTGGCACCGGCACTATCAGTTGCTTATATTTATCATCGTCTGCCACGACGAACCTGATTTTCCCATCTTTTGATATAGCCGCAGCCACGATCCGCTTGTAATCGTCCACAGAGCTTACCTTCTCCTCGTTTATATGGGAGATAGTTTCGCCCTTCTCTATACCTCTTTTCCCTGCTCTGCTGTCGATTGTCAGTTTCTCTATAATTATGCCTTTACCGCCGGGTGCGGATTTTACGCCCTCCTCCTCGATGCCTAGCTCCTCGATTTTTGTCACCGTAGCCGTCACAATTTTGGGCATTCCGAAGATGATATTTTCACTGTTTTCCATGGCATATTTCAGGAGGCTTTCGTAATCTTCCTGCGAAGCGATCTTCTTCCTATCAATTATGTGGGTGATTACCTCGCCTTTTTGAAGGGTTGTTTTACTGCCCGACACACTGGTGATACTAACGCCTTCGCCTGCTTCCGCCGCTCCCACCTGAACGTCCAGCGATTGTCCGGTGATATTCAGGTCTCGTCTGGCTATCTGGCGCAGTGATCTGACGCCGGCGCGTCTGACTTCCGGTTCTTCGCCTTTTTCGTCTTCTGTTTTCAGGGCTGTTATTCTTTCCATTATAGCGTCGATAGCTCGCGGGTCGCCGATGTCGCCCAGAGCGCGCACCGCGTCGAATCTGGTGCCCATTCTTTTATGTTTCAGCACGTCTTTTTCCAGCAGGCGGTCTACCACTTCTTTGTGATTATCCAGACTGCTAAGCACCAGTGCCGCGTCGTCCCGATCTCTGGAATCTTTTGACTTCAGAGTTTTAATCAACGGGGCTATCATAGGCTCTATGTCTTTATTTACGCTCTTCAAAGCGAGTGCGGCGCTTTTCCGAACGTTTTCATTTCTATCCCGCAGTGCTTCTTCGATGAGCACTTTCAGATATTTTCTTTCCTTATATTTGTAGGCAAGAGCCATCTCTTTAGCCCGATTTTCGATAGTTGCGTTTTCGTCGTAATAGCCCAGCAGATAATGGGCTTCCGCGTTCTCCGGCTCATGATCGATAGCCAGTTCAAACTGCGCTACTGCTCTGGCGATCCTGCCTCTTTTGTCAGAC
>Ga0272442_10009660_pt1 | contig 12029 bp, 8 predicted proteins | sample SSMForm2O_FD_200262 | JGI IMG/M metagenome (GOLD analysis project Ga0272442, IMG submission 200262) | Marine sediment archaeal communities from Little Sippewissett salt marsh, Falmouth, MA, United States - SSM-Form-2O | ecosystem: Environmental > Aquatic > Marine > Wetlands > Sediment ... | reverse complement strand
GTGACCGGACCATCGGCTTTCTCCAGTCATGTCTTTCCGCGAGCTGAGAGACGGTAATGCCACTGGATGGACCGGCATTTGTCAAATTCGGCAACGTCGCCATTTTTGACAAATGATCATGGATGGAGGCCCGATTTACCTTCAATCTCTTTGCAATCCTATCCTTTGTAAGCTGGGGGGCAGGTCATGCACAGCACATGTTGGTGCCGGACCTGACTCCTGCTCAGGCGAATGTCTGGCCCAGCCATGTTGCAGAGGTCGTCACGATCCTGTTGCAGACATCTGTCTTTGCTATGCCCATGGCCTTAGGGACGTGAAAGGAATGATCCCCGCCTTCGATGGTCTCCAGTTCCCATGGGGCGGACAGCGCCGCCAGGACGCCGTGCAATTTTTCCAGATCGCACAGTCTGTCCCGTGTGCCGGCGAAAAAGAGCAGGGGAATGGTGACCTGATAGAGGTGGGAGTCCCTGAGCTTTGTCTGATTGCCCGGCGGGTGCAGTGGATAGCCCAGAAATATTATCCCGTCGACGGGCAGTGTGTGTTCTGCAACCATCTGAGATGCCACCCTTCCTCCCATGGACTTGCCGGCAGCGACCACATGGTCCACATCCGGTGACAATGTTTCCCTGAAGTGCCGGTATACTTCCGCCCAGGTATGCTGCAGTTTTTTCTGACCGTCCGGTGCCTTTCGTCCCTTCTCCTTGTAGGGAAAATTGAAGCGCAATGCAGGGTATCCTGCCTGTGCCATCCCATCGGTGAAAGCGACGAGCAGTGAATTTTCCATGTCGTTTCCCGCACCGTGGGCGGTGATGACGCCCACCTTCTTTGTTGGATTATTTCCCGGCGGCATCGCGATGATAGCCGATACCGATTCATCCTTCGACACGGGGATGGTTATATTTCTTCTGTCCATAGACACCTCCATGTCGAAACATATATTGATTCACTGCGCCATTGCAAGACCTGACACCTGGATTCTCCCCGGGAAAATATGGTAACGGATCAGAAGAAAAATATACCCGTCGGGGTGAGGGCCGGTGCCAGTGTCAACCGATGACCATATGGGGCAGGTCTTGCTTTTTGACATTATGCATGATACCCGTTTTTCATAGCGTTACTGATAGAGGGGACCCGGGGGCAGTCGTTGACTGTTGACGAGACAGAGATAACATCGGTACACCAATGCAGGACATGCACCTGGAATACCCCGGTGCCTTCTGCCGCGTCACCCGTCGGGGAAATGTTCGGTGGGGTAACTTTCCGGATACTGGGTATTAGGAGACGTTTCTCATGATGCTTGCCGGTGTAATGTCAAATGTTGAGACCTGACCCCATGGGTGTCATGCACGAGGGAGAACAACCGCACGATACGGCGGCCATCATGGTTCGTTCGGTACTGGGATGGACAATCGCGGTCGTGTGCGGCGGGGCAGGGGCCGTCCTGGCGAAACTGTTCCATGTCTCCAACCTGCCTGCCGGCCAGATTACCGCTTTCTTGGTGGGCCTCGCCGGTGGCCTGTCTCACTCCGTTCTCATCTGGAGGGCCGGCGGCCGGATTTCCCGGTACCGCAGCCTGATTCTCGCCGTTGTGTGGGCACTCTGTTGCGCTGGTGCCGTCACCCCCCTGTTTTTTATATTTGGAACTGCATCAAAAATGACCGTACTCGCCCTGTACAGCTTTGCCATCTTCGGCGCTCTCGGGGGCACGGCGACGGCCTTCGTGATGCGGCGCGTCTTTGACAATGCCTCGTCCCGGGAGGTGATCACTTCCGTTGTCCCCTGGGCTTTCAGTTTCGGGATTGCCTTTCCCGCAAGCAATCTCATCGGTGATGGGCTGCAGACCGTCCTGCCCGCGTTCCTTGCCTGGCCCGTCGCGGTATCGGTCCTGCCCCTGGTGATCGGTGTGGGCGGGGGATATTCCCTGGTACGGTTCCTGAGAGCGGACGGGAACCACAGACCATACCCCGACAGTGGGGTGACCCACGGTGCCGAACGGTATCGTTTCTTGGTCCCGATTCTCCTCGTTCTCCCCTTTTATCTGAATGATTTTTTCGACATCTACGTCTCCGACTGGCGGTGGTGGCTGTTCACTGATTATATATCGGTGCGGCTCTTCCCCCTGCTTGTGGTTCTCTGGCTGATCCTCAGTGACACCATGCCGTCCTCGCGGTGGGGGCTTTCGATCTCATCAGGGGGCTCATTCGGCGTTGTGTTTATCATAGCCACGCTGGCGGCAGTCTTCATCGATCAGAACGGATACGGCATCCTCGGCAGGGTCCCCGGATATCAGCCTCTCGGCCACATGCCTTCCATTGACAGCCCTCTGTGGTCCCGGATCGATCTCACGGCCGGGCTCTTGATGGTTGCCATCGGCGAGGAACTGGTGTTCCGCGGGTACCTTCGCGTCTTCCTGGCCCGCTACACACAGAGCAGACTCCTGATCGTCGCCGTTTCTGCCGTGGCCTTCGGTCTCATTCACTGGAGTGGCGGTTTGCACAGGGTGATGGTGACGGCGGCCATCGGTGCGGTGTTCATGGCGATCTATGTGACAACACGGTCCCTGCCGCCGATCGTGCTCGCCCACTTCACCGTCAATTTCATAGCCCTCGGAGACAGGATTCCCGCAGAGATCTTCCGGTTCTTCTGATCCCCTGCAGCTCCCCGAGAGGGGTCCTCTGCTAGTTTCTCAGGGGCGTACATAGCCCGTGAGATGGTGGCCGCAGGTCTTCCGTACGATTAATTCGGCCTCCAATACGATTTTGTTCATCGTTCCGGCAGTACTGTTCTCGATCTTGTTGATCAGTATCTCGGTGGCGAGGGTCCCCATCTCATCACTCCTGTGACTGACGGTGGTAAGTTCCACGCCCGTGAGGCCGGCGAAGTCTATGTCATCAAAACCGACGAGGCCCACATCTTCGGGCATCCTGGCGCCAGAGGCGAGGATGGCTTCACGAACACCCAGTGCCAGATTATCGTCCTGCACGAAGAAGGCGGTGGGGGGGTCTTTCATCGCAAGGAGCCCCTTCGCTGCCAGAAATGCCCTCCGCCGGGAGTATTCACAGGTAATGAAATAATCGGGGTTGCAGTGCACGCCATACTCTTTCATTGCAGATCGGGCTCCCCTGGCACGTTCAATCATGTTCGATGCATTCATATGGGCGGCGATAATGGCGATCTTATCGTGTCCGATTCGATAGAGATGTTCGATAGCCCGGTAACCACCCGCATAGTTGTCAATGATGACGTAATCGATATTATCGCCGAGGGGATGATTGACGGGGATTCGATTGGTGAAAACGAAGGGGAGTCCCTTTTCCACAAGCAGGTCTATGGCAGGCCCCTCGGAAAAGGTAGATGACAGTATAATGCCATCGACCTGTTTCCCCATGAGATTTTCAAGACCGTGCCGTTCACGCCTGAAATCACCGTCGGAGTTACACAATATCATGCTGTACCCCCGTTCATCCGCCGTCTCTTCTATACTCCGTGCCAGTTGCGGGTAAAAGGGATCGGTAATATCGGTGATGATAACCCCGATCGTCAGGCTTCGCTGACTTATGAGGCTCCGTGCCGCCAGATTGGGGATATAGTGCAGTTCCTTTGCGATACGGCGAATCTTACTGCGGGTCTTCTCGCTGATGCCGGGACGATTGTTTATGGCCAGAGAGACCGCTGCCGTTGATACATTGGCTGCCCTGGCGATGTCCTTGATGGTGACTCCCATTGAGCGTCCCTTTCATGAAGCGATGCCATGACCTGACCCGAGGAGCGGGGCAGGGACCCATGATGGCTGAAACGTTTAATTCTATTTGATTTTCTACTCCCTGTTTATTGAAAGGTCAAGAAAAATATATGAAGCGGCACGTGAAACCCCTCCGGAATGACAGTATGCATTGGTATATATTTTTATACATGTAAACAAATAGTGATGAAAGGGTATGGTTGCTCTTTATTTTCTTGACAGAGTGTCATTTTTTTAATAAGGGTGTGATTAAACGTTTAAGTATTCATCTGCATGCAGTGTCCAGCGTCATCTTCTTTATAAAAAATCGATAGGTGAGGTTGTTACGCTTGATGACGATACCATGCAATAGATTCACCGATTATTTCACCCATACAGCAAGCGCAGTGTTTCCTCCCGTCTGCGAGACGCCGGCCATGACGGCTGCTGTCCCCGTCAGGAGGCGAGCCGTCAACGGCACGCTGTGCGTGGAATGGAGCATCGGTATGTCAATAAGGAGTATGTGTATAAAAAATATCTTAGACAGTGAAAGGAGAAAGACATGGCGACGTACTTGAAAAAAGCCGCAAAGACACCCGAGACCGAAGGTCCGGAGACACGAGAGATCGTTAAGAAGCTTCTGACACGGATCCAGGAGAATGGAGAGGCCGATTATATCCGCCATTACGGGTCAAAATTCGGCAAGGACTGGCCGGGGAAATTCATACTGGAAAAGGATGACATCGAGAAGAGGATCGCCGAGGTGCCTTCGAGGGTTCGAGACGATCTGGAATTTGCCTACGACCAGATCCATGGATTTGCGGTGAAGCAGCGTGAGAGCATGAAGGAATTTGAGACCGAGATCTATCCCGGTGTCACCCTGGGACAGCGACTGATCCCCTGCAACTGCGCGGGGTGTTATGTGCCGGGCGGTCGTTTCGCCCATGCCGCATCGGCGATCATGAGTATCGCCACGGCACGGGCGGCGGGTGTCCCCTTTGTCGTTGCCTGTTCTCCCTCACACGATGGCATCACGGTCAATCCCGCCCTGTTGTGTGCCATGTATATCTGCAATCCCGATATCATCATGATGATGGGGGGAACACACGCCATAGCGGCGATGGCCTATGGTGCCTTCACGGGAAAGCCGGCCGACGTGGTAGTGGGTCCGGGCAACCGGTTCGTTACCGAGGCGAAGCGGATCCTCTTCGGCCAGATCGGCATTGACATCATCGCCGGTCCGTCGGAGTCACTCATTCTGGCCGATAAGGGGGCGGACCCCTTCCTGGTGGCAATGGATCTCATGAGTCAGGCGGAACACGGCTACGATTCTCCGGTGTGGCTGGTGACGGATTCCAAGGAACTGGCAGAGAAGGTCATGAAGCTGATGCCGGTGGTCATACAGGACCTGCCGGAACCCGAGGTTGCCGAGTTCTCGTGGCGCGATTACGGGGAAGTGATACTCTGTTCGGATCGCGAGGAGATGGCCGCCGTCAATGACGACTATGCGGCGGAACATGTACAGGTCATGGCAGATGATCTTGACTGGTGGGTCGGACGGCTGAAGAATTACGGATCACTGTTCCTCGGTGAGGGGTGCACCGTTCCCTACGGCGACAAGACGAGCGGCACGAACCACATCCTGCCCACCAACAAGGCCGCACGATACAGCGGGGGACTCAGTGCCAGCAAATTTGTCAAGGTAGTTACCTATCAGAAGCTGACGCGAGAGGCAAACAGACAGATCGGCGCGGTGACGTCGCGTATTTCACGCGTCGAGGGTATGGAAGGACATGCCCGTGCCGCCGATGTGCGGTTGCGAAAATTTTTCCCCGATGAGACATTTGATTTCGAGGTCTATGACCCGTCACATCTCGACATCGGAAAATGAAACCGGCGGCGGTGAATAACACCGTCATGGTTCTGTAACATGATTGCAGGTATCCGCCGGCGCGGGGGTACCTCAGCAGACTAACTGACAAACCATCCAGTGGTGGTGACGAAGGAGAAGGGGATACTATGGGAAAGACAGTGTTCACCAGGGAGTTTACCAGACAGGAGCCCATTCCTGAAGAGGGTATCGAGCGGGCGATCGAACTCCTTCGCAGTGGAAGGCTGCACCGTTATAACACGGGACCGGATGAGATATCCGAGGCGGCACTTCTGGAGAAGGAGTTTGCTGAATACATGGGCGTCACCTACTGTGCCGCCTTTTCCTCCTGCGGCAGTTCGATCTATGTGGCCCTGAAATGCGCCGGTGTGAAACCGGGTGATATGGTCCTGAGCAATGCCTTCACGCTGGCTCCCGTTCCGGGGGCCATCGTGAACGCGGGGGCGCAACCGGTCCTCGTGGAGAGCACGGACGATTACACCATAGACCTGGAAGATCTCGACAGGAAGGCCGAAGCGACGGGCGCAACATATCTCCTGCTCTCGCATATGAGGGGGCACATCACCGATATGGACGTCCTCTCCGGGATAGTCGCCCGGCACGGACTCGTTCTGGTCGAGGACTGCGCCCATACCATGGGGGGGAGATGGGATGGCCGGCATACGGGGACCTTCGGGAAAATCGGCTGTTTCAGCACGCAGACCTACAAGCACATGAATTCGGGTGAAGGGGGCCTGCTCATCACCGACGACGACGATGCTATCGCCCAGGCAATACTCTATTCAGGGTCCTATATGCTCTATCATGCACACCTCTCCCGGCCCCCGCTCGATGTATTTGAGCGCTACAAGAGGATTATCCCCAATTTCAGCCTGCGCATGAGCAATCTGCAGGCCGTCCTGCTGCGTCCGCAGTTGAAGGCCCTTGATGCACAGGTTGCCCGGTGGAATAAGCGTTATGGTGTCCTCGAAGGGGCGCTCAATGATATCGATCACATCAGGGTGCCCCGGAGGAACCCCAAGGAATCCTACGTGGGCAGTTCCATCCAGTTCACCCTTGAGGGGCTGACGCGGGAGCAGGTAGAGCAGTTCCTCGACGGGTGCGCCAGGCAGGGCGTCGAGATCAAGTGGTTCGGCTGGGAGGAACCCCGGGGATACACGAGTTCCTATGACAGCTGGCAATATATCTCCCATCTTCCCGAGCTGTCCAAGACAAAGGAGGTCCTCAATTTCATGTGTGACTTCCGCATACCCCTGACCTTCAGCATCGAAGACTGTAAAACCATTACCACGGTCATCGCCGAGGTGATGCACGAGATTCTCTGAATAGAAGGGGTCACCCTGCATGGGTGACCCCTTCTCCGCCCCATGTTTTGCTTGACAAATAAAGAAACTTGGGGATATGTATATGATGTGTTAAAGTTATTAAATTCCGCATTTTCAATAGAGTCAGATCTTTGAGTGTCGAATATTATTCCTCCAGCAACAGTACGTGATAATTCGTCAGTCCCACGGAAGAGGGAATCCATGGTTGAACTGGATGCCCGATTCAGTGCAGCTGACAGGTGATTTGCACGAACTGATTCCGGTGCTTCTAATCAGTCATATAACCTTTGGGGAAAAGGGGGACGAGATGATACTGAATAGATTGAAGGCATGGAAAGGTATCGTTGTAACCATGCTGGCTGTGTGTATGGTTGTCGGCATGGGCATGTCACATCCCCTGTCGGCCGGGGATAAGAAACCCACGGTAATCAAGGTGGGTACCTTTGGAGATCCGAGCACACTGAAGATTGGCTGGGCAAAGGGCTGGTTTGATGAAGCGACGGGAGTTCAAAACAAGTGGGCTACCTTTGATTCGGGTGCAGATGTCATCGAGGCGCTGACCTACTGTGACCTCGACATCTCATCCCTGGGGTCGGCGCCCACGACGATCGGTGTTGCGCGGGGGGCACCATTCATGGTGGTGGCCGTTGAGATGGACCTTGCCGACAATGAAGCGCTCATTGCCCGGCCGGGGATTACCGTCGTTCATGACCTGATTGGAAAGAACATTGCGACGCCTTTCGGTTCCACCTCTCATTATGCGCTGATGCGCGTCCTGAAAGTGAACAATATCAGTCCCCGGCAGCTGACACTCGTTGATATGGGGTCGATGGAGGCTGCAGGTGCGTTCAAAGACGGGGTCATTGATGGTGCATGGATCTGGGACCCGGCATACACGGCGATGATTGAAGCGGGGGGACACATAGTGATGTCGAGCGGTGATGTCGGGAAAATGGGATATCCGACATGGAACAATATCGTTGTACGGAAAGAGTTTGCCGAAACGTATCCCGATGTCCTGGTAACGTGGTTATCGGCCTTTTTGAAGACAGTGGATTTCTATCACAAGAATCCGCAGGAGGCCGCGCGAATTGTTGCAAAACGGCTGGGTACCAAATATGAAAGTGCCTTCAAGATGATGAAGGGTTTTGGATTTCCATCCGCCACAGAGCAGCTTGCCCCGCAGTGGCTCGGAAAACCGGGTCAGACGGGTGCCGTGGCGAAGGGAATACGCGACACCTCTGAATTCCTGGTGGATCAGAAGATAATTTCAACGCCTCTTGTCATGGCAGTCTGCTGCGATGCCGTTGACTCCAGCTTCTTGATCAGGGCTATGAAATAGCGGAAGAATGGGTTCGTCTTGCAGTAATGTGCTGTGTTGTTCAGTCAGCACTATATGGTAGTTCGTCGGTTCAGCGGAGGCGTGCATCCAGGATCAGGACGGATGCCGGATCATGTCCGCCATCACCTGTGGCACGTTTCATTACCGGGGTAATAATCTTTTCCATGTCTCGTTCCCGGCGGCGTGTCGCGAGATACGTACCGATGAACGGGTGCCGATATCGTAACACGGCCCGCCACGCCATGCCCTGTTCGTGATCCCGCCATACCGCAGATCGATGGCAAAATATTCCATTGACATAGAAGGACCTTTTTCATATATTCAAATATGCGAGAAAAGAGTTCTCATGAATGTGTCATGCGTGATGGACTGGCGATAAGTCAGTTTTCCTCGCGTGAAGGCCATTTCGGGGATGATTTCAGTGCATGACTGAACATCTGAAACTCGTACTGACGCACTGAAAGAGTGAGGACTTTGTGCCGTCATCCACTGTAATCATCTGTTGCCCGAAATGCCCAGATTCGCTTGAAAAAGACTTCTTGCGGCGGTGTTCTACTGTACCGGGGTGGTGAATCGTTCCTGAATTTTCATTATAGAAGTCTTCATCGTTCCGATGTCTGGACGTATCAGCGGACGGCAGCCGGTCAGAGACCTTTCATTCGAGCGGTACTCGAGTGAGTCCTCATCTATAGTGGTTGCGTTGTTTTCTTGGATAGCGATGTCACTTTGAGTGTATACCAAGCCGGAATCCCGGGTGTAAGCAGCATGATTTTGTCCACAGACTCATTAATTCCGAATACCGGCACTGGCGCAGTAACAGAAAGACCGGCGCGGACATGTGCCACAGAAACGTGCCGGTCTATTTCTCCTATATATTCCCGTGTAAAAACGTTACCAGCAGCAATACGTTTATTAGCGAGTAATGGTCCGATATGATGTGTTCATTCGGGTTTCCCATAATCTGCCGTCTGAATTTACAAGGTGAATCAATAGAGGATGAATGACCATGAAAAACATTACAGTCGTCGTATTAGGGGTGTTGCTGGCAGTCGCTGCCGGTGCCGGGATATTTCTGTACCAGCAGAATCTGGGCCTAAACAGTTCTCTGGAAGAGAGTGACAAAACGATACAGAACCTGCGCGAGACGGTCCTTGCATCACGGGATGCGACAATTGCAGAGCTCCAGAAAGACCTCACGGACAGGGATCAGCGGGTACTGGAGCTTGAAGGTACGCTGTCCGCAACAAATGAGAAGCTCCGTGCTGCGGAACGGGATCGTGCGGAGGAACTGAAAATCCAGAAGGAGAAGCTCCTCACCGTGGAACGAGAGCTTGCGGCAGTGAAAAAGATCCAGCATGGATTCGATGCCGAACTCTCATCCCGGGATGCCCGGATCGCGAAACTCCGGGATGATATCGGGGACACGAAACAGCAGATGCAGGAAATGGAGCAGGCCCTGTCCATGAAGGATGAGAAGCTCCGTGCCGCTGAAGAAGCCCTTGCAACAGAACAGAACCGGCGCCAGGAGCTCGAAGCCGAACTCTCGTCCCAGACTGCAATGATCGAAAAATTCGAGGATGAGCTGAAGAATTCCCGTACCCGGATCCAGTCTCTTACCGGTGAATTTGCCCAGAAGGAGAGCGAGATTGAAAATGTTCACCATCAGATCCTGACCCTCAAGGGGAAGAACGCCGTGGCAGAAACCAGGATGAATCAGCTCAAATCGACATACGATGCCCTGATCACCGATCTCGAACAACAGATTAAAAGGCGTGAGGTCACCATCCAGGCCTTCAAAAAGAAGATCTCCGTCACCTTTGTGGACAGTGTCCTCTTCGATCTCGGAAAGGCGACCATTACCGGCGAGGGACAGGAGATTTTAAAGGGAGTCGGCGACATACTGAAGGGGGTGCAGTCAAAACAGATCAGGATCGTCGGGCATACCGACGACATACCCATTGCACCCCAGTTCCGCCACAGATTCCCATCAAACTGGGAACTTTCGACTGCCCGTGCCGCGGCGGTGGTCCGGTATTTCCAAAATGAGATCGATATCAACCCGAAAAATCTGGAGGCTGTGGGCCGTTCTTTCTATGAACCCATATCCAGTAATGATACGGCAGCGGGACGTGCTCAGAACAGACGCGTCAATATTATCATAGCACCCAAGGCAGAATAATTGGACGGGCACCATCATACCCGGTGAGGGCTCGGTGAAATCACCGACAGGTAAGAGGTGGTGCCGGTTTCGGAAAGAACACGGTGTATGAAGGGATTACGAGTCGATATCAGGGATTTTCACGACAGTGAGAGACGAAAAAAGAGACGCAATAGAGTGACGCTTGGCATTGTGGTGTGCATCATAGTTGTTCTCGGTACATACTGGCTTTTCAGAGATACCAGGGAGCCCCCGGTGATTGAACAGGAGACAGTCGAGGGTACCCTTCCGCGAATGGCGAATCTCCCTCCCAAGGAACATGTTGTCGAACCGCTGGCACCCCCGTCATATCCCACTGACGCGCCGCTTATCGAACAGGCGCGAAATGCGTTACGAGAGGAAGTAGACGCCGCCGAGGCACTGGCCCTGGCCCGATCATTTCCCGAACACCCGGAACGGGCCGATGCCGCCTTTCTGTTGCTGGAATATGCAGCCGACAGTGGAAACCCCGAGGCGGCACTGGAGGTCGCGCAGTATTACGATCCCCTCTACACAGGGCCCGGCGGCAGTATTCGTAAAAATCCAGAGGAGGCCTATGAATGGTATCAGGAGGCCATCATAGGGGGGCAGGAGGTGGCCGGGGACCGGCTTGAGAAACTTCGACAATGGGTTGAAGAACAGGCTGCGCGGGGTTCCGGCGAGGCACGAGACCTGCTGAAGGAGTGGAAGTAAACTCGAAAGCAAGATAGGGAGGCCGATAATGAATATAATGGCACCACGTGTGCGGACCATGACTATGTGTGTGGCAGCCGTTCTGTTCGTCTGTATGACGCTGGCAGTGACGGAACAGGGGATCGCCCAGCAGTGCAAACCCCTGCTCATAGAGGGGAAGAAGACCCTCTATCAGCGGGTGGTGACACATCCGGGGGCCGCCCTCTTTGCCCGCGCGGGGGACCCGTCTTCCCTGCTGCAGCGGGGAATAACACCCTTTTCCATCCTCTATGTCTATGAACGAAAGACGGTGGATGGGACCCCCTGGCTGCTGGTGGGGCCGTCGGTCAATTGCAAGACATCGGGATGGCTCAAGGGGACCAGGGCCTCTGACTGGCTGCAATCAATGACACTGGTATTCACGGAGCGGGCCGGTCGAAAGCCCGTCCTCTTCTTCAGTGATCTTCGCTCTCTTGAACGGGTGGGCGCCTCTGCCGATCCCGGTAAGAGGGCGATGGATCTCCTTGCCGACTTTGTTGCCATACAATCGGACAAGATCTCCCGGCCCGATGCATTTCCCGTCCTGGCCATTGAACCGCCGGAGGAGGCCGTTTCACGGGATCGTTTTTACCTGATGCCCATATTCAAGAAGGTGCAGCGATTCGAGGATGTGAACTTTTTACAGACTGCCTCCATTGACCCCGGTTCGGGCCGTCTGCCCGACGATCTGGGTCTCAAGACCGCCATCGTCTTTATCATCGATACCACCATATCTATGGCTCCATACATCGATCGCACCAAAGAGGTGGTGCGGAAGATCTACGACTCCATCGAAGGGGCGGGCCTGATGGATAGGGTCGCCTTTGGACTGGTAGCCTTCC
>Ga0272442_10009659_pt1 | contig 12029 bp, 12 predicted proteins | sample SSMForm2O_FD_200262 | JGI IMG/M metagenome (GOLD analysis project Ga0272442, IMG submission 200262) | Marine sediment archaeal communities from Little Sippewissett salt marsh, Falmouth, MA, United States - SSM-Form-2O | ecosystem: Environmental > Aquatic > Marine > Wetlands > Sediment ... | reverse complement strand
TTTCTTACCGTCTCCTTTGCTATCGGTCCTCCCCGGACATGGATCTTGAAGCCCTCCCTGTACGCGGGAGAGAAAAAGGGGAACCCGATGAGGTGGTCCCAATGGGAGTGGGTGAGCATGAGATAGAGATCTTGCGTTTTCCCTTCTTCGACGATCTTTTTTCCGAGGTTTCTGATACCGCTCCCGGCATCGAGTATTATCGTTGTACCGTCACCGAGAGAGACCTCGACACAGGTGGTGTTTCCCCCGTATTTGACCGTGGACGGACCGGGGACCGGAATCGAGCCCCTGCATCCCCATATCGTTATTTTCATGGCCCCTTTCTCCAGACGATTTCATACCTAATATGGTTGCACGCCATGCTCGTAATAGCTAGAGCATATTCCCATCGCACAACAGCCGTTTCAGTGCAAAATGTCGATGCGCCCGGGATTCTCCTCCTCGTATATACGGGCACCTTTGTTTTCTCCATCATTTTCATGCTCTTTTTTCGAAGCATATTTCGTGTAGTACGACCAAAACGGGGATCATCGATCGGGTATTTTTTAACTCAGATCATGTTAAAATATCTTTCAGAACATGGTATACTGCACGTGATCGGAAATGCACTATTTAAACGAACAGCACATATTCATATTCCTCCTGCAGTTCTTCCTGCTGCTTGGAGGATGCAGGCTCCTCGGGCTTCTATTTCAGAGAATACGCCAGCCTACGATTACCGCCGACATCATCGTCGGAATCATGCTCGGTCCGACGCTGCTCGGACGGCTTCTTCCCTCGATCCACCGTTACCTGTTTCCACCGGACGCAGTACAGCAGACGATGCTCGAGACGCTCGCCTGGACCGGCATACTCTTCCTGCTGCTCGAGACGGGGCTTGAGGTGAACTTTTCCAATGTCTGGAAACACAGGAAAAGAGCAATCAAGCTCTCACTCTCCGACCTTGTACTGCCGATTATCATCACCGGCGTACCGATTTTTTTCCTGCCGGCACCCATGACGGAATACCACGGAAGCAGGCTCCTCTTCACGGTTTTCCTCGCCACGATAATGACCATAAGCGCCATGCCCGTTGCTATACGCGCGATGCACGATCTTCATATTCTGAAGACCGACATGGGTTTTCTCATCGTATCAGCGCTCTCCATAAACGACATAGTCGGATGGATCGTTTTTACCGTGCTGCTCGGTATCTTTACGAGATCCGGCTTCAAACCGGTTCATGTTATCTCCGTCGTATTCGCAACGCTCGGATTCACGTTCTTCTGCCTTACCGTTCTCAGAAGATTATCCGACACAGTCATATCATGGATAAAGGAACGGTTTCCGGAGAAACTCGGCCTATCCATCACCTTCATCAGCCTGACGGGCCTCGCCTGCGGCGCGGTGACACAGCGGATTGGAATTCACTCGCTTTTCGGGTTCTTCATAGCGGGTCTCGTGGTGGGCGAGGCGAAGGAATTGACGGAACAGGACAGAAATGTGTTCTCAAAGCTCGTCTATGCGATATTCATCCCTCTCTTTTTCGCAAACATTGGCCTGAAAATCGATTTCATAGAAAGCTTCGACCTCCTGCTCGTCTGTTTTATCACGGCGGTCGGCATGGCGGGAAGGTTCATCGCAGCCTGGGTCGGTGCGACCTGGGCAAAGCGCCCCCTATCGAACCGGGTCCCGATCGCGATAGCGCATACACCCGGAGGCGAGATGCATCTCGTGGTGGGGATGCTCGCGCTTGAATACGGCCTCATCACCAAGAGGGTCTTCGTCTCCGTGGTGTGCGGGGCGGTGGCATCCTCAATCTTCCTCGGTCCATGGCTCTCCCTCGCAATCAGGAGGAGGATCCGGGTCGATATTACGAGGCTGCTGTCCGAAAAGTCCATAATACCGGAGCTGAAAGCAGAGGACAGGAGAGGCGTTCTGGAGGCCCTGTGTAAAACCGCTTCGGAGATATCGGGCGTTTCTCTGGACATGGTGGAGCAGGCTGTATATGCACGGGAAGACCTGATGAGCACCGCGGTGGAGAACGGGACGGCGTTTCCGCACGGGCGGATCGAGGGGCTCAGAAGGCCCTACGTGCTGTTCGGCAGATCAACCGCCGGTGTGGAGTGGAATTCGCCCGACGGGATGAAGACAAGAACGATTTTTCTCGTTCTCACGCCGCAGGGGGACGACGACATACAGGTACATATCCTCCGTGCGCTGTCGTCCGTTATGTCGGATAAAAAAACGGTATCAGAACTGCTTTCAGCGTCCACCGCCGTCCGTATGACCGAGATCTTCGAAGAGAAAACGAAACAGCTGACGCTGTGATCCGCATCCGTCCGTTTCACCTTCACATGGGTTGAAGTAAGGGTAAATTCAGGAGACTTTCGCCGCTTCCCGGAATTCCCCGCCGATCTCTCCGGCCTTCTTCAGTGCGAGTTTCGTGAGCAGGGGCCCGACGATTTCGAAGATGATACAGGTCGCGGTGATGGTGTTGATGACCATCGACCCGATCCGAGCGCCCGCAGGGCTGAGTGGCGAGAACTCATGCTTCACGATGATGGAAAGCCCGATCGCGACCCCGGCCTGCGACAGGATACCCATGCCCAGATACTTCCGAATCTCCCGGGACGCCTTCCCGACCAGAGCCCCGAGCCACGCTCCTCCCATGAGACCGGCGGTCCTGGACAGCAGGTAGAAGAGACCGATCAGCCCGAGCGCGGGCAAGACTCGAACCCTGAGGTTCGCTCCCGCAAGCACGAAAAACAGTATAAAGAGGAGGGGCATGACCTCCGACAGCCGGTCCTTCGTCTTCTGTACGAGACTACGCGGCTGGCTGTTCACCATGACCATGCCGATCACCATGTTCGTGAGTATGACCGAAAGGTGCAGCCGTGTACACAACCCCGTGCTTATGAGCACGGAACCGAACACGAGCACGAAGAGGTCCCGGGACCCGGATGTCTTGCTCGAGAGAAGGATATAGAGAAGCCCCATGAGTCCCCCGACTGCGACGCTCAGCCCGATCTCCCGCAACGGAAGGAGGAAGAGTGAGAATCCTCCCGCCGTTTCCCCCGAGACCATGCGCCGGACAAAGGCCGAGACAAATCCGAATATAACGATGCCGAGTCCGTCGTCGAAACCCACCACCGCGTAGAGCGCTCTTGTGAGCTTTCCCCTCGCCTTGTACTCCTGTATAACCGCGACCGTGCCCGCCGGCGCGCTCGCCGGCGCTATGGCCCCGAATACGAGTGAAAGCGCGATATCGTGCGTGAGCAGGTACAGGGCGCCCGTAACAACACCGAAGGCGAGAAAGGACTCGCTCAATATGATGAGCAGTATTCCCCGCCCCTGCTCGCGCAGAGACGCAAAGCTCAGCTCGAGGCCAATACTCAGGGACACGAAACCGAGCGCTATCTCCGTAATAAACCCGAACCGTTCCTGAACGGGATCGTTCAGGAGGCCCAGGAGCGAGGGGCCGAGCAACGCTCCCGCGAGCATGAACCCGATGATGGAGGGAAGCCGTATGTACCTCATCGACCTGCCCGAGTACAATCCGGCAAGCGACATGATGCCGATAATGACGAGTGCCGGAATACCCATTTTTCCTATAAAGGACTGTAACACTTCCATAAAGGCCCCTTCGAAAATCAGTACTCCATGCTTCCGGCCGAGTAGGCGAGATCCTGGACGGCTATGAGTACTCCGGGCGCGTTTTCGATATCCCCCACGGCCGTGTGTACCCTTCGAATTACGTCGTTGCTCAGGTCCCTGTCCACGACCGCCACGATAATCCTGCAGAACCGTCCCGCCTGATCGCTCCAGAAAGACGCAAACAGCGGGAGTGCGTTGAGGTAGTACCCTGCGTTCTGTACCTCGATGACCGATATGGACCCGCCCGCCGAAGCCGAGAATACCTGGAGAATATCGTCGAAGCACTCCTCCCTCTGCACGAACACGTGGAAGAGATTCTTCTCCTTCTTCCGCTCGATTCCCCCCGCCTGCCCGCTCATCTCGGTGATGATCCCCATGATTGTTTTCTTATTCCCCGCGCCCGCGAGCCTTTGTACGGTATGTTCGTCGCTCAGGAGCTTTGAAACCGAGGAAAGTATCTGTATGTGACGGTTCCGCATGGACGCAGGACCGATGATGAAAAAGAGGACTCTGACCGGCTTTCCGTCGAGCGCATCGAAATCCACGCCCCCGGGAACGATCAGGATTCCGGTTACGAACCGGTCTATTTTTTCTAAACCGCAGTGGGGGATGGCTATACCCCTGCCGAACCCGGTGGAACCGATTTTCTCCCGCCTCCTCAGCGCCTCGAAAAGCTCGGATTCCGAACATCCCTCGATCCCGCCGCACTCGCACGCGAGCGCGGCGATCTCCCTGAGCGCCTCTTCCTTCGAGAACGGGGTGCCGCCCACCCGTATGCACGATTCGTTGATTATATCGGAAAGTCTCATGGATTTCCTCCCTTTGATTGCGGATTATCCGAAAGCCCGCTCTCTACCGCGAGCATGGTGGACAGTACCTCTTCCCTGCTCCGGGCGCCGACAATGCGCTCCGTTATATCCGGACTTCGCAGGAGCGCGGCAAGCTTGGACATGACACGCAGGTGCACCACTTCGCTGTCCGTATAGAGCAGAAAGAAGAGGCGCGTGGGTTTTCCATCATGCGCATCGAAGTCCGTTCCCTCCCTGCACACACCCACGCAGAGCAGGGGACCGCCCTCCGCGTTTTCCTCCGGATGCCGAACATGGGGCAGCGCGACTCCCTCTCCCACCGCGGTCGAAACCATTTCTTCCCGGCTGAGCAGCATGGATACGAACGTTCCGGCATCCCTTACCACGCCGCGCTTGAGCAGGGGCCGGGCGATCCGCTCAAGTACCTCACGCTTGGAGCCCGGTCTTATGTGGAGGCTTATCAGGTCCTCTTTAAGCATTCTCGAGAGCGGGACTATGTCCCCGTCCTCAACCAGGCGGGCGAGATCGTTTCTAGGAACCACGCGCATCCTGCCGATGAGCCAGTCCTCTATGACCGTTCGTAGAAAACGCCACTGTCCCGCGACCTTGGCGCACGGAATTTTATCTGCATGAACGAGGCGCAGGACGGTCTTCTTCGAAACCTTCAGATACTCCGCCACCTCGTCGAGGGTCAGAACATCGTCCGGTTTTGTATATTCTTGGGTTCTATTGTCCATTTATGACCAATATAATACCCTTTTGACTAAAATCAATCTTTTTCCGGAGTATTTACGCGGCGAAGCGGGTCAGGGCCGTTCACAAGGGGATTATACGAAGATCGGCGTCATGCTCTCGTGTCGCCCTTTTTGATCTCCCCGACCTCTTCCCACAGATGCCTGTAGGCCTCGGCCGCTTTCGAACGGGGAGCGGACAAGAGGACCGGGGCGAGCGTGGCGCCCATCTTTTCGATGTCGGATGAGTAGGGAATCGATGTGCGGAGGTAACGCCCTCCGCCCGTGTAGGCCTCGACCGTTTCTCTGTGCATCTTCTTGCGCCGGTCCACGAGGGAGAAGAAAGGGAACACCCGCCCACTGTCCAGGTCCTTGTCTGAAAAATATTTCATGATCCGGACATAGGTCCTTATCGAGAGCGTCGTGGGAATGAGAGGTATGAGTATAATATCCGCGGCCCGGAATATATTGTCCGAAAGCAGTGTGAACCCGGGGGGACAGTCAATAAAGAGGTAGCGGTACCGGTCTTCCAACCGGTCCACGATACCCCTGATGCGGCGCTTCGGTTTTTTCATGCGTGAGAGCACGATGTCCATCTTGCGCTCCGAAAAGGCCGCGGGCAGAAGGTCGAGGTTCTCGTACTCCGTGTGCTTCACCGAGGATTTCACATCGGCCGAGCCCTTCACCATCTTCCTGACTCCCACCGAAAGCTTCGGTCTTATTTTACAATAGAAGGTTGCGGAGGCCTGCGGGTCGAGATCCCAGAGAAGGGTCTTATGGCCCCCGGCGGCACACAGATAGGAGAGGTTCACGGCGGCGGATGTTTTCCCGACTCCGCCCTTCGCGTGGTACAGGGCCACGGTCGTCATCCGAGCACCTCCTCGAGCATCTTCCGGAGCCCGTTAAATTTCTTCCAAAGGCGCCTGAACTCGCTTAATTTCTCGCGGGCTATCTCCCGCTGTACCTGTATGAGGGAACCCGTGGCGATCGCCAGCTCGGTATTTTCCTTTTCCCCGAGGGGGAGCGCGTCGAGTATGCTCCTGAGCGTGTCCACGGCGACCTGGGCGTCCTGATACTGCCCCAGGCAGTCCTGGAATTGCACCATCACCCTGATGGGGTTGTTCAGCTTCCCTTCGTAGAGCCCCTCGAAGAACTCGCACGTGTACCGGATGCCCTTGAACAGTATCCTGAGGCGATGATAATCCTCGGAAGCGGGATTTTTACCCCTTTGCTTTCTCCACTTTTCGATTCTGTTCAGCCCACGGAAAATAAAAACCGGAGCGAGCGTCCCCGCGGGCGTTTCCTCGGTGAACCCGGGGCCGTCCGACAGCGCTTTTCCCCCGTTACCGGCCGTATCGCCCCCCGCTTCAACGGGGTTTTTCGGCGAAATTCCCACTCCCCGGTCCCGCATCCCCTCTATTATATATTCGAACCGTTTCGTGCGAAGGGCCTTTTTCATCTCTCCCAGGGCCCTGTTTCTTCGCGTCTCGAGCTCGTGCTCGAACACCCGCCGTATCTCTTCATCCGTTTCAGCGCGATCGAAATGAGGCTCGATGTACGGCAGAAATACATCTATGTCGCGCACCGCGCCGAGAACGCCTGCGACCCAGGAAAGCTCCTCACGCATCTTGTTGCAATACGTTTTTCCGAACGCGGGCCTGAGCAGCTTCAGGGCGAACCTCGCCCGACGGGTGGCCACCCTGAGGTCGTGCAGGAACTCCGGGTCCTCGTCGTATGCCGTCCCCACCTTATTGGCCCACATCTTGTAGGCCTGCCGGGCCAGGACCTTGTCTCCCGCACCGCCTATGGTGTCGCCCGGTCCGATCTCGAGCTCCCGCGGCACAGGCGCTCCGGGAAGGGGGGCGTTCACCGTCTCGAGACCGGAACAGAGGGGGTCGAACCGCGTGTCCCCAATTAATCCGAGATCCCCGAGAATGGTTTTAAGGAAAACGATCTCCCCTCCCGTCTTCGTTCCTTCGATCGCGATCGATTGCACGGGATCCGTCCACCCGCGGGTATGGGGCCTGGAAAAAGACCACGTTGTGAACGAGAGGCTCATGACCGCACCCGTCGAGCTCGTAACGGTGAAGCGTTTTTCATCCATTTTCGCATTCAGGTGGCAGAGGAGCCTCCTGCCGCGGAGCAGGGAAGAGAGGTCTTCCTCTATTTTGCGCAGCACCGCCTGCGAGGCGGACCTGTATTTCCAGGTTTTAGGATCCGGACCTCCCTCCGCGGCCCACGTCTTCCCGACCCGGTCGAAGCAAAGCCGGCATGACGCCTTGTAGAGCTTCCCGTCCTGCGTATCGTAGAAGGCGGGCTCTTCGGAAACCGGATCGCGGGGGGACAGGGTGAACCCCGCCATGGACAGCTCGGCGCCGAGACGGTCACCCGGCAGGGAGCGAACCATCGTGTATGCGGTCTTGTCCGGCCCCATGGATCAGACCTCTTCGGTCACGTATTTGATGCCCTGCAGGAACACCATCCTGTCCTTTTTCGGAACATTCATCCGATCCATATCGAAGAGCAGACGGTGAAAGGGATACTGAAAGCGCACGATGCCGCACGACCTGACCGAGGAATCACTGATATCCGCAAGCGCGAAGGAGGGATTGGGATCGCCGTCTACGGAGAGGCCGACGGAACCGCAGTTGATAACATGCAGAGAGGGGAATTTTTTTTCGAAAGGTATATGAGAATGACCGCATACGAGTATATCCGGGTCGCCGCCGTTCATCTTTGATTCCAGACCACGGGCCGTTATGCTCGGATAAATGTAATCCTTGTCCGAGAGCGGGCTCCCGTGCACGATGTGCACGCTCACGCCCTCCAGCTCGAGATTGAGATCGAACGGCAGGTCTTCGATGAACTTCCAGCTCTTCTTCTTCATTTCCCGGGCGGTCCATCCGAGCTTTGCCTTGCTGTAGGGAGTATGTGGATCGTCGCGTAGACTGAGCAGCTTGCGCTCCACGTTCCCCCTTATGGAGGGGATGTCTTTTTCCCTTATGAAATCGATGACCTCGTTGGGATTCGGGCCCCGTCCAACCAGGTCGCCCGCGATAAACAGCTTCCGGGCCCCGAGCTCGATCGCGCTCTGATATCCGGACCGCAGCCCGTGTATGTTGGCGTGTACGTCCGAGAGGAATGCAACGAGCATCTTGTCCGTCCCTATTCCGGCAGGTGGCCGTTTATCTCATCCACGAATCCGTGTATCTTGCGTATGTCCTTTAAACGGGCTTTCTCCGTTTCGGCCAGAACCGCCGAGCATTTCTCGAGAAGCACCGCGAGCTCCTTCTTCTTGGGCAGTTTTTTCTTCCCCTCCACTTTCGGAACATCTTCCAGGATTTCCTTTTGCGCCGATTCCAGGAAGCTCGCTACGCGTTCTATTCGCGCCAGCAGATCGGCGCTGTACCGCTCTATAACCAGTCCGAACCGGGTGTGAAGAAGTCTTACCTCGCTCAGGAGCTCTGAAACGAGCTCCGATTTTGTAAGCTCCTTTGTCATGTCTCCCCCCTGCATATTACGAAATATCGCTCGCCTCTTTCCGTAACGGTTCAGGGAGTTTATTACCTGTATATCTCCCTGAGAACGGTTTCTATCCTGCCCCGCAGGTCCCGCTGGATCGTTTTGACCGACCTGTTCGCATTGAGCATCTCGAATCCGAACTTGTCCTGCAGATCCCTGTACTTCGATCGCAGCACCCGCTGGTAACGGACGAAACTGTCATACCAGTCGCGCGATATCCCGATATCCATGCCCGACTCCCAATAATCGAGCGACAGGTTCACGGTGAGCGAACGCTCCACGAGCGACTTGGTGGACGCCATGAGGAAATAGACCGCGTCCGGAATAATCGCCATGGAGTAGAGCGATTCCACCCATGCGGAGTCCGCGCCGCGCACGAGATCCCGGGCCATAAGCGTGTATATGTACCTGTCCGAGAGCACCACGTATCCGGCGTTGAGTGCCGGTATGATGGTATTCTCGAGCTGATCGTAGAAATCCGTTGCATAAAAGAGCGACATGGTCCTCGGGCTCAGAACATTCCCCTCCTTCGCCTTCGCGAGAGCGGGCGCCACGAGCTTGGACCTGTTCAAACCGACCCGCGCAACCGCGTATCCCATCCTCTCGAGCCAACCGCTCAGAAGCTCTATCTGTGTCGTCCTGCCCGAAGAATCAGGTCCCTCGATCACAACGAGCATTCCGGAGAGCGTGTCGGGGTCCATTCCGGGCAGGGCATGACCGTAGAATTTTTTGTTTTTCATCTCACCACCCTCCGCCTGAATCCCGAAAGGTCCATGTTGTCGTCTATATACGTCCGCACGACCTCCTGCTGGGCCGGGATCGGTTTTGTCGCGTCGACAACGTGAAATCCGAACTCGTCGATCATGGTGTCGTACTGCTCCTTGACCTTTCCCTGGAATATCGTGAAACTCTCCTCAATATCGGGGGACAATCCGATATCCATGCCCGCCTCGAAGTACTTGAGCTGCGTTCTGCCGTCGAGTATGCGCCCGAGCGCAGCCTCGAGCGGAAGCCTGAAGTAGAAGACCACATCCGGCCGCTTGGCAAAGCCGTACATCCTGCGCAGCCACCTCGGGTCGCAGCCCCTGACCCCGTCGCGCGCGAAGGAGGTGAACATATACCGGTCGCAGAGCACGATGTACCCGGCCTTCAGCATGGGTAGAATCTGCCGTTCGTACCGGTCCGCGAAATCAGTCGCATGTATGAGGCTGAACGTCGTCGGGGTCAGGAGGTGCTTCTTCTTTCCCCTCCGCGTGGCGCCCTTCACGATGCCGCTCGAGTTCCACTCCGAAAAAAAAACTTTTACTCCGAGCCCCACAAGCCACTGGTACAGGAGGTGTATCTGTGTCGATTTCCCCGAACCGTCCAGTCCTTCCACCGCAATGAGCTTTCCCGGTATCTCCATTTCGTTCATCTCTCCATCCTCTCAACGGCACAGCTTACGGATACATTAAAAAGAATGCCGAAATAATGGGACTTCTTGTTGAATGCCCAGGTCTCCAGGAGCATGTCGCTTCCTCCCCGAAGCTTAAAAAAAAGCTTCCGGTCCCGGGATTCGACCTTGATATCCGAGACCGCGTTCGAATATGAACGGTCGAGGGCGTCGGCGATCCTCAGTAGGGCGCTCAGCCTCTTTACCCGTTCCTGATCCGTGGTCGGGAGCCGCCTAAAAAGACCGTGGTCCGTGCTCGGCGTCTTCTTCCTGTGATACCGGGCGACATTGGCGATCATCCGTACCTCGACTTCCGAGAAGCCCGAAACGCCGGACCGCAGGATGATATCACGCGAATGCTTGTGATGCTTCTTATAGGATACGGTGGCTCCGATATCGTGCAGCAGTCCGGCTGCGAGCAGAATATCCCTGTCCCGTTCTTGCAGATTATGTATTCGCCTCGTCTGATCGAAAATTAAAAGCGCGAGATGGGCCACCTGGCGCGCATGCATCTCCTCGAATCCGTGCTTCCTTCCGAGCCGAAGGGCCGCTTTACGCACGTCCGGGGAAACAGGCGGTTCCTCTTCGCAGAAAACGTCAGTGTCTTCCAAAGACAAGCCTCCATTAACCGGCCGAATACGTCGGACCGGCGGTTTATTGTCTTTCAGCATGTTATATGAAAGAGCCCGATCCATTTCCCGTGCTCCGCGTTCCATTTCCGGGCCGCCTCCGGCGTCGGGTGAATGACTATTTCACACCCCTTTCTGCTGAAAAAACGAGCTGCTTCTTCGGACAGATCCACGAGCCCGTATTGGCCGCTCCCGATAACAAGACCGCGGGCGCCCTTTTCATAAACATACTTCGCCTCCTCGAGGGAGACGGTGTGGGACGTACCGTACACCTCTTTCGAGAGCTTCTTCTTCCGCTTCTTCACCTCACCGTTCATACGTATGACGATATCGTGCCCGATAACATCACCCTCAACGGTGATGGACCCGAACCCGGTTGAGTCGATATGCGGTGTCACTCCGTTTACCTTTGTACCTTGTAAATAATGATAACAGGATGTTCAAATGGTTTCCATGGTTTATTATCCGGCCCGTGGTTCGCAGCCCTCTTTCTGTGAATTATTAACTCGCCGGATCGCGGCTGCGGTTTCGGTTCGGGAAATGCGGGGGAAATCTCGGGAAAAGCCGCCCGCTACTAGGAGGGGCGGCTTTTCTTCTAGGCGAACACGTGCACGGCGAAGTGGAGCTTCCTGTTCATCGGCCAGAGCATCAGGTCGCCCGGGTCGTACGTGTTGCCGTCGGAATCCTTGACCGTGAGGTTTAGCCTGAAGTTCGTAGCTGGCTTGTCCACCGATTTCGCCGTGATGTAAAGCGGCGTGAGCGTCGTGTCGGTCTCCTCTATATAGCCCGAGGCGACCACGATCACGTCCGTCGTGTTCACGTCCGGCCATTCGTTCGTGAAAGTGACCCGTATGGGAGCGCTGCCCGGGTGCTCCGGTATGCTCAGCTCCTCCCGGTACGTGATCTTCGGATGCGTATGCAGTGTGATGTTGTCTCCCGAGGTCAGGGTGTCCATGTTCGCGCCGTCCGCCGCTATATCCCTGCCGTGTATGGTTGTTGGAATCTGCGAATTATCCAGAGTCCCCGTGTGCGGACCCGTACCGCCTATATCGTGCGCCTTGGTGGCATGCGAATGGAGGTCGATTTCCGTATTCGAGGTCAGGATGTCCATGTTCGCCCCGTCCGCGGCTATGTCCCTTCCATGTATGGTTGTTGGAATCTGCGAATTATCCAGAGTCCCCGTGTGCGGACCCGTACCGCCTATATCGTGCGCCTTGGTGGCATGCGAATGGAGGTCGATTTCCGTATTCGAGGTGAGGATGTCCATGTT
>Ga0272442_10009658_pt1 | contig 12030 bp, 7 predicted proteins | sample SSMForm2O_FD_200262 | JGI IMG/M metagenome (GOLD analysis project Ga0272442, IMG submission 200262) | Marine sediment archaeal communities from Little Sippewissett salt marsh, Falmouth, MA, United States - SSM-Form-2O | ecosystem: Environmental > Aquatic > Marine > Wetlands > Sediment ... | reverse complement strand
CGCGGCATCATCTTCTTCATCATGGGCTTCGGGAAGAAGATCCTGCTGGCCAACCCCGCGGGCATGATCGCCGACGCCGCTTTTGATGCGGGCGCCCTGACCGCGCTGGACGCATGGTACGGATCGGTCGCGTACGCGTTCCAGATCTACTTCGACTTCAGCGCGTACTCGGACATGGCCATCGGCCTCGGGCTGATGCTGGGCTTCAACTTTCCCAAGAACTTCGACTCGCCGTACATCTCGCAGTCGCTCACGGAGTTCTGGGGACGCTGGCACATGTCGCTGTCGACCTGGCTGCGCGACTACCTCTACATACCGCTGGGCGGCAACCGGCTGGGCACGCGGCGCACGTACATCAACCTGGCGCTCGTGATGATCCTGGGCGGCATGTGGCACGGCGCGAGCTGGAACTTCATCATCTGGGGCACGATCCACGGCGCGATGCTCGCCGGGGAACGGGCCATGGGCAAGGAGTCGCCGTACGCGCGGCTGCCCAGGCCGATCAAGATCGCGATCACCTTCTTCATAGTCTGTATCGCGTGGGTCTTCTTCCGCGCCGAGGACCTGCCTGCGGCGGGCAGGTATATCGCCGCGATGTTCGGCATGGGCGCCGACGCGCCGGGCGCCGCGCTCGTCGGCGGCACGCTCTACAGCACGCCGAACCTGTTCGCCATGGCGGTGTGCGCGTTCATCGTGTGGGGATGCCGACAGACGTGGGAGCACGCGAAGACGCTCTCGTGGTGGAAGTTCGCATTGCTGGCGGTACTGATGATCTGGTCGAGCGTCGTGATGTTCACGCAGACGTTCAACCCGTTCATCTATTTTATCTTCTGATCGACCCGTAACGCCGGGTCGATCACCCTGAGCCGGTCGACAGGCTCGCGGCCTCGCTCTCGGGGCGGTCGAACTCAGGCCCTGAGCTTGTCGAAGCGGCAAGGCCCGGAGGGCCGCGTCGAAGGGTGAGGAGACACACCATGCCCGTCAAAGAGCGCCCGATCGTGGCCGAGAACGAGAACGTCCCCCGCCCGCCGGGGATCGCCGTCATGGCGTTCTTTCTATTGGTGCTCGAGATACCCATGACCGTCCAGCCCATCTACGAGATGACGGCCCTGCACGCCGAGGAGTGGGCGCAGGAAGTGCGCGCGCGCGACGCCGAGATCCAGCGGCGAGCGAAGGCGGGCAAGCCGCCGGATCCCGAGACGCTGCCCGAGGTCAACGGGCGCTTCTCGCGCCTGCAGGTGTTCGAGCTGTACACCAAGTATCCGCTGGTCGACCCCGAGAAGGTCTCCAACGTACTGCTCGGTCACATCAACTCCTACGAGGACGCGCTCGCCGACGAATCGTACGTGGCGATCCTCGCGCGGCCTTACACGCAGCTGATACAGACGTCGACGATCCGGCAGGGGAACGAGAAAGTCATGATCGGCAAGGACGGGTGGCTCTTCCACCGTCCGGGCGTCTACTTCGTGACGGGCTTCCCGTTCCGGTCGCACTACGTCAAGAACGACGCGAAGGTGCCGCCCGACCGGTGGGACCCGGGCCCCGCCATCTTCGGCTTCTGGGAGCAGCTGAAGACGCTCGGCGTCGAACTGGCCATGGTCCCGCTGCCGGTCAAGGCGCAGATCTACCCCGAGAACCTTACCAGCCGGTACGACCTGACACGCGGGCCGCCGGCCAACCTGCAGGCGTACGACTTCTACTACGACATGCGCGACGCGGGCATGGGCGTCTTCGACGTATCGCAGACGCTCTGGGACGCGAAGGGCGAGGGCCAGGTCTACCTCAAGCTCGACACGCACTGGACGCAACGCGGCATGAAGACCGCCGCGCGGGAACTCGCCGGCCTCCTGCGCGCGCGGTATCCGGCCCTGTTCGCCTCGCTGCCGCCCTCGAAGGACCGCTTCACCACGCGCACGCTGAAGGTCAAGCGGCACGGCGACCTCTTCTACCAGCTCAACCTGCCCCCGTGGAGCCAGGCGTTCCCCGAGCAGGAGGTCGAGATCGAGCAGGTCATCGACGAGGCGACCGGCGAACCGGTCTCGCGCTCGAACCCCGACGCCGACATCGTCCTGCTCGGCGACAGCTTCACGAACATCTATTCCACCGAGGAGCCAACCGAGCGCGGCATGCGGTGGGGAACCGGCGCCGGGCTCAGCGAGCACTTGATGATGGAGCTGGGACGCAAGATCCACGTGATCGCGTTGAACGGCGGCGCGCCGACGGGTACGCGCGAGACGCTCGCCCGGCAACGGATCACGCGCGCCGGGACCGACGCCGACACGGAAGTCAAGATCCCGCTGATCAAGACCAAGAAGCTCGTGGTATGGTCGTTCGCGACCCGCGAGCTCATCACCCCCGACACGGTCTGGAAGCAGATCCAGCTGCCCACCGGCGAGCACGTGAGAAACAAGTCGGGCGAAGGCGCCGACGAGCCCATCGAGGTCGTCGCGCGCATCGTGGTGAAGTCCTCCCCGCCGGTGCCGGGCGCCGACCCGTACCGGGAGGCCGTGACGATGACGCTGTACGAGGTCGTCCGCGTCGAGAGCGGCACGCTCGTCGAGAAGCGCTTCGTCGCCGCCGAGTGGGTCATGAAGGACCTCAAGCTGCTGACGGCCGCGCGCTACAAGGTCGGCGACGTCCACCGCTTGAGGATGATCCCGTTCGACGTCAAGACCGACAAGACGCCCGGGCTGGCGCAGGTCAAGCAGCTCGACGACACCGAGGTTTACGAGAGCCCGTACTGGGTCGAGTCCGCGATACCCGTGCAGGAGTAGCGCGCCCGCGGCCGAAGGAGACGGAGAGGAGGGGACGTGAGACCGCTCGAGCGACTCGCAGCCGCGACGCTGCTCGCCCTCCTCGGGGCGTGCACCTCCGCGACCGCCGTCGGCGTGCGACGCGAGAGCGTCCCCTCCGAGGCGATGAGTCGCCCGTGGCCGGCGATGGTCGTGCTGCCGGGGGACTACGATGCGAGTCCGGAAAAGCGCTACCCGGTGATCTACCTCCTGCACGGCGCCGGCGGCGACCAGCACTCGTGGCTCAGGAGCTCGCAGCTGAAGCGGTTCGTCGGGGCGCACGACGTCATCTGCGTCTCGCCATTCGGGCGCACCTACGGGTGGTACGTCGACAGCCCGCTGATCGCCACGTCGCAGCTGGAGACGTTCCTGCTCACAGAGCTCATACCGCACGTCGACGCGACCTACCGCACGCGTCCCGCCGCCGCCACGCGCGCGATCATGGGCTTCTCGATGGGGGGGCACGGGGCGCTGACGCTCGCGGCGCGGCACCCGGACGTGTTCTGCTCCGCCTCGAGCATCGCGGGGATCATGGAGTTGTCGCGCTGGCCGGACAACTGGAACATCGCCAGCGTCCTGGGCCCCCGGGATGCCAACAGGGAGAGATGGGACGCCGCGAGCGCCATGGCGCACGCGAAGCGCTTCACGGACTCCGCAAAGCGCGTGCGCATCATGACGGACTGCGGCTTCGACGACTTCGCGTACCCGGAAAACGTCGCGTTCCACGAGTTGCTGGAGCGTCTCGGCGTCGAGCACGAGTTCGCGGAGCGGCCGGGCGCGCACAACTACAAGTACTGGACGTCGGTCGTGACCGAGCACCTGGAATTCCACATGGCGTCGTTCGAACGAGAGGGCCCGCGCTAGTGCGCCGCCGGGAGACCACATCACCGGATGCCGCCGCGCCCATCGCAGCCGTACCGCCTCCGCGGGAGCGCGAACTCCTGCAACGGGAGACGGGTTCGCCCCTAGTACCACACACGAGGGAACGAACCCCAGCGTCCCGAGAGGAGGAGGCGATGCGACTCGGTACCGGACTGTGCCTGGCTGGCGTGTCGTTGGTGATGGCGTCGTGCGACGGCGGAGGCGGCGCCGACGAGAACACGATAGCGATGACGATCTTCCGATCGCAGGTCGACTCGGTGACGCTCGACTGGGCCGACGCCGTCGAGGGCGAGGACGGCTACAAGGTCTACCGCAGCGACGACGACGGCGCCTTCGTCGAGATCGACGACCTGGCGCCCGACGCGGACACCTACGACGACGCGACGGTCGCCGCCGGTGTGAAGTATACGTACTACGTCGCGGCCTACACGGGAACGGCCGAGACGGACACCTCGAACCGGCTCGTCGCCGACTACGTGAAGATCCTCACGCCCGACGGCGGCGAGGTCCTCACGATCGACGACGTCTACGACATCACGTACGAGACGAACCTGACGGGGAACGCGGCCGACTTCGTCATCAGCCTGTCGACGGCGGGACCCGCGCTGCCCGTGTGGGAGTGGGATATTCTCCACTTCTCACTCTCGCCGAACCCCTTCCCGTGGAAGGTCGGCTACCGGGTCGATTCCGGCGACCCGTCGCAGTACAATACGGACAAGTTCGTAACCGGCTCGGAAACTCAGTGTGTAGTCAGAATTGACCACTACACCGAGAGTCACATATGCGACGTTGGTGACGACATATTCACGGTGCAACCGTAGGGGAGACGCGGGTCCACATACGCGCGTCATGCGCGCCGAGGTCTGCGGCTCTCCTGCGTAGTGAAGGGAAGTGCGATGCATACTACGCTCAGAGCCACACTCCTCGGCGCGCTCGTTGTCCTCGGCGGCGTCACGTCCGCACACGGCCTGGACGTCGTGAACCAGGATCTCGCGACGCTCCAGGGCAAGCTGCCGGCGGGATCCAAGCTCCTTTACACGCACGCGTACGTCATACACGTCGTCGATATCCAGACGCTCGCCGAGACGACCTACGACGACTACGCCTATCAGTTCGCCCGCTGGAGCTTCGATGGCGACAAGATCGCCGCGGTCGCGGCGGGCAAGGTGTACGTCCTCGACGACCTCGCCGCCGCGGACGGCGGCGCGCGTTCTCTGAACGCGCGCCCGTCGCTGTACGGCGGCATCACGATCGAGTTCCACCCGAACAACACGGAGATCCTCTACGTCAAGGAGAGTCTGCGCGCGGTCGACATCAACACGATGGTGGACCGCCTCGTCGCGGCGTATCACCCGTACGACGGCGAGCCGTGCGCGTCGCTCGTCACGACCGCGGGCGGCGAGGTCAAGCGCGTCGGCGCGCGCGTCTCGCACGATCTCTACGCGATCGACATGGTCGCGGGCACCGACCGGCTCTTCCACACCGAACTCGTCTGCTCACCCGTCCTGCCGCCCGACGGCTCGCGCCTGGGCAACAACACCGGCACGCACACGGCCGTGGCGTTCCGCGACTGGGACGGCAGCCGGTACACCGAGATCGACGCCGTCGACCCGATCGTTACCGGCGGGGCGTGGGACAATTTCCACTGGTCGAACCATCCCGACTTCCTCGCGATCCAAGGCGACGACAGCGCCGAGAGCGTGGACGCCTACGTGATGGACATCTCGGACTTCTCCACGCCCAAGGTCACGCGCGTCACCAGCTACGTCGGCACGGGCGACACGGGGATGCGCAATCCGGACCTGTGGATCCCGGACGTCATCGGCATCTCGGGCGAGGTCACCGTCACGGGCTCGAGTCCGACCGAGTACGTCCAGGGCGCTGAACTCAAGCTCACGGGCCCGACGGGCACGGTCAAGACCATCACCGACGCCGACGGCAAGTACGCGATGTACGCGGTCTTCACGGTGGGCGGCAGCTACACGATGACGGCCCCGGGGATCACGATCGACTCGGGCGGCGCCGCATTCACGTACGCGGCCGACATGACGCACGACCTGGAGGTTACCCTCGACAACTCCGACGCCGCGGCCAACGACACGCTTCCGGACTACTGGGAGCGCCGCCACTTCGACAGCATCACGTCGGCCGAAGACGACACCGGCGACAGCGACGGCGATGGCCTCACCAATATCCAGGAATACGAAGGCAACACCAGCCCGGTCGTTCCGACAATCGTGCCGAACCCGGAGGAAGACTGGTCCGGCTGCGTACCGGGCTCGTACCCATACGGAGGGCTCATCATGCTCGCACTCACAGGTCTCGGAATCGCGTTGTTGCGCAGGCGCGCCGCGGTCGCGGCCGCCGTCGTGCTCGCCGTGATCGTATCGGCCCCGGCACTCGCCGCGGCGCCGCGCGGCAAGCCCGCGCGGAAGACGTCCGAGGAGGAAGAGCTGGCGGCGGCCATCGGCCAGCAGCTGGACGCGAAGATCGTGTGGTCCACGTCGCGCGACAACGGCTACCACAACATCTACATCATGGACGAGGACGGCCAGAACAAGCGCAAGCTCACCGACAGCGCGCGGAACGTCGACTGGTTCGCGCGCTTCTCGCCCGACGGCTCGACGGTCATCTTCAACCGCAGCAAGCGCAGGTGGGAGCCGGAGACGAACGCGAAGTACGCCAACCGCTGGAACATCCACCAGATCAACGTCGACGGCACCGGCGAGAAGCTCCTCATCGAGAACGCGACGTGGGGTACGTGGACGCCCGACGGCAAGGTCCTCTTTTCGCGCGGGGAGACGGCACACGTGTTCGACCCCGCCACCGGCGAGGAGAAGCAGATCATCGACGGCGCGTCGGGCCTGCGCCGCGGGGTCGTGCTGCAGCAGCCGCAGATGTCGCCCGACGGCAAGCACGTCGCGATCACGCTGCGGGGCCGCATGCGCGAGACCGGCGTCTGGCACCTGGAGGACAACTCGTGGACCGAGGTCGCCGGCGGGTGCCAGATCAACTGGTTCCCCTCGGGAAAGCGCATGATTCGCATGAACGAGAACACCGGCCGCGGCGGCACCGAGGTCTTCGCGTTCGACGTCGAGAACGGCAGGCCCGTCGAGGAGAAGCCGTCGTACGACTCGCTCAAGTTCATGGACCTGCCGGGCCGCAGGTCGCACGAGTACTTCCCGAAGATATCGAAGGACGGGAAGTGGATGGTCTGGTGCGCCACCGCGCGCGGCCACGACCACGACATCTACGACTACGAGGTCCACATCTGGAAGATCGGCGACCCGGCCGAGAAGGCCGCGCGGCTGACCTTCCACACCTGCAACGACCGGTGGCCCGACATCTACATCCCCGGCGCCAACTAGGAGACGCCCCGCACGAGGACAAACTCGAGGAGTGAAGATATGAACCGACCGACACGCACGAGAGCCGCACGACTCGTCCCGCCCGCCCTGGTGCTCGGCGCCGTCGCCGCCTGCGCGGGCGCGATCCTCTGGCCGCAGATCGACCGCCGTCTCGAATCGTCGCGCCAGGGAACGCGCGTCGACCGGCTCCTGGCGCGCGCCGAACTCGCCCGGCCGGTCACGGCTCACTTCCGGGGCGAGGCGCCCCTCGCGCATTCGCGCGCCACTGAACGCCTGGCGCCCCTCACCGAGGAGGCGCGTTCCGTGCCGGCGCTGGACGGCGCCGACCTCTCGGAGACGTTCCCGCTCGCGCTGGAGCCACTGCACCCCGACATGACCAGTTGGAGCAGCGTCGGCGGATGCGGCGTCGGCGGCGGCGGCGGTGGCGGCGGTGCCCGCTGGATGGGCCGGCGCTCGCCGGCCGGATACCTGATCGAGGTCGAGATGATGAGCAGCTTCACGCTCAGCGGCGTGATGGACGCGTCGAGCCTCACAACGAAGCTCTCGACCAACATCGAGATCCTGCGGCTCAACGCCTCGCTCTCGATCCCGTCGGCGCGGAACGTCGGGCCCGACGACAACTACGAGGAGCTGTTCGGAGTCGAGCAGGACTGGACGGTCAGCGGCCTCGGCGACCTCAGCCTCATGCTGAACCGCAAGCTCGGCCTCGAGGGCAACACGTCGGTCGGGCTCAACATCGGGTTGCCGACGGGCGAACACGACGAGACGAGCCCGGACGGCAGCTACACGCTTCCGCGCTCGTTCCAGCTCGGCAAGGGCGTGACGACGTACGCGGGAACGCTGGAGCACACGTTCAACAAGGACTGGGGCATGATCACCGTCGGCGGCGGCCTCAACCTCAACGGCGGCGAGAACGACATCGACAACCGGACCGGCGACACCTACGACCTCTACACGTACGTGGGCTACCGCACCGAGTTCATGGTGCACTCCGCCGGCGTCAAGCTCAGCCGCGGGCTGTCGAAGGACATCAACAACGGCTCGTTCGAGGCCGACCAGAGCAGGACCGAAGTGACCCTGCAGTACGGCCTCGAGCTCGGCTACCTACGGACCTGGCCCATGTTCGTGGCGCTCACGGCGACGCTGGCCGAGGATTCCTCGGACAACACCAGCGCGCTCGCGTTCGGCGTGGTGACATCGTACTAGCGCTGCGTCAGCCTCAATCCTGCGGGTTGAGGATGACGCAGCACTAGTCGACGTTCACGGCAACAGTGGCCCTGCAGTGACGTGAAAGCGTCTACTGCAGGGCGCGGAGGGACGGCACGTCTTGCAGTAAGCAGTACCACGTCGTGAGACGTTCCCCGCGTTCTTCGCGTACAAAGGCCGTTGACGTAGCCCTCGCCATTCCGCCGTAGCGGTAACGAGTTGCGGCGGCCCCGCCAGCGTGTACTATTCCCCTACAGAGAACGCCCCCGCGGGGCGTGTACCCCGAGGAACGATTTCGATGGCGAAGGACAAGATCCTCGTAGTCGAAGACGACGCCGACTTCGCCATGCTCGAGGTCGAGGCGCTCATCGGCGCGGGCTTCGAGGCGGATCTCGCCGAGACGCTCGCCGGTGCCCAGCACAAGCCCCTGGCGGACTACGACGCGATCGTCCTCGACTACAACCTCCCCGACGGCACCGGCATGCCCGTCCTCGAGAAGGTGGCCGACGACGTGACGACGCCGGTCGTCGTGGTCACGGCCGAGACGGCGGTCGAGCCTGTCGTCGAGGCGCTGAAGGCCGGCGCGGCCACCTGGCTGGTCAAGACGGCGGACAGCCTGAGCGTCCTCCCGGTCGTCCTCCGCCAGACGATCGACGAGCGGCGCGAGAAGGCCGACGCCGAAAGGGCGCGCGCCAAGGCCGAGGAGTCGTTGCGCCAGAGCGAGGCGCGGTACCGCCTGCTCGTCAGCAACGTGTCGGACATCATCATCCAGATGGACCCGCGCGGCGTCATCACGTTCGTCACGCCGTCGATGAAGCAGGTCCTCGGCCGAGACGAAGCGACAGTCGTCGGCACGTCATTCGAGTCCATCACGACGCGCCCATCCTACGAGCGCGCCATGGGCGTGCTGCAGGAGCGCCTCGCCGCCGGCGCCAAGCCCCCGTATTATCCCATCGTCCTCGAACTCGACCTCGTCCGCGCCGACGGGACGCCGTGCGCGTGCGAAGTCCACGCCGTCTTTGTCCGCGACGACGACGGCACGCCGCAGAGCGTCGTCTCCGTCGTGCGCGACATCACCGAGCGCAAGGCGGTCGCGGAGGCGCTGCATCGCAACGAGAACGAGATCGAGGCCCTGGCACTCGAGGTCGCGCAGCTGCGCAGCGACGTGCGCCGCCGCTACGCCCTGGACTCGGTCATCGGGCGCGACCCCAAGATGCAGGCGATCTTCCAGACGGTGGTCGAGGTCGGCAGGACCAACGCGACCGTCCTCGTCCAGGGCGAGACGGGCACCGGCAAGGAACTCGTCGCCAAGGCGATCCACTACAACAGCGCGCGCCGCGACCACCCGTTCGTGAAGGTCGACTGCGGGGCGCTCGCCGAGAACCTCCTCGAGAGCGAGCTGTTCGGCCACGTGAAGGGCGCCTTCACCGGCGCGGTGAGCGACAAGCGCGGCCGCTTCGAGATGGCCTCGGGGGGCACGATCTTCCTCGACGAGATCCACAACCTGTCGATGCCGCTGCAGGCCAAGCTCCTGCGCATCGTACAGGACGGGACGTACGAGAAGGTTGGCGGCTCGGAGACGCAGACGGCGGACGTCCGCATCGTCGCGGCGACCAACGAGAACCTCAAGCGCCTCGTCGACGACAAGACGTTCCGCATCGACCTCTACTACCGCCTCAACGTGATCCCGGTCGTCATACCGCCGCTGCGCGAGCGCACCGCGGACATCCCGCTGCTGGCCGCGAGCTTCGTGAAGCGGTTCGCCGACCGGCACGGCAAGCCGGTGAAGGACGTCTCGGAGGAGGCGCTCGAGAAGCTCGCCGGCTACGAGTGGCCGGGCAACGTGCGCGAGCTCGAGAACATCATCGAGCAGGCCGTCGTGTTCTGCCCGGGCGAGTCGCTCTCGGCCGCCGACATCCACCTCCCCGACGCCGCGCTGCCCGTCGAGGGCGGCCCCGGCTCGGGGGGCGAGACGCAGACACTGCGCAAGGCCCTCGAGGACCCGGAGCGGCGCCTGATCGTCGACGCGCTCAGAAAGACCGACGGCAACCGCAAGCGCGCCGCCGAGGTCCTCGGCATCTCCCGCTCGGCGCTCTACGAGAAGCTGAGGCGGTACGGGATCATCAACAAGGCGTAACACACACGCGCGGCGCGTCTTGTTGTACAGCTATGCGGCCTTTCGTGATCATGCGACGATCGGCCTCCAATCTCGGCGTCAACGACCACGGCGTTTACCACAGAGAGAAAGGAGAGAACGTCAACGGCGATCCCTTCGTTCACAGACTTGTCCATTCTGGGCCGATCCGATCGCCGGCTGTGACGGTGAACGAAACGTCACCTCCGCTTGGCGCTCCGGTGACGGCCGGGCTACGGAGAGAACACCGGGAGGGAGTGAAGCGCACAGACGTCGAGACTCCTCGAAGGGCGTTCGCTCTACCAACGGGCGCCAATGGGCGCCCGTTGCCGCTGCCGACGCTGCCGATGCGCCCCGAATCGTGATCGTGGCAACTCGCGACCGGCGGCCATTGGCGCCGGTCGGTAGAGCTGATGTTGCGCGCCCGTGGTCGAGTGTAACGGGCTACGCTCCCTCCCGGCGTTCTCTCCGTAGCCCGGTCGTCGGCGCAGCGAAGCGGAGCCGACGTTTTGGTCACCGCTTCGGCGAGCACGCCAACATGACCAAGTCGAACGTCTCTGTAGACCAAAGAGACGCCGTTGACGTTCTCTCCTTTCTCTCTGTGGTAAACGCCGTTGGCCGCTCGTACACTCCCAAGTCTCTGCCATTGGGGCTAAGAGGGCGTCGCCTCCACCGTCATGGGTGGTGGAGAGAGGACCGCATCGATGCGCCCGACCCTCACGGTGGTCACACTCGCCGCGCTGCTTGCCTGTCGGAGTGCGCGCGGCTTCGAAGCACCGGGCGAGGCGGCTCCCGAACCCGTCGTCATCGGGGCGGTCGACGGGTATCGGTCGCAGTGCGCGATCCGGTGGTATCGGAAGCTGACGCTGCACGACGGGCCGCGCGTGGCGACGGGCGTCGGGTTCTGCTCGCTGCCCGACGAGGCGGACCGGTCGCTCTCCCCCAAGCGCCGCGCGCAGAGCGCCGACGACGTCCGCGTCTGGGCGCTTCACTTCGTCAAGCGCGCCGACGTCGTCTGGCTGACGGGGCATGGTAAGAAACTGTCGCTGCGCGTCTTCGGCAGGACGTTCTTCGACAAGGGGGATCTGAAAGAGGCGCGCTGCCGCTGGGTGGTCCTCGACGCGTGCAGCATCACCGACGTGAAGCTCGATGTCACCGCCAAGGCCATGACGGGAACCGGCGTGGAATGGCTGCGCGCCTCGCCGCGCCTGCACGGCGTCCTCGGCTACAACGCCGGCGCGCGGTGGTTCGGAGAGGACCGGCGCGAGAACGCGTTCGTCGGCGACGCCTTCGCCGCGGAGCTCCTGCGCGGGACGTCGATCGCGCGCGCGTGGATGCTCGCCAACCGCGACGCGGCGAACCGCTTCAAGCGTCACGATCGCAAGGGGCAATTCAGCTCCACGAACGCGACGGCGGTCGTGTGGGAGGCGCACGAAGGCGAGACGCTCGCGACACTCTCCACGCCCGAACGGAAAGACGCCGCGCGCGCGCGCGCGGGGATCGTGTTCATGTCGCTGGAGCGGGGCGACGACGCCGACGACCCCTGGCGCATCGTCGAGAAGCGCGGACGGCTCGCGGCGGCGGCGCGACCCAGCGTCACGCCGTAGGGCCGTCGTCGTCCTCGGACGGCGTCTTCGGCGGCGGCGCG
>Ga0272442_10009657_pt1 | contig 12030 bp, 14 predicted proteins | sample SSMForm2O_FD_200262 | JGI IMG/M metagenome (GOLD analysis project Ga0272442, IMG submission 200262) | Marine sediment archaeal communities from Little Sippewissett salt marsh, Falmouth, MA, United States - SSM-Form-2O | ecosystem: Environmental > Aquatic > Marine > Wetlands > Sediment ... | reverse complement strand
GGGCCCTGGAAAGACGGAGGGCCCTGGAAAGACGGAGGGCCCTGGAAAGACGGAGGGCCCTGGGAAGACGGAGGGCCCTGGGAAGACGGAGGGCCCTGGGAAGACGGAGGGCCCTGGGAAGACGGAGGGCCCTGGGAAGACGGAGGGCCCCGGGACGGCAGAGGGCCCTGGGAAGACGGAGGGTTCCGGGCGGGCCGGCCGGCCGGCGGCGGTCGCGGCGATCACCCACAACGAACAGATCGATGATGCGGCTGTAGAGATGGGGCTGCGCTGCGGTTGTTTTTATACGGGTGTGTTAGGGAGTACCCGGACCTTCAATGCCCGGATCGAGCGGCTGAGGGAGCTGGGATATTCAGAACGGGAGCTGGCCTCGATACACGGTCCCATAGGGCTTGATATCGGGGCGGAGAATCCCGAAGAGATAGCACTTGCAATAGCTGCCGAGATGGTGCAGGATTACCGCAGCATGCAGAGAAAAGGTGAGTAGACAATGAGTAAGACGGCCACTTCAGCGGAACTGGAAATAATCCGCGAGAGTCTCGGATACGCGTACCGTTTCCGTTCGAAACTTTTTGTTATCAACATAGATTATTCGGTTATCGAAGACCAGTTTTTTCCCATTTTACTCAAGGACATTGCGACTCTCCATCAGGCGGGGATTCGAATCGTTCTCGTACCGGGTACACGGGAAAAGGTAAACCGTACTCTCGAGAATTACAGTATACCCTGTGAATATTATCAGGGGCTGCGTATTACCTCTGAAGCGGCGCTCCCCTTTGTAGAGATGGTGGCCTTTAACGTGGCCAATGTTCTCATGTCCGGACTGGCCGGCTCCGGAGTACGCTCCACTATCGGGAACTGGGTACGTGCCAGGGGGCGCGGAATAATCGATGGTGTTGATTATCAATATACGGGGGTGGTGGAGGGCGTCGATGTGTCCGCCATCAATACCATCCTTGAAAGCAGCATGGTGCCGATTTTTCCGCCAATCGGCTGGAACACCGGCGGAAAAACCTACAATGTATCTGCCGAAGAACTGGCGCTATCCATCAGTACCGGTCTATCGGCGGAGAAGCTGTTTTATGTATGTGATACCGCTGTGATGGACAATTCAGCTCTCCGGGTGCCGAAGGGTATAGACTTCCAGGCGGGAGAAAGGATCAGCCGGCTGACCATTCAGGAAGCCCGCGAACTGGTCAAGTTAAATACTGAAGACGGCGAGATGGTCCGCAGGATTGAATTGGCGATGAGGGCCTGTGAGCTTGGTGTAAACCGTGTCCATATAGTGGACGGAATGCAGGAAGGGGTCATACTGCAGGAGATTTTTTCCAACCAGGGAATAGGCACGATGGTCCATACCAATATCTTTGAATCCATACGGCCCATGGAACGTACCGATGTATCTGAAGTCCTTCATATTATGGAGCCGTTTATCAGCAGGGGGATTCTTCTCCCCCGGGATACTCAATCCCTCGAAGAGCTTTATCAGGATTTTTTTGTCTATGATATCGACGGCAGGGTACATGGCTGCGCGGCCCTCCATACATATCCGGATTCACAGGGAGAAATTGCCGCTGTGGCGGTTGATCACAGGTTTTCCAGGATGGGGATCGGTAAACGCCTGGTGCTTTACGTGCTTGAACAGGCAAAAGAACGCGGTTTCAGACGGGTATTCGCGCTTACCACCCAGACCGCTGACTGGTTCGAGAAGCTTGGATTCAGACAGGGAGGGCTGGAAGAGATATCCGGGAAAAAACGGAGCAGCTATGACCACTCCCGGAATTCCAGAATCTACATCTACGATCTTTAGCGCAGAAGGGCTCCCGCGGACAGCATGGCAATCGCCGGGAAGAGGTAGAGGATCCACCATCCTGTATCACGCCAGTGTAAATGGAAATCTACACGCAGCACATCCTCGTCGAAGCAGCGGGCTTCCAACGCCAGGGAAAATTCTTCCATCCGGAGGAGGAGCTTTTCAAGGAGGGGATATGCCAGTGAATGCAGTCTCTTCAGGGGATTTTTCCGCAGTTCCACTCCCCGGGCCTTGCGGGCTTCCCGGATTTCATGCGCCGAGTCGAGAATCAGGGGCAGCAGTACAAGGGTGAAACTGGCCTGGGCAGCCAGCCGCCCGGCGGAAACTCCCGGGACCGGGCGAAATATCCAGTAGACGAGCAAATGGAGCTCCCGCGGATCCATCACCGCGGTAAACACCATTCCAGTCCAGACAATGAGGAGAAAACTCCACGCGGACAGTATTCCCGTTACCGCCGCGGCCCCGGCTCCCGTATCCAGAACCCCGACAGCTCTTGAAAGAAAAATCACCGCCGCGAGAAAGCCGAACACTTTCAACTCACGTCTTATGGACATCAGCCGAATGCCCGCGGAATATGAACACGGTACCAGCAGGATACTCGTTACTGTCCAGGCAGGAGGACTTCCACTGAGAATTACACTTATATAGGCAATCATGAGAAGGATTTTCAGGCGGGGATCAAAATTGTGCAGCTTACTGCTGCCGCGGCGGTAATGGAGAATATCTATTTCAGCCATGTGAGAGAATCGATCTCCTGTCCATAGGATTCGAAGGGACGCATACCATAGGCCCCCACCTTTGGGATAACGCTGGACGGTTCCCCGTCCTCGACCAGAGAGCCCTTATCGAAAAGTATCATCCTCCCGGCGTGGGCGGCGGCTTTCTCTATCTCGTGGGTTACAAGAATGATAGTATGTCCCTCACCGTGCAGTCTCACCAGATGCCGCAGGACGGACCTGACTCCGTGATAATCAAGATTGCTGAAAGGTTCATCCAGGATCAATGCCAGAGGGTTCATTGCCAGGAGGGCCGCGATGGCCAGCCGGCGCTTTTCACCTCCCGAAAGAAGGTGGGGCCGCTGGTCGGCCAGACTGGTGAGTTCCATCGTTTCGAGGGCTTTGTCCACCCGCAGTTCAATTTCCTCCCGCGGCAGCCGGAGGTTCTCCGGGCCGAAGCTTATGTCCTGCCGGACGGTCTGTCCCACGATTTGACTATCCGCGTCCTGAAAGACCATCCCGATTGTCCTGCGGGCGAAGGCCTGGTCCCGTCTGGTATTCACCCCTGCGATCAGTACCTTCCCCTCGGTAGGTAAATAGAGGGCGTTCAGGTGCCGCATGAAGACGGTTTTGCCGGATCCGTTTCGTCCGGTGCATAGAATGAACTGTCCCCTGCGGGCTTGAAAGTTGATATTCTTCAGCGCCCGGACGCCGTTGGCGAATGTATGGGAGAGGTTTTCAACATGGATGATAGGGGTGTTTTCAGGATTATTCATCTTCGAGAAACTGCTCAATCCTTTCCGCGAAAGCACGGCTTATCAGCAGAGCCCCCGCGATTTTCAGAATATCCCCCGGGAGGAAGGGCAGCATTCCGGCGGAGACCGCGTGGTCCCACTGCAGACCCGTATAGAGTTTCAGCCACACCACTCCGAACAGATAGACGCACAGGGTCCCCGTGATGAGGGCCGCGGATTCCCGGACGGCGGAACGGGGAACTGTTCCGGCCATTTTTGAAATCAGCAGAACCGCGGGAACATACGACAGAAGGTAGCCTCCGGTTGGACCGAAGAAGTGGCCTATGCCACCTGTTCCGCCCGCGAAAACCGGGAGACCGAGGGCCCCCAGGAGCAGATAGACAATTACCGCCGAAAGCGCAGCGCGTGTTCGCAGCAGCACGCCGGCAAGCAGTATGAAAAAGCTCTGCAGAACGATGGGGACCGGTCCGATGGGAATTGATATATAGGAGCCCGCGGCTATAAGGGCGGTGACTCCGGCGGCAAGGACGGTGGATCTGGTGTTTGTCCGCTTCATGTCATATCCTGGATAAGCTGAATCAGCTCATCAAGATCAAAAGGCTTTGCGAGTACCGCGTCTATCTTAAACTGCTGGGCGAGTACTTTGATGGAATCTCCCCCGGTGTTTATCTTTCCGGAAACGGCGATTAATTTTATACCCGGGTCAAAGTCCCTGATTTCCATCAATGTCTCTATCCCGCCTTTATGGGGCATTACAAGATCGACAATGGCGATATCAACGAGCTTTTCTTTCAGGACTTTCAGGGCTTTCTCTCCGTTTTCTGCTTCAATAACAGAATGCCCCTGATTACATAGCGTCTTTTTTATAAGCTCACGGATATACATTTCATCGTCTACGACTAAAACATGTGCCATGAAAATACTCCAGTTATGTGTGTACGTGCTTTTCTATATAATCCAGCAGTTCATCGGGATCATCGCCGATATATACCGCGCTCCGCCATTTCTGTTCCACCACCGATTCGCGGGCGATGAAATCAAAGAATCCGAACAGCTGGTTGTAGAAACCCGCGGTGTTGAGGATGCAGACGGGCTTCGGGTCCAGGTCTCTGAATTTTGCCGCCAGCACTTCAAAAAACTCTTCGAGAGTACCGAATCCTCCCGGAAGAATGATAAAGGCGTCAGACCGTTCGATCATGATCCGTTTTCGTTCGCTTATGGTATCGGTCAGTACAAGCTCATCGGCTTTTTCGAACCTTTTTTCCCGGTGACGGAGATATTCGGGAATAACACCGATTACCTGTCCGCCCGACTGCGATACGGATTCAGCTGTTGTACGCATCAGGCCTACGTTTCCGCCTCCGAATACAAGGGTATGTTTCCGTGCGGCGATGGTCTGTCCCAGTTCCGAGGCGGAAGCTTTGTATATATCCGGAGTGGATGTGTTTGAAGAACAAAACACGCAAATATTCATATGTACTGCCTATAGGGTTATCGGTTGATATAGTAGCACAGCAGAGAAATTTAATAAAGGTTCATTTCTTCCATTTTATCGAATACCGTCTTTGCATTGAATAGATGCATATATGGATAAATAATTTTGCTGCAGTTACTTATCCATTGCAGCCGAACAGATTGCATGCTTCCTTCACTGCCGCCAGGAGCCGGTCGATTTCTTCCTCGGTATTGTAGAACGCAAAGGTGGCCCGGACCGTACCGCCGGTGCCTAATGATTCCACGTAGGGCTGCGCGCAGTGAAACCCGGCCCGTACCGCCACTCCGTGTTCATTTAAAACCGTCCCGACATCATGGGGATGAACATTCTGAAGGTTGAAGGAAAAAACCGCGCCTTGTATGCGTGTGTCCAGCGGGCCGTAGACATGTATAAAGTCATTTTCATCTGCCCTCTTCAGCGCGTAGTCCATCAGTCTCTTTTCCGCTTTCATGATTGCGGGAAATCCTATGGACTGGATGTACTCAAGGGCTGTTTTCAGACCAAGGACTCCGGCGATATGGGGAGTTCCGGCTTCGAACTTGTAGGGAGATTCACGGAAAACAGGACCCTCCATCTTTACTTCGAGGATCATATCGCCGCCGCTGAGAAAGGGCGGAAGGTCCTCCAGGATCTCCCTTTTACCGTACAGTACCCCTACACCGGTGGGGCCGTACAACTTATGTCCGGAGAAAAACAGGAAATCCGCGTCCATGAGCTGCGCGTTGATGGGGTGGTGGACTGAAAACTGGGCGACATCGACTACCGCGATCGCGCCCGCTTTATGGGCTGCCGTGATGATCTTGTCTATTGGATTGATAACACCGGTCACATTTGACATGGCGCTGACGGCCACAAGCTTTGTTTTCGGGCTCAGAAGATTTTCCAGTTCCTCCATCCTGAGCAGGCCGTTATCGGGATTTACCGGAATATATTTCAGCACTGCCGATTTGCGGCGGGCAAGCTGCTGCCAGGGAACGAGGTTCGCGTGGTGTTCCATCTGGGTCACAACTATTTCATCTCCCTCCCTGATATTGACCTCGCCCCACGCGAAGGCGATTATGTTGGCGCTTTCGGTGGCCCCATGGGTGATTATGATCTCATCGGGGCCTTTCGCGTGAAGGAAATCCGCGATTGTCTTTCTTGCGTCTTCAAACATCTCAGTGACAGTTTCACTTAATTCGTATATGCCCCGGTGTATATTACTGGATGATGTGCGGTAATATTTATCGATGGTTTGTATCACCGGTTCGGGGGTCAATCCTGTGGCCCCGTTATCCAGATACGCCAGGGGTTTGCCTTTCATCGTGATTCCAAGTACCGGAAAATCAGCTCTGATTTTATCTATATCGAATGTTTTCATTGTCTATGCTGTCCTTTCATGATCTTTATAAATTAATAATAGCAGTAGATTACTGTTCAGGCAAAGGTTATTTGTTTTATATAGGTAAACGGAACGGCTTGTTCAGACTGGCGAAGCGGACAGGATTCTTCTATAGTATACACTATGCGCGGGAGAGTATTGATAGCGGATGATGAGGGTATAAACAGACTCTTTGTAAAAACAGTTCTATTAAACAATGGATGGGATGTGAAAGAGGCTTTGAACGGACAGGAGGCTGTGGAAATTGCCGCCCGCGAAGTCTTCGATATTATTTTGATGGACATAAAGATGCCTGTCATGGACGGCAGGGAGGCTGTACGAAGGATCCGTAAGATTCCCGGCTATCATACTCCCGGGACGAGGATACCAATCCTGGGTTTGACCGCCTATTCAGACGAGGTCGTGGGACAGGAAACACGCCGGGACGGAATGGATGGATTGATCACCAAACCCGTGACTGAAGAGCAATTGCTGAGTCAAATCGATTCATTTCTCTCGAAATTGAGGAAATAAGGGAGGCGAACATGCAGAAAACGGCATTTATCATCGTGGATGTGCAGAATGATTTCTGCCCGGGCGGTTCCATGGCGGTGCAGGGGGGAAATGAGATCATCGGACCAATAAACTCGCTGCTGAAGGATAATTCCGAGAGCGGAGGAGAACTGTTCCGAAAGGTGATAGCTACGGCGGATTGGCACCCCCGGCACCATGTTTCTTTTGCTTCAGAGCATGAGGGAAGACAGCCGTTTGAAGTCATTGAATCCAATGGACTGTCGCAGAACTTGTGGCCGTCGCACTGCGTAGCCGGCAGCGGGGGGGCAGAATTCCATCCTGATCTGCAGATTGATTTTGCGGATCTGATAATCCGGAAGGGGATGCAGATGTCCCTCGATTCCTATTCAGCCTTTTTTGAGAACGACGGTACAACGCCCACCGGACTGGCGGGATACCTGCACGAATTCGGTGTGGAAGAAATTTATCTCTGCGGTCTCGCATTTGACTGGTGTGTGTATTATTCAGCCCTCGACGCGCATCGCCTGGGATTTCATGTATTCGTTATTGAAGATCTCACCCGGCCGGTGGATATTCCCCCGGGAATAGCGGCTGAGCGAAAAGAGGCGATGATCCAGAAGGGGATCGTCATCTGCGATCTGAGGAGTTTATATGATTGAAAACAGGCGCGGGTTTGAAAGTGACAATCCCCTGGGTTTCACCCGATGTGATGTTTCGGACGATTATTCAGACCCCCGTCCCTTTGTATTCGTTATCTTCGGAGGAGCGGGAGACCTGGCGCGCAGGAAACTGCTGCCGACCCTTTTCTCCATGTACGCCCGCGGGAACATGCCGCGGACATTTGAGATAATCGCTTTCGGCCGGCAGGAGCTGGACCATGAGCGGTACCGCCGCATGATTGAGGAGACCCTCGAGACCTCGGAGGAGACCGGTGAGGCTTCCCGGGAATTGATCGGGGAGTTTATTCAGCGTCTGTACTTCGCCTACGGACACTTCGAAGAACCCGGGCACTACAAAGATCTCAAACGGCTGGTAGCTGAGAAGAGCCGTGATTTCGCTATTGATGTCATCTACTATCTCTCCATTCCGAGTACCCTGTACAATCAGGTGATCGAAGCTATTCATGAAAGCAGTCTGCCGACAGATCCGGGCGGGACCAAGATCATTATTGAGAAACCCTTCGGAAAAAACATCACCACGGCCCTTGAGCTCAATAATACGGTCAATTCGGTTTTTCAGGAGAACCAGGTGTTCCGTATGGACCACTATCTTGGTAAGGAAACGGTGCAGAATATAATCTTTTTCCGCTTCGCCAACAGCATTTTCGAACCTCTGTGGAACCGAAACTATATCGACAGTATTCAAATCACCGTAGCCGAAAATCTCGGTGTGGAACACCGGGGGAGGTTTTACGAAAAAACCGGGGTCATTCGTGATATTTTTCAAAATCATATGCTGCAGGTCCTCGCCCTGGTGACGATGGAACCTCCCGCGAGTTTCGAAGCACAGCAGGTCAGGGACGAAAAGGTGAAGGTTCTCCGGTCTCTGCGTCCGGTCGCATACGGTGATGTGCGTGAAGTCTCTATCGCCGGACAGTATGTTTCGGGGGAAATCAATGGCACAAAGGTGAAAGCTTACCGGGATGAAGAAAACGTCGATCCCCGCAGCAGCATGCCCACATTTTTCGCAGCCAAAGTGCATCTGGACAACTGGCGCTGGGCGGGAGTTCCCATTTATGTACGGACCGGTAAAAGGCTTCCCCGGCGCGTAACCGAAGTGGTAATTAATTTTAAGCAGCCTCCGCTGAAACTCTTCAAGGATGACTGCGTTCCCCTGGATTCCACCTCCCTGGTACTGACAGTTCAGCCGGATGAGCAGATCAGGATAAGGATGGGTGTGAAGTACCCCGAATCATCCAATCTGATAGTCCCTGTGGAAATGAGTTTCAGGTACAACGACTTCTTCGACCGTACCTTTGTGGGCCCGTATGAAAGACTGCTGAGAGACTGTCTTGGCGGTGACCAGGCCCTCTTCGTCAGACAGGACGCAGTGGAGGCTTCCTGGGAATATTCCGATCCCTTCGTGGAATGGTGGGAAGAGTGCGACTGTCTGGAAATGTATACCGCGGGAACCTGGGGCCCGGAAGGCAGCAGTTCGTTTATGAGCAGGGACGGCAGGAAGTGGGAAACGGTATAGGTGTCCGGGCGGTCCTATTCAAGCGTTTCGGGACCGGATTCCTCTTCCTGGACCAGGCTGAAGGGCTTGATTCTGGACTTAAGAGGAATATTCTCCTCTTTTAATTCTTCAATGAGAAAAACCTTTTGAAACGGAATCATCAAGTGGTCGGCTTCGCCGAAGGTTTTAATAATCTCATCTTCCGAGGGGTCTATGATGAGCTGATTTTTTTCCGGCAGGATGATGTCCCTGATGGAGACGAAGTAGGGGTGCGTGAGATCCAGACTCTTTGCCCGCAGGGTTATATCTTTTTCGTTCCAGGTAAAATGTACGCGGTACAATGACATGTGTTCACCTCTGTAGTGGATACTATACCAGATACACGTTTTTTTCCAATCACCTGGGGGGGGGATTTTTATTGTTATGACGCGAAGTTCGGAGCCATGTCCGCTCTGTTTGTGAGAATGTACAAGCTGATGTAAGCACGAGCGCAATATAAACGAAAGGGCTTGCATTATACGGTATTGTAGGTAAAAATGGGTATCCAACAGGAGGCTTCCCGGGTGCGTGAAAAAATCAGAAATGTCGAGCCCCATCTGGAAAAAAGGACCGACCGCGGAGATGTATTTTACACCCTCTTCTGGTCAGCTCTTAGAAAAGCCGAAAAGTTCGATATCGTTCGACATGTGCCTGCCCTGGCAGGTGTATACGAGCTCTACTATATGGACAGGCACGATCGTCTGCATCTCATGTGCATTTCCAGGGTGTGGTACGGGGGATTGCGGTCGAGGTTGAGACATGATACCGATCCTGAACTGGTGCTTGACCGCAAGTATAAACAGATACTTGAAAAGTATGACGTCTATTACCGCTATACCCTCACCGAGAGCATGGACGATATGCTTGATATCCTGCATTTTTTTGCCGAATCATATCTCCCTTCTCAGCCTTCTCCGGATGATTCCAGACGGTATCGTTCTATATATTTGGAAGAAATCGCACCAGACAAGATGGTGACTATATAAATATTTTTTCTACGTCAACAGGAGGAGATGAATGCGCAGGACAATAGCGGCCCTGATCGTACTGTTTGTATGCGGTACGGGTTTGTGGGCACAAAACAAAATTAATGTACTCTTTGAAAAGGCGGATCTGCTGTATGATCAGGAAAACCACCAGCAGATCGGACAGGTTCTCCAGGAGGCCGAGCAGCTGGCATCCAACGACAGCGAAAAAGCGGCAGTGTACTGGAGACAGGCCCGCACCGTGCTGTCACTGGCTGATGAAGAGGAACGCGACGGGACCATGAGCGAATCCGAACTGCTCAAGGAGTACGAACGCGGTGAAGCGCTCGCGCAGAAGGCGGTGGAACTGAATCCAGGTGATAACAACGCTTATTACTGGCGTGCTTCAAACGTCGGCCGATGGGGACAGACCAAGGGGATCCTCAACAGCCTGATGAAAGCCTCTCCCATGAGGGATGATCTCGAGATAGCAGTGAGGAAAAAATCGGACCATGCCGATTCCTTCTACGTTCTGGGAATGTTATATGCTTCGGTTCCGAAGGTGATTTCCTTCGGCAATGTGGAGTACGCGGTTTCGTACAGCAGACGGGCACTGGATGCCTACAATGAAGAAAAGACAAAATATTCCTACTACCTGAAACTTGGAGAACATCTCCAGAAGAGAGACTGGGACGCACGAAAGAGGGAGCGGGAAGCGGGTAAAATCTCAGGAAAATACCGGAAAGAAAGTGATCCTGTAGAAAAATATAAATACTTTGAAGCGGTTTTTGATTTCAATGCCGCCCAGCCGTACAGCCGCAGTGGTGTAGCGGACATGTCCGACATGGAAGAAGCCCTTGCAATTATGAAATGGCTCGAAGGAGAGCTGAGCGCAAAGGACGACCTTACTTCATCAGAAAAGGATCAGCTCAAGGACGTGAGGGAACATCTGGCTGACTGGCAGTAAGTGTCTCAATCTTCTTTTCCGGGGCTGGAAAATCTTTTTTCCTCCCTGCGTTTTACCTCAGGTACCGCGTCGATCAGACTCGCTTTGTCGATGCGGTTACCTTTCGCCCGGATGGAGAGTACCGCTTTCTCGACCTTCTTCTTCCGGTCATAGGGATCGGTAAACAGCTCCTGCTGCTGCGGTTCTGTGGATTTATCACAGACATTGGCGATGCCGACTCCCACCAGCCGTATTTCCTGTCCCGCGGTCCACTTCTTTCGCAGCAGGGAACAGGCGACATCGTAGATTTCTTCGGCTGAATATACCGGGTGGCGGAGCCGTTTCTGGGCAGTGGTAGTCGTGAAATCACTGAAACGCAGCTTGATGAATACGGTACTTCCGATGTTTTCCTTTTCCAGCAGACGAAACATCACCTGATGAGCGAGATCGAAGATAACCTGTTTTATCACCTCGGGGTCCCGGGTGTCCTCCTCAAAGGTTACCTCCCCCGAGAGTGAATGGCTTTTGCTCTCCCTCTGCAGTATTCCGGGATCTTCTCCCCGCACGACGGTATACAGGAATTCTCCTCCCGCCTTTCCGAACAAACGGCACAGAGAGTTCTTATCAACCGACCGTAAGGTAGGAGGATCGGTTATATTGAGTTCCTCCAGCCGCGCCAGGGTCTTTTTTCCTATTCCCCAGAGGTCTTTCAGTGAGAGTGAATCGATGAACTCCTGTTCAAGGCCTTCTTTCACCCGGAAGAGTCCGTCCGGCTTGTCATAGTCGGAGGCAAGTTTCGCCAGAAGCCTGTTCGCGGCTATTCCCACCGAAATTGTGAGCCCCGTCTCCGATTTTATCCTGGATTTTACCATGCGGGCGGCTTCTTCAGGCGCACCGAAGAGACGCTCAGTGCCCGTCATATCCAGAAATGCCTCATCCACCGAGATTTGCTGTATATCCGGGCTGAAGTCATCGAATATTTTCATGATAATACGGCTTACTTCCTGGTAGCGTGACATACGTACGGGCAGGTACACACCGTCAGGGCATCGGCGGTGGGCTTCGGAGATCGGCATGGCTGAATGGACACCGAAGACCCGGGCTTCATAGGAACAGGCTGCTACTACTCCTCTGGTGCCGGGACGCGCGCCGATGATGACCGGTTTGCCCTTGAGTGAGGGTTCATCGGCTTGTTCAACCGCCGCGTAAAACGCGTCCATGTCAACATGAAA
>Ga0272442_10009656_pt1 | contig 12031 bp, 6 predicted proteins | sample SSMForm2O_FD_200262 | JGI IMG/M metagenome (GOLD analysis project Ga0272442, IMG submission 200262) | Marine sediment archaeal communities from Little Sippewissett salt marsh, Falmouth, MA, United States - SSM-Form-2O | ecosystem: Environmental > Aquatic > Marine > Wetlands > Sediment ... | reverse complement strand
CCCTCTGCGGCAACGTCTATGAGAACGTGTTTCGCCCGGGCCTGCCCGACCCCGACGCGGAGCTGCCCCAGCAGGAAGCGATCACCAGCGCGGTGCTGCGCATGCTTTTGCTGGCCGAGGAGAACATCCTGCGAAACGGCGGCTGGTATACCAGCACCGGCGTCTCGCGGCTCTACGTCATCGGCGACCCGAACGATGCGACTATCAGTTCTGAACAAGAAGATGCTATCGGACCTGCCGGCCTCGTCGCCGAAGCCCTGGCCGCCGGCATCATCGTCACGCCCGACGCTTCCGTGGCCCGGCGCAATCCGCAGTACGACCGGAACAATCTGGCCTCTATCATGGATGGGATCACCGACAACGCGCACAACGGCCACAAGCCGTACTACACCTACATCCCCGACGAGCAGGCCCGGCTGGAAACGGACTGGTACGCCCTGCTCTTTGACGCGCCCGTCCGCGTTGACGCGGTGACCTTCCACGAAGGCGACGTCCTCTGGGGCAAGATCAACACGTACTACCGCCACGACCAGGCCCGCGGCGGCTGGTTCGAGGACCTCACGGTACAGGTCCTGCGCCGGGGGCAATGGACCGAGCCGGCCGACCTGCGGATCTCGCCCGAGCTGGACCGCTTCCAGATGTACCAGCAGATTACCCTGAGCTTCGCGCCGACGGTGGGCGAAGGCGTCCGCATCATCGGCACGCCCGGCGGCACCGATCGCTTCACCACCATCCTCGAGCTCCAGGCGCAAGGGCAGCTTTACGAAGGCCCCCGCGTAACCGACGTCATCATCGGCGACGGCACCGAGCCGCCCACCGACGTGTTCTTCATCATCATCGAGTTCGACGAGTCCGTCACGCTCTGCGAAGACGATATCGAGCTGCTCCACTTCACCGACGCCGCCGGTGTCCGCGTGGCTCCCACCATCACGTTCCAAACCTCCTCGGGCCGCTACGTGCTGCTGGCCTTCGCCGATTTCCTCGCCCCCGGCCCCTACGAGCTGCGCCTGACCTGCCCGGCCATCACCGACGAGTTCGCCCTGCCCCTGATCGACAACGACACCGACCCGAACGACGAGACCTACGTCCTAACCTTCAACCTCCCTGTTCCCGACGAGATTCCATAGTCTGCGGTCTCCGCACGATTGCGGCCCGGCTCGACCCAGCGGTTCCGCTCGTCTACGCATCTACTCTTCTACTCATTCACCCATCTACACGTCGCCTCAGCGACGTCAGTAGTCCTTGAACCCGCGCATCCATTTGGGCCAGTCTTCGGGGCGCGCGCCGCCGCGCGCGGTCCAGGGGTTGGCGGTATCGAAATCGTTGTGCCATTTCAGGGTCCACAGCTCTTTGAGACCCACCTTGCGGGCCGCCCAGTCGTAGAACAGGCAGTTGACCCAGCCCTCGTGGCGGTTGATGCACGAATGCCAGAGCTCCGTCCCGCGACCTTTGCAGCCTTCATACGGCGGCGGCCCGACCTCCGGGTGGTTTCCCACGATGGTGTCGGTGATGCAGTCGAGGTAAACCGGGATCGTGGCGGGGCGCGTCTGGCGGGATGTTAGCGGTTCGCCAAAACCCTCGGGCCGCACCGGCCGTGGGTCGAACCCCACGCCAGGGTACGCGTTGACCCCGTAGCTGCTGACGTAAAGGTTGGGCTCGCAAGGCCTCGGTGGCGGAGCGTAGTACCACGCAGAGAACGTATCGCCCGTCCCATATCCCTGTTCCCAGACCACCTTCGGCCTCGACGCCACCGGACAAAGGACCATATCCTTCCGTTCCAGCGACGGCCCGGCCAGCAGCCTCAAAAGCTCCATAGAACCCGGGTATATGAAATCAGGGAGTCTGCCATCGTTCTCAGCGGCGTAGGCGGCGAAGTACAAGCCGGATTGACGCAGGTTCGATTGGCAGGCCACGGCCTTGGCTTGCCGGCGTACCCGCGACAGCGTCGGCAGCAGAATCGCTGCCAGCAGGGCCACGATGGCAATCACCACCAGCAATTCGATGAGAGTGAACGCAACTCTGCGGTGGCGCGTCATGGTTTGTTCGCTCCGCCGGGACGGCCCGTCCTTTGCTCGCACAGGCAGATGCCGTCCCAATACCGACTCGCACGATTATAGCATCCCCCGGCACCTCGTCAAGAGCGTTACCCAGATATATGTGGAGTGTGCTACGCGGCGATGTAACCGCGCGGCGACTTATGTGGCGACGTTGTATTGGCTCACTTTTTGGTCCAGCGGGCGGGGTCGGTTTCGGGGCAGGCGCGGGTTTCTTGGGTGTCTTTGAGTATGCCTTTGGCGCGGAGGTAGCGCAGGCAGGGGCGGCGGACGAGCTTGTAGGGCTTGGCGATCAGCCGGTGGAGGCGCAGGAGCGGGCCGATCCGGGTCGACAGCGCGCGTTCGCGCTCGGTCAGCTCGGCGGGCAGCCGTCGGCGCTTGTGTTTGTAGAGGTGGTAGATGTCGTAGGCCTGGAGCCGGCGGCGCAGCGCCGCCGAGAGCCGTTTGGAAACGAGCAACCGGTCCGGGATGTACAGCGAAAGCTGAAAGTCGATGATGTAGGCCTGGCCGTCTTTGCCGAGCAGGATGTTGCCCGGCTTGTGCAGGTCGAAGTGCACGAGCCGACGGGTGTGAATCTGCTGGAGCACCGCTAACAAGTTCTCGAAGAAATCGCGCGGCAGCTCGGGCTTCTCGCCCAGGCTGGCGCCTTCGATGTATTCGTAAACGTATATATTCGGTCGCAGGCGTTCCAGAAGATGCGGTACCTGCTCGATGCCGGCGCACCGCTGCAATTGGCGTACTTCCTTGCGCGTCACCAGCCGTCCCAGCCAGGCGAGCGGAAAGAAACAGAAGTGTCCGCACCGACCAATCTTGCCGATCACTCGCACGGGCCCATCGGCGCCGGGCGCCGCTTCATAGAGGCACGTCGCGGCCAGGAAGTCGTGCTTGAGGACCCTGGCAAGTCGGTAGCAACGGCCCTGGTACGCCAGCTCGGCCGGCGGACCGTCCCGGCCGCACGCGTAAAAACAATCCCCGAACCAACGTGCGACCCTGGCCTTGAGCCGCCGCTTACTGTCTGCCGGGTTGTGCAACAAGGCATCGTTCACTTTCTTTTCCATGTCGTATCGCGCAAGGTCCGTGACCTCCTCGGATTCGTGCGGCCAACCATCCTGGCTGCCCCCGCTGCGATGGTAGAATGTTCCACCGCCCCTGGCAACGCGCAATTCACGCACCACTGCCGCGCGGACGTGATTCACCTCTGATAGTGTGCCGGCGAACGCGAATCGTGCCGCCGCGGCGCGAGAATTTTTGCCAATCCACGTAAGCCGGGCGAAGCAGGGGCCGATATCAGGAACGTGGGCGCTGCGCAACGCGCGCGACGTCGGTGAGATTCAACGAACTATAGCCGGAGTGTTACGTTTCGTGCAGGTAGAAGTCGAACAAGCACGGCTCGACGCAGGCGAGCGCTTCGCGCGGCAAGCCGCCGCCGAGGTGCCCGACCTGCTCGTCGAGCCCGCCGGACCGCTTACGTTATCGGGCCGGCTGCAAAGCTTTCGCTACGCCGCCCGCGGCGTGCGCCTCATGCTGCGCTCCCAGCACAACGCCTGGCTGCACGCCGTCGCTTCCTGCTGCGTCCTGATCGTCGGCGGACTCTGTCTGCTCTCGATCCAGGAATGGTGCTGGCTCGTGCTGGCCATCATGGCGGTCTGGACCGCCGAGGCGCTCAATACCGCCCTGGAGTTTCTCGCCGATGTGGCCTCCCCCGAGTTCCATCCGCTCGTCGCACGCGCCAAAGACGTCGCCGCTGGCGGCGTCCTGATCGCAGCCTGCGGCTCGGTCGTCATCGCCCTGCTGGTCATGGGTCCCCACCTGCTGCACCTGCTCGCCAATCTCCTCTGACCGTGAAAAGAGCATGGGCAACAAGTTGCCCATTCTACCCGGCTGGCCTCATCCAATTCAGCAGAGGCCGGAACAAATCCGCAGCCAGTCACCACATCCGGCGCATACCTCATGCGATTGCCGCGCCGAGGGTGGCCTTTCTTTTCCCGTCGGCGCGGCGTATAATGCGTCCAGTCGAATGCGAACCTACATCAAGGAGGACCGAAGAATGGTTCAGCTTCCCAACTCATCGCGACAATCTTCCATCGGGTCCAGGGACAGACGTTCGTGCCGTTGCCGGGCGGCAGCGCTTCTTCTGGCGGCGTTCTTGTTGTTTCTGATGTGCGGGGCCGCGGCGGCGGCAGAGGATTCTGCGCCGCCGTTGAATCGCTTCCCGCGCATGGTGCAGGAATACTTCGTCGCGCAGGTCCGCGCGGCCGAAGCGGGCGCCGACAAGGTGCGCGCGGCGCTGAAGGATAAGGCCGACGCGGAGGTCTACGTCCGCAGCGTCCGCGAGAAGATCCAGCGCAGCTTCGGCCCCTGGCCGGCGAAGACGCCGCTGAAGCCGCGCATCACCGGCACCGTCGAACGCGACGCCTACCGGATCGAGAAGCTCATCTTCGAGAGCCGTCCCGGCTTTCTGGTCACGGCCAACCTCTACGCGCCGAAGGGGCGCGACTTTCCGCTGCCCGGCGTGGTCGGCACCTGCGGGCATTCCTCCAACGGCAAGGCCGCCGAGGCCTACCAGGCCTACGCCCAGGGTCTGGCCCGCCAGGGCTACGTCGTGCTCATCTATGACCCCATCAGCCAGGGCGAGCGGCTGCAATACCCCAACGAACAGCTCAGGTCGCGCATCGGCGTCGGCGTCCGCGAGCACCTCTACGGCGGCAACCAGCAATTCCTCGTCGGCGAGTTCCTCGGCTCCTGGCGGGCCTGGGACGGCATCCGCGCCCTGGACTACCTGCAGACGCGCGAGGAAGTGGACCCGAAACAAATCGGCGTCACGGGCAACTCCGGCGGCGGGACGATGACGACCTGGCTGTGCGGCGTCGAGCAGCGCTGGGCGATGGGGGCGCCGAGCTGCTTTGTCACGACGTTCCGGCGCAACTGCGAGAACGAGCTGCCCGCCGACACCGAGCAATGTCCGCCCCGCGCCTTGGCGCTGGGCCTGGACCATTCGGACTTTCTGGCGGCGCTGGCGCCCAAGCCCGTCATCATCTTAGCCAAGGAGAAGGACTACTTCGACGCCCGCGGTGCCGAGGAGGCCTACCGCCGCCTGCGCCGTCTCTACGGGCTGCTCGGCGCCGAGCAGCAGGTGGCCTTGTTCACCGGGCCGGGCTATCACGGCTACTCGCAGGAGAATCGCGAGGCCATGTACCGCTGGTTCAATCGCGTCACCGGTGTCTCTGACGCCCGCACCGAGCCTGAGATCGTCATCGAAAAGGACGAGACGCTCTGGTGCACGCCGAAGGGCCAGGTCTGCGAGCTGGATTCCAAGCCCATCTACTCATTCACCGCCGAGAAATCCCGCGCCCTGGCCCGGCAGCGGCCGCAACATTTGCCCCCGCGCCAACTGCGCCGCCGCGTCAGGGACATCCTGCGCCTGCCCGAGGGGCCCGCCGAGCCGCCGTACTATCGCGTCCTGCGCAACTGGCGCGGCCGCGGCTACCCCAAGCCGCACTGGACGACTTACGTCGTCGAGACCGAGCCGGGCATCCGGGCGGTTGTGTATCGCCTCGGCCCCGACCGGCTGATGTCGCGACCTCACGCCGATACCCAGCGGGCGCTTCTCTACGTGGCTCACTTCTCCAGCGACGAGGAGCTGCGGACCGAGCCGCTGCTTGCCGAGCTGATCGCGGCCGAACCGAACGCGGCCGTCTACACCGTCGACGTCCGCGGCATCGGCGAATCCCGCCCCGACACTTGCGGGCAGAATTCCTTCCTCAATCCCTACGGCTGCGACTACTTCTACGCCATCCACTCGATCATGCTCGACCGGCCTTACATCGGGCAGAAGACCTACGACGTGCTCCGCGTCCTGCAATGGCTCGAAAGCATCGGTCACGACGACGTCCATCTCGTCGGCAAGGGCTGGGGCGCGCTGCCGGCGACGTTCGCGGCGGTGCTGGCCGACCAGGTGACGCAGGTCACGTTGAAGAACGCGCTGAGCTCCTACGCCGACATCGCCGAGTCGACCGACTACAAGTGGCCCCTCTCGACGCTCGTGCCGGGCATTCTCTCGTCCTTCGATCTGCCCGACTGCTACCGCACGCTCGAGCCCAAGAACCTGCGCCAACTCGAGCCGTGGGGCCCCCTGGCAGCGCCCGCCGGCTGATACGCATTCTGACTAATTCTTGGCCGGCACGTCATTCCTTCGGCTACGCTCAGAGCCCGCCCCGAGCTTGCCGAACGGGACAGGCTCTGAACGTAGCGCAGCAAAGTGAAGGATCCGGGCTGCGACCTTGAGATCAGCTTCGTTCGCAGCCCAGATCCCATTCGACTTCGCTGGGAATGACAGACCGCGCGAGAACTTTTCCCAATCTGCGCGACACGCCGCGCACGAATTCGGCAGAATTCGCGTGAGGGGTGATCGGATTGGATGCGCCGACGCCGTGCCCGATAATAAACGCCATGACAATACTGATACAAGTGCGGCCGCCGGTACATGCCTGGAACACGAGATCAAACCGGTCGCGACCGGGCGGCTATGAGCGCGACTCGCTGGGACTGTCGGTCGCCAGAGGCTCCGTATTTGCCCCGGAACGGCTCGATTTGCGGACCTTGAGCGGTGCGTCACCCAGGTTCGGTAAAGCTATTTTCTGTGTTTTCCGATACTTAGGATAAGCCAAGACATTATTCGCAAGCGGCGGCACGGCGCTGGAAGCGGCCAGTGGCCCCTGCCGGCCGGACCAACGAGGTTGAGCGATAACGGGCGCTGGGAGTGTTTCTTTGCCCTTTCGCGCAGCCGACGGGGACGGAGTGCACGCAAATCGAGCGTTGCCGGTGCCGGTGGTTTCGAGTACGCTCACCGCTTGAGCCACGCGGTTGGCTGCAGAATCTTTCCTGGAGGTAAGGACGGAGCGATCATGAAGGCATTGATTACAGGCGGCGCCGGTTTCATCGGCTCACATCTGGCCGAGCAGCTGCTCAAGGACGGCGAAGAGGTCGTCATCGTCGATAACCTGAGCACGGGCCGACTCGAAAACATCGAGACGTTCCGACACCACGCGACGCTGAAGTTCGTGCGAGGCGATATCCGCGACGCGACGCTGATGCAGATGCTGACGGCGCAGTGCGACGTCGTCTTTCACCTGGCCGCGGCGGTCGGCGTGCAGTTGATTGCCGACGATCCGGTGCACACCATCGAAACGAACATCGGCGGGACCGAGACCGTTCTCGACGCGGCCAACAAGTTCGGCCGCAAGACACTCATCGCCTCCAGCAGCGAGGTCTACGGCAAGAGCGACAACGTGCCTTTCCGCGAGGACGACGATTTCGTGCTCGGCAGCACCGCCTTCTCCCGCTGGGCGTACGCGTGCAGCAAGGCCATCGACGAATTTCTGGGCCAGGCCTATTACCAGCAGTACGGCCTGGAGGTGGTCGGGGCGCGGTTCTTCAACACCATCGGCCCGCGCCAGACCGGACGCTACGGCATGGTCGTGCCCCGTTTCGTACAATGGGCGCTGGCAAACGAGCCGATCCGAATCTACGGCACCGGCCAGCAGACCCGCTGCTTCTGCTTCGTCGAAGACCTGGTCGAGGCGGTCATCTCCCTGATGCGCTGCGAACAAGCGGCCGGGAAGGTCTTCAACATCGGCTCGGTCGAGGAAATCAGCATCGAGCACTTAGCCGACAAGGTCATCGCCATCGCCGGCAGCCGGAGCGAAAAGCAGCATATCTCGTACGAAGAGGCCTACGGGCGACCGATCGAGGATATGATGCGGCGGGTCCCCGGCATCGAACGCCTCACGGAGACCGTCGGCTGGAAACCGACGACGAACCTCGACGAGACGCTGGGAATCATCATCGAGCATTACCGCGAAGAAGCACAGAACGATTGAGAGGACATTGCGGCATGGAGGCAAGAACGCAGCCCTGGGACTACCTGATCCTGACGGCGTCGAACGACGCGCAGGCCCGCGTATACGAACGAAGATTGTCGGTCCGTCGAGCGATCGGTCTGCTCGGCGGCGTCGACGAAGTGATAGTGGTACCCGACCCCGGCGGGCGGCGCGTCGGCAGCGGCGGCAGCACGCTCTTCTGTCTGCTCGAGGTCCTGCGCCGACGGCTCGGCAGCAAAAAGACGCGTTCGGACCGGCGCTACTGGCAGCAGGTGTTGAGCGAACTCCGCATCCTGATCGTTCACGCCGGCGGCGATGCGCGGCGGCTGCCGGCCTACGGGCCTTGCGGCAAGGCCTTCGTCCCGGTCCCCGGCGAGAACGACAGCGCCGTGTGCCTGACCCTGTTCGACCGGCAGTTGCCCACCTACCTGGCGCTGCCTGCGCCGCCGCAGGGCGGGGGCCAGGTCGTCATCGCCTCGGGCGACGTGCTGCTGCGCTTCGACCCGAGCCAGGTGGCGTTTCCGCAGCCCGGGATCATCGGACTGGCCTGCTACGCCCAGCCCGAACAGGCCAGCCGGCACGGGGTCTTCTGTCCGGCGCGGGGCAACGAGGTGAGGCTCTACCTGCAGAAGCCTTCCATCGACCAGCAAAAGCAAGAGGGCGCCGTCAACGCCTACGGGCAATCGTGCCTCGATATCGGCGTGATGCATTTCGATGCGGGCACCGCCGTAGAGCTTCTGCGGCTGTTCGGCGCCCGCGCCGACAAGGACGGACAGCTTGTCCTGGCCGGCCCCAAGGGCAGGGCGGTGACGCAGCGCGGCGTGGATTTCTATCGCGAAATCTGCGGCGCGTTGGGCAACGAAGGCAACCTGGACCACTACGTGCAGACCGCGCTGGGCAGCGGGTCGAAATGGACGGAAACGATGCTCAGCGGCCTGTTCGATACCCTGGCGGCGATCCCGCTGCACATGCAACTGCTCAAGCACTGCGACTTTCTGGATTTCGGCACGAGTCGCGGCATCATCAACAGCGGCACACGCATGCTCCAGGAAGACCGGGGTCTCTCGCAGCTCCAGAGTTCTCTGGACGTCAACAACGACGTCGCCGACGGCGGAGCCGTGCGCGGCACCGCAAGCTGGGTCGAAGGATGCCGCATCGCCGCGCCGCTGGAATTGGGCGGCAGCAACGTGGTGGTAGGCGTAGACGTCGCCGAGCCGCTCGCTCTGCCCGGCGGCACGTGCCTGGACGTACTCGAAGGACGGGACAGTAAGTCGCGGCCGGTGTGGTTCGTGCGCTACTATGGAATAGACGACACGTTCAAAGAGCCGCTGGACGAAGGAGCTGTTTTTTGCGGGATGGATTTGCGAGCCTGGATCGAGAGCGTCGGCGCCGACGAGCAAGAGGTGTGGGACCGCGACGTGCCTCGGGCGGAGCGGACGATCTGGAACGCGCGACTGTTTCCGGCGGTCGAGCAACACGCCGAATACCGCCGGTGGCAGTGGATGCTGGAGCCGGCCGGAGCGTCCGAGGCCCAGCACGCCGCCTGGCGGGACGCGAGCCGGTACAGCCTGGAGGATATCCTGGCCCTGGCCGACCAGGAAGCTTTCTTCGAACGCCGCGCCGGAATTCGAGCCCGCGTGGTGCGAGGCACGCTGCAGCAAATCTTTCATCCGAAAGGCGGATTGTCGGCCCGGGAGCTGACCTACCTGCTGCGCGACGCGTCCGAGATGAGCGTGTGGGTAGCCGAGATGGTGGGACAGGCGCACCGAGCCTTCGAAGCTGGGCGGGACGGCACGACGGCGTCACTGGTGTTCCCGCGCATCATTCACACCTTGGGCTCGGCCCTGCTCGAAGTGGCGCGTGATAAGCGCAGGGCTGTCGCGCGGGCGTTGCGCGATGCCGGCACGGCACTCGCTCCGTCGGTCCGGCGGTGGCTCAAGTCGCTGGAGCTCGACCTGGAGGGCACGGTCAAAGCCGAGAAGTGGTGCCGCCGGGCCCAGGCGGTGGGGTTCGAGGCCCTGGAGGATGCCATCGTGGGCAGCGCGGCGACAGAGACCGAGCGGGCCCGCAGCGTGTTGCGCAGCGACGAAATCGTTTGGGCGCGAGCGCCGGCCCGCCTGGACGTCGGGGGTGGCTGGACGGACACCCCGCCTTATTCGCTGGAGTGGGGCGGGTGCGTCACCAACGCCGCCGTCAATCTCAACGGCCAGCCTCCGATTCAGGCCTACGTCCGCGTGATTGACGAGCCCGTGATTAGAATCGGCTCGATCGACCTGGGCGCCAGGATCGAGATCCGCAACTTTGAAAACCTGCTGGACTACCGCCAGGCCACGGGCAGCTTCGCGCTGGCCAAGGCCGCCATCGTCCTGTCGGGCCTCTCACCCGACGGCAGCGGCCGGGGCCGAAAACGAACGTTGAAGCAGGCCCTGGAAGCGTTCGGCGGCGGCATCGAGCTGACCACGTTAGCCGCCATCCCCAAGGGCAGCGGCCTGGGGACCTCCAGCATCATGGGGGCGGTGATCGCCGCGGCGCTGGCCCGCGTCACCGGCCGGCAGTTGTCGCAGCGGGAGCTGTTCCACAGCGTGCTGCGCCTCGAGCAGGCGCTGACCACCGGCGGCGGGTGGCAGGACCAGATCGGCGGCGTGGTGGACGGCGTCAAGATGATCGTCACCGACCCGGGCATGGTCCCGGACGCGCACATCCATTACGTGCCCTCGGACGTGATCGATCCGCACCGAAACGGCGGGTGCACGCTGCTGTATTACACCGGCATCACGCGCCTGGCGAAAAATATCCTCCAGCAGGTCGTGGCGCGGTATTTGAATCGCGACCGCGCGACCGTTACGACGTTGCAGCACATCGGCTCGGCGGCGCGCGATGCGATGGATGCCTTCATCCGCAAGGACATCGAGCGGTTCGGGCACCTAGTCGATACCGCCTGGCAACTGAACAAGCGGCTGGACCCCAACAGCAGCAACGACGAAATCGAGGCGCTGCTGACGCGGGTTGGGCCGCACATCTACGGCGCCAAGCTGCTCGGCGCCGGCGGGGGCGGCTTCTTGCTGATGGTCTGCAAATCGCCCGCCGCGGCCGCCGCCGTCCGGGAGCTGCTCGACCACGACCCGCCCAACAGCCGCGCGAGATTCTTCGATTACGACGTAAGCAGCGAAGGTTTGGCGGTAACAGTCTGCTAAGGGGCTCTCCCATGCCGAAAGCACTCATTACCGGGATAACGGGCCAGGACGGTTCGTATCTTGCCGAGCTTCTGCTGGAGAAGGGCTACGAGGTCTGGGGGGTCATTCGACGGAGCTCGTCGTTCAACACGGACAGAATCGACCATCTGTATAAGGACCCGCACGAAGAGCCGAGATTGAAGCTCGTCTATGGCGACCTGACCGACGGCAGCAATTTGTCGGCGATCCTGAATGACGTCAAGCCGGACGAGGTCTACAACCTGGGTGCCCAGAGCCACGTGCGCGTGAGCTTCGACTTGCCCATCTATACGGTCAACGCGGACGGCCTCGGCACGCTGCGGGTGCTTGAAGCCGTGCGCTCGTGTCGGACGCCCATACGCTACTACCAGGCCTCCAGCAGTGAGATGTATGGCAAGGTGGTCGAAACGCCCCAGACGGAGAAAACGCCCTTTTACCCGCGCAGCCCCTATGCCTGTGCCAAGGTGTACGGCTACTGGCAAACCGTGAATTACCGGGAAGCCTACGGCTTGTTCGCCTGCAACGGCATTCTCTTCAATCATGAATCGCCGCGACGCGGCGAGACGTTTGTCACGCGAAAGATCACCCGCGCCGCCACGCGCATCAAATGCGGACTCCAGGACAGGCTGTACCTGGGCAACCTCGACGCCCGGCGAGATTGGGGCTTCGCCGGCGACTACGTCGAGGCCATGTGGCTCATGCTCCAGCAGGACGAACCCGACGACTATGTGGTGGCAACGGGCCGGTGCCACTGCGTCCGTGAGTTTCTGGACGAAGTGTTCGAGTATCTGGAATTGGACTGGGAGAGATATGTCAAGACCGACGAACGGTATTTTCGACCCAGCGAGGTAGACCTTCTTCAGGGCGACGCGAGTAAGGCGCGCCG
>Ga0272442_10009655_pt1 | contig 12032 bp, 8 predicted proteins | sample SSMForm2O_FD_200262 | JGI IMG/M metagenome (GOLD analysis project Ga0272442, IMG submission 200262) | Marine sediment archaeal communities from Little Sippewissett salt marsh, Falmouth, MA, United States - SSM-Form-2O | ecosystem: Environmental > Aquatic > Marine > Wetlands > Sediment ... | reverse complement strand
GGCTCCTCAACTACCTCAGGAAGAAGCACCCGGAGCGCTACAGATCGCTCATCGAGCGCCTGGGCCTCAGGAAGTAACTCCGCAGGTTCGCGCGTCCGACGGCAGGAGCAAGGGCTCCCGCGGGGTCGCGCATGCACGTTTTTTGAGAGGGTAAGAATTTGTCAGCACACACAGTAGAGAGGGAGATCGGCGGCAGGAAGCTGATCATCGAGACGGGCAGGATGGCCAAGCAGGCCGCCGGGGCGGCAGTCGTCACTTACGCCGATACGATGGTGCTGGTGGCGGTATCGGACGGCGAGCCGCGGGAGGGGCTGGACTTCTTCCCGCTGACGGTCGACTACCGTGAGAAGGGATACGCCGCGGGACTCATCTTCGGCGGGCGTTTCCGCAAGCGCGAAGGGGCGCCGAACAAGAAGGAGATCCTCACAATGCGGTGCATCGACCGCCCGGTGAGGCCGCTGTGGCCGTCGGGCTACCACCGCGACATCCTCATCTCGGCGTTCACGCTCTCCGCAGACAAGGAGAACGACCCCGACGTCGCCGCGATGGTCGGCGCGTCGGCGTGCCTGACGGTTTCGGAGCTGCCCTTCCAGGGCCCGACGGGCACGGTGAGGATGGGGCTGGTCGACGGCGAGGTCATCGTCAACCCGACCTACGAGCAGCGCACCGAGGGCGACCTCGACCTCATCGTGACGGGCCGCAAGGGCTCCATCGTGATGGTCGAGGCGGGCGCGAAGGAGGTGCCCGAGGACAAGATGCTCGAGGCGATCGCCGAGGCCCAGAAGGCCATCGACGAGATAGTGGCCATGCAGGAGGAACTCGCCGCCGCGGCCGGCAAGCCCAAGCTCGAAATCGAGGCGCCCGACACCTCCTTCGCCGACACGGTGAAAGAGAAGGCGCTGCCGGATGTCAGGAAGGCCCTCGCGGCCGAGGGCAAGGCTGCCAAGAAGGACGGCATGGTCGCCATCTACGAGAAGCTTAAGAAGGAGCTCTGCGACGAAGAGGATCCCAAGGCGCCGACGAAGAAGATGGTGCGCTCGGGGATGGACGCCGCCGAGAAGGTGGTGGTCCGCGAGGCGATCCTGTCGGGCAAGCGCATCGACGGCCGGCCGCTCGACGAGGTACGGCCCATCGAGTCCGAGGTCGCGCTGCTGCCGAGGGTGCACGGCTCGGCCCTTTTCACAAGGGGAGAGACGCAGGCGCTCGTCGCGACGACGCTCGGCAGCGCCGCCGACAAGCAGTACAACGAGGGGCTCCTGGGCGAGTTCACCAACGAGTTCCTGATGCACTACAACTTCCCGTCGTTCTCGGTGGGAGAGGTCCGGATGCCCCGCGGCCCCAGCCGGCGCGAGATCGGCCACGGTGCGCTGGCCGAGCGCGCGCTCGAATCGGTGCTGCCGAAGGGCGAGGACTTCCCGTACGTTGTGAGGCTGGTCAGCGACGTGCTCGAGTCGAACGGCTCGAGCTCGATGGCGACCGTCTGCGGCGGGACCCTGGCGCTCATGGACGCGGGCGTTCCGATCAAGGATCCCGTTGCCGGCGTCGCGATGGGGTTGGTCAAGGACGGCGAGAACGTCTGCGTCCTTACCGACATCGTCGGCGCGGAGGACCACTTCGGCGACATGGACTTCAAGGTCGCCGGCACGCAGAACGGCATCACTGCGCTGCAGATGGACGTCAAGATCGACGGCGTCAGCGCCGAGCTGCTGAAGGGCGCGATGGAGCAGGCGAAGGAGGCGCGCATCCACATCCTCCGCCAGATGCTCCAGACGCTCGAGGCCCCGCGCCCGAAGGTCTCCCCGTACGCTCCGCGCATCATCACGGTGATGATCCCCGTGGACAAGATCGGCAAGCTGATCGGCCCGGGGGGCAAGACCATCAACGGAATCGCCGAGCGGACCGGCGCCTCCATCAACGTCGAGGACGACGGCCAGGTCTCCATCGCGGCCGAGAGCACCGAGAAGGCCGAGGCCGCCAAGGCCGAGGTCGACAAGCTCTTCGAGGTCCCCGAGGTCGGCAAGGTCTACCGGGGCGAGGTGAAGTCCGTGAAGGACTTCGGCGCCTTCGTGCAGATCCTGCCCGGCACCGACGGCCTGGTGCACATCTCGGAGCTCGCCGAGGGGTACGTCAAGAACGTCAGTGACGTCATCAAGCTGGGCGACGTGGTCGATGTGAAGCTCATCTCCATCGACGACCTCGGGCGGCTGAAGCTGTCCATCAAGGCGCTGACCAAGAGCCGCGACTAGCATCCGCGCGGCCGCAGCATGCACACCGGGCCCGGGGGCCGAGAGCTCCCGGGCTCGCCCTTTTGTGTGCCGGCTCACTCCATAGACTGTCCTTCCGCACATGGTCACAGCCCCCATTCGCCACGACAAGTGGGCCGGCCCAAGGGGTACCCGACCGGGAACATCCGTCCGCGGCTCCATGGATGTGGCGCCACCGCGAGCGGCCCGTCCGAATCCCCCGCCCGGAGCCCGGGGTCCTAAGGCACGGCGCCTTCGGGCCGGTCAACTCCGAGCCGCCCGGCGGCTGGCCCGCCGCCGGGACTTCATCAGTTGTCCCCCTCGCCTCCTGTAAGGGGGAGGGGGGATTCTGTTCGCCTCCTCGGGGCAGCGCCCCGTGCACTGCCCCTCCACCCTATGCCGTTTTTATGCATAGTTTCCGGACTTTTTTTCTGGCCGCGATGCAGATTCTTGCGACGGTGCTCTGATTGAGCTTCAGGGAGCTTGCGATCCGCGCCTGGCTCCAGCCGAAACGGAAGTAGAGCCGCGCCACGACACGCTGCCGCCGCGTCAGTCGGTCCTCGTTCTCCTGCACTCGCCAGACGACCGAGCGGTCGATGGCGTTGAGACTCGCGCGCGGACGGCCGTCGGCCGGCGGAAGAAGTCTTTCGATCTCGGGACAGATGCTGCGGCACGTCGCGCGCCTGGGGCACGCGTCACACGAGTACACCGGGACACCTCGCCTTCGGGTGCCGGGCGTCCCGGGATTTATCCTCGTGTTAACGCTGCGGCGGGTCGGTCGGATTGTCTTTGCCGGCGGCGCGCGGTCCGGCCGCCGGGCCCAGCCTCATACCTCCTCGCCCCGCCGCGAGATGCGGGGGGGGCCGTATATATAGTAGCGCGGGAGCCCCCCGATCCGACATGAAATGGCACTTTTTTCGCCCCGCAGATGCCCGCGGACGGGCCGGTTGCAGGGCCTCTGTGGGTGCCTGCGCGGAGGGGTTGACCTGGGGGGCGGTGGGGGGTAGGATGCTCCATAGGGAGAAGGCTGTCGTTCATTCACTGGTCAGATGCCGCGAAGGGAGCGGAGCGTGAAGTGGCTATTCACTATTCTCTACGGGCTGTTGACGATCTGGACCGGCCTGTGGCGCAGCATTGAGGCACAGGCATACAAGCCGAATGCTCTGTGGTTCTGCGTTGCGATGGGTGCGGTCGCCATTGCGGCCGGTTTCCTGTATCGCATGGAGAAACATCTTGCGGGTATGGTCACGGCACTCGTCTCGGTCATCTTCGTACTCGGGTTCTACTCCTACTGCTTCATCGGCCAGCCCGAGAAGGATGCTACGCTTCGGGTGGGCATCATCATTCTGGCGTCGATTTCCGAGCTGGTCGTCATCCTCTTGCCCAAGCCCCCACATGCCTCTCAGCCCCTGGAGCTTGAGAAGATCGACGGAGCTGACCGCAATCGCCGATGACGGATCATCCGCCTGATGCCAGGCCGCGAACGAGGAGACTATGGCACAACAGAGACAGCGGGTAGCCGTGGTCGGCGCGAGCGCCAAGCCGGAGCGCTACTCCAACCGCGCGGTACGCGAGCTCGTCCGGCACGGTCACGAGGTGGTCCCCATCCATCCCGCGGCTTCGTCGATAGAGGGGCTGCCGGTGGTCCCCCACGTGGCCGACCTCAGCGGCCATGTCGACACGGTCACGCTCTACGTCTCAGCGAAGAGATCGGCGGAACTGACAGGCGCCCTCGCCCAGCTCCATCCCGACCGGGTGATCTTCAACCCGGGAGCGGAGAACCCGGAGCTGGCGGAGGCGCTGGAGGCGGAGGGCATCCACACCGAGGAGGCCTGCACGCTGGTCCTGCTCAGCACGGGGCAGTTCTAGGATTCACGGCAGCCGGGCCGCGCCCCTACACGATCCTCCCCATCAGCGCGAACATGCGGTAGCAGTCGGTCGCCGTCTGGCCGGTGAACTTCGCCGCGCGCGGCCCGGCCGCCTCGACGCCGGGTATGAGCGTGTTGCGCTCGACCGGCGCGCACGAGTTGTACTCCACGACCATCTCGACCGGGCCGGCTACTGAGAACGGGGTGATGTCGCCCGCTCGCGCGAGGCCGTCGGCGACCGCCGAGGCGATCAGCTCCGCCGCGGCCTTCGGGTGGAGCGTGACGGCGGCGTTGCGTGAGAGGCCGCGCTTGACGGCCGCGGTCGCGACGCCGGGGCAAAGCTCCTCGACCTCGCGGCACGCCGCCTCGTCACCCGAGAGGAAGGCGACCGGCACGCCGCAGTCGCCCGCCACCGCGGCGATGAAGCCGATCTCGCCCACCATGCGGCCGTTGAGCGTTATCCGGTGGTAGTTCCTCATGTCGTAGGTGTGCTCGAGCACCCCGCCCGACGACGAGAGCGCGTGCTGGCCGACGAAGCCGACCGCGGCAAACGAGCCGTCGAGCGTGCCCGCGATGTCGACGCCCAGCACGTACTTCGGCCGCTCGTCGTAGAGGTCGAACTCGAGCTCGTCGGGGGAGGTGTGGCCGTGGGCGACGAGAATCTCGTCCGCGCCCGCCGCGCAGGCGGCACCGACCGCGGCGTTGGTCTCGGCGGCGAGTATCCGGTTGGCCCGGACGACGGCCGGCGCGCCGCCGTGGAGCTGGCTCTCGCGCACCACTCCGGAGCAGCCCTCGAGATCGGTGACGATGTAGAGCTTCATGATGACTCCCTTCCGGTCAGACGAGCGTGCCCGCGGCGCGCTCGACCTCCTCGCGCGCGATGCGCGTCCAGCGGTCGAAGCGCTCGGGGTGATGCTCGCAGGTGTGGGTGTCCTTGAGGACCATCTCGACGACGCAGCCGGCCTTGAGGGTCACCTCCAGGCAGTCGCGGATGTAGCCGCGGACCTTGTCGTCGTCGAACTCGCCAACGAGGTGCCCCGGGTGCGGCTTCCACGAGAAGATGTAATCGGGCCCGAGCTGCTCGGCGCAGGCCGGGATGTCGATCCACGGCGACATCGATATCCGCCGGATGCCGGGTATGCGCTTGACGTAGTCGAGCTTGCGCGTGAGGTCCTCGCAGCATCCGTAGCCGGTCAGCCCGAAGGGCGCAAGCAGCCGCCTCTCGTAGGCGAGCGAGAACTCCTCGTGCTGCTCGGGGCCGACCTGCGCGAGCTCCTGCGCCTCGGCCGCCCCCCACATGTCGCACGGCCGGACGCGCCCGGGATCGAAGTCCGGGGGCGGGAGCTCGTCCGTCCAGCCGTTGCCGCCCGACGAGTGGTACGTGTTGTCGTTGTTGACGTCCAGCACGTTCAGCTCGACGTACTGCGCGAGCACGCGCTCGTGCCCCTCTGTGAGGAAGGCCATCGCGTCGTGGAGCATCCCCGGGTTCTCGTACATGTCGAGCATCGTCTCGGTGAGACCGCGGAGCTTCGTGTACTGCGCCATCAGGTGATACGAGATGTGGTCGACGCCCTTCAGGCGCACGTCGAGTATGTCGCCGAAGAGCTCCTGCGCGAAGGCCAGCCTCTCCTCGGTCTTCTTCTCGTCGTGGGCGACGTCGGGCATGCGGAGCTTCTTCAGGTCCTCGGGCCCCGTGATGACGGGGTTGAACCGCCAGGCCCCGCGGTCCTCGGTCGCCTCGTGCTGCTTCGCCGCAAGGCCCCAGCCGGTGGAGCCAACGGCCTTGTGGATCACCCAATCGCCCGTGATGACGGTGTCGTCGTCGAAGTGCTCGTCGTAGTAGATGCGCGTCCTGAGCGCGCGCTCTGGCCAGCGGGCGGCCTCGGACTCGCACTCGAGGGCCGAATCCGGCAGAAGCTCGCCCCAGCCGCCCTCGGGGAAGATGAGTATCATGGGCCGGCAGGGCCTCAGCGCGTTGTGTCGCCGCCAGAGCCCGCGCCGCTCCTCCATGACGGGCTTCGCCGCGATCCCGGCGACGCGGCGGGCGAGCTCGCGCAGGAGGTCTCTCTCCGCGGTCGATATCTTTTCCATGGTGCGGCCTCCCGCAGTGCCGGTGCTTCGCGGCCAATTCTATATGGCCGGCCGGCGGAATGCACAAGGCGTTTTCCGGGATGCCGCCAAAGAGAAGGCGCCGCCCGGAGGCGGCGCCTGTGGTGCGAAGGCATGGCCCGTAGCTACCTGCGGTACATCGGCAGGTAGCGGTAGTAGACCTCGAGGCACAGCGCCCCCAGCGCCGTCGACATCACGCGGCACTTGTAGTCGGAGCTCGCCGAGTCGCTCGGGTCCCACGATCCGTCGTCGTCGCCGCCGCGGCGCTGCTCGCGGATGAGCATGTCGCGCATGGCCGGGTTCCACGCCTTCCAGTAGTCCCCGCCCATCTGGAACATGTCCAGGGTCCCGTAGTACCAGTAGTAGAAGTCCTTCCGTCGCCAGTCGGGCAGGTTCTCGAGGAGCATCTCGCCGCCGCCGCGGAGCATGTCGGGCTTGGTGCCCATGAAAAGCCTGCCGAGCATGCCGGCGGCTGTCATGGTGCGGGCGGGATTGCGCCCCGGCTGGTAGCTGAAGCGCCCGCCCCTGTAGCCCTTGTACTCGGCCTTCTCCTCGACCTTGTCGAGCCACGCCTGCGCACCGGCGAAGCCCTTGCCGTCCACCTTCAGCTGGGCGACGCGGGCCGACTTCAGCTGCATGATGAACCAGCCGGTCACCGAGGTGTCGGGCTCGGTCCTCGGGCCGTAGCGCCAGCCGGAGTACTCCTTCTGGTGGCGCTCGATGGAGTAGTCGATGGCATCCTGCGCGGCCTTGCCGACCAGCGGGTTGCGGGCCATGCCGTATGCCTCGGCGAGGGCCAGGCCGGCGATCGCGTGGTGATACCCGGGCCCGTAGCCGGCGGGTTCTGCGGCGCGGCCCTGCCAGATGCAGCCCCGGCCCTGCTTCTTCTGGACGTCGATCAGCCACTTGACGCCCTTGCGGACGTTCAGCTTGAACTTGCCGGCGGCCTCGGTGTGGCCGGCGCCGAGGAAGGCGAGCACGGCGAGGCCGGTGATGCCGGTGTCGGCGCAGTCGCGGGCGCCGTATTTCACGGTGTCCCAGTTGCCGGTGGGCTCCTGGTGACGGGCGAGCCATTCGAGGGCGGCGTTCACCGCTGACTCGCCTTCGATAGTGCCGCCGCCTCTTCTGATGGCCTCGCGGCGTCCGCCGCCGGAGCGGTAGCCGAAGCATCCGGCGTTTCCGCCCACGACGCCGAGGTTGCCGACGACCCCGGTGCCGCCGCAGGGGATGTCGCTGATGGCGTCCTCGTGACCGCGGGCGGAGTCCTGGTCCATGTTGTTATCCGTCACCGGGTTCTCGCTGATCTCGACGTCCTGGTGGGCGAAGATGGGGTTGTCGACGATCTCCTTGCCCGGGACGAACTTGGGGTTCTCGAATATCTTGCGGATGCGGTCGCGTTCGGGCTCGACATGCTTCTTCGGCACCAGCTGCCCCGTGATCACCACCGCGTCGACCGCCTTCGGCCCGGTGGCGACGGTGATGATCGTCATGAGCATGAGTATCGCGGCGTGCACCGTCGCCGAGATCATCCACCACGGCGCGCGGTCGAACTGCTCGCGGCATACGTCGCCCCACGTCTTCTCGGGACGCACCGCCGTCGCCGCCACGACGCCCTCCCTCACGCGCGCCTCGAGCCCGGCCGCCGGGACCGCCCACTTGAGAGCGGAGCCAGTCTCGGCCAGGAGATCCTCCGCCTCGCGGAGCTTGGCCGAGCAGGGCCTGCATACGGCCAGATGCGCGCTCAGCTCGGCGCGTGAACCCTCGTTCAGCGCGCCCGCCAGATACGCATCCAGCATGCGTTCGGCCTCTTCACAGTACATGGCCGTACCTCCTTTCGTCGCGGGCCCGGAGGCCGCAATCCACCCTGAGGGGGCTTCTCGAGCTCTTCCGGGCCGTTTCTGACGCATCCGTCATGCTGCCTCCTCTGCATCGCCACAGCCTTAAACGGGGACGGGAGGGAGAAGTTCGGCCAATCTGGGGATTTTCGGAAGGAATCCCGGACCGGGCGACGCCGGAGGCCGGGCGCGTCAGCGTCTGGCCGTCACCGCCGTGAGGGCAGCCACCAGGCCGAGCACCAGGGCGGCCAGCGCCACGCCCTTCAGCCCGAGAACCGGGATGAAGACCCCGCCGCCCAGGATCGAGCCTGCCGCCGCGCCCGCCAGGTCCGCCGCGAGCACGTATCCTCCACGGGCGCCGCCCGCAGCGTCGTCGTCCGCCGTGGCAGGGCGTCCGAGCGCCAGGGCTGCCGGGTAGGCGGCGCCCACCGCGGCGCCGCTGGTCAGGGCCAGCAGCCATGTGACCGGGCGCGAGAGCATCCACGGCGCCGCGAAGAGCGAGCCCGCGAAGACCGCCGCCGGCATCAGGCAGACCGCGCACCAGAGCGCCTTCCGGCCGAGGGGAGCCGAGGCGAACTCGCGCGAGCGCCTGCCGCTGATGTGGGCTCCCGCCGCCGTGCCGGCCAGCACCAGCGCGAGCAGCAGAGATACCTCCCGGTACAGAGCTCCGCAGCGCACCTGGTACGAGCAGAGGAGCGCCACCTCGACCAGCATCCCCGCCGCCCCGGCCGCGAAGGCCAGCGCCATGCCCTCCAGTCGCCACCGCCCCCCGCCGGAGCGCGCGCCCGCCAGGCAGAGCGAGGCAACGACGGCGACGAAGACCAGCCCCGGCCAGGCGGTGCCGGGCTCGAGGCCGCTCGTCCACCCCTCCCGGCCGTACATGGTCCGGGTCACGCGCTCCTGGTACCGTATCGCCGAAGGCAGCATGTCCGTGTTGGGCGAGGCCGGCGTGCCTTGGACGGCGGCGCGCAGCTCGCCCAGGCGGAAGTTGCGCTCCTCGCCCGAGCCGAGGAGTTCGGGCCGGAAGTGTCTCAGGCCCGCGCCGCGCCCGGCGTAGCGATTCCCTATCTCCTGCAGCCCGGCGAGGGGCTCGCCGGAGGCGAGGAGTATCACGCCCGCGTAGGGCAGCGGCTCGAGGCGTACGTGCCGGAACTCCGACCCGGCCGGAGTAACGATCGAGGCCAGCACCTTGCGGACGCCCTCGTTCTGGTAGCTGGTCGAGAAGGGCAGCCGGACGGCGAGCAACCCTCCGGGCCGGAGAGCCCGGCGGACCTCGGCGAAGCTCTCGCGCGTCACGAGCCGGGACGAGAGGAACGACTCCGGCAGCCCCGGCTGGCAGACGATCAGGTCCTTCTCGCCCTCGAGCGACCTGAGGTAGGCCCGGGCGTCCTTACCCACGTACTCGACGCCGCCCCCCGCCGCAACGCCGGCGCCGGAGGCGAACCCGTCCATCGGTCCGCCGACGTAGGGCACGACGGCCTCGACGCGGGCCTGCGGGCAGGCCAGGGCGAGCGCCGAGGGCAGGGGATCGGCCGGGTGGGACAAGGCCGCGATGCGGCGCGGCCCCGGATGGGCCAGCACCGCAAGCGCCGCGAACTCGTCGACGGCGGTCTCGTCCACCTGCGACCACTGCAGAGCTCCGCCCACGTAGAGGTTGAGCGGCCCGTCGGCCGTCCGCGTGGTGATCCAGCGCCCGTCCGTCGCCTCCTTCCACTGCACGATCGTCTCGCCCGGGTAGAGCCATGCCAGAGTCCCGCCCTCGACGCGCCGGCGCGCGCCCGGAACGGCCAGCAGCAGAACCCCCAGGCAGAGCACCGCGATCCCCGGCGCTCTCCACGCGGCGCCACTGCAGGCCCCCGCCCACCCGACGGACAGCAGGCCGAAGGCGAGTGCGCAGGCCGCCGAGAGCGTCATCGCATCGGGGGCCAGCCACGATACGGCCGCCGCCACCAGCAGGCCCCCGACTAAGCCCCCGGCGGAGTCCCACACGTATAGCCGCCCGGCATCGCGGCGGACGCCCGCAGTGAGCGGGAAACTCGCCCCGATGAGCACGCATGGCAGCAGCATCGCCGCGGCCGCCAGGCCGATAGCAATCGGCATTGACGGAAGAAACCCGGGCGGCAGGCCCGCCGCCGCCGGCAGCAGGCGCGCCGCCGGCACGGCTCCCGCGCTCAGCAGGCCCAGCAGCGCGTAGAGCGCCGCCAGGCTCCGGGACGGGTCCAGCTTCCGCGCGATCAGAGCGCCAAGCGCACTCCCCAACCCCACCCAGACCAGCCACACCCCGAGAACGGCGCCCGCGAAGAGCTCGGACGAGTGGAAGATGGCGAGGAACTCACGGACGAATACGACCTGCAGGGCGAGGGCCCCCCCGCCCAGAAGCGCGTAGCTCCGGCTTCGCGGCTCACTTCGCATCGCGGTCCCGGCGACTCTCGCGCGCGGCATCCTCCGGCCACACGCCGGGCAGCTTCATGCCGCACTTGGGGCACGCGCCTCCCTTGACGATGTTCCGCTCGAGAACATAACCCCAGCGCCTGATGAGCTCCTCGCCGCACTTGGGGCAGCGTGTCGTCTCGCCTCCCTCGGCGCGCACGTTGCCGATGTAGACGTACTTCAGCCCCGCCTTGAGGGCAATCTCGCGCGCCCCGAGCAGCGTCTTGATGGGCGTCGGCCCGGGGCGCTTCATCTGGTAGTGGGGGGAGTAGCGGGAGAAATGCAGGACGGTCTCGGCGCCGAGCTCGTCGCGTATCCACTCGCACATCTTCTCGATCATCTTCGGGTCGTCGTTGCCGCCCGGCACTATCAGGTTGGTCACCTCGAAGTAGACCTTCTCGCGCCTGAGCACCTTCAGCGTGTCGAGCACGGGCTGCAGGCGCGCGCCGCAGTACTCCCTGTAGTACTCCTCCGAGAAGCCCTTCAGGTCCACGTTCGCGCCGTCGAGGTACCTGCAGAGCTCGACCAGGGGCTCCTCGTTAAGGTACCCGCAGGTCACCCAGACGGTCAGGATGCCCTTCTCCTCGGCCAGCCGCGAGGTCTCGAGCATGTACTCGTAGAAGACCGAGGGCTCGGTGTAGGTGAACGCTATCGACGGGCACCGGTACTTGAGGGCGTCGGCCACGATCTGCTCGGGCGACCAGTCCATGTGGGGGGCGTCCTCCGGGTAGGCCTGCGATATCTGCCAGTTCTGGCAGAAGCGGCAGCGGAGCACGCATCCGGCGGTGGCGACGGAGAGTATCTTCGTGCCGGGGAGGAAATGCAGCAGCGGCTTCTTCTCGATGGGGTCGATCGCCCGTGACACCGCCTTGCCGTAGACGAGGGTGCGAAGCGTTCCGTCGAAGTTCGCCCGCACGCGGCACTGGCCGCGCTCGCCCGGGCGCAGCAGGCACCCGGCGGGACAGAGCGTGCATTGGACATCGCCGCCGGGGAGCTTCTCGTAGTACATGGCCTCGCGCTCAGAGAGGCCGGCCTCGCGAACGCGCTCGAGCGTGATGGGCTCGACCTTCGGCCGGAAGGGCTCGTCCCGGCGCGCGGCCCCCTCGCCGGAAGCCTCCGCGCCGGCCCTCCCTCCCGCCGCCGGGCTCGAGGAAGCCGACTCGCGCACCGCGAGCACCGCCAGGACCAGAACGCCGGCGGTCGCCGCCACGCAGAGCGTGTCAGCCGCCCGGCGGGAGCGCTGAGGCGTGCCGTGCGCTCTCTCGGGACCGGGCTTCTCATCCTCTGACGCCTGCAACGGGGCCGGCGTCAGGGCCGGGGTGGTCCGCCCCCTGGGGCGCCCCGGCCAAGCGCCCGCGACGACATCCAGGCCCGCCCCGGCGGGACAGAGGAACCGGCACCAGAAGCGCGGCACGAAGAGGGAGACCGCGAGCACGAATGCCACAAGCGCCAGGGCCATCGGCCGGGAGGCGACGAGCTCCGCGAAGCCGCCCCTGACGGGCAGGGACATCAGATCGCTCGCCGGGCCGAAGGGCTCGTACCCGAAA
>Ga0272442_10009653_pt1 | contig 12032 bp, 11 predicted proteins | sample SSMForm2O_FD_200262 | JGI IMG/M metagenome (GOLD analysis project Ga0272442, IMG submission 200262) | Marine sediment archaeal communities from Little Sippewissett salt marsh, Falmouth, MA, United States - SSM-Form-2O | ecosystem: Environmental > Aquatic > Marine > Wetlands > Sediment ... | reverse complement strand
CCCTTACACCAGGAGGCACCTACGACTGGTCCGTCATGAACCGCTACGGCGCAGGACCCACCTTCGTCATCAGCTGCACCGCCCCCATTCCCGAGCCGGGTACGCTGTTGCTCCTGGCGAGCGGGTTGGCTGCCGCCGCAGCCCTCCGACGGCGAAGGGCATCATAACCACAGAGAGAACTCACCGGAAGCGGCGGGCGGCCACCGGCGGCCCGCCACTTTGCATACCCGCTCGACGGGATGCATGTACCCCCACTGTGGTATAATTACAGTGAGACTTCGGCGCCGGACCGATCCGAAAGGAGCCCGCCCGACAATGTACAAGCGCATCGCCCTGCCGCTGGCATTGCTGACGGCAGCCGCCACCACCTACGCCGGGCTGCTGCCGGGCGGCAGCTTCAAGAGCGGCTTCCACTCCCAGGCCGGCATAAACGGGGTCGTCGGCAACTACTTCACCGGGTTCAACATCATAGGAAATCCTTCTTTCCTGGAGGACCCCGTCGAGTCCATGGACGGGTACTCCCAGAAAATATGGTCCGACGGGATCGCCTTTCACTCCGGAATCTGGCAGCAGGCATCGGCCACCCCCGGACAGCTCTACAAGGCCACCTGCTGGCAGGCCGAGCAGAGCCTGGGGTCGAGCCAGCAGACCTTCCGCATCGGCAAGCGCGTGGGGATAGACCCGACCGGCGGGACCGACCCTCAGGCCGCGAGCGTCGTCTGGGGCAACGAGTTCTGGGGCGATAGCATCTTCCACCTCTCCGAGGTCGTCGCCGAGGCCCAGAACAGCACCATCACCGTCTTCGTGAAGGTCCACTGCCCTCAGAACTGGCCGCTGGCCGAGACCTGGCAGGACCTCGTCACGCTCGACTACGTGTACGGCCTCCAGATCATAGGCGACATATACCCCACCGCCGTCCGCGGGACGACAGTAACCATAGTCTGGGAGACTTCCATACCCTCCACCTCGCGCGTGGACTACGGGCTCGGCACCGGCTACGGATACTACGTCTACGACCCGACGCTGACGACCGACCACGCCGTGACGCTGAGCACGGGCCTTGCCGACGGGACCTGGTATCACTATAAGGTGAAGTCGACGGCGACCGGGTACACCGACGTCTCGTCCAAGGACTGCGCCTTCCAGACCAACCAGATCGAGATCGTCTCCGGGCCCACCGTCCCCACAACCGACGCCAGCAGCGGCCTCGTGCAGTGGCAGACCAACATACCCACCACGTCATACGTCGAATACGGGCTCACTACCGGATACGGCGGCTCGACGCCGCCCAACCCGACACCGACCAAGTACCACAGCGTCACCATCGACGGGCTGGACCCGGGAACCACATACCACTGCCGCGTGCGGAACTCGGCCGTCGACTACACCGAGCAAGTGAGCGGCGACCGGGTCTTCGACACCGACGACCTGGCCATAAGCACCGGGCCGAACGCCGACGCATGGGAGAACGGCGCCACCATCACCTGGAGCACCAACGGGCTCGCCGACTCGCTGGTCGAGTACGGCCTGACCACCGCTTACGGCGAGACATCGCCCCTCGATCCGACACCCGTGCGGGACCACGAGGTGGAGCTGTCGGGGCTTCTGTCCAACCGCACATACCACTACCGCGTCATCAGCAGCGCAGGCGCGCAGCAGGCGACGTCCGCCGACTTCGCCTTCTATACGGTCGTCGAGTCGACGTCGCCGCCGGGCTGGCTGCGAAGCGGATGGAACATGATCTCCGTGCCGCTCGAGCCGGAACCGCCCCAGGTGTCCGAGACCTTCGACGAGATCATCGCCGCCGGCAACGACCTCACCAATAACCTCTACACCTACTTCGCCACAGGTGGGTACCAGATATACCCCCTAGACTTCCTCTACGTCGGCACGGGGTTCGGCTACTGGATGTACCTGACCGTGCCCACGCAGGAGACCATCGGCGGCACCACTTACGACACCGACTACGAGATGCTGCTGCTCTCCGGATGGGCCCTGCTGGGACACCCGTTCCTCCAGCCCGTCGACTGGAGCGCGTGCAGCCTGCAAAAGGGCGTGGAGACCAAGTCCGTCGACGAAGCCGAGGCCGCCGGGTGGATACAGGGCACCATCTACTACTACGACGGCGGATACAAGACCGTGAAGACCGACGGGACCGGTGACGATACCCAGCTGCGACCATGGTACGCATACTGGATGCTGACTAATACGACCGGGGTGACACTCGTCATACCGCCCCCGGCGCCCTGATCCCCCGAACCGACACGCCAAGGCGGCGGCCGAGAGGTCGCCGCCTTCGCTTTGCGGCGGGGTGCAGTCGCAACCCTCACAGTGCCCGAGCGTCATCCGAACCGCACCGCACCGGATCCGAAGGCGTTACCGGCGACGCCCCCACCTTGAACCGCGCCGTAACTCGAGTCGGCAGAAGCACACCCTTCCTTCCTCGGCCCAGCCTTGGAGCAGGTCGTGGCTCGACGCGGCGGGCGCTCGCGGGTGCCCGGTCTGCGCCAATCTACAGACCCGCGCCCTCTTCACCCTCACTCGACCAAGCCGTACGGCCTCTCTTGGCTTGAATCTCGCACCCAAACGGCCATAGAATAGGCGACGGAGGTGCCAGAGCATGAAGCACATTCACTACAGCGACGTCGAGGCCAAGGCCGTCGGGGACGAGGCCCCCGGCGTCTCCATGCGGTGGCTCGTGAGCAAGGACGACGGGGCACCCAACTTCGGGATGCGCCACTTCACCGTCGAGCCGGGCGGTCACACGCCACAACACACACACGCGTGGGAGCACGAGGTGTTCGTCCTCGGCGGAAGCGGCGCCGTGTGGTGCGAGGGCGACGAACGGGCGCTGGGACCCGGCGACGCCGTCTATATGCCCCCCAACGCCGAGCACTTCTTCCGCAATACCGGCGGCGAGCCGTTCACTTTCCTCTGTCTGGTGCCGAACTAGCCGGCTCCCCCGTGGAGGCAACGCCAATGCATGGCACGATGGTGGCCGCCGTCCTGCACAGGGCCGGCGTTCTGCAGGTGGACGAGGTGCCCATACCCCAAATCCCGCCGGACGGCGTCCTCGTGCGGATACGGGCCGTGGGCATCTGCGGCTCCGACGTACACTTCTACCAGGACGGCCGGCTGGGGCCGTTCGTCGTGGAAAAGCCCTTCATACTCGGCCACGAGAGCGCCGGGGAGATCGTCGAGGTCGGGCCCGAGGCCAAGGCACTGAAGGTCGGGACGAGGGTGGCCATCGAGCCGGGCATCGTCTGCCGGAAGTGCCGCTTGTGCCTCTCGGGCAGGTATAACCTCTGCCCAAACGTGGACTTCCTCTCCGCGCCGCCGGTCGACGGCGTGATGTGCGAGTACGTCGCCGTGCCCGAGCAGTTCGCCTTCCCCATACCCGACTCGTTCAGCTTCCGCGACGGGGCGATGATGGAGCCGCTGAGCGTCGGTGTGCAGGCGGTGCTGCGCGCGAGGCTGAGGCCGGGGGCCACCGTCGCCATACTCGGCGGCGGGCCCATCGGGCTGGTGACGCTGGCGGCCGCGCGCGCCGCAGGCGCGGGCAAGACCATCGTCGCCGAGCGCATACCGCTGCGCATAGAGACAGCCAAGGCGTTCGGGGCAAGCCGGGTCGTCGACGTGGAGAAAGAGAGCATCGCCGAGGTCGTCGCCGAGGAAACCGGCGGGGCGATGGCCGACTACGTCTTCGAGTGCGCCGGGTCCGTCCCGACGGCGAGCATGGCCACGGACCTGGCAGGGCGCGCCGCCACCGTCGCCTTCGTCGGCTGGCCCGGCCAGCGAGAGTTCCCCATAAAGGTCGAGGACGTCATCGACCGCGAGCTGGACCTGGTGGGCGTGAACCGCTACGCCAATACCTACCCCACCGCCATCGCCCTGGTCGCGGACGGCCGAGTGGACGTGTCGGCACTCGTCACGCACGCCTTCCCTCTGGAGCGGGTGCGCGAGGCCTTCGACTTCGTCATCGAGCACAAGGCCGAGACTATAAAGGTGGTCGTCGAGCCCTAGGCCCCGGGGTCGGTGGGCGGCGACAGGAGGCCGCTCGAGGAGAGCCAGGCGGGGAATTCGGTAACGACGCGCAGAGTCGGGCCCGCGTAGCCTGGGCTGCCAACGCCATCGCGGTCTATCCACACCGCCGGCATGCCGAGCGCGATCGCCGGGAGCACGTCGTCGCGGAGGGAATTGCCGACCATCAGCGTCCGTGAGGGCTCCGTGCGAAGGCGCGCGCAGGCCTCCGTGAAGGCCCGCGGGTCGGGCTTGCGGTGGGCAAGCTCTCCACAGACGACGATGGCGTCCATGTAGCCCTCCACGCCCACGGCGCGTATCTCTTCCCACTGGTTCGGCGCGGGACCGTTCGTGATGAGCCCTAAGCGGAAGCTCCGCCGCAGCGTCTGGAGCATTTCGCCCGCTCCCTCGAAAAGCCGCAGATGCTCCATCCGCACGGCATGATAGCGCGCTCCCAGACCCATGACGTACGTGGCGCGGCCGTCGCCGTAGCGCCGGGACAGCTCGAGGAAGCGACGCGATGGATAGGTCCACTCGCCCGTCTCGGCGAAGTGGAGCTCGGTCTCGCGGAGGATTCCCTCGTGCTCGGCCATCAGCTCGTCGCGGGAGACGCCCCAGTGCGCAGCCGCCCGGCCGAGGACGTCGCGGAGGGCCGCGTCGGCACCGCTGCGGAAGTCCACAAGCGTCTCGTCGAGGTCGAAGAGGATCGCCGAGAGGCTCACGACAGCCCCCCAGGCCCCGCCCACAGCGACAGTCCGCACCGCACAGCCGTCTCGGCCACGGACGAAAGGCTCGCGCCGACGTCGGCCGCGTAATGGGCATCCGAGCCGAGCGCCACGACCCGCCCGCCCAACTCGGCGAACATCGCCAAGAGGCCCGGCGTCGGCATGGGGTCGGGGAGGCCCGTACGCAAAGACGAGGTGTTGCACTCGATGACCCGCCCCGCCGCCGCCGCCGCGCGCAGGGCGGACTCGGCCCCCTCCCGATACGACGCCCCCGCCAAGGACGCCCACGTCGCCCCCCAATAACGCGCCGGCAGGCCGATGTGACCCACAAGATCGCCCAGACCGCTCTCCGCCGATAGGCGCACCGCCTCGAAGTACTCGGCCCACAACGCCTCGGCGCCCCGCCAGACGCAGTACTCCCCGTCGATGAACGCATGGCCCAGGAAATGGATCGAGATGACGCTGTAGTCGAACTCGTGCGAGGCGAGATAGCGGCCTATCACCCCCTCGTGGTGGGGCTCGTAGGAGAACTCGACGCCCTTGTGGATGAGAAGGCGCCCTGCGAAGGCGGCCCTCGCCTCGTCGATTGCGCGGGAGTAGGCGTCGTAGTCGAAGACGCCGTAGCAGAGATCCGTCTCCTCGAAGTCGAGATGCTCGCAGAAGCCTATGGCCGAAAGCCCGCGCTCGACGGCCGCTTCGCAGAAGGCCGAGACGGGCTCGTGTCCGTCGCCCGAGTGGAGCGAGTGCATGTGGTAGTCGGCCGTGACGCGTGGGGTCACTTGCGCTCCAAGAGGACGGCCGAGGCGCGCCTGCCGAGTATGTTGACGTTCGTGGGTGAGCCTATAAGACGCCAGCTTCGCCTCTCAAGGCCCGGCGCCAGGTCGGCCGGGTCGCCGACGAGAAGCGCCGCGCGCGCGCCCCTCTTCAGAACGCGCGAGAGCTCGCGCGCGACACCCGCGTACATCGTGGGGAGGTTGACGCTCACCTGCACCTTCTGCCCGAACGGGAGATTCGCGCACGCAGCGTCGACACGGCCGTCCGGAAGGGGCAGGCGCGATGCATCCGCCCGGACTATGAGCGCCGCGCGTCTCCCCACGTTGAGCCTGGCGGCCACAACGGCGTCGGGATCGATGTCCGTCCCGATGAGCTTCGCGCCGTCGCCAAGGGCCAGGCGCTCGCTGAGTATGGTGCCGCTCCCGCAGCAGGGATCGAGGAAGACCTGCCCCGGAGCGACGCCGCTCATGCGCACAAGACAGGCCGCGGCAGAGGGCCGCAGCGCCGCCGGCAGCTCAACGCTCCGCCCCTCCCTCTGACGCATGCGCTCCGTCGAAAGGCGCAGACCAACCAGGCAACGATCGCGCCAGAGATCGACCCAGAGCTCCATGCCATCTTCGGGGACGGGCACCCAGCGCCCGGAGGAACGGTCGACAAGCGCCCGCTCGACGGCGGCCGTGAGGTCGGAGCGGACGAAGTTGCGGCGGCCGGCCATCAGGGCGATTACGCGAAAACGGATCCGGTGGCCCTTCGCACCCGGGTGGCACTCGCGATACGCGCTGACGGCCCACTCGAGCTGGGAATCGACGACGGCGCGATAGAGAGAACCCAGTGAGAAACGCGAGCGGCCTACCCCCGTGAGGAGGCACACGCCGGCGAAGACGTCCTCGGTGCAGCGGAGCTCGAGGAGGTCGCGGGCAGGGCCGGCCGGGTCCCATACCACCCGACCGCGCCAGCGCTCGATGCCCTCCGCACCACAAGCCTCACGGACCTCCGCCTCGGCGACGCGCTCGAAGCCCGGGACGACCTCGGCGAAGTGGAAGCGCGAGCGGACGGTCAGCTCCGGGGCGGAGACCTCGGCGCGGCCGCGGGCCGACGCCCCCTTCTTCCCAAAGCCCTTGCCGCGACCCCTCGTCGGTGCGCCCCCGCCACGCCCCTTGCCGCCCGAGGCCTTTGCGCGTCCCTTCCCGTACCCCTTGCTCGACCCGCCTTTTGCGCGCTTGCGCCCGGGCGCGCTTGACCTACCCGTGCCCCGCCCTTTGCCCCTCCCCTTACCCGAGGGGCCTTTGCCTCTGCCTCTGCCTGTGCCTGTGCCCGTGCGACGGGAGGGACGCTTAGCCACGGATCGCCTCCTTCCGCAGGAGCGTGACGGCGCGGTGCGCCAGGCGCGTGGGCTCGGGGAGGCGATAGCCGGAGGCGAGGTCGAGGACGGCGCGGGCCGAGTCCTCCACGCTGACGTACTGGCCCGGCGAGACGTAGACCGGCTTGACGCCGTCGCGGGTGCGCAGCAGGACGCCGACCTCGCGACCGTCGAGGAGGAGGGGGGCGGTGGAACCCTTGGCACGCCCGAGGGGGCCGTGGTCGCCGCAGAGGCGGCTCTTCGCGCAGCCCACCGAGGGGACATCGAGGAGAACGCCCATGTGGGCGGCAAGGCCAAGACCCCGCGGGTGAGCTATCCCCTGCCCGTCGAAGATGATCAGGTCGGGCTTGCGGATCTGCTCGAACGCGGCCAACAGCGCCGGGCCCTCGCGGAACGTGAGAAGGCCGGGGATGTAGGGGAAGTCGCACGGGACGATTGAGGTCACCTGCTCGCGCGGACTACCGTCCGGGCCGAGGACGACGACGGCCGCCATGGCCAGAGAGCGGGCCTTGTCGTAGGAACAGTCGGCCCCGGCAATGCGGCGCGGAGGCCGCCGCATGCGCGTCGTGAGGTCAAGACGGCCCAACAGCCGGCCCTGTATGCGGACCGCCTCGGCGTAGTCGACATCCCAGCGATGTGAATAGCGAGGTTTCAAGCCTTGCGTCCCCCAGGCTCCCGACACACCGGGAGCCCGTTCACCTCACGCGACCCGCCTGCACCCTCTCGCAAAGCAGAGGGGGCATTGTCTCATGTCTTGGCTCAAGGGCCGCCCTCCCTTCTCCTGCTAACCGGATGGCCCCCCGCGCCCCATACTCGACTCGTCGTTGTCTTATGCCTTGCCGCGAGGGGCGCCGTCGCCAGTCGCATCACACGACCCGCCGCCCCATCGCCCCTTACTTGACTCGTCGCTGTCCTCTGTCGTGGGCGTCGGATCGCCCCACGAGGATCAGCCATGCACGGCACCTACGCCCGCCCCGCCCCCCTACTCGACCAGCCGTCGCCGTACCGTCACGCGCCCAGGTCCATGCGAAAGAGGATGCGCCAGTCGGAGAAGCCGAGGCCGTGATATAGCTCGACGGCGGAGTCGTCATCCGACTCGGCCGCTATCTCGAGCGTGCCGGCGCCTCGAACGCGGGCCGCCATCGCGGCGGCGGTGACGAGGTCGCGCGCGACACCGCCGCCATGAGCATCGGCGCGGATGACCAGCTCGCTTATGCGCGCGGCCGGGCGCTGACCCGTCATGCCCTCGTAATAATGCACGGCTACAAGGCCGAGAACGCGCTCTCCGACGCGGGCGGCGAAGACCTCGTAGGCAGCCTCGGATATCATCATGGCGAGATTGCGGCGCATGGCCTCGGGGTCGGCCGGGCCGCCCGCCACCACGGCGCCCAGCTCGCACGAGACGTCCACCATCGCCTCGAGCAGCTTCTCGGACTCGACCTTGACTATGTCCACGGAAGGGCTCCTAAGGGCTCCACCAGCCGCCCCATCCGAGCGCCGGCAACACGAGACAGACGGCGACGACCGCGGCGCAAGGGACGACCAGAGCCCGATAGACCAAGCCGAGATTCGCCTCGAAGTAGTCCTTGGACAAGATCAGACACAGATGCACGGGCGAAAGCAGCACGCCCACGTACCCCGTGCCGAACGCCAACATGGCGAGGCCGAAGTCGACCCCGGCGGGCGTGACTATCATCGCCGCCAATATCGGATACGCCACCGAGACGTAGCCCACCGTAATGCCCGTGAGCAGGCCGCAGATGAAAGGCAAGAGGCCGATTACGACGATCTGCGGGACGCCGAGGGCGGCGAGGGCCTCCGGGACGGCATCGGCCGCGCCCGTGACCTCGATGCAGCGCTTGAAAACCATCAGGCCGAGCACCAGCGCCACGAGGTTGGGCCGGCAGGCCGTCACAACCGCCCCGAGGAGACCACGCGCGCGCATCCCCAACATAAACGCCGACGCGGGGATTAACACCGCCAGCGCGGCTATCAGATTCCACGGGTCGTCCAGGCGCGCGATCTTGAGAAGCATGGCGAGCGCGATCACCGACGACACCGGGACAAGCGCGGCCAAGAGCGCCCGGGGAGAGCCGCGCGGCGACCCCGCGTCCGCCGACGACGGGACGCGCCGCATGACAACGACAAAGCCCACCGCCATCGCAACAAGCGACATGGGCAGGTGAACGACCATCAGCTTCCACCACGGCACCCCGAGTATGGCGGCCGCCGCGATTATCCCCGGGTAGAGCGGCCAACAGTACTCCCATACGTGGCGGAACCAGTAGTTGAGCATCGTCAGCTTCTCGGGCGGCAGGGCCATATCGTCGGCGGCCTGGCGGACCAAGGGCGCCGAGAGCATCGCGCCGCCCGGCATGGGCAGAAGGCCGATGACGGCCGGGGCCGTCGCCAGGACGAGGCGGACATCGCGCAGGTACCCCCGCAGCGCCGCCACAAGCGCCGCAAGGTTCTCCACGCGCCGTAGTACCTCGCCGAAGATCGTGACGAGCAGGACCGCGGCGAGCAGTCCGCCGGAAGCCAGGGACGAGACGCCCTCCAAGAAGGCGCGCCCTATCTCGGCCGGACCCAGCCTCGAGAGCAGGCAGAGCAACAGCGCGCCGGCCGCCAAGACATACCCCACGGGCACGCGCAGGCGGATCAGCACGACCATGACCGCGAAAACTGTCGCCAGAACCAGAAGGACGTTCATGGGCGACGGTGCTCCGCGAAAGCCATGTGGTCAGGCCACCGTAACGCGCGGCTCGATCGAGGCGAGGCCGCCCATGTGCGGGCGGAGGGCCTCCGGGACGGTCACGCCGCCGTCCTCGCGCTGGTAGTTCTCGAGTATGGCGATGAGTATGCGGCCGACTGCAAAGGCGGTGCCGTTGAGCGTGTGGACGTACTCGGGCGGGGCTTGCGCCTGTGGCCTGTACCGGACGCCCAGAGAACGCGCCTGGTAGTCGGTGCAGTTGCTGGTCGAGTGCGTCTCGCGATAGGCCCCCTGGCCCGGCATCCAACACTCGACGTCGAACTTGGCGGCGGCCGGATCGCCCAGGTCGGCTGTGCAAATGTCCAGCACCCTGTACGGGATGCCCAGACCCCGCACGAGATCCTCCTCCATTCGAAGGAGCAGCTTGTGCTCGTCCCGGGATTGGTCGGGCTTGCAGAAGACGAACATCTCAACCTTGTCGAACTGATGGACGCGCAATATGCCGCGCGTGTCCTTGCCGTAAGAGCCGGCCTCGCGGCGGAAACACGTCGAGAACGCGCAGTAGCGCAGAGGCAGCTCGGACGCGTCGAGCATCTCGTCCATGTGGAACGGGCCCATCGACTGCTCGGACGTGCCGACGAGGAAGAGGTCGTCCTGCGTGCGGTAGATCTCCTCGGCGCCGCGGGCCATGTACCCCATGGCCGCCATCGCCTCCTCGCGGATCATCACAGGGGGCACGGCCGGGACGAAGCCCTCGGAGCTCAGCTTCTCCAGTGCGTAGCGGACGACGGCGAACTCCATCAGGGCCAGCTCGCGGAGTATGTAGCCGAAGCGGGTACCGGAGACCTTGCCGGCGCGCTCGACGTCTATCAGCCGGCAAAGGGCGGCGATGTCCATGTAGTCCCGCGGCTCGAAGGGGAGCTCGGGGACGACCTCGGGCACGCAGCGGAGGACGACGTTGTCTTCCTCGGACGCCCCGCGCGGGACCTCCGCCAGCGGCGGGTTGGGGACCAGGGCAAGGCCGGCGTCGAGCTCGGCCTGGACCTCCTCCAGCGCGGCGGAGAGCTCCTTGACGCGGTCGGCGACCTCCTTCATGGCGGCTATGAGGCCCTGCTTCTCGTCGCCGGAGGCCTTGGCGATGCCCTCGCCCGCGCGCTTCTGCTTCGCACGGCAGGCCTCGAACTCGCCGAGGAGCTCGCGGCGGCGAACATCCAGCGCGACCAGGGCGTCGACGTCGACCGTCACGTTCTTCTCGCGCGCGGCCGCGCGCAGAGCGTCCGGGTCCTCGCGAAGCAGCTTAGGATCTATCATAACCCCATCATCCGTTCGGCCCCTTCACGCGGGGCGAAGTATGAACCTGTCTACGACCTCGGCGACGCCGTCGTTTTCGTTGGAGGCGACGACCTCATCGGCCAGCGCCAACAGCGCCGGAACCGCGTTGCCCATTGCCACGCCCAGGCCCGCGCCCCGCAGCATCGTGACGTCGTTGTTGTCGTCGCCCACCGCCACCACGCTGCTCATATCCACGCCCAGCGAGGACGCCACCCACTCCACCGCGTGGTGCTTGCAGCCCCCAGGGTCGCCTATCTCGAGCATGCAGCCCGGGTAGCGGATGTTGGTGACAAGCGACGTGTGGACGCCGCTTCCGAAACGCTCCGTGACGACGCGCTCGAGCTGGGCCAGCTCGTCGAACTGGCCCGGCACGCAGACTTGCAGAGGGACCGGAGGCAACTCGCGCGCCAGGTCCCCCACGCCGTGCCCGTAACGCTCGGCGTTGCGGGACATGTACGCCGCGTAGGTCTCGTTCTCGCTGGAGCCGACCTCGTACCAGAAATCGGGGCCCTCGGCGGGGCCGTCCACGATGACAAGGCACCGCAGGCCGCCCCCTCGGACGACCTCGACGACGCGGGCCGCCAACCGCCGCTCTATGGGCACCGAGAACACGGTCTCCCACGAGCCAAGCCGCTTGATGACCGCCCCGGACGAGCAGGCGACCAGATCCGACAGCGTGAAGCCGCCCAGGACCTCCAGGGCGCTGCGATACCGCCGCCCCGTGCACAGAAGCAGGCTCACGCCGGCGGCCACCGCACGCCCCAGCGCATCCCGCACGCGCGGCGAGAGCGTTCCATCCGGCCGCAGGAGCGTACCGTCTATGTCCAGTGCTAAGAGTCGATATCTCATGTGTTCTCGGGCCCGACAACGATCGATGCTACCACAGGGGCGACAGCGCGGGCAAGGGCTAGGCGCCGCCGGCCGCCCGCTCCCACTCCGACATGAGCTCGGTGAGGCGGCGGTGAAGCTCCTCGTACTCGGCGCGAAGGCGGCGCATGCGCTCGGGGTCCTGATACGTCTCGGCGTTGGCAAGCGTCTGGGCGCGGACGCTTAGGCCGGCCTCGACCTCGGCTATCAGCGCCTCGAGTTCGGCCACCGGTCGGGGCGGCGG
>Ga0272442_10009650_pt1 | contig 12033 bp, 8 predicted proteins | sample SSMForm2O_FD_200262 | JGI IMG/M metagenome (GOLD analysis project Ga0272442, IMG submission 200262) | Marine sediment archaeal communities from Little Sippewissett salt marsh, Falmouth, MA, United States - SSM-Form-2O | ecosystem: Environmental > Aquatic > Marine > Wetlands > Sediment ... | reverse complement strand
ACGGCCGGCATGCAGCTCTCGGCCGAGCACCACGCGACGCTGGGGAAGCTGACGGACGCCCTGCGAGAGGCCGGAGCCGCGTATGGCAAGCTGGAAGCGGGCAGCACCACCCGCACGGTGCTGGGCCGATTGCACGAGAATCTGGCCACCGCGGAGAAGGCCGCCGCCACGTTCGTCTACACCCTATGGGCAACTTCACCGCGGTCGCAGGGCCCGCTCGCCAGACCGTCCACCGTCACGCGGCACCTGGCATTCGACCCGCCCCTCGACGCGAACCACGCCCTGCAATGCCGATTCGCGCTCCAGGCCTTCGTCGCCGACGGCGTACCCCTGCGGATTGCCACCGAAAGAACACGCGCCGCGCGCGACTGGGACCTCCGCCTGTTCGTCCGCGCGACGGGCCGAACCGAACGTTGGGGCCGATTGGGCCCGCTGAACACACTGTATCTCCCCGCCGGCCGGCGCCGAGACATCCGGCTCGACGCCCGCCCCCGCGCCGGCACCGGCGCCAGACCGCGCCCCGCCGAGCTGCGCCTCCTCGTCCAGACCCTCGACCGCACCGCGGAAGACGGCTCGATCACCATCCGCCTCGTCGCACCCGCGGCTCCGTAGTCTCCCGAACACCGCCGCGGCGCGGGCGTTCTCTATTGCTCAATGGGTTCGAGGACCTCCGGGCCGGCGTCTTCATCGTCGGCCTTGGCGGCCAGCGGGGGCTCCGGCGGGCGCTTCGAGGCGGCTTCGGCGGCGACTTTGCCGAGGAAGTCGGGCAGGTCGAGCCCGACCTGCTTGGCCAATTCGTGCATGGGGGGCAGGGCGCCCATGAGGCGTCCGCCGAGCCCGCTGAGCCCCCCGCCGTTGCCCTGGCCGCCGTCCCAGACGACGACCTTCTCGATGGGCAGGTCCTGGATAGCCTGGGCCTGGATGCCGGCGACCTCGGTGAGCTTCTCGATAAGCAGCAGCGCGGCCGCCTCGCGGGCGGTGTCGCACGCGCCGACGAGGCGCTTGTAGCCCTCGGCCTTGCCGTCGAGGATGGCCTCGACGCCCTTGCCCTCGGCCTGCATCCTGGCGAGTTGGGCGGCGGCCTGGCCTTCGGCGATGCGGATCGAGCGCTGCTTCTCGGCGTCCGCCGTGATCACGACCTTCTCTCTCTGGGCGTTGGCGGGCACGACGACCTCGGCCTGGAGCCGGGCGGCCTCGCGCTCGGCGCGGGCCTCTTCGGCGGCCTTCTCGGCCTCTTCCTGGGCGACGCGAATCGCGCCGTCGGCCTTGCGGGCGGCCGACTCCGACCGGTTGCGGGCTTCCTGCTCGGCCACGTGCTGGTTCGCGCGGTATTCGGCCTTCTTGGCGTCCGCGTCGGTCTCGGCGTTGACGGCCTCGGCCTCCAGACCGGCGACCTTCTGGCGCCGGTTCCGGTCGGCGGTCGCCTCGCCGATGTCCGCCTGGGAGCTCGCGTTCGCCACGGCGACGCGCTTCTCCCGGTCGCGGTCGGCCACGCCCATCGCGCCGAGCTTCTCCTGCTCGGAGACGTCGATATTCGCCTGGTTGATCGCCTCGGCGGCGGCCTTTCGCCCGAGGGCCTGGATGTAGCCGCTCTCGTCCTCGATGTCGCGGATGTTGACGTTGATCAGCGAGACGCCGATCTTCTCCAGCTCCAGCGAAACGGCGTCGTTGACCTTCGCCAGGAAGGCCTGGCGGTCCTGGTTGATCTCCTCGATTTTCATCGTGGCGATGACGGCACGCATCTGGCCGAGGATGATGTCCTGTGCCTGGGCCTGGATCTGCCCGCGCGTCAGCCCCAGCAGGCGGATGGCGGCGTTCTCCATCACGCCCGGCTGGTTGGAGATCGCGGCCGTGACGGTCGTCGGCACCGACACGCGGATGTTCTCCTGGCTCAGGGCGTTGGACAGGTCGATCGGCACGACGAACGGTTCGAGGTCCACGTAGTCGTACGCCTGGAGCAGCGGCCAGACGAACGCCGCCCCGCCGTGGATACACTTGGCCGCCCCCTTGCCCGTCTTGCCGTAGATCACCAGCACGCGGTTCGACGGGCATCGCTTGTACCGGCTGAAGAAGAACAGGACCAGCCCGACGCCGACGATCAGAAGGATCATGCCCAGGATCGGGAGGATGCTGTCCCCCGAGGCGGCCAACGCAAACGCGAGTGAATTCAGACAGGCATTCATTCTGAGTCTCCCTTTCGGTTGTCTTTCGTCTTGGCTTCGGCGAGTCGGACCTCGACGGAGTTTCCGCCGAGCATGCGAACGACCTGGACGGGCGTGCCCGCCTTGATTTCGTTACCGCCGGCGGCGCGGGCCTTGACCATGGAGATCACCCCGCTGACCCTGACCCGCACCTCCCCCTGCCCCTCGGGGGGGATGTCCAGGTACACCGTGCCGAGCTTGCCCACGCACGTGACCAGCCGTTGCGTGCCGGTCTCGGCGAGCTTGCGGAGCCAGTGGATCAGCACGGCCACGAACACCCAGGCGGCCACGCCCCAGGCCAGCGCGAGGATCAGCGTGCTCGTCAGGGGCTTGCCCGCGTCGAGGTACATCGCCGCCGCCCAGGAAAACAGCGTGAAGAACGCCAGGATCGCCCGGACGCTGAGAATGCGAAACGCCTGGACGCTCTCCATGGCGTCGACGGCGGAGTGGCCTTCGACGGCGTCGACGTCATAGTCCATGTCGCCGTCGAGGTCCGCGTCGACGTCGTCGCCGATATCCATCTCGCCGCCGGCCAGGCCGATCAGCGAGGCGATGAACTGCCACGCGAAGATGAGGCTGAAGAACGCCGCGGCCCCGTAGAACACCTGGTTCAACGTCGATAGATCGTTCCACCAGTCCCACATGGTCGAGCCCTTTCCACTGGCCGGTCACCCGTTGAGACGCCAGAAACCCAGTTCGTATTCACCGACGTGCCGCCGGAGAGCATACCCTCGCCGGCGCTCGTCCACAACTGCCTAGACGCGCGAGGCAGTCAGGCATTGATGCGGCACACCCCGCGCGGTATGGTAGTCGATGGAAGAGCGGTCCGGTTTCCTCGAATGCAGGAAAATCCTTGATGGGTGGCTGTCGTGACAATCGCCCGTCCGGCCCGGCCGGGCGGCCAGCGAGGCGCCGGGGCACTTCCGTCCCGGCCGCGCCAGGCCTCGTCGTCGCCTGGCTCGCGCTCGCTCCGGCGGTCGCCAACGCCCAACTGGCCGACGCCAAGACCGTCCAGTTCACCTTCCGCACCGGCGGGCCCGTCGGGGCCGTCTACACGCCCGCCAAGCTCCTGACCCGGGGAACGCGGTTTCGCTTCGGGGCGTCGCACGGCAAGATCAAGGTCGCGGGCAAGGACATCACGCTGGCCGCCCGGTTCGTCGGCGACGGGTACCTCGTTGGCCTCGACTGCAACGCCGACGGCAAGGTCCTCGGCGGCGAGTGGGTTCGCCTGAGCCTCATCAAGCGGGCGGCGCGATTTCAGTTGGCCCTGCCCGACGGCGACAAGCGTCGTCCGTACGGCCTGCGGCTGGCGAACGTAGCCGTCGGCGTGCACCTCAACCAGGTCACGAGTTTCTCCGGTCGCGCGATGACCGACGGCTGCCTGGCCGGGCGGCTCGGCGACGAGCAGGTCTGGCTCTTCGACGACAACCTCGACGGGCAGTTCACGCAGGACGGCAAGGACGCCGTCGCCTTCGGCGGGTCGATCTGCGCCGTGCCGCTCATGAAGCGCCACCAGGTCGGCAAGCACCACTACGTGGTGGACGTCACCTCCGGCGGCGGCGAGGCCACGTTCCAACGCGTCGACAACCTGAAGCTCGGGCGCGTCCAGACGCTCGTTCGCCCATCGCTGCTGACGGCCCTGGTGCTGACCGACGAAGCCAACGGGGCCGCCTACGACGTCCGGGTCAGCGGGCGGACGGGCATCCCGCCGGGCAACTACAAGCTCGCCTACGCCATCCTGAGCGCCGGCAAGCGGATCGCCGTCGCCGGGCCGGGACCAAACTCCGCCGCCTACGCCATCACCGAGAACGCGGTGAACGTCCTGCGCTTCGGACCGCCCTGCCGGCTGACGTTCAGCGCGTACTTCCACGGGCGCGACCAGCAGATGCGCGTCCGCACGGACATCGTCCCCTACGGCACCGGCGGCGAGCGATACCACCTGGACTTCACCGGGTATCACCGCTACGGCATGAACCCCCACGTCACCTTCAACAACGGGCGGGCGAACCTCACCGACGGGTACATGTCCTACGACGACGAGGACCGGCTCCTGGAGTTCGCCGACTGGGCCCCGAAGGGCTTCACGCGAAAGACCGGGCGCATTGTCATGACGTGCGACCTGCCCGTGCTCGGCAAGGCCGTCGGCGCCCGGACGCTCGCGGACATCCTCGACAAAAAGCGGGCCGAAGCCCCCAAGCCGAAGACGCCCACCGTCGCCGTGCGGAAACTGCCCGAGAGCCCCCCCGTGGTCGTTCGAACGCCCAAGCCCAAGCCCACGCCCGCCGCGCCGCCCCCGCCGCCGCGCCCGAGGCCCGCGACGCGCCCGGCCCGGCCTCGCGTCGAGGACCCCGAGTACGACGCCGGCGTCCTGTTCGATATCGCCAAGGCCTTCCTCAAGCAGAACAAGCGCGCCATGGGCATCGCCAAGCTCAAGGAGGTCATCAAGAAATATCCCAAGACCGCCGCCGCACGACAGGCCGACGACCTCCTGCTCGATCTCGAGATCGAGGCCGACGGCACGTAGCCGCGCGACACCCGGCCGGCAAGCCGGCCCGCTAAACGCAGCGCCGAACGCCCTTTACCACTTCCAAACTCTTTTGCCTGCCCGCGAGCCCCGCGCCCCCCCGTGGCCAATCCCCTCCATGCCGTTTCTTCTCCAAACCCTTTGTGCCCTTCGTGTCCTTTGTGGCAACTCTTCTCTGTGCCGTTCTCTTCTCCGAACCCTTTGTGTTCTTCGTGTGCTTTGTGGCAACTCTTCTCTGTGCCGTTCTCTTCTCCCACCCCTTCCCGCCCTTCGCGTGCTTTGTGGCAACTCCGTTCCGCGTACGCCAGGCCCTTGTCAGCGCGCGGGTCTTGGCGCATCATAGGTCTCGTGATACACCTCGATAAGGGAATGACGGATGAGTGAGACCCTCCTGGAAGAGCAGCGGGAGACATGGGGTACGCGAACGGGGTTCGTGCTGGCGGCGATCGGTTCCGCCGTCGGGCTCGGCAACTTATGGGGTTTCCCGTACAAGGTGTACGCCAACGGTGGTGGTGCGTTTCTCGTGCCGTACGTCCTGGCGATGGCGTTGATTGGCATTCCCCTGTTGATCCTGGAGTTTTCCCTTGGCCACATGACTCAGCGGGCCGCCCCGGACGCTTTCCGCGGCATCAACCGCCGAACCGAGCCCATCGGCTGGTGGGGCATTTTGTTGAGCTTCATCATCATCACGTACTACGCCGTCATTCTCGCCTGGTGCCTCAACTACCTCGTAATCTGCGTGAAGGGCATCTGGACGGGCGGCGAGTTGCCTTGGGCGGGCAAGGGCGTCGAGGGGGTCAAGAACGCCGGGACGTTCTTCATGCGGAAGTACCTCAACCGCTGGAGCGACGCCGAGTTGGCGGCCGGGGCCAGGCCCTGGTCTCCCGGCTCGCTCGTGACGCCCATCGTCATCAGCCTCGTCGCCGTCTGGGCCTTGCTGTACTTGTGCATCTTCCGCGGCGTCAAGGCCGTCTCCAAGGTCGTCCTGTTCACCGTCCCCTTGCCCTGGATCATGCTGCTGATCCTCACCGTCCGAGGTCTCACCCTGCCCGGGGCCGCCGAAGGGCTGAAGTTCTTCCTCGAACCGAAGTGGTCCGAGCTGGCCAGGCCCGAGACCTGGCGATGGGCGTTCGGGCAGATGTTCTTCTCGATGAGCCTGGCCTTCGGCGTGATGATCACCTACGCGAGCTTTCTGCACCGCAAGAGCGACATCAACAACAACGCAGCCATCATCGGGCTCGCGGACATCGCCACGAGTTTCATCGCCGGCATCGCCGTGTTCGCCACGCTCGGCGGGATGAGTTTCGCCGCCTCGCAGGCCGGGCAGAACGTGCCCGTCGAGAAGGTCGTCGATGCCGGGCCCGGCATGAGCTTCGTCGCCTTCCCTTACGCCCTGGCCCAGTTGCCCTACTCCGCCTGGTTCGGCGCGATCTTCTTCATCGCCCTGCTGACGCTGGGGATCGACTCGGCCTTCTCGATCACCGAGAGTGTGCTGGCCAGTCTCGTGGACAAGACCGGCTGGAACCGCAACGTCACGCTGATCGGCCTGAGCCTCGTCGGGCTTGGCGCGGGGCTGGTCTACTGCGCTCGCGGCGGGCTCGTCTGGCTCGGGGCGATCGACGACTTCATCAACAGCGCCTGGGGGGGTATCGCCTTGCTCGGCCTGCTCGAATGCGTCGTGCTCGGCTGGGGGTATCGCATCGGCCGACTCCGCGAGCATGCCAACGAGCTCAGCGACTGGACCGTCGGGCGGTGGTGGGATGGCGTCATCCGCTACCTCGCCCCTATCGTTCTCAGCGCCCTGTTCGTCTGGTCGCTGCTGGAGAAGGCCTCGGCCGCCGGCGGCTTCCTGCACGACGCCGCCGGCGCCTGGAACGTGCCCGTGATCGTCGGGTTGGCGCTGGCCGGGCTCGCCCCCGCCCTGTCGGTCGTCCTGAGCCTGATCCACTCCCCCGGCGCGAACACGCACGCGGCCCACGTCGGCCAGCCCCGGCTCGGGCGGGGGATCGGCGTCGCCGGGACGGTCTTGGTCGCCCTGGCGTATGCGGGCATCGCCGTCTGCTTCGCCCTCGCCCGCGGCGCCATCGCCGACGGCGGCGGACGCGTGCCCTACGCCCTGGCCTGGCTCGTTGTGATCGCGTTGGCGCCCGTGTCCCTGCTGAGTCTCGTCGCGACGGCCCTGGGCGCGACCGTCGTCGCCCGCGCCGAGGCCACCGGGCACCGACCGAGCGGCTTCGCCCGAACCGCCGCCGGACTCGGCGTCATGGGAATCGGAGCCACCGTCGGCCTGCTCATCCCCCTGCTCGTCTTCCTCCACGAGATTATCCTCCCCGCCGACACCCAGCCGCAGGCCTCGCCCGTCACCGAAATGACCTGGGTCTCCTACGCCGTGCTCGCCGCCATGTTGACCCTGCTCGTCGGCGGACTCGCCTGGTGCTTCTACCGAGCCGCCAAGGCCGCCGGCGCGGGCACCGCCGAGCAGCTCTCCGAAGGCATGGAGTAGACCCCTTTTTTGCTTTTCAGCGGCGGCGCATCTCCCGCGCGATGTCGCGCTGCTGGTCGCGCTTCTTGATCGACTGGCGCTTGTCGTATTGGCGCTTGCCCATCACGACGCCCAGCTCGCACTTGGCCCAGCCGGCCTTGAAGTAGATCGCCAGCGGCACGAGGGTTCGGCCCTTCTGCTTGACGTGCGTCTCGAGCTGGGCGATCTGCCGGCCGCGGACCAGCAGCTTGCGGTCGCGCAGCGGGTTGTGCTGAAGCTCTCCCGCCGCGTTGGGGTACGTCGCGATATTCACCCCCACGAGGAACAGCTCGCCGTCGCGGATTCGCCCGTAGCCCTCGTCGATGGTCGCCTGCCCCGCCCGGAGGCTCTTGACCTCCGTACCGCGCAGCGACAGCCCGCACTCGATGGTCTCGAGCACGTGGAACTTGTACCTGGCCTTTCGGTTGGAGATTCTCGCGCCGGCGGGGCCTTTGTGTGGGGTCTTTCGGGCCACGGTCATTCGGCCTCGAACAGGGCCATGTAGCCCCCGTCGCGCCACGCGGTCGGCTCGCCGGCCCCGGCGGGCGTCGTGACGACCTGGCGCCGACAGCGCATTCGCGGGTCGCTCCGCTCGTACCACCGTGCGACCTGCGGGCCTTCCTCCGGCTCCATGCTGCACGTGCTGTACACCAGCCGCCCCCCGCCGCGAACGAACTGCCCCGCCGCACGGAGAAGTTGCTTCTGGTCGCGGACGGCCTGGCTGACCGCTTCCTCGGAGAACCGCCACCGCGCTTCGGCCCGGCGGGCCAGCACGCCGGTGTTCGTGCAGGGCACGTCGGCCAGCACGACGTCGAACCCGCCGATCTCGAGCCCGCCGGCCTGCCCGGCAAGCTGCGTGGTGACGATCCCGGCCGACATCCGCTCGCAGTTCTCGGCGATCCGGTCCAGCTTCTCCTGCGAGACATCCAGCGCGACGATGGCGCCCTCGTTATTCATTTGCTCGGCCAGGTGGGTCGTCTTCGTCCCCGGCGCGGCGCAGAAGTCGAGCACCTTCATTCCCGGCTTCGGCTCGGCCAGCAGGCCCACCGCCGTCGCCGTCGGGTCCTGCGGCTGGACCGCGCCGCGGCGGAACGCGCCCAGGGCCGTCACGTCGCACCAGCCGTCGAGGACGATACTCTTTCCGTTGTCGTGCGCCCGGCCCGCGACGCCTTCGGCCGACAGCTCCGCCAGCACCGAGGCCACGTCTCCCTGGCGGGTATCGACCCGCAGGATCAACGGCGCCCGGGCGTCGGCGTGGGCCGCCAGGGCCGCCGCCGGGGCCAGGTCGCCCGCCGCCGCCAGCCAGCGTTCGGCCAGCGCCAACGGCAGGGAATACGCCGCCGCGAGGTACTCCGCCGGCTTGCGCGACGGGTCCGGGAACGCCGGCTTGCTCAGTTCCCGGTAGCTCCCCGCGCCGCAGGGCACGACGTTGCAGGCCGCCGGCACGGCCCCCGGTCGGGCCTGCGAAACGCCCCGCGCCACCGACCGGAGCACGCCGTTGACCAGGCCGCTCTGACGCTTGTGGCGAAAGCGCCCCGCCTGCTCGACCGCCTCGTTGACGGCCGCGAACGCCGGCACGCGGTCCAGGAACAGCAGTTGGTACAGGCCCACCTGGAGGATCTCCGGCAGCACACCCGGCGGGCGGCGATCCGGGCGGGCCAGGTACGACCGCAGCACGGCCTGGAGCGTCTCGCGACGCCGCGTGACCCCCAGCGCCAACTCCCTCGCCAGGGCCGCGTCGGCCCGCGACAGCCCGGCTCGCTCCAGGCGCCCCGAGAGGTTCGCGGTGACGTTCCCGTCCCGGTCCCGAAGGGCCAGAACCGCCACGTCCCGCGCGTTGGCCAACACCTCGCTCATGCCTTCCGCGCTCCGGCAAACCGATCGCCCGCCTTCGGATGATACCCGTTGACGAAGTCCGCCCATTCCATCAGCCGCTTGCCCGCCGGGCGGATTCGCACAATCCGCAGCCGCCCCGAGCCCGTCGCCACGCACAACGCGTCGTCCAGCGTGCCCGGCTCGCCGGTCGCCTCGCCGGCCTCGACGCGCGACGCGGCGATCGTCACGGGCATCGCCCGCCCGGCGGTCTCCAGGACAGCCTGGCCACCCGGCCAGGGCCAGACGCCCCGGATCCGGTTGTGCACGCCCTCGGCGTCGCCCGAAAAGTCCAGCACGCCGTCGGCCTTCTTCAGCCGCCGGGCGAACGTCACGCGCGAGGCGTCCTGCTCGCGCGGTTCGGCCCAGCCGCCCTCGATCAGACCCAGCGTCTCGCAGAGCAGCTCCGCCCCCATCGCCGCCAACCGGGCCTTGAGCTCCTCCGCCGTCTCCTCCGGGCCGATCTCCGTCTCGGACGTCTGGTACACCGCCCCGGCGTCCATCTTCTTGACCACCTGCAACGTCGTCACGCCCGTCCGCTCCTGGCCGCGAATCAACGCCCAGTTCACCGGGGCCGCTCCGCGAAGCGCCGGCAGAACGGACCCATGCAGGTTCACCCCCCCGTGGCGGGCGCAGTCCAGGATGTCCTGGCCGATCATCTGCCCGAAGTCGGCCACGCAGATCGCATCCGGCGAGAGCCCGCGGACCTGCGCGACGACGTCCGGGGTGTTGATGTCCTCGCAGGCCGTGGCGTCCCGGCCGGCCTCGGCACACGCCCGCGCCACGGCCGTCTCCGTCAGCTTGCCCCTGCGCCCCGCAGGGCGCGCGGGCTGAGTGAGGACCCCCACCACCTCGTGCCGCGACGCCAGCAACGCCTCCAACGCCGGCACGGAGAACGTACCGCTACCCAAGTACACAATTCGCATGGTCTAACTCGATGGGCCCATTGTCCCCACCCGGCAAACCCCAAGCAAGCCCAGAATGCCCCCGCTGCCCGGTCCGCCCCCCAACGCCGGCGGATGAGCGCCAGCGAATCGGCCGGAACCACCCCCCCGTCACGCCCCCGTCGTCAGGCCCGCTTCGCCGTCGCCCGCGCCGTTGTCGTCGGCGGCGACGTCTTCGTACGGGGCCAGGATGGCCTCCTGGCAACGATCGAACGTCTCGACCACCGTCGGATCGAAGTGCTTGCCCTTCTCGGCGAAGAGGATCTCCAAAGCCCTGGCCTTCGGATAGGCCGCCTTGTAGCACCGCTTGCAGACCAGGGCGTCCAGGACGTCCGCCAGCCCGACGATCCGCGCGCTGAGCGGGATCGCCTCGCCGGCCAGGGCGTTGGGATACCCCCGCCCGTCCCATCGCTCGTGGTGGGCCAACGCGATGTCCCGCGCCATCGAGATCAACTCGTTCTGAGGCCGGCCGAGAATGTCCGCCCCGATCAGCGGGTGCGTCTCGACGATCCGCCGCTCGGCCTCCGTCAGCCGGCCCGGCTTGAGCAGGATCGCGTCCGGAATGCCGATCTTGCCAATGTCGTGCATCGGGCTCGCCGAGCGGATTAACTCGACCTGCTCGCTCTCCAGGTGCATCTCCCGCGCGAGAATCGCGCTGCTGCGACTGATCCGCCGAACGTGCTCGCCCGTGTCGTCGTCGCGGAACTCGCTCGCCACCGACAGGCGGAAAATCGTCTCCAGGTGCGCCTCGCGGAGCTGCTTCTGCAACAGGTGGTTCTGGATCGTTACCGCCGCCATCGCCCCGAGAGACCGGATGCTGTTGTCCTCCGGGTCCGGAAATGCCCCCACCGCCCCGTCCGGCTCCAACCGGTTGATCAACTCGATCACCCCCACGCAACTGCCGTCCGGGCACGTCAGCGGCAAGGCCAGCACGCTCTTTGTCCGGTAGTTGGTGGCCGCGTCAAAACCCCGGTCCATCCGGAACGGCGAGCCGCTCGGAAGGTCGTACGAGTCCGCAATGTTCACCGCCTGACCCGTCAATGCCACGAACCCCGCCAGCGAATCGCTCGACATCCGCATCCGCCGACCCAGCAGCTTCGTCCCGATCTCCGAGCCCCCCATCCGGTCGTTCTCCGCCGCCACGAACTGGAGATCCCCCTCCTCGACGATGAACAGACCCCCCGCCTCCGCGCGCGTCAGCCGCCGAGCCTCGTGAAGCACCACGTGAAGGACCTCCCGGCGATCCGACATGGCCGAGAGACTCACCCCCACCTCCAGCAGGCTCCTCAGAACCGCTGCGTTGTCTTGCACCACGCCAACTTCCACATCACCCTCCTCTGGCCAGCGCCACGATGCCCATATGTATCTCCTTATGTCGGTCCTTTCTGCCCCCACATTAAGCACTGCCCGCCGCCGCGAGTCGACCTCTTGCGATCGCGCCCGCCAAGACCGCTGGCCATTTCGGCAATTGCGGTCACCATCAGCCCGTGGAGTCCCCTGGCCGCACCGACAGCCTCCCTCGCTCGCCAACCCGTCCCCGCCGCGAGAGCCGCCCCCGGAGGCGGTGTGCGAACCCCCGAGAACCCGCACACCCACAAAACACTATAAACACTTACTATAAAGGTCTTTGCGGATAAAATAACGCAGAAAAACCCCCCGCAAAACCCGCACACTTTTCGCACATCGCCGGCCCCCGGGAAATCCGACGAAAGAACCCCGTCGGTCGTTACCCAAACGTTACAGAACTCCCCCGTTTCCCGAGCGTCCAAAGGTCCAGGAACACTGGACATCCCGCGAGTCCAACCACCAGGAGACGCACCATGAAGACGCTTCGCCTCGCCCTGCCCGCGATTCTCGCCCTTGGCTTGTTCGCTTCGGCGGCACAGGCAGACGGCATGATCGTTCCGGTCCGCCCCGAGCTCCGCGTCCGCGGACACTGGGCGGTCAAGTACCACCACGTCAACATCACCG
>Ga0272442_10009649_pt1 | contig 12034 bp, 13 predicted proteins | sample SSMForm2O_FD_200262 | JGI IMG/M metagenome (GOLD analysis project Ga0272442, IMG submission 200262) | Marine sediment archaeal communities from Little Sippewissett salt marsh, Falmouth, MA, United States - SSM-Form-2O | ecosystem: Environmental > Aquatic > Marine > Wetlands > Sediment ... | reverse complement strand
TCGGGTGCAACGCAAGCATCATCAGGGTGCGCTGCGCGTCGCCACGGGCGCGGTCGGGGTGCGCTTCGCGTCGCCATGGGGACCTGAACTGCACCGCGAGGGGGGACGCGGGGCGACGGGGCTGCTCGGAGAGCGCGGACGTGAGCGGCCGGGACACCGTCTCGGTGCCCCGGCCTCAGCGTCGGGGTGGCGGGATTCGAACCCACGGCCTCGTCGTCCCGAACGACGCGCGCTACCAAGCTGCGCCACACCCCGATGCCCGCAGCTAGGCCGCGGGCACGGCCAGCAGTGTATCCGAGCCGGGTGGCCCTACTGGCCGCCCGTCCTGGGTACGAGTGTGAGCAGCGACGCCTCCGGACGGCAGGCGAAGCGAACCGGAGCGGTGGGGCTCGTGCCCAGTCCCGCGCAGACATGGAGCCAGGACGCATCCGCCCGGCCGTCCGTCGAATGACGTGACAGCCCCCGTGCCCGTCCGGGCTCGAGGTCGCAGTTGGTGACGAGCGCGCGTCCCCCCGGCAGGCACAGCTGTCCGCCGTGTGTGTGCCCGGCGAGAATCAGGTCGACCCCGTCAGCCGCCATCGCGTCGAGCACTCGCAGGTACGGGGCGTGGGTGACGCCGAGCAGCAGGTCGGCGGCTTCGGAGCGTGGGCCGGCGACCTCGGCATAGCGGTCGTAGTCGAGATGGGCGTCGTCGGTGCCGACGACCTCGACGGTCAAGTCACCGAGCGGCAGCGCCGTCCGGGCGTTGTCGACGTCGAGCCACCCCGCGCCGGTGAGCAGCCTGTCGAGAGCCGCCGTCGGCAACGGGTCTCCGTGCAGGTCTCGTGCGCCTGCGTCGGGAAGCAGATAGCGGCCGGGGTTCTTCAGGATGGGGGCGAAGTAGTCGTTCGACCCGCGCACGAACACGCCCGGTCGCTCCAGCAGACCGCCCAGAGCCCGTGCGAGCACCGGGACCGCGTCACGGTGGGCGATGAGGTCACCGGTGGTGACCACGAGGTCGGGCTGCAGGGCGGCGAGGTGGGCCACCCACTCCCGCTTCGCGCGTTGCCACGGCGCCAGGTGCAGGTCGGACAGGTGCAGGACACGAAGCACGGGGTGGTCCTCCGGCAGCACCGGCACTCGATGGCGGCGCAGGGCGAACGCGTGGACCTCGTATCCGGCGGAGTAGGCGAGCCCGGCAGCGGCTCCGGCCGCTCCCAGGGCCAGCAGCCGCACGATCAGCGGTTCCTGTTGTTCTTCTTCTTCGGCGGGTCCTTCTTCTCCGGCTCTGGTTCCGGCGCCGGGGGTGGCGGCGGAGGCGGCACGTACCCGGTCGAGGTGAACACCCGCACCGTCCCACCGGAGTAGTAGGACGACCCGGTGCTCGGGTCGGTGCCGACGGTGAGGCCGACCGGCGTCGAGGAGTTGACCTGGGCTGCCACGTAGGCGGAGAACCCGGCCGACTGCAGCCTGGCGACAGCCTGCGGTCCGGACAGTCCGCGGACGTCCGGCACGGTCGCCTGCACACCGGCGACGGCGGTCGGGTCGGGCCTGTTGAACTGCTGGACGGGCAACGGCGCCATGATCTCGTCCATGGCGGCCTTCCAGATCGGCCCGGGGATGCACCCACCACAGACCTCGCCGTAGTAGACCCCGTTGAGGGTGTAGCCCTTCAGCGACTCGACCTTGAGCGGGTTCGTGACGGCCACCGCGCTGGCCCGCTGAGGCGTGTAGCCCAGGAACCAGATGTCGCTCGCCGCGTCCGTCGTTCCGGTCTTGCCACCAGCCGGACGACCCAGCGTCATCCTCGCGCCGGTGCGACCCGCGTCAGGGCCGTCGATGGTGCCCTGAAGCACCTGGTTCACGCCGTCGGCCACGCCGGCGTCGAGCACCTTGGCACAGTTGGCCGGCGGGACGGGGATCTCCTTGCCGTTGGGTGCCGTGATCGAGGTGATCGCGACCGACTCGCAGTGCGTGCCGCCCGCGGCGAACATCGCGTAGGCCTCGGCCATCCCGAGCGGCGACACCTCTTGCGAGCCCAGGACGAATGACTTGACCTGAAGCAGGTCTTCTCCGCTGGCGCGGGTCAGGCCACCGGCTTCGGCGATCGTGACCGGGTCGCAGATGCCGGTGCGCTCCTCGAGCAGGGCGTAGAACGTGTTGACCGAGCGCCAGGTTCCGGTGCGCAGGTCATAGGTGCCCCCGCTGTCGTCGTAGTTGCCGACCTCCCACGGGTCGGTGACGACGCCTCCTTCGCACACGCGCATCGGCGTCACGTGGTTCAGCTCGGCCGGGGAGTTGATCTGGGTGTTGAGGGGAATGCCCTGCTTGATGGCGGCAGCCAGCACGAACGGCTTCATCGTCGAGCCGCTCTGGAACCCCCCGCTGCCGCCGCGGTCGAAGTCGGTGGCGAAGTTGACGAACGTGGCGCCCTCGCCGGTCCCGTACTTCATCGAGTGCGTCATGGCGGTGATGTGGCCGGTGCCGGGCTCCACGACGGCGATGGCCGCGACTGCTCTGTCAGTGGGTGCCACGTAGGCGCTCACCGCGTTCTGCGCGGCACGGTGCTCTCGGGGCTCCAGCGTCGTCTCGATCCGCAAGCCGCCGCGGCGCAGCGTCCGCTCGCGCTGCTCGACGGTCTCCCCGAGCTCCGGCCAGTCCATCAGCTCGCGGTAGACGTAGTCGCAGAAGAAGGGAGCGTAGGAGACCGTGCAGCCGTTCGTGGTGTCCGACGGCTTCAGCCCCAGACCCTGCTCGGCGACAGCCGCCGCGCGCTTCTCCGGCAGGGCGTTGTTCTCGACCATCGCCGCCAGCACGGCGTCGCGGCGGGCGATGGCCCGCTCCGGGAACTGCTCGGGGTCGTAGCGCGAGGGCGACTGCACGAGGCCGGCTAGCGTCGCAGCCTGGTTCACGTTCAGCTTGTCGGCCGAGGTGGAGTAGAAGCGCTGGGCGGCAGCCTCGATGCCGTACGCCCCGCCCCCGAAGTAAGCGATGTTGAGGTAGCGCTCGAGGATCTGGTCCTTGGTGAACTGCTCCTCCGCTGCCATGGCCAGCCGTAGCTCGCGCAGCTTGCGCGTGTAGGAGGCTTCGATGGCCGCAGCGGCCTCCTCCTCAGTGTCGGCCTGGCTGAGCAGCACGTTCTTGACGTACTGCTGTGTCAGAGTCGACCCGCCCTGCTCCACCGCTCCGCTGCTCACGTTGGTGACGAGGGCGCGGGCGGTGCCCTGCAGGTCGATCGGTCCGTGCTCGTAGAAGCGCGCGTCCTCGATGGCGATGATGGCGTCCTGGACGCGGGGAGAGATCTGGTCGAGCGGCTTGTAGATGCGGTTCTCGTCGAAGAAGACCGCCAGCTCGCGGCCCTGGGCGTCGACGACGACCGAACGCTGGGCCTGCGGGGTCGCCTCGAAATCGGCCGGCAGCGAGGTGAAGGAGTCGACGGTCGTGCGGGCGGCGACACTGGTCGCGCCGATGAGGGGAAGGGCCAGCCCGGCCACCAGCAGCCCGGCCAGCGCAGCAATGACGACGATGCCGAGCAGGTGCTTGGTGGCCGACGCCAGTGCCGACACAGGAGTCTGGCTCACGACACTAGGATAAGTGACGGGACGTCGTGTGTCTGATCTGCGCGTTTCGTAGTGATTCAGCGCGCCGTTTACCGCCCGATCGCCTGATGTCTGCTGGATTGTCGCCGGATTGCACCGTTGGTGATCTTGACGGGCTACCTCGAAACCCGCTTTGATCATGGTCGGCAAGATCACGTACGTCAGCAACGAGGCTGCCGGAGGCGCTGTGACCTGGGTAGAAGACTGGCCGTCTCACGCGGCCTGCCGGGATTGTGATCCCGACTCACTGTTCGTCCAAGGAGCGGCGCAGAACCGTGCCAAATCAGTCTGTGGGGGATGTCCGGTGCGAACCGAGTGCCTCGCGGACGCACTCGACAACCGCATCGAGTTCGGAGTCTGGGGCGGCATGACCGAACGCGAACGCCGGGCTCTGCTTCGCCGCCGGCCCGACGTCGTCTCGTGGCGCCGCGTCCTGGAGGACGCGCGTCAGGGCTTCGGCCAGTCCATCCCCGCGCAGCGCGGGGCACACGCGCCCCTGTCGGTCGAGTAACGCGACGCGGGGCGCCGCCCGCGCCTAGCCTTCCTTGGCCAGCGACTCCCCGACGTCGCGCAGGCCGTCGAGGTCGTGCACGTCGGTAGCGAACGCGGGCACCTCGACGACAGGAACCGACGGGTGCGCGGTGCTGAACCGCCGGGCCAGTCGCTGCTCGCGGTCGATCACCCGCATCCGCTCGGCGTGCAGCAGCAGGGACGCTGCCGCGAGGCTGTGCTCCGGTGACTCCGCCAGGTGGTCCGCGGCCGACACGCTCTGGGCCGCGGTCAACGCGGGCACCTCGCTGGTGTGCACGCGGTTGAGTACGAGGCCGCCCAACGGCATGCCATCCCCGGCAAGTCTCTCCACGAAGTAGGCGGCCTCGCGCAGCGCGTCCGGCTCCGGAGCGGCTACGACCACGAACGTCGTCTCCGGGTTCTGCAGCAGTGCGTACGTCTGCTCGGCACGCTCACGGAAGCCACCGAACATCGAGTCGAGCGCACCCACGAACGTCTGGACGTCGCTGAGCAGGTCACCCCCCAGCACTTTGGTCAGGGCTCCGGTGAACACGCCGAACCCTGCCGAGACGAGTCGGAACCCGGCGCGCCCGCCGGCGCGCGCCGGCGCGGTCAGCACCCGGATGAGACGGCCGTCCAGGAACGACCCCAGGCGGGCGGGTGCGTCGAGAAAGTCCAGAGCTGAGCGTGACGGCGGGGTGTCGACGACGATCAGGTCCCAGGAGTCCTGGGCCCGCAGCTGGCCCAGCTTCTCCATGGCCATGTACTCCTGCGTGCCGGTGAACGACGTCGACAACGCCTGGTAGAAGGGGTTGTCGAGCACGGCGGCTGCTTTGTCGGGCGGGGCGTGGGCGAGCACCACCTCGTCGAAGGTGCGCTTCATGTCCAGCATCATCGCGTCCAGCGAGCCACCACCGGTCTCGTCGACGCCGACCACGGTGCGTGGGGAGTTGTCGAGCTCGTCCAGACCCATCGACTGAGCAAGGCGGCGGGCCGGGTCGATGGTGAGCACGACCGTCCGTCGTCCACGCTCGGCTGCGCGCAGGGCCAGCGCCGCGGCGGTCGTCGTCTTGCCCACGCCGCCGGACCCGCAGCAGACGACGATCCGGGTGGCCGGGTCGTCCAGCAGGGTGTCGACGTCGAAGCGTCGTTGACGGGGCTGCGTCGACAACGGGGTCATCGGCCTGCCCGCCCGTCCCAGCCGCGGACACCCCGGTCACGCATCATCTGCGCCAGCGTGTACAGAGAGCCGAGGTCGATGCCCTCGGCCAGCTTCGGCAGCGTGATCAGCGGCGGTCCGATCGCGGCCAGCCGCTCGGCCTGCTCCTGCTCCAAGGTCACCCGGTGAGCGTGGTCGATGACCTCGGCACGCAGCCCGGCGGCCCACGCGTCGACCAGGTCGTCGGTCATGTGCGGCAGATCGGCCAGGTCGCCGGCGACCAGTCCGGCCCGCAGCGCCTCGGTGTCGACCGACCCCGACTGAGCGGCAACGAGGGCCGGCTCGGGCAGTGGGGAAGGGCGTACCTGGTTCACGACGATGGCGCCCACCGGGAGCCGGGCCGCGGTGAGCTCGGCGATGCCGTCGGCCGTCTCCTGCACCGGCATCTCCTCCAGGACGGTCACCACGTGCACGGCGGTCGCCGGAGAGCGGAACAGCGACATGATCGAGTCGGCCTGTCGGTTGATGGGTCCGACCCGGGTCAGCTCGGTGACCTCTTCGTTGACGTTGAGAAACCTGGTGACGCGACCGGTGGGCGGGGCGTCCATCACGATGGCGTCGTAGGCGAAGCCGCCGCCGGTGCCGCGGCGCCGCGCCGCCTCGTAGGTCTTGCCGGTCATCAGCACGTCGCGAAGACCGGGGGCGATGGTCGTGGCGAACTCCAGCGCACCCATCCGGTCGAGCGCCTTGCCGGCCCGGCCGAGGCGGTAGTACATCTGCAGGTACTCCAGCACGGCGTCTTGGGCATCGATCGCCAGCGCGAACACGTCGCCGCCGTCCGCAGCGACCGCAACCTTGCGTTCTTCGTAGGGCAGCGGTGGGCTGTCGAACAGGCTGGCGAAGCCTTGTCGGCCCTCGACCTCCACCAGCAGCACCCGGCGACCGCCCGCGGCGAGCGCAAGCGCCAGCGCTGCGGAGACGGTGGTCTTGCCGGTGCCGCCCTTGCCCGTCACGATGTGCAGGCGCACCCGCTCCCAGTCGACCATGATCGGGCCAGGGTAGTAAGGGATGCGCCGTCGCGCTGGTTGCAGGGGCTTCGCACTACTGTGAGGTGCCATGCAGCGCTGGGAGTACGCGACCGTCCCTCTTCTCGTCCACGCCACCAAGCAGATCCTCGACACCTGGGGCTCGGACGGGTGGGAGCTCGTGCAGGTCGTGCCCGGCCCGACCCCGGAGAACCTGGTCGCCTACCTCAAGCGCCCGACGGAAGGCTAGGTCGTGGGTACCGTCGCCGAGCGGCTGGCCGAGTTCGGGATCGAGCTACCACCTGTGGCCGCGCCGCTCGCGGCGTACGTCCCGGCGGTGCGAGCCGGGTCGCTGGTCTTCACTGCCGGGCAGCTGCCGCTCAGGGACGGCACGCTGCTCGCGACGGGCACCGTCGGGCTCGACGTCGACGTGGAGACGGCGGCGGCCTGTGCCCGTCAGTGTGCGCTGAACGCCCTCGCCGCTGTCGACGACGTGCTTGGCGACGCCGGCGTACACGCACGAAGCGCCGTGGGGGTGTCGAGCCTGCCGCTCGGCGCCCCGGTCGAGGTCGAGCTGGTCGTTCAGGTCGCCGCAGGCGTCGTCGAGGCGGGCTGAGAGCGCTCCGTGCGCATCGTCCTGCGGCCGACGATGGCAGCCCGGGCGGCGGAGGTCGCCGCGGGAGCCGCGGCGGCCGTGCCGATCAGCCCCGCTGCCACGGTCGTCCTGGTCCGTCCGGCCGACGGAGGCGGCGTCGAGGTGTACTTGCAGCGTCGGCATCGCGGGCTGGCCTTCGCCGGGGGCGTGTTCGCCTTCCCCGGGGGCCGGGTCGACGCGGCCGACGCCGACCTGCCGGACAGTGCATGGTCGGGTCCTAGCCCACAGACCTGGGCACAGCAGTTCGACGCCGACGCCGCGACCGCCCGCGCGCACGTCGTGGCCGTGGTCCGCGAGCTGTTCGAGGAGACGGGGGTGCTGCTGGCCGCTCCCCTTGGCGCAGCCGCGGCGCCCGCCGGCTGGCCGAGCGAACACGACCGGCAGGCGGTCAGCGAGGGGCGGCCGCTGGGCCACGTGCTGGCCGAGCGCGGCCTGCAGATCGACTCCGCCTCGCTACTCGCCTGGTCGCGCTGGGTGACCCCGCGATTCGAGCGCCGTCGCTTCGACGCCTGGTTCTTCGTCGCCGCTCTTCCGCCAGGCCAGCAGCCGCGGGTGGCCACCGACGAGTCGCACTCGCAGACATGGGTGCGACCGGCTGACGGGCTGGCTGCGATGAAGGCGGGCGACCTGCCCATGCTTCCGCCGACCTGGTGGACACTCTCCGAGCTCTCCGACGTGAAGGGCCTTGCTGACCTGCGCGAGGCGGCACCCCCGATGGCGCGCCACACCGTCGGCTGGGCGCGCGAAGGCGATGACACGGTGATGGTGCTGCCCGACGACCCGCGCTACCCGGGTGACGACCCGAAGGAAGGCACGTGAGCCCGCCACCCAGCCTGCCCCCCGTCGTGCCCGGCTCGCCCGAGGGCCCCTGGTGCGGCGGAAAGCTCAGCCAGCGAGTCACCTGCGTGCTGGCGCCCAACCCCGGCCCGATGACGCTGGACGGGACGAACACCTACGTACTGAGCGAACCCGGGTCGTCGCAGGCGGTTGTCGTCGACCCTGGTCCGCACGACCCGGCTCACCTCGATGCGGTCGCTGCCACGCTCGCGACCAGTGGTCGGCACGCGGCCATGGTGCTGCTGACCCACGGCCATGCCGACCACTCGGCCGGAGCGGCAGACCTGGCACGTCGGCTGAGCTGCCCCGTCCGGGCGGCCGACCCGAGACACCGCAGCGGACCGGACGGGCTGGCCGACGAAGACCGTCTGGTGATTGGTGGCTTGCACGTCGCGGTGGTTGCCACTCCCGGCCACACGGGCGACTCGGTCAGCCTGGTGCTACCGCAGGATCAGTCGGTGCTCACCGGTGACACAGTGCTCGGCCGGGGCACGACCGTCGTGGCGCACCCGGACGGGCGGCTCGCCGATTACTTGGCCTCACTCGATCGACTGCAGCGGCTGGTTGAGCGCGAGCCGGAGATGACGCTGCTGCCCGGCCACGGCCCGGCCGGTGCCTCGGTCAGCGCGGTCGTGGCGTTCTACCGGGCCCACCGTGCCGCGCGGCTCGACCAGGTCGTCGCGGCCGTGGCCGCAGGCGCCACCGACGTGGAGGCAGTCGTGGCCACCGTCTACGCGGAGGTCGACCGGACGCTCTGGCCGGCCGCCCGGCTGTCGGTCCAGGCGCAGCGCGACTACCTGGTGCAGAGCGGCCGCCTCGTCAGCGTGGACGGGGCGTTGCAGGTCAGCGGGCGCGGCGCCTGAGCCGTTCGACGTCGAGCAGCACGACCGACCGCTGCTCCAGCCTGATCCACCCGCGACCGGAGAAGTCGGCCAGCGCCTTGTTCACCGTCTCACGCGAGGCGCCCACAAGCTGTGCCAGCTCTTCCTGAGTGAGGTCGTGGGCGACCCTGATCCCGCCCTCGGCAGGGGCCCCGAACCGTCGCGACAGCTCCAGCAGCGACTTGGCCACTCGCCCGGGCACGTCGGAGAACACCAGGTCGGCCACGATGTCGTTGGCGCGCCGCAGCCGGCCTGCCAGCTGGGCGAGCAGCCCCCGGGCCACGTCGGGCCGGCCCTCGAGCCAAGCGAGCAGACGGTCTTGGCTGAGCTCGAGCAGCACCGTGTCGGTCACTGCGGTGACGGTGGCCGAGCGCGGGCCGGGGTCGAACAGCGACAGCTCGCCGAACATCTGCCCGGGGCCGAGGATGGCCAGCAGGTTCTCGCGTCCGTCGACCGCGTGCCGACCGAGCTTCACCTTGCCTTCGATGACGACGTAGACGCGGTCACCGGAGTCGCCCTCGTGGAACAGCACCTCCCCGCGAGGCAAGTGGGTCTCGTCCATCGAGTCGACCAGCGCGCGCGTGTCTTCCGGGCTCAGTCCGGAGAACAACGGTGCCTGCTGGACGACTGCGTCCAACCCTTGGTCCACGAAGCGTCCTTCCACGTGCATCGCCCAATGCGATCCTCGAGCGTCCATTGTGGCGCATTGCACAGTCGTAGGACGAACGTAGGCTGCCCGTCGTGCCGATGAGACCGGGGGAGAGCGAGCTTGCCCGCACCCGCCGCGCGCGGCGGATCGTGCGCGAGCTCGCGGCGACGTACCCCGACGCCCAGTGCGAGCTCGACTTCGGCTCGCCGTTCGAGCTGCTCGTGGCGACCGTCCTCTCGGCGCAGACCACTGACCGCCGGGTCAACCAGGTCACCCCGGTGCTCTTCGAGCGCTACCCCGACGCGGCGACCCTTGCCGGCGCCGACGTCAGTGAGGTCGAGCAGATCATCGCCTCGACGGGCTTCTTCCGGGTCAAGGCCCGTACCGTCGTGGAGATGTCGGCCGCCCTCGTCGAACGCTTCGGGGGTGAGGTTCCCCGCCGGTTGGCCGACCTGGTGACGCTGCCGGGCGTGGGCCGCAAGACCGCCAACGTCGTGCTGGGCGAGGCGTTCGGTGTGCCGGGCATCACCGTCGACACCCACGTGGCGCGGCTGTCCGGACGCATGGGGCTCAGCGCGAGCGCCGACCCCGTCGTCATCGAGCGTGACCTGGGCGCCCTTCTGGTGCGCAAGGACTGGACGCCCGCCTCTCAGCTACTGATCTGGCACGGCCGGCGCTGCTGCCACGCCCGACGGCCCGCGTGCGGGGCCTGCCCGGTGGCTCGTTCCTGCCCCGCCTACGGCGAGGGACCCACCGACCCCGCCGCGGCTGCCGCGCTCGTCACCACGGAGGGACGAGCATGACGAGCGTGCCGCAGTGGCTGGTTCCCATGGTCGACGTGGTCGCCCGGGTCACCCCCGAAGACCTGAACCGGTTCCAGCCGCCCGCGGGTGGGTGGCGCCAGGGGGCCGTGCTCATGCTGTTCGGCGAGAGCGACGGCACCCCTGACGTGCTGATCATCGAACGCGCCCACGACATGCGCAGCCACGCGGGCCAGCCGGCGTTCCCCGGCGGCGCCGTCGACCCCGGCGACGACGGCCCGGTGGCAGCCGCCCTGCGCGAGTCCGCCGAGGAGACGGGCCTCGACCCGTCCGGGGTCGACGTGCTGGCGAGCCTTCCGCCCCTGTGGCTTCCCCCGTCCGGCTTCGAGGTGACGCCCGTGCTCGCCTGGTGGCGTGACCCGACCCCCGTGAGCGTCCGCGACCCTCGGGAGGTGGCCTCGGTGCACCGGGTTCCGGTGTCCGAGCTGGTAGACCCGGGCAACCGCCTGATGGTGCGCCACCCCAGTGGGTACACCGGTCCGGCGTTCACGGTGCGTGGGCTGCTGGTGTGGGGCTTCACCGGCGGTCTTCTGTCGCGGTTGTTCGCCTTGGCAGGCTGGGAGCAGCCGTGGGACCACGCGCGGGTGGAAGACCTCCCGGAGCGGGTGCTGCGTCAGGCACTGCGCAGCGAGGCACATCCGGGCTTCGTCGTGGGCTCGGCCGGCGGGGAGGAAGGCTGACCGTGGAGCGCATCAGCGAGATCGTCTCCGAGCTAGGGGTGCTCGACTGGGTCCTCATCGGCCTTGTTCTGGCCTTCGCCATCATCGGCTGGGTGCAGGGGTTCGTCGTCGGCCTGCTCTCGCTGGTCGGCCTGCTCGGCGGTGCCGCGCTCGGGCTCATCTTCGTACCCGACCTGCTGTCCAGCCTCGAACCCGGGCTCGGCACAGCGATCCTGGCGATCCTGCTGGTCGTGCTCGCGGCCGCGATCGGGCAGTGGGCGCTGTCGTGGGTCGGCGAGACGGTGCGTGAGCGGATCGGCGACGGTGACTCGGCACGGCGGGTGGACGGCCTCGCCGGATCGCTGCTGGGCATGGTCGGTGTTCTGCTGGTCGGATGGCTGATCGGCACGGCGGTCGCGTCGGCTGCCGTCCCGTGGCTGTCGGCTGCTGCCCGCGACTCCTCGGTGCTGGCTGCGGTCGACTCGGTGATGCCGTTCAGTCCCGACCGGCTGCGTGACCCGCTACGCGACGTCGTGACGGCAGGCGGCTTCCCCGAGGTCGTCGCACCGTTCGTCGAGGAGGTGGTCGTCGAGGTCGACGAGCCTGATCCCGGCAGCGGGCGTAACGCCGAGGTGCGCGAGGCCCTGGGCGGCGTGGTCAAGGTTGTCGGCCGCGCCGAGTCGTGCTCGTCCCAGCTCGAGGGCAGCGGGGCGGTCGTAGGCCCAGGACGGGTGCTGACCAACGCCCACGTCGTTGCCGGCACGTCCGGCCTCGTCGTCGATCCCCAGGACGGCGAGCCAGTGCGAGCGAGCGTCGTCTACTTCGACCCCGATGCTGACGTGGCCGTGCTCGATGCCCCCGGCCTGGAGGCCACGCAGCTGGGGCTGGCCGGCGAGCCGGCAGCACAGGGCGACTCGGCCGTCGTGGCGGGGCACCCGAACGGTGGCGGTCTGAGCACCGCGAACGCCCGCGTGCGATCGACGAACCAGCTGCTCGGCCTGGACATCTACGGTCGCGACGAGGTGCTGCGGGAAGTGGTGGCCTTCCGCGGTGAGGTGCAGCCGGGCAACTCAGGCGGTCCGCTGCTCTCCCCGACGGGGGACATGCTCGGCTTGGTGTTCGCCGCGTCGCTCACCGACCGGGAGACCGGCTACGCCTTGTCCCCGGGTGAGCTGGAGGCGGCGCTGGACGTCGCCGCCTCGTCGGCGACGACGCCGGTTCCGACGGGGGCCTGTACGCGGGGCTAGCCCGACCGATGGT
>Ga0272442_10009646_pt1 | contig 12037 bp, 8 predicted proteins | sample SSMForm2O_FD_200262 | JGI IMG/M metagenome (GOLD analysis project Ga0272442, IMG submission 200262) | Marine sediment archaeal communities from Little Sippewissett salt marsh, Falmouth, MA, United States - SSM-Form-2O | ecosystem: Environmental > Aquatic > Marine > Wetlands > Sediment ... | reverse complement strand
TGCTGAACTTGTTGCGCGGGTCCATGTTCTTGCTCGGGGGCGTGGACCTCGACCCGCAGAACCCCGCGTCCGTCGCGTATAACGTAGCCGCCGGAGCGCAGCTTCAACGCGGCCATTGTAACGTGCGTCGAGGGCTGCGTGTGGTCGCTCCCGGAGGGTCCGAGTTTCTTCTGCCATCTGGGTTTGGGGAATTGACAGTTGGGTTCTTCAACTGTATCGCCAAGATCGGTTCGTCGTTGACGCCGCCGGGAGGCGGTCAAGGATGGGAGCAGGGGAGCCTTTGGATTAACCCCGGTGACCCAACCTTCCAGCTCTACCAGAACATCGGTACTCAGGCCGCGCCCGTCTGGAAGGGCATCGCCAACGGGTTGATGTCTGGCTCCGGTAGTCCGAGCGGATCGGTGACTGGACACGCTGGCCTGTTCTACCGCGACACCGACACGGACCAGCTCTGGGTCTGCGTGCAGGACAACAGCACGATCTGGATTCCCGCAGGGTCGGCAGGAGTCTCAAGCTACGAGCGCATCCAGATGGATACCTGCGGGACGCAGAACCTCAACGGAGTACCCGAAGCTACGCCCCTGGTGATGCCGTTCTCGAACACGCCGATAGTCAGCCCCTACTACACGTTCCTCGGGTCCGGCGTGGTCCGCATCGAGGACGACGGCATGTACAGGCTGTCGTACAACCTGGCCTTCGAGCAGGACACTGGGATTCTGCTGGACGGGTTCTCGGCGGGAGCGTGCTGGCAATACTCGACGGATGGAGGTTCGACGTGGAACGACTTCATTACCACCAAGACGTTCGACACGATCCACGGGATCACGGATGACCACGGATCGATGAGTCTGCCACCCGTAGAGGAGTATCTGACTGCGGGCACTCTGTTGCGAGTTGTCGGGTTCGACGTGGGGTCCACGGGCAACTGCTACATCAACAGTAACACCGTCCCTGCGTGGAACTGGTCGTGGGCTCGGATCGAGCGCGGTGTGATCCAGTACGGGTATAGCTCGGCGACCCCGAGTGATTGGTCGGCCCCGGCGCCGACGAGCCTCGCCGATGCGATAGACAGACTCGCGGCGGCGCTTGCCGCACACCTCGGTGTACCGATTCCATAGGAGAACGTAATGGCAGACCGTAAAGTAATGACAGGCGATCCGACTGCGAGTCCTCCGACGCACGGTGCGTATGATCCTGGCGACAAGCTCGTGGACCCTCTCGGAGCTGAGTTGGCCGGCGGTGTGGACGCGGATTACCTCAACAGGCAGTTGGGGCCGAACCTGTCTGGAGATCCAAGCTCTGACTTCGTTATTTCAGACGGAGGAAGTGGGACGATAGACATCAGCGCCGGAACAGCGTTCATCCGTGAGGGAAGCGGCCTCGGGTCTAAGCTGGTGCGGATCGCGTACGCAGGTGAAACAGGAGTGGCTCTGCCTGTGGACCCAGGCGAGAATTGGGTCTACCTCGACTACAACAGCGGTTCGCCAGTTGTCGGGGTTACTACAGGTCCCCTTTCTATCAACTTGCAGTCGCAGCTCGTGATCGGGCGCGTGTACCGTATCGGTTCAGCCTTGAACATCTGGAACGTCGGGCAGCACTTCGAGAACTACGGCACGCGGGCGTGCTTCAAGGACTTCGAGGTGTTCGGGGCGCAGCGTGCAAGCGGCCTCATACTGGGCGAGGCTGGTACACGCAACGTGACAGTGACCGCTGGCGCCTTCTACTGTTCGCACAACAGAACCACGACGCCATCAGTGGACACGAGCGGAGCGGACTCGTTCAGCGTATGGAACAGTGCGGCAAGCACATCTCCTGACGCGACAGGCGTGACGCAAGTAGACAACCAGCAGTATTGGAACGGGAGCGCCCTCGCGAACCTGGCAAACAACCGATACGGCTCGCGGTTCTTCTACATGGACTTCGACGGTGATCTCCACATGCAGTACGGAGTGGACAACATTTTCAACTCGGGTCGGGTGCTGAATTCGGATGTCCCGACGCCTCCAGACTTCTTGCGAGACTTCGCTATCTACATTGGTCGTGTGGTCATACAGGAGGATGGAGCCGCGTTCTTTGCGACAACGAATCCGTTTCAGATAGCTGAATCTGGAAGCATAGTTACGGATCATGGAGATCTCTCAGGGCTTTCGGACGACGACCACCCCGAGTACATGCGAATGGTTCGTGCGAGCGATGTCGCAGGGTTGTCGGAGGATAGTACGCCGCGCATCAATGACTTGCTTATGATTGAGCGCGCGAGCGACGGAACGAAGCACAAGACTAAGATTGGCGACTTCCTCGCTGGGTGGCTTCCGTATCCAGAGGCGATTTCTCGCATTTCGGATACGTCGTTTTCAGTCACTGACAACCCGCTTGCACAAGACACTTTTAAGCCTGGACGTCCGATCTACGCAGTCCTTTCTGAAGGGGCAGGAATCCGATTTCTCCTGGTGACAGGGTACAGCTCCGGAACGGTTACAGTTGCCGGAGGGCTCCCTGCTGGAATCACAAATACTGTCTTCATCGGAGACTTCACTAGGGTGATTCAGAAGGACTTCAATATCCCAGGCTCGATGCCGGAAATCGGGAACTCTACCCTGTTGTCGCAAATGAACAAGACCGCGTATCGGTGGCAGCGAGGCCGTGCTCACATAGTGCGCGTTATGGGGTATCTCGACACGGCTGACACCGGAGGAACAGCCGCGACGATCAACGCGAGCGTTGAGGGATCGGATGCTTTGCTTACGGCACTGTCGGTCGCTTCGGATAAGACGTGGGTTGCCTCTACCAACGAGATTCATGCTGGAAACGCGACCATAGATCAAGACGATGACGTCGAGCTGGAGTTCAACCCAGGGTCAAGTGCAGACGCTGCCGACCTGACTGTCTCGCTAGCGTTCATCTTGGAGTAGCTTATGACGAGGTACCGTGGAGGATATGGAATAGCCCCTTACGGCCAGACCGAGTACGGAGGGCCGAAGAGCGACATCGAGGCGCGCTTTCATACCTCACGCCCTCACGACAAGGCGCTCAACGTCCCGGTGAACGAGTGGCTGACATTTACGACGTATTGTTACTCGAGCTGGATCGATATCGAGGACATTCTCCTGGAAATCAGTGAGGACAACGGGGTAACCTACAGCTTGGCTTTCGATGGAACCGCCTTTTTGCCCCCGTACGATGGAGTACACTCCAAGGTTCGGCGCACTGACGGGCATACGATAAAGTTCTGGATCGAGAAGGTAGGGGACTGGCCGATTAACGAGACTGTGAAGATTCGATTTACCGGAGCGGACGAGTACGGACAACAGGCGTCGAAAGAGATTCCGGTGGTTTGGCCATGACGTACGAATGGGAATTCAATACGGCTAATCGCCCTCTTGAGCCTCGGGGTCGAAAGTGTCACCGAGGTCCGATGATCGACATTGAAGTCGTGATGTCCCAGCCGTTTACCGTCGTCTCGGGGGCAGAGACTCTTCGAAAGCTGCTCCTGGAAAAACTCGTCGACATCAACCTCGTCGCAGTACAGACACGCGAGTGTCTGCTCCGAATACTGAATAGCAATTTAGGCCCTTTGTTCAATACAGTTAATCCGCGATATGGTGAGATCAAGACGCTCATCTGTGAGAAGCGCAACAGCGTAGTCATCGACCGGGAACTCTCTTCTTACGATTTTCAGTTCCGCGAGGGTATCCAGGACCTGAAAAACTACGGCGTAAACTTGGTCAATATTTCTGTGATGGCAAAGGCGTTCAATTCTTCGAGCCCCATTCTGCGAATAGCGGCCCGGTGTGCGTATATTCTGACAGCAACGCAAATCGAGATGCGGTGACCCATGGCTGAGACCACCGAGTACACGCTCAACACGTTCAAGAATGCCCATTGGCTGGTGTACATCAATGGCCTCGAGGTCCCCGTCATGAGCGTCACCACCTCCTTCGAGGTGTGGAAATTCCCGATGGCCACCCTCGAACTGGTGCCTCACCCGTATCTGCAACGTCTCGGCAACGAGGACCGTATCCAAGTCGCGATCTTTTTCTTGGATGTCTTCAAGGATCCGTCTGATCCTACTTTCCGCCTTCTCGGAGAATTTGAGATAGTTGGGTGGGCGTATACGAACTCCGGCTTCGGGCGCACGCTCCAGTTGAACTGCGTCTCGCAACTCCAGGTCTTCGCGCAGCTCTTCTTCTTCTACATGTCCAACGTGGACGACGTCATTGTGGGAGGTGGTGCGGCGTTCGCTACGGCAGCCCACGCAGGCTCGGGGGCCAAGGTCTTCTTCCCTTCGTCGTTGTTCATCAGCGGCCTTGTTCCTAAGGGGGCCACGTCGGATGGAGAGGAAGCAGAGGGTACGGAAGGGTCCACGACCACGAACACGAGCACTGGCGGGGATGGGCCAGAATACGGTACTGCGACTGAGCGAGGGGAATCGATAGCTGGGCAGGAGATTCTCGATGAGTCCGAGTTCATCAGGACGCCTATCGAGTTCATTACGAACATATTCAAGGCCCTCGTAGCTTTCATAGACCCGATCTATGGAAATCCCGATGTTACTGAAAACCCGAATCGCATGCCCAGCAGTGCGGTCTCCATCATGGGTCGTAACTTCTTTGGGCGCTGGATGCTTACCACCCGGTTCCATCGTCGGTGGGTGGCCCTTCCTATTTTCGAGGATGATGATGCGCGGTCGGAGCCTGGATGCTTCCCGGTTGTGAAAGCCATTCAAGGCTACCACCTTCTCCGTATCATGCAGAAGAACGTCATGAACGGGGTGGGACAGGCCCAGCCGGTCTGGGAGCTGTTGCAGATGGTCTACGGGAACATGTACATGGACGTGGTTCCGATACCAGCTCCCGCCGCGGTGCGGCAGTCCAAGAAGACCTGGATCATCGAGCGAGAACTGCAGAAGGGGGATCTTCCTATCCCAAAACCGACGAAGGGGGACAGCACGGACTTGGGAGTGTCCTACAAGACTTCCCAGACCCACGAGGTGGCACTCACGTCTTACGTCGTCAAGCCTCAGTCCGTCTTCGGTATTCCGCCGCGCTGCAACATCATCTTTCCTTCGATGATCGAGAATTTCTCGTTCCAGGAAGACTACATGAATCAGCCCACTCGGCTCTACATGGGTGAGACGCTGGTTACGGACTTGCTTACCCAGGGAGACGGGCAGAGTACGGGATTCTCCAGTCTCATCGCACAACAGCTCACGACAGGATATCCGGTCGTAGTACGTCAACGGCTCAAGCAGTACGTGCAGGATCCGGCCAACAATACCAAGAATTTTATCATCTACGCGGAGGAGTTCTTCCGCGGACCGAATACTGCACGTTTGAATGCGCCTCCCTGGCTTTTCTTGCTAGCTCAAGCTGCGAAGTCCGGGGGAGTTGCCGGAAGTACTTCTGGAAAAGAAAGATACTGGATTAAGCGCCTGGAGGATAACGCGCCTCGTGGCGGTACTGTTTGGAAGAAGTTCGAAGATGTGAAAAATATTTTGGATGGCCTCGCTAGTGCTCCTACTGTCAAGGTAGACAAGCCCTCTGGAGCGACTATCCCCGCCATTCCCGCCGGAGCCCTTTACGGATTTACGTGGTACGAGTCCAGGTATAAATCGGGTGCTCATAAGCCTGGAGGGGCTCTTGGGCTGATGCAAATCTTCGTCGAGGGTAGAAATGAGTCGGGGATATACCCGGCTGCGGTTAAAGCTAAGAAATTTGATTGGAATGCTGAGTTTCATAAACTAATTGCTCATCTACGTAAAGAAGTCCCTTCTGGAGATGAGAAGGGGGACGAGATGTTTGAGTATTACGATAAGAATCTGGTGAAGGACGGAGCCCAGATCAACGTAATCAACAAACCCCTTCTAAGTAAACTTATAGCGATAGATGGTTTCAACCTCGTGTTTGGATTCCTGTATCTGCAGGGAATTATCCTTACGAATTTCGCTAATTTTGGATATCGCACAATCAACTGGAATGACGCGTTTGCTGCCTATTCTTCTGTGGGGCCGTCAGGACTCAAAAGAGCTAAAGCTCTTATTCCCGTAAAAAACAAAGCAGGTTGGCTTCCGGACACCGGTACTGCGAAAGACTATGCTATCGGATCAAAGGCCGCGTGGGCGTGGTTCTCGGGAGGCAAGTACGGAGATGCGGGGTTCCCTACTTACGAGAGCGAGATCGATGTTTCTGATGTAGGGAACGTCGAGGCGGTTGTGCAAGCCGTATCTCTGGATGCTCTCGGAAGTACCTTCGATCTTTTTGCCAAGTATGAATTTTACCGGCAGAAGTACGCCCAACGTAACATGTCGTTGAGTCTCGTGTTTAATCCGTACATCGTCCCCGGTTTTCCTTGCGCGGTGATCGACGAACCCTCGGCTCCTATCAACTTCCTGGGGTATGTGACCGGAGTGAGTCACACGATGAGCGCGACACGGGACGGCCCGCAGATGCGTACGAATGTGTCGGTATCGTTTGTGCGAACTTTGGGAGAGTATCTTACTGTCGGTATCGAAGAACAAAGAGAGGTTGGTGAGGAGCTATCCGATCAAGCGACTCCTGACAACGCGGATTCAGATACAGTCTCAAGTGATGTACTCCCCACGGGACAAACTGGTGAGGATGTCTTTGCTCAAGGTAACCCCGTACTGACCAAAGAACAACTCGACCGCTACATTTCCGTGATGGAAGAGTTGAACAAGTTCGTGGGTCATCCTTATGAACCCATCGTTGGTGTACGCAAGGTATTCCAGCACTTGGATGATGCTGAAGAACTCTACGCTCGACTCTTCTATCCGGGTGACAACTCGTCACCAAAAAAGAAGGCCCGTAAGCGGCACCTGTTTCACCAGCCCGACTATTTCAAGACGGTGGATGACCCGGCCAAGGCAGATTATCTGGCGAAGGATTTCTTGCTCGAGACTCCGATCTTCGAAATGACCAGTAACTTCATCGCAGAGGCTCGAAGTTACGACAAGGCCATGGCGTTCGTCGCACGCCCGGCGTGCTCGCTGAAGAACTATGTTCTGATGTGGCATCGGCGTGATGATGCTTCCAAAATCGCAGCGTCTCAGGGAGTCATGGAGAAGACCTCTCACCCAGCAGCACAGGCAGTCAGCGGGAAGAACACGTACTACTACCCTCGGATATACAAACTGCGCCCGGGCCCGATTCCCGCTGCGTTCGGGGCTAAGTCGACCGGGAAAAGCGCGAAGTTCCGGAAGTATATCCAAGAGATCACCAACGTCGATTTGAAAACCGGTGAGGGATTGAAGCTCATGAAGCTGCTCGGGACTGCAAATCGAGACAGTAAGTGTCTTCACCCACAAACACGATTCGATTGGGATAAGATTTTAGAGCAGTACGTCAAGTTCCTAAATCGTACAATATTGACAGGAAAGGAAAGCAAGTAGATGACCCCTCGGCAGCAACAAGACCTGGACCTCTGGAAGGAGTGGCGCAAGACGCGGAGCCCCGTCGTGTTACAGCAGCTCCTCGAGGGCCTCAAGCCGTTGTTGAACCGGGAAATCTCGAAGTGGGACTCCACCGTCCCGCGGGCTGCGCTGGAATCCAAGGCACGGCTGCTCGCGGTAGAGGCGCTCGAGAACTATGACCCCAACCGGGGAGCAGCGGTGGGCACTCATGTAGCGAGCAGAATCCGAAAGATTTCTCGCTCTGTATACCCCTACCAGAACGTGGCGCGCTTGCCGGAGAATCAGCAGCTCCTCTATAACACCTTCCAGGTAGCTCAAAATAAACTCGTCGATGATCTCGGACGAGACCCCACCCACGAAGAGTTGGCTGATGAGCTGAGCTGGACACCCAAGAAAGTGGGGGACTTTCAGAATGCCTTCGGGCGCCGAGAGCTGGTCGAGTCCGAGGGAGCCCTGATGGGGGACGATGACGAGCCCGACAGTGTCGTGGACTTCTACTATCACGGACTTTCACCTGACGATAAGCTGCTTTTCGAGGACATCACAGGCTATGGTAAAGGCATTCGGCTATCCAACGAGGGTTTACGACGTAAATACAAGCTGTCTCAGGGACAGCTCAGTTACCGAAAGCGCAAGTTCATCGACCAACTGAAGAACATACAACGCGGGCGGATTTAGAATGGCGAGGACGGGTGAGACTTCGTGGCAAAAGATGCTCTTCCGGCAGCAACAGGTGCTGGAGACGGAGTTCCTCGCGGATCTGGGAGCTGCTCAGAGGCGTGTAAACGCGACGACCGCCTACGGGGGCAAGTACAATATTCGCCTTCGCCGAGTGCTCAACAACTCCAAGTTTCCCGACAATGTTCAGGTTATCTATGCGTACCCTAACCCTATGTCCTACGAGCCTCGGGCCTATGGAGTGTATCGAGAGGTGACGCACGTAGTAGTGAGTGCCTTCGGTTCCTACTACGATGCTCAACTGCTGAACAAAGGCGACCGCGTAATCTCCAATGATGTGCGGATCTCGGGTGCGGACCCGAACCAGTCCTACCACAGCCCCAATCGTGTGTGGTCGGGAATTCGGTCGGTTCTGGTAAACTCAGGGAAGAAGCTTTCCGGAGCCCATTTCTACATCGACCGGCTAGGGAACCTGATCGTGATGGGCGATGTGGACATGACCATGATCGGGTCGGTTCCCTGCAGCCCAACCGCGGTCTTCATTGCACTAGAGGAGTCCATTGCTGTTCCTACGGCAGACTGGTATGCGTCGCGCCCCACCCCTCGTGCGGTCCTCTCTGGGGATGACCGCAACGTAGTCTCTGACGGTTTCACGGAAGCGCAGTACGTGACCCTCGGAATCCTCCTCAAGAAGCTGGAGCTGGGCTTTCCCGACCTCGTAGGAGGCGGTGGCGGAGGGAACTTCACAGCCGTAGAGAACCGGGCGGTGTCTTTGGGTTATGCCGACAGGGATGGCCTAGCGGTCAAAGAGGTGGCCGAGAGTGACACTCCTGGTTACGTTACGGACGCGTGGCCGATTCTCACGACAGAAGAGGAGTGGCAGGAGTTGTTCGAATTCTATGTGGACGTCCACGAGAATATCGAAGACGACGACATCTGGAAGAACCCACAACCTCTCTCGATGCCTTGGCTCTCTGACGTACCTCTCACCGACGCGAAGGCCTTCCCGCAGAACCAGCTCGCTCGGGAGCTTGGTGGGGATAGCCTGGGGAACGCCAGTGACGCCCTCCGGCGTGTTTCTACCATTCTGTCTTCCTTGGATAAGACACAAATGGCTGAGCAGTCTGCACGAGAACGGCTCGCAGAGTCTAGGTATATTGGAAACCAGACTGCCGCGGACGTCAGCAAAATGGACTCAGCGGATGTTCCGGTATCCCAACGAATAGTCTATGATGCTACAGTAGAGGACCAGGAAAGTGACCCGACTTGCGATGGTTCCTGGGAGGACTAGGTCATGGTCTGGGATGTACATTTTCAGCCGATACCGGAAACGACGCCACACGGGTATCGTGCGTTCACCTTCGGCTTCAGAGCGGCTTTGGTCGTTACAGGATTTCAATTTCTCATCAACCGTTGGTTGAAGACGTTTTTCACTCCCAAAGGATCCGAGATATTGCATCGAGGAGATGGTACGACGCTGGCTCTCCTTATCGGAGGGAACATCGGGTCTCAGGAGGATGCTCGAGACCTGGCAATTCGTGCGGTAGAAGAGACAAACGAGCAGATTCGTACACAGGATGCGGAGGGTGGCTTCAGTGCTGAAGAGTCGCTGGACTCCGCGGTGATTACGCGCATGGAGCCGTATTCCGGCGGGGGTATCTCCATCTGGGTGACGATCACCAACCTAGCAGGGAAGCAGCTCGAAGTGCTTCTCATGGACTACGCTACGAGGTAACCGATGCCTGTTGACCCGAGTCAGATAATCGTCACCTCTCAGGATTTCTACGACGCAGAGGATTTCCTTGTCGAATACCTGAGTGAGCATATCCCGGAGGCTTCCTTCGAACGCGGAAGCGCCATCCGTGATTTCGCGGTCAGCGCGTTTGTACTGATCTACGCATACCTTCGTGGAGAGGCCAACGGCATTCGAGTACGGCAATCAGTCCAATCCATCACTGAGCAAATCGACGCCGGTACCCCCGACATGGATCAGTCTCTCGATGAGATCCTCTCCAACTGGTTCATCAACCGGCGTGACGGTAGTCGGTCCCGGATGACCGCTCAGATGCACTTCTCCAAGAAGGAGAACATTTCCCTCGACAGCACCACGGCCTTCTGGCGCGACGTGTCCCACGCGTTTTACCTGGACGTGACTACTAGCCCGTACGTCATTTCGACCACGAGCCTCTTTCCTAACTTCGATTCAACCGGAAACCTGATCGACTATGTAGCCGATGTCCCTCTTGTCGCCGCCGCGGCCGGCAGCGGTTACGTGTTTTCTCCGGGGCGCTTCTCTCGAGTAGTGTCCACTGGTGGAAACGTGCCGTATCTGACCTACGTGGACCACAAGGTTGCTTCCTCGTCGGCCAACAACGTAGAGGATTCAGCAGCTCTTCTGGCGCGGTCACAGACCGCCATTGCCGTTCGCAACCTCATCAATAATCGCTCCGTCGATACCACGCTGAAGGAGTCCTTCCCGACTATCCAATCGACGCTCACTATCGGAATGGGGGAGCCGGAGATGATGCGGGACCTGCAGACCGAGCTGGGGTCGCACATCAAGCTGCATATTGGAGGGAAGTACGACACCTTCGTTGAGCTGTCGGACGTCACCGTAGAGGAGTTCGGACTCATCGGGGGGTACTTCCCGCGGGCTGACAACATCGTCAATGTGTTCCGGGATCCCAAGATGACCATCGACGAGGCGTATCCGTTCACGGCGATTCCCGGCCTGGAGGTGGGGCATATCATCAATATCCGCAGCGGAATCCTCGAGTCCCCCCGGGCGTACCAGATCGTCCGTATCGAAGACCACGAATTGTACGTGAGCGAAGCGATGCCCTTCACTGAGGCCTCTGACGAGCTGGATGTCTCTGTGGAGTACTCTCTGGGGTGGTTCTCTCCGGATTTCGATCAAGTGGATTTGGACCCTCTTCCGGGTCCTCCAATGTACACGCGCATCGCAGAACGCAGCGTGACTCCCGGCTACGAGCACATCCCGGCGGGGACGTCGCGTCACATCCAGTCTCCCGGCACCATTCTACTGCAGGGACGTCCAATCCAAGATATCCTGCGGGTTGAGTTGATCGACCCGACAGGGGCCGACGCGGATTACGTGGACGGATCTTCAGGCACCATCGTGTTCCCTCAGCGCGTGAATAGTACTCCCGAGGACCCGGCTCCTCCGGTGCCTGTGGACCTCTCCACGTTGTCGTACCAATACGAGGTGCTCAATCCGCGAAAGAGTCAGTCGGCCCTTACAGTGTCCCGAATCATGGTTGGGTTCAACGGGGACGAGTCGCACTTTGACGACCGGACCCTCCGCGTGACGTACCTTACTGGGGACGGGTTCCTTAACCCCTCAGCCTACACGCGGTCCTATGACAATCGTGTCGTCGCGGCTGACCATCTCCTGCGGATGCGACACCCCATTTGGATCGAGGTTGTCATTCCCTATCGACTCAAGCGCACGGCGGACACGAGCTTGACCGAGGTGGACGTTTCTACGCAAATGGCAGCGTACATCAACTCGTTCGACCCGAATGATGACCTGGACCAGTCGGACCTGGCGACCGCCTTCCGCAGCTTTGCTCCCGAGGTCGGTACGGTGTTTACGTTCGACATCTACTACAACCTTTATGCGCCTGACGGACAGGTCGCGGCGTTTAAGACGACGGACATCGTATCTATCTTCATGACCGCGGGTAATGGCGTGGAGCTGCTCAATGGCCCGGATATCGTGGTGCCCCCCTCGATGATCGCGCAAGGGATCACGGAGATAGCGACAGAGAGCGACCTCCTCGAGTGGTACAATTTGATGGGTATCACTGACAAGACAGTCAAGTACCGTACGCGCAGCGACCTGATGAGCAGCGTATTGCAGGGGTAACCAATGCCGCATCCTCTTGAACTGGGAGACTACAACTCTAC
>Ga0272442_10009645_pt1 | contig 12037 bp, 6 predicted proteins | sample SSMForm2O_FD_200262 | JGI IMG/M metagenome (GOLD analysis project Ga0272442, IMG submission 200262) | Marine sediment archaeal communities from Little Sippewissett salt marsh, Falmouth, MA, United States - SSM-Form-2O | ecosystem: Environmental > Aquatic > Marine > Wetlands > Sediment ... | reverse complement strand
CGTGCCATCTTTCATACTGCACCCCCTTTCTTCCCCCATAGCCTACCGCCCAATACCGCCTTCAACAACCCCCAATATTTCTACCGGGAGCGTCCTTCACGCGTGCGTAACTTAAAGATTGAATATTGACTATTGACTTTTGGCTGAAAAGCAAAATTTTCCTTACCCTTTTAGGCTTACTGGATAAAGTCCTGAATACGTTAGATTTAGATAGGGTGTGAATCACACACCATTTCGATCTTTTCAATAAGTTGTAAAAACAGGTATGACCCAATTAATTCCTCTCAATGCTTTTTAAGATTGCCTCTGTGACACTTGCACTGGTTTCCCACGAGGTATGGTCAGAGGGAGACAGGAAACATCTAGTTCTCGCTCCATCGTTTCAATTAGTAAGCTCTGCTCTTTGGAATCCCGTGTTATGAACTGTGCACTTCCATCCCCTTGTGATCCTACTCCTTTACCTCCTAATATGAAGGATTGTATTCCTGGATAATTTAGCACTTTATGCAATTTCGGAGCAGTCAATTCGGAGGGACAAGCTGGCAAGATTTTTTTATCAAAAATTGTTTGGGCTTCTTTCATGAGCTCTCCTATTTTATGACAATCTCCGGCTTCTATGGCTTTTCTTGCCCGTAACACTACACTTTTGTTTAACTTCCCTAATGCTTTTTGCATATCCAACGATATTTTGCTGTGTATTGCTGAGTAATGTTTGTTCAATTCTGACAATATCTTTCTTGTATTCTTTTTTTTCTTAAGATCAACGACAACGATGTACAACGGTTCTTTAGGATAAATAGGCTCAACATCCATATAGTCACCATGAAAAGTAAGAAGAACAGGAGTACTACCATAAGCACAGGCTTGATCCATGCGGCCACATCGTGATGGTGTCATAATCTCGCCTTGATAAGCTATCTCCATTTCTCCTCTTCTCGTAAGCTTGAGTTTGTATACAGTATTGAATGCTTGAGCAGTGAGTATACAGATGGCGGCCGAAGAAGATAGTCCTTTCTTGATGGGTAAATCCATTTGATAATTCTCAATCAACAATCCGTCCACCTGATGGTTTCTTTGAATATATGAAGCTACGCCCGCGCAATAGCTGAAAAAATCACCACAACGAGCCTTTTCACGAAGTTTTTTTTCATTCATTTCAAGTTCGCAAGGTCCCTCTATCTTTCCATCTGGTAGTGTCGAAGTTATCAATAATTTTTCTTTGAGGGGTTTGACTCTTGCGTGAATTCCTTGATTGGTACCTACAATCAAACTGTATCCTTTTGGCATATTTTTATCTATCCTGCGGTACTCACTAGCCCAGTCAGAGTGCTCCCCAAAAAGACACAATCTTCCGCTAACAAACAGATCAATACAAAGCATATTATTCGCGCACCTTCAAACTATAAATGGTCTACAGGTCGTGCAAGTTTTAGTATATAAGTCGACAATGAACGCGACTTTGGTAATGTCATTCTAACTACGTTTTATCTACTCGGATTTCCTTTGAAAGTAGAGTGATAAAGTTTTGGCTGTTCCTGGGATATAGCAATATGGAATCTTATCTGGTTTCATGTTTCCCTCTGTATCGAAATAATCGCCGAACCTTTCGTGCCAAATTTTGTATCTCTCTTTTTCAAGGTCAGACGCTTGAGTTGATTGCATTCTCTCAATTCTCCTTTTTACATCCCAAGTACAGAATTCAATCTCGTTCGGTTGAATCGGTTTTCCAATGAAAGCAGGTTGGATTTCATTCGTATATTGTGGACTATAATTTCCAGGAGAGAATGAACGCTCCAACGCTTTATGAGCAATAAATCCACAAGGAGATCGAACAAGCTCAGTTTTCCCATCTTCTCGTAAAAGTAGTTCGCCGTCTAAAATATGGTCTCCTGAGTCTAAATGATATTTTATTACCTTGATAACCTCAATACCAAGCTCAAGCAAATTGATAGTAATAAAAACATTATTTTTTTTATGTTTATTTCCATCCTTATCGATAACTAAAAGATCTGTTTTTGTGTCAAAAACACTTAATGCATTTACTATGCTACGACCAAATCCATTTTTAATAATTTTCGGTTTTTCAAACAGAAGAAAGTCTTCAGCTTCTCGGCGGTCAGAATGTTTCCGGGAAAAACGCTCGGCCCACTTTTTTTGTTGTTCGACACGAATATCATCAAAGTAAAATTGTTTGAACGGTAATATCTCGCCAGGAATAGGATCGTTTTCGATTATTAAGGTTTCTTCGAGAAACTCTCGGATTATAAACAAGGTAGGATTATTGAGTTCATCCTCAACTGGAGCGATGCAGTGTCCATCTTCTTCGAACTGTCTTTCTCCGGAACCAAGCGCAAAGTTCCACCCCCAAGGATTAATGTCTCTGAAGAAGAACGGTGTCAAGTCTTCGGTACTGTCTTTTATAGCACCGGTAACCACTGACATCACACCCCCCGAAGCCCATCTTAGAGGAATCTTTAATTGATGTAGATTAACCACATACTCATCGTGGCTACTGTGTCCAAGTAGAAACTGATGAATCTCATCATCAATTTCTTTCAATTCATTTTCCCTACCCCATACGGATCTTTTACATTCTTCAGTTTTTGCCGCGTTTGTTACCAAAGCATGTTTTGTTTCCCTTCTGTCTACTATCACTTCAAATCTTTCAGTCTTATGATCTCGGCGTAAAACTAAAGGCCGAGTCAATAGTTCTATTGCAAAGACCTCTCCTGGTAGCCGAACTGGACTTTCATGGATAGCTTGAACAGGTACTTTCCCCGAATGTACTCCTAATTCTCTTGCAATTGCTTTGTCTTCAAGGGAAGGGAGTCCTTCCGACTCAACTTTTGCTTCAGGAATAGTAGATGGTAGTGAGATAGGAAAAGCATCAGGCTCATCCTTTATGTGCTTTATTAGATTGGTATAATCCTCGTACAGCTTATAACTACTCGTGCTTTTAAGTTGAATAGGTATATGTTGTTCATCTTCTTTATCAAAGAAGACAGGAATGAATTTCTTATTTTGCATATGTTCATCATACAGGATTTGAATAGCAAGATAACCTTCGTACGTTGCTCCTCTTCCACTGGTTAATATGCTTCCAAGGAAGCGTTCTTTATATGTACTCGTACAGACACATATTACACAATTCGAATCCATTAATTGATTATAGATCCAGCGTGGCCAACCTTCTTTTGGAGAACACTCAAATCGGTCTATCCAAGCATTAATATCATCACTTCTTAACTTTTGAGTAAGTTTAAGTACGCGTTCCTTATGATATGGGGAATCATGGCTATAGCTGATAAATACTCGCATTCTACTGTCTCCTATCCGATATTTGTGTATTCACTTCTTTCATAAAATAAGGAAATTTCCGAGAAAACGTTGGGATTGTGATATGTATGGAGCCATTCAAACAAATTGCTAATGACATTGTCCATTGAGCACCCTAAACCATCGGACATAAAAACTTATAATGTTCATATTAACAACATAAGCGAGAATAAATTGTGTCTTTTGTATTTTGTCTTAAAATCCATTTTCGTCAGGAAAATTGAAACTCTCGAACTGTCAACTGTTTCTCTTTAAAGGTTCCGCTTACAAGTATTACTGCTATTTCAGCGAATAGCAAATATATTCGTATCTTTAGATATTCAAAGTTTATCTCGCGGGATTTACCCCGTTTTATAACTTAGAATTTTCTGTTTTCAAATAGAAAGTGTATCTCACGGTATTCACCCGGTGAGATAAATCCTGCAATTAATCCTTTTCTATATTGACGGCGTATCTCACCGGGTAAATGTTGATGAAAAAATGCTCAAAAAAGCAAAAAAAGTGAAAAAAGGAGCAAAAACAATCATAGGGACTCCCTATGGAGAACACAGAACACAGGAGACAGAAGGCTTTGTCATTTATTATTGACTATTTACGATTGACTATTTTTCGTCGTTTCCGCGTCAATCCGCGTTTATCTGCGGTTATGGCTCGTATCTCGTTAATCGTCGTTCGTATCGCGTTTGTGGATTCAGGTTTTTGATACGCGTTCGTATAGTTGGGCGTACGTACACGGCTTTAGGCCTAATCGCCGGACATGCGTGAAAGTCAGTTCCAGCATTTTCATGGCCGGGTCGAACTGCGCTAAAGACCAAGGATGCCAGATCAGAGATACAAAAGATTTGTTTGTCTGCCGGGCTCTATCCAAAAAGACCTTATTGACCTCGAATTCATCCTTCGGCGTCTGGCAAAAACCGTTCGGTATGGCCTGCGGAAAAGGCGACGGCCAGAGAGTCAGCCTTCGCGGTCCCCATCGGTTATGGTCCTTCAGGAGATTCTCATGCCATCCGTGGCCGGGCAGCTCCCACAGGTCGGGGAAACCGTCCTCTTCGTAGCTGAACGGCTGGGTCAGAAGGGCCGGAAGCGAATAATCCGGCCCCCAGAGAAGACTGCTGACATATCGGATGCCTGCCTCCCGGAGCAGTTTCAGGACGGCCGGCTCGCCTTTGAAGGCATTGTCGAAACCGCAGCCCGGCCGCAATCCGATGCAGGGCCGCTCGAAAACGCGCTCCACCGCTTCTTTTCCTTTGACAATCTCCTTTCGCCGTTCGTCCAGCGGGATCGCCGGGCCGCAGAACGGGTTATCGCGCAGCATTCGATGCGAGTAGGTATGCGTGGCCACCTCGAAAAGGGGATGATCGAGGAGTTGGCGATATTCGGCGGGATGGGCGTCGAGCGTTCTACCGACGATGAAGAACGTAGCCGGCATTGCGAATCGCTTGTGGACCTCCACGATCTTGCGACATGCCGCCAAACAGGCCGGCGACTCCGTATCGTAGGCGGCGATATAACGCGTGCTCTTTCGGCCGGCATCCTGAACGTCATTTACGCAGGAAACGGTCGTCGCGCCAATGCCGCAGAGAACCGTCGATTTCACGAAGTCTCTTCTGGAAATGCGATGCATTTCATTCTCCTCTTCAACACTTATTGGGATACTTTCAGACTTACTCGTTCTGTGGCAATCCGCTCGTCGGGTTCCAGGTCAGGCAGGGTATCAGCACAGCCGCCTCCAGGGATACGGGCGGGGGATTCTCTTCCATAAAGGTGAGGATAGTTTCCACTAACGGCTTTGTGTCTTTTGTCGAGCTTCCGCTTAACTGCATCCGGATATTTGCTTTCCCGTAATCAGGGGTGACGAAATGCCAGAGCGCATCAGGCGTGTGGCTGGCCTGGAACTGCAGCAAACATTGGGCTACGGCAGTCGGCGTATCCGGGACGATGAAATTCTGAGGCCTGCCGTCAATGAGTTCCTGATGTATCTTCTTAACGAGGTCTGCAACCGAATCACTCTTGCTGACACGCCCTGCACTTTGAAGATGCCTTTGGAGGGCTGAAAGGTATCGCAGCATTTCGGGCCGTTTGAATAATTTTAGGCGTTGGGCTTCCCTCTCGAAAAAGTCGACGAACTCATACCAAAGATCCGCTTCTTTCTCATCGACGGTATCGACCTTCTTATTGGCAAAATCGATGAGCTCTTCGAGGTACGTCTGTTCTGTTTTAGCTTCCGAAGCCTTTTGCAGAAGCTTTTCTTCCACTTCAGGGACAACATCCGTCACATTTGGAAAATCATCTTTCCATTCCACGGACATCTCTGAAAGACGTATTCTGAGGTCATCAATGTATGGCTTTGAGGCCATTTGGTCTTTAGCCGGACCAAGAACCAGATAGGCAACGCTGGGGCCGGAGGCTGTATCAGTTGCCTCTTCACCGCTGACAAGATGATCTTGGCGAATGGCCCCGACGAGTATGCCGGTCATGTCGTAGCGCTCAGGACCGTTGAATTCCTGAGTCTTCTGCTCCAGCGTTTTTTGAATCCGGCTGCAAATCTCCTTATCCGTGGCGGGCAGCCAGATGTAAACGCTTCGACCGTCCGAAGAGACGACCGTCCCGTTCAGCAGGGGATGGTCTAACGCCGCGTCTCTTATAGAAAGTGCCGCTTCTCTTGTCTGCGGGGTTTGTTCCGTTAGAAGCCATTCGAAGGTAATCACTCCCGGTCCCCCACTGCCGATCCGATCTACGGTGGATGGGGCTAATACGGCCTCGCGGACGACACCCGTCTGGTTCTTGGGGCTCGTCGGATCGTCCCAGCGAAGTTTGAGGGCAAATTCAGTCAGTTCATCAATGTTCTTGAGCGACGCCGGATCAAAGACACCGTCCGAATTCTGTTCGTTCGTCACCTGTATGACGATCATATCCCGGATTTGGAAGCTTTGTCTTATCTCCTCCAATTGTATTTGGGATACTTGACGTCCGGACTGGACGTTCCACGCTATTCCCGTGGCGATCGGGGGCTTCTTCTCTGTGGGAGGACGTTTGACGGGTGGGCGCTGGGTTGTGGTATCCGTGCATCCTGCAATCGCTAAGATCAATACTGCAACAAAACAAATTACCCTGGCTTTTTTCATAAGAATCCCCTTTCGCAGATACTTCGCCGGATTACGATCAGCATCGACGTTATGTTCCTATAAAACGACATTTCCTATATAAAATTCACCCAAAGACTCCTGCACGTTTCAAATGTCATCATGCGGTAATTCCGTCCAAATTTCAACAATAATGCGGGCAGGTTCGTTCAAGGATTTCTAAAAAGAGTATCTGCGGCAACATTTTTACGAAATCTGCGCTTAGAATTAAATTTCACTTGACATCGAACATGCTATATATGTATAATGTATAACAAACATATGAATACAGAATACAGGACACAGAATTCAGACAACAGACTCCAGACCTCAGACCAAAGACTGAAGAAAAAATCCAGTCCATCCTGTTATCTTGTCGGGCCATTTGAAAAAACAAACCCAATCTTTGCGTTCACTGCGATCCCGGCGGTAAATGAAAAACAGCGTTACAATGTTCAAAAAGCGCTCAAAAATTCACAAAAACCTTCATAAATTCACAAAAAATTTTAAAAACCGTGCCAATAATCCACATATCGCATCTCGTATGTCGTATATCGACGTGGAAATCCTGGTTCATCTGAAAAAACAAAGCCAATATGGGAGTGTGATTATGTAAAACAAAGCCAATTTGACCTCGTACTTGTTGTCTCTGCGATCTCGGTGATCTCGGCGGTCAATTTTGCAAAACAAAGCCAATTTGCCCCTATGGTTGGGTTCTGTTGCCTCGGGCGGTTCGGTAGAGCCAGAGGGCGACGCCGATTAAGAGGACCGCGCCGAGCCAGCCGCCATAGGGCATGGTTTTGTCCCAGAAGTGCTTGATAATCGGCAGGTCGATGTCGATTTGCTTGAGAATGACAATGGGGATCGCCAGGAGGATGCCCATGAGGGCTTCGCCGGTGATCAGGCCGGAGGCGAAGAGTAAGCCGCTTCGGTTGGATCGCTCGATCTGCTTGGCCGGTGTGTTCCAACGCTTGTGGAAGCCCTTGATCGCCCAGTGGATGATGCCGCCGGCAAAGATCGGGACCGCCAACTCCAACGGCAGATAGATTCCGATGGCTACGGCGAGCACGGGCATCCGGAACGTGCTTTTTTTCGCCTCCAAGACGCAGTCCATGGCGATAATGGCCGCTCCGACGCCCATGCCGATAAAGGCTAAGGTCCAGGGCATATCGCCCTTGAAAACGCCCTGGGAGACGGAGGCCATCAGGTTGGCCTGGACCGCCGCGAGGGCATCCGAGCCGGCACCGGGCTGGCCCTTGAAACCGTACGCTTCGTGCAGCAGCATGAGGACGGGCGCCATGACGACCGCGCCGGAGAGCGTACCGACGATCTGCATGACCTGCTGCTTCCAGGGCGTGGCGCCGACGATTCGGCCGGCTTTTAGGTCCTGCATGTTGTCACCCGCTATGGCCGCGGCGCAGCAGACAACGCTGCCAATGATGATCGCCGCTGCCGGGCCGTTTTCGGCACTCTTGCCCATGAGCACGAGCAGTAAAAGAGACGCCACGACGATGGTGGCGATGGTGATGCCGGAGATGGGATTGTTGGACGAGCCGACCAGGCCGGCCATGTAGCCCGCGACCGCGGAGAACAAGAAGCCGGCGATGAGCATTAAGACCGCCATTGGCAGAGAGACCGAAACATCGGCGACGAAGACCTGATAGACCAGAAACAACGGGACTATCGAGCCGACGATCAGTATGAGCACCCATTTCATGGACATGTCTTTTTCGGTGCGTGCGATCTCGGTTTTTTCGACGGTGAGCTGGCGATAGGCCTGGAGGCCGCTTTTGACGCCGCTCAAAAGCGAGCGGCGCAGCTTGAAGATGGTCCACAAGCCCCCGATGAGCATCGCGCCGACGCCGATATACCGCGTTTGAGAGGACCAAATGCTGTAAGCTCTATCGACCGCTCCGACGTCCGCGGCACCCTCGGTTAAAGCGGCGCAGATAGGGATGGCGATGTACCAGTTGGCGGCGCCGCCCAGAAAGATGAGGATGGCGATGTTCAGCCCAACGATATAACCCACCGAGAGCAATGCGGGGCTGAGGTTCGAGCCACCGTAAAGGATCGTCCGGCCGATGCCCCGTGCACCCTCGATGGCTTCGGGCCAGAGACCGACGCCTTTGGCGATCAGCTTGAACAGACCGCCCACGATCGCGGCTTGAGCAATCGTCCAGACGCCCTTGCCGCCTTCCTGGCCGGTCTCGAGGACTTCGGCTGTGGCGATGCCTTCGGGGAACTGGAGCTTGCCCTCGACGATGAGCGAGCGTCGAAGTGGGATCGTAAACAGCACGCCCAGCAAACCGCCGAAAGCGGCGATGATGGTGATCCACCAGAAGTTCTTTCCGCCGAAGCCGTCCCAATAGCCCATGATAACCAGAGCCGGCAACGTAAAGATGACACCCGCGGCCAGCGATTCGCCCGCCGACGCCGCGGTCTGGACGATATTGTTCTCCAGGATGTTGCTGCGCTTGAACAGTCTCAAGATGCCCATCGAGACGACCGCCGCGGGGATCGACGCCGAGACGGTCATCCCCGCGAACAAACCCAGGTACGCGTTGGCCGCCGCCAAAACAATGGCGAGAACCACGCCCAACACGAACGCTTTAATCGTAATTTCCGGTAACGATCGCTCTTGTAAATCCATTTCTCACCTGTCTCTAATCGTTGTCATTACTTTACGAACTGGGCGACAAAGTATTTGGCCGTCAGCGGTTCGCTGGTTGCCCGCTCGATCATTTCGTTCCAGTGATAGAGGTCCCCAGCCTCGAAAACCTTCTTCCGTAGAAAGGCTCCGGCCTTTTCCCGACCGACGTAACTGACGTCCTCATCGGATTTGAGTTTGAGAATCTTGTGGACGAGTGTGTGATGCAATTGAGAGGCCAGCAACTCGCCGAGCATGTAGTTGTGATAGTAGCACGGCGCGACGGTGAAGTGTATCTTCGCGGCCCAGTCGGGCGCGTCCCGGCCGTCGGGCTTTTTGACGAGTTGATATTTCTCGACCATCCGCCACCACAAGGCATTCAAATCCTGATCCGGATTGGCATACAATGCTTTCTCGAAGTTGTACATGACCATCGCCCAGCGCGCAAAAATAAGCTGCTTGAGCTGCATGTATTTTCCGCTGACCTTCTCAATGTCCCGGCGCTGCGCATCCGAAAGATCGAGCATCTGCTGCATCCACGCCGGATTGCGGCTGAGCCGTCCGAAGAACATCGCCACCGCCTCGGTCGTAAACGCGTGCGCGGGCTGGCGCAACAGGTAGGGCACGTCGGGATCGTGATACTTATCGTACACCGCGTGACCCAGCTCGTGCAGGGTCGTTTCCATCCACGACTCGTTGCTCTTGATATTGCACAGGATGCGAACGTCCCCTTCCTTATCGATGTCGGTGCAGAAGGCGTGGGGATTCTTGCCCTCTCGCTCATACAAGTCGCTGTTGGCCAGCACCGATTCGACGTCGAGCCCGATTCCAGCGTAGAAGGTGGCCGCCAATTCTTTGACATCCTTATTGGCATAGTACACGTCCAGGTCCAGCTCATAGACCATCGGCGTTTCCTGGAAGAACGGATCGTGGTAATGCCACGGCCTCAGTTCGGAGACCTCGAGGTTACAATTGGACGCGAGCTTCTTATCGAGGTCGGCTTTCAGTGTGGCAAACGGCTCGTTCGTCAACTCGTAAAGCTCGGCGAATATCTTGTCCAGCTCAATGACGTCCTGCTCGACGAGGGCCAGGGCCATCGTATGGTAGTTCTCGAAGCCGAGTTTTTTCGCCGCCCGATTGCGCAGTTTGATCAGCCGGACGAGGTCCTCGGCGACCGCCGATCCCACCTGCTTGCTCGCCAGCCATGCCAATTTTCTCTGGTCGGAGTCCGTTTGGGTTTTCAGGATTTCCTTGATTTCATTGTCGGTGACTTTTTCGCCATCCATCGTACCGCGGAAGGTGCTGAATTTTTCCTCGATCCGGGTGCTCAAATCCACGATGGTTTTGAGCAATTCCGGCTCCATCTGGTTTCTCAGATAGCTTCGGTACAGCACATCCAACTGACGGGCCAATACCGCATCTTTGACCTGACCCGATGCCTTCGATCCCTTGAGAAATTCGAATTCATGGGGATCACTGTAAATTTGGCGAATCTTCAGTGTCAGCTCACTGGCCCTGTCGTAATCTTCAGACTTACCTGTCGTGGCCGCATCCCACCACGCAAGGCTCTGTTCCTTCTGGAGCGGCTTGACTTTTTCGACATGCGATGTGACGAATTGTTGCATCTGGTTTTCCTTCGCGTTGGGTGCACAACCTACAAAGAGAACACTCATGGTTAATATGGAAATCAGGGTCGATAGAATTTTCATCGCATTGAACTCCTAATTGTGTTTTAAGGGCCTACCCTATCATGCAGATACTTACCGGAAGGATATTACCAGCCCCAGACAATGAAATCAAGTGAGTTCTGCAATCATCCATACAGTCCGAACCTGTCGCGGGCATCTTGCCCGCGATTCGAGGGCGGGACGCCCTCGACACGAGGATGATTCCGATGACTTTTCTTGTTTGAATTCGGACACCGATACAGGTAACATATGGCATTATGGATAAGAAGAAATACCTCACCGCACCCGTGGCTTCGGACAAGATGCCGTCCGGCGTCCCCGCCATTCTCACGACCGAAGCCGCCGAACGTTTTGCCTTCTACGGCATGAGTTCCATTTTGGTCGTTTTCATGACCAAGAATCTTATGGGACGTAACGGCCTGTTGGACGTCATGACGAACGAATCCGCAAAGGCGTGGTTCCATTACTTTACCGCCGCGGTCTATTTCATGCCGTTGATAGGCGCCATTATCTCCGATGTCTGGCTGGGCAAATTCAAAACTATTATCTGGTTCTCGCTGGTCTATTGTGCGGGGTTCGCCATCCTTGTATTGGACCAAACTCGGCTCGGTTTGACGGCCGGATTGGCATTGATTGCCATTGCGTCGGGAACGATCAAACCATGCTTGTCGGCTAATGTTGGCGATCAGTTCGGGGTCTCCAATCGGCATTTGATAGAGAAGGTGTATAGCTGGTTCTATTTCTCGGTGAATCTCGGTGCAGCCATTTCGATGTACAAGTGCCCCGTTTGGCTTGAAAAATACGGTCCCGCCGTCGGTTTCGGTATTCCGGGAGCTTTCATGTTTATCGCGATGTTCTCTTATTGGGTGGGCCGATACAAGTTAGTGCACATCCCCCCGGCCGGAAAGACGGGTTGGAGGGACTTACTCGACAAGGACGGCGTCAGGGCGCTGCTCAGGCTTTGTCCGGTTTTCATTTTTATCTCCATGTTCTTCGCACTGTTCTATCAGTCGGAATCGGCCTGGGTACTCCAGGCAGAGAAAATGAATCTCCGGTGGCTCGGTAAGGAATGGCTGCCGGCTCAAATGCAATCGGCCAATCCGGTCCTTATCATGATCCTGATCCCCATGTTCGCGTATGTGATCTACCCCGTCCTGAATCGGATCTGGACTCTGACGCCGCTGAGAAAGATAGGCATCGGCATGTTCCTGACGGCCGGGAGTTTCCTAGTCCCCCTATGGATC
>Ga0272442_10009644_pt1 | contig 12038 bp, 7 predicted proteins | sample SSMForm2O_FD_200262 | JGI IMG/M metagenome (GOLD analysis project Ga0272442, IMG submission 200262) | Marine sediment archaeal communities from Little Sippewissett salt marsh, Falmouth, MA, United States - SSM-Form-2O | ecosystem: Environmental > Aquatic > Marine > Wetlands > Sediment ... | reverse complement strand
GTCGTCTTTCCCGCCCCGTTCGCGCCGACGACCCCCGTCCAACCTGGGGGGAAGTGCGCGGTGAGGCCGTCCATCAGTCGCGTGCTGGCGGCGTCGTATGCGAACGAGACGTTGCGGAAGGTGACGGGCGCCCGTCCCATCCCTGATCCCTTTCTCTCCGCAGGGCCGTCGCCGGCCTAGATGACTCTCTCCACCTCGGCCCGCGAGCGCGGGTCGAGCGAGGAGAACGGGTTGATCTCGTACCGGCAGCCCAGCGTATCGCGAAGGACGAGGTGCTCTTCGCTGACCCACACGGCGTTCTTGCTGGCGTGCTTGAGGGCAAATCGCCGCTCGCCGAGGTCGGTCTCGACGTGCCAGTAGCGCACACCGAAGCTCGCCGTGGCCCGGATCACGCGTGTGATGCGCGGGACCAGATAGCGTCGGGACAGCTCCTCCTCGGCGATGGCGCGGGACGCCGGGTCGAGCGCCTCGAGGCTCTCCAGCATCAGCACTTCCTTTTTCTGGGCTGGGTCGACGAAGCAGACCTCGTCGCCGCGCCCGGAGATGGGCCGTGCCCAGACCACCTTGACGGGGGTCTGTGTCCCGCCGCGGTGAAAGCGCAGGAAGACCTGGTCCTCCCGCCGCAGAAGCTGAACGTGATTCGCAGGCTTGATCATCCTTCTACCCTTTCCAGACCTCAGACTTCAACTTGCTCAGCTCGCTCTGAATCTTGACCAGCTTGGCGTACACGCCGCCGCGGGCGAGCAACTCATCGTGCGTTCCGATCTCGGCGATCCGGCCGTCCTCGACCACCACCAGCCGGCTGGCGTTGCGCAGCGTGGCCAGCCGATGGGCAATGGCAAACGTGGTCCGGTCCCGGATCAGGTTGTTGATCGCCTCCTGGATCGCTCGCTCCGTCTCGGAGTCCACCGACGAAGTGGCCTCATCGAGGATGAGGATGGGCGGGTCGCGCAGGATGGCCCGGGCGATGGCGATGCGCTGTTTCTCGCCGCCGGAGAGCGACGCTCCGGCCTCGCCGACGTGCGTGTCATAGCCGTCCTCCTTCTCGAGGATGAACTCGTGTGCGTGCGCCGCCTTGGCCGCCTGGACCACCTCGTCGAACGTCGTGTCCGGCTTGCCGTAGCGGATGTTGTCAAAGACCGTGCCGTTGAACAGGAACGGCTCCTGCATCACGATTCCGATCTGCCCGCGGAGCTGCTCGAGCTTGATCTGCTTGATCGGCGTTCCGTCGATGGCGATCTCGCCGGAGTCGACGTCATAGAACCGGCAGATCAGGTTGATCAGCGTGCTCTTGCCGGCTCCGGACTTTCCGACGAAGCCGATCATCTCGCCGGGGGCGACATCGAGCGAAATGCCCTTGAGGATCTCCTTGCCCTGCTCGTAGCTGAAGCGGATGCCGCGGAACGAGACCGCCCCCCGAATCCGCGGCGCTTCGCGCGCGTCCGCCGCGTCGTGGATCTCCGGCGGCGAATCGAGCACCGAGAAGACTCGTTCCGCGCCCGAGAACGCATGGGTCATCCAGTTCAGCACGACCGCAAACCACTGGAGCGGGCCGTAGAACAGGGCGATGTACCCGACGAACGCGAGCAGGTCGCCCAAGGTCAGCGAACCCGTTCCGCCCGCCAGGTTCCGGGCGGCGAAGAACCACACCCCGGCGATGCCAATGGACATCACCCAGAACATCGCCTGCATGAAGCCGATCCAGGTCCGCTCGATGTGGTAGCCGACGGCGAAGGCCGATTCGCTGGCGGTGTTGAACGCGGCGGCCCGCCGGTCCTGCTGCGACAGCGCCTTGACCGGCTTGATGCCGCGGATCGACTCGCCGAGGATGCTGTGCATCCGTTCGCGCCGCGTGCTGTGCTTGTGAAAGAGCGGGATCAGCTTGCGCCAGAACCAGCCGCTTCCGAACAGCAGGAATGGCACGGGCAAGAAGACGAACGTCGCCAGCGTCGCATCGATGCTGATCAGAATCGCGGCAATGGCGACGAACGAGATCGCGTTCACCATCAGGAACGGCATGCCGTCGATGAGGAACCACTGCAGCTCGGACGTGTCGTGCATCACCCGCGAGACCAGCTCGCCGGTGTCGCGGCGGTTGAAGTACGCCATCTCCAGCCGCTGGAGGTGGGCGTGCAGCCGGGCTCGCAGGTCGGCGACCACGCGGCCCGCCAGCCAGGCGCTCAGCCGCCCGCTGATCCGGCGCGACATCCACAACAGGATTCCACAGAGCACCATGCCGCCGATCCAGATGTTCAGACGCGTCAGGTCGTTCGGCCGGATGACGTCGTCCACAATCAGCTTGGTCAGGAGCGGGGGGATCATCTGCGCCCCGACCGTGATGAACGTCGTCACCACCAGCACGATCGCCTTGACCCGGTACGGCCGCATCAGGCCCAGCAGCCGGCGCAGCACCTGCCACCGCGGCACGCAGTGCGGGCAGTTCGCGCCGCGCTCGGGGAGCGGCGCCCCGCACGTGGGGCAGTAGGCGTGCTCGCGGGTGCCGGACATCTTCGGCTCGCGCTGCGCGCCCAGGTCATTGATCACGCGGCACATGGCGGCGAACTCGGGCACGCACGCCTTGGTGTAGTAGATCAGGTTCTTCTCGCCCGCCTCGGTCGCCGCGACCAGCCGCGCCCCGCCGAACAACTCGTCGATCTTGACCTCCGTGATGTCGGCGAGGGGCACGGCGAGCACCTCGTCGCCGTCGCAGGCCGCAACGTGCTCGTCCGTTACCACCAGGTAGCTGTGGCCGTACTGTCGGCGCAGGGTCAGGTCGCCGGCCACGGCGTACCGGGGCTCTCCCGCGTAGCCGACCCGCTCCGCGATCCGTTCGGCGATGCCATCGGGCACGTCACACATGAGTTCCATCGTCTTCCGTCCCGTCAATACAAAAAAAGACCGTGAACGTTCTGCAACGCTCACGGCCTTTGAAATGTGTCTCGTTCCAGGTCGCGAGCGCTATCGACGCCCGCGACCGGAAGGTTACGTCACAGGCCTCCGGGAGCCCACGGACGTCGGGCCAACGAATGACCGAGTTTTTGCACGCACCACTCCGTCACCCGTTCGCACGTTAGGAAGTTGCTTCGGATCATAAGGTCCTTACCGGGCTCCTTTGCCCCGGCTCAAAGTGACTCGGCGTCACTGCCAAACAGGGCAGCCAGACGATCAATAGCCACGGGCCGCACGGGGCAGCCCGTTTCAAGATCAGGGAGTATACCCTCCGCCGGGCTTGAATATCAAGCAAAAACCGGTCAAAAAAAGAAACCGATCGCCGCCGCGGTGCCCGCCTTGCCGGGCCGGGCGAGAAAAGTTAGAATCGGACCGAACCTTCGGGCCGGCCCGTCCGACAAACCTATAGAGTGACGAGACACTTGACAGCCCATGAAGAGCGACGCGGAACTGGTGGCCGATGCGTTGGCGGGCGAGCCGGAAGCGTTCGGCCCGGTCGTGGAGCGATACCAGGACGCGGTGTTCGGCGTGGCGCTGGTCCGGCTGCGTGACTTCCACGAGGCGGAGGACGCCGCACAGCAGGTGTTCGTCGAGGCGTTCGAGCGGCTTGAAAACCTGAAAGATCCGGCGCGGCTCGGCGCCTGGCTGCGGTCGATCACCATCCACAAGTGCATCGACCGGCTCCGCCAGCCGCGCGAGACGGCGGACGTGGCGGACGTCGCCGAGCCCGAGGCAACCGCTCCGGCGCCGCACGACGAGATGGAACGCACCGAACTGCGCGAGCAGGTGCTCGCGGCCATCGGCCGGTTGACCAAGACGCAGCGCGAGACGACGACGCTGTTCTACATCGACGGCTACTCGGTCGCCCAAGTCGCCGGGATACAGGAGGTGCCGCTGGGCACCGTCAAGCGGCGCCTGCACGACGCGCGCGAGCGGTTGAAAGAGGAGATGATTCACGTGGTCGAAGACGTGCTCAAATCGGAAGCGCCGAAGGACGACCTTCGCGGACGCGTGGTCGAGCTGCTCAACTGCTACACGGGCCGGCGGCACTGGACCGAGACGCTGGACGAGCTGCGGAAGCTGGGCGCGGACGTGATCCCGGGCTTCGCCCAGGCGTTCAAGCTGCCGCACTGGCAAAGCCGGCGCTTCGCCGCGCAGATGCTGCGGCACACCGGCGCCGAAAGCGAAGAGGTCATCGACCTGATCAAGCGAATGGCGGCGGACTCGAACAAGAAGGTCCGCAAGCACGCAAACGCGCTGCTGCACCTGAAGGTGGATGACGAGCGTAAGCGGACCGAGTTCATCCCGCTGTTGTTGCCGCTGCTGCGGGACCGCAGCGGCGTGGTGCGGTGGCGGACCGCATATGAACTCTTGGGCTGGGCGGCGGATGTGCCGCTGGAGGCGGCGGCCGAGGCGCTGGCGAACGAGAAGGACGCGAAGGTGCGCGGAATGCTCGCCCGCTTGGTCCGTAGGATCATCGCGGCGCAGAAGCAAAAATAGCGGCGGAACCGGCGGTTGGACCCGGAGTACGCGGCGGTGTGCACCGCCGCGCAAACGGCTGGCCGCTCCCGGTGGCGTGGGCACACACGCCACCGGGCCGCCTTCCATTTGACAGCACGGCGACAATGGCGGAGCCGGCGGTTGGACCCGGCGCACGCGGCGGTGTACCCCGTCGCGCAAACGGCTGGCCGCTCCCGGGGGGATAGGTACACGTTCCCCCGGGCCGCCGTCCTCTTGCGGGACCGTCCTCCGTTACCTCCTGCGCCGCTTCGCCGCCAACGCCCCCAGCCCCATCAGCGCCAGCCCGACCGGTTCGGCGATGGGCGCCGTCTCCGCCGGCGGGCCGGAGTTGAGGACGGTGAGCGTGCCGCTGCCCGTCAGGTAGGTCGGGAAGTCAGAGCTGTCGTACACCCCCGCCGGCTGATACACGCCGTCCAGACTCAGGTAGGACACAGTCGGGTCCGCGTCGAGCTGCGTCCGCCCGTAGGAACCCGTGTCCTCCTCGAGGAACAGCCCGCACTCGTTGCTGATGGACGCATCGTTGTCGAGCTCGAGGATGGCTCCCGGCTGCACGGTGACATTGCCGGTGCCGAGCGCGCTGGCGACGGCCGCGCGAAGCCGGCCCGCCGCCACGTCCCAGCCGCCGCTGAAGCCCGAGCAGTCGTCGCTGAGCTGCAGGACGCCGACGGAGGTCTTGGTCAGCAATGCGTCACCCTGGATGCTGTCGTTGAGGGTGAGTGTGCGCGAGCTGTTGGTGACCTCGACCGTGCTCGGGGCCTGTGCGACGAAGGACGTGGTGTTGAGCGTCCAGTTCGCGCCGCCGCCGGCCAGCTTGCCTCCGTTCAGGTTCAGGGTGGTCAACGTCATGCTGCCCTGGCTCGAGACCCCGGACAGGGCGCCGCCGTTGACGGTGACCGTCGCGTCGTCAAGAGCGGTGGTCTTGACGTTGACCGTCCCGGCATCGATCTCGACCAGGCCGCTGAACGTGTTGCCCGTGTTGTTGATGCTGAGGACCCGCGCGCCCGTCTTGGTGATGGCACCGTTGCCCTGCAGGAGCCCGTCGATGATGATCTGGTTGTAGTTCTGGTTGCCCAGTTCGAACTCCGTGTCCGTCCCGGTCACGGCGGTGACCGTGCTCGAGGTGTTGAACCCGGTGCTGCCTCTCTTGTTCCGGTACACGCGCCCGCCGGCGAGCCGCAGGTCACTGGCCGTCACCTGCGTACCGTTGTAGTTGGTCTTGAACTCGAGCGTGCTTCCCACGGCGACGGAGAGTTGCGCGCCGAAGCTGGTGCCGTGACTGGCACCCGCGTGGTCACCGGCATCAAGGGTGTAGTCGTCGGGCGGCGCGATCGACGTTGGGTTGTTGTTCCCCGCGTCCTCCCAGTTCCCAACGGCATCCCAGTCACCGTTCGCCGCCCCGGCCCAATCGTACGAGACCGCCCAGGCCGGACCCGCCAACGACAGTGCCCCGATCAGCCCCAACACACACAACACTTGCTTTGCCATCGCCCCATTCCTCCACAAATGGCCCATGACTACAGATCGCCCCATATCGCCACCTCCTTAGACACGGTTAATCGGTCCAGTGAACGACCGTGCGCGGCGCCATGAGCGCGGGACGCGCACGGGCACGGCGCACGAAATCCGGGTCGTCTGATCCCTGCGGAGACGCATACTCTGTGTGCTGACGGCAACGTACGAACGCCGCGCGCACACCCCCGGCCATGCACCGAAGACCGGCGCGGGCGAACGGCGCTCGCATGCCGCGACCACGCTGCTCCCGAGGCGCGACCGTCACGGTCGGAAGCGCGCGGACAGACTCTGTTACCGTGGTATAGGTGCAAATCTTGTGCCGGCAAGGGGCGTGCGGTGGTGACGGACGCCTAAGTCGTTGCCAGGGGACGTGTTAGCGTACTGCCCCGGTGCCCGCCACGGGAAGGGGGGGCGCTCGCATGTTGCGGTGAGGCAACACGCCCTCGACCCAGGCAGCCGCACATCACCGTAAGGTGTTGCATGATAACAGGTTCGGCATGTTGCCTGGGTACGACGCTCGCGCCTGGCCTGATGTCCGAGGGCTACGCTTGGTTCTTGTTCGCGATCCGCACGTCGGCCGCGCCGGCGGCGGGGTCGATGAACTTCACCATCAGCGAGACCTTGTTGTCGTCGTTGAGGGCCGACCAGTAGAGGTCGAGCGTGGCGTCGATGTCGTCGAGCAGCGGGAGCATCTGGGGCTCGCCCTCAAACGACGGGAGCGGGGTGCCGTCGCCGCTGTAGGTGGCGATGAAATGCCCGACGCCGGGGACGGCGCTCTCGAAGCTGTACATGTGCCGCACCGGCCGCTCGGGATCGTTGCCGATGGTCTTCAGGATGCCGAGCTTGTAGGCATGAATGTCGTCGGGATCGACGACTCCGGAGATGCGTGGCGTGTAGTTCGGTGCGTCGGGCTCGAACTCCCGGGTGTTGAGCGCGTCCTCGAACGTCTCGCCGTTCCGCAGCGCCTCGTAGAGGGTGTCTGTCTGATCGCCGTTGGTCACGATGTGGATGCGGTCGAGTACGCGGGCGCAGTTGTAGATGATCAGCGACGGGTCCTCGACCTTCGACGCGTCGAACGGCGTGGTGCGCACCACGTCGCCCTCCTGGACGAAGACGCGGTTGCGGCTGTTCTCGCTGCGGCCCATGATCCAGTAGATTTGCACCATCTTCGATCCGTCGGGCGTCTGGCCGATGACGATGCCCCGGCCGGGATAGGCGTTCGCCCTCAGGGCGTCCATGTTCGCTTTGACAACGGCGTCAATATCCAACGTCTTCTCCTTTCATGGGTTCCGGCTGATGTACCGGTGAGGGGGAATTATAGCAGCGGCGGCCGCGGAAGCCAAGTCCGGGATGGAGCTGTGTCGGGCTCAGGTCAGTCGGCGGGGCCGAGCTTCTTGCGCCACGCGGGGTGTGTCTCGGCGGCCTCGCGCCAGTTGGGGTGCCAGTTGGCCGCGTGACGGACGGCGATGTGCTCGTCGGCTTCGCCCTGTTCTTGCTGCTCCGGAGTCAGCGTCCCCCAGCGGCGCAGGAGGCACAGCGCCGCCTTCCGCTCGGTCCAGTGCTCGGACTCGAGCATCTGCTCGACGGCAGGCCTCGCGGCGTCGCGGAGCCGGAACATCTGCCAGAATGCTTCCTGGGCGACCTTTCGTGGCCGGCCTTCGCAGAGGCATCGACGCAGCTCGGGGATGAACGCGGCACCGTTCTCGCGGGCGAGCGCCCGCACCGCGGCCATGCGGCTCGACGGCGTCCCGTGCCGGAGCAGGTCGTCGGGCGTGCCGCGGCCGGACGCGAGCCGGACTTTCGCCAGCGCCCACGCGACCTGCGGGCGGTCGGCCGGCACGCTTTCCGCGTCCGCCCACGCGCACAGCTCGTCCGGGTAGTACCGGACCACGGAGCGGGCGACGACCCGCTGCCACTTCCGGTGCTGGTACCCGTCGAGCAGCTCCGCGATCAGCGCGTCGAACACGTCCGCGCGGCGTTCGCGGCCCAGCGCCAGCGCGGCCGCGGCGCGCTGGTCCGGCGTGCCGGTGCGCAGCAGCTTCTCCAGCATGGCGCGGCCCTTGTCGCCGTGTCGCCGCAGGATCTCGCCGGCCATGCGCCGGCTGTTGGCGGCAACGTGTCGCTCGAAGCCGGCCACGCACGTCTCGATCGGCAGGACGTAGCCGTTCACCGCGGCGACCCACCACGCCCATCCGCTGTGGCGGCGGATGGCGGGGTCGCTCAGGGCCTCGGCGACGAGCGGCTCGCCGCCCTCCTTGCGCAAGGAGCAAACCGCGGCCAGCGCCTGGCTCCGAATGCCGTCCGGCTGAGCCGCATTCCGGGACAGCGCCAGCAGCCGCTCGTACACCTCGTCATCGCCCGCGGTGTTCGAGAGGATGCGGATCGCCCACCAGCGTTCGTCGCCCTCGTCCTGGTCCAGAATGCGGAGCAGCTCCTCCCTCATTCCCGGGATGGCGAGCACCCGCCCGCGGGAGAACAGCTTGTGGTGGCGCCAGGAGTCCTTGGCGCGGATCAGGCCGAGGAGCGGCTCCCGGGCGCGTTTATCGCCGATCCTGCACAGGGCGTAAGCCGCCGCCCGGCGCACGGCGATGCGCGGATCGGCCAGGGCCTCGCACAGCGGCGCCACCGCCGGGGCGCCCATCTCCGCCAGGCGATTGACGGCGAGCTGGTAGTTCCAGCCGTGCTTGGCCGCGCCATCGAGCAGGCGGCCGATCTCCGCCGAGAAGTCTTCGGGCAGTTTTTCGCGCTCGAAGGTGTCCTTGACCATCTCCAGCTCCCTTCGCAATGCCTGGCGCCCTCGCTGCAGGCGTCCCTGGACGGTCGCCTCGGTCACGTCGAGGAACGCGGCGATGTCGCGGTACGAGAGGCCGTCGACGTAGTGCAGGCCGACGGCTTCGCGGTGCGGCGCGCTCAGGCGGCTCAACGCCGTGAGCACGATGGCGCGGACCTCGGCGTCCTGGGCCGATTCGTCCGGCCCGGGCGACGGGTCGACCGCCGCGACCGTCTGGCCCATCTGTTCGGCGAGCGACCGCACCTGCCTCAGCTCGCGCAGGGCGCGGAGCGCCAGGTTCCGCACGATCCCGTGCAGCCAGCCGCCGAAGCGGTCCGGGCGGCGGAGCTTGCGCAGGTCGCGGTACGCGGCCAGGAAGGCGTCCTGCACCGCGTCCCGCGCCAGGTCGAAGTCCGCCAGCGTCCCGATCGCCGTGCCGTAGGCGTGGTCCTGGTACCGCCGGACCAGCGACGAAAAGGCATCCCTGTCTCCGGCGAGCGTCTCGCCCACCAGCTCGGCGTCGGTCTTTTCGTTCATCGCGATGGCTGTTCAATGAAAGAGCCCGGGCAGAGGAGGGACTCGAACCCCCGACCTCACGCCGAGGCGTGCGCTCTTCCCGCTGAGCTACTCCGCCCGGGCATCGATTTGTCAACCGTTACCATTATGTGCCACATGCCCCGCCGCGCCTAACGCAAAATCCGCCCGGCGCCGGAACGGACCCGGGTCCAAAAAGCTGTTGCGCCGCCGGGGCGGAACCGGACAATACAGGGCGTCGATCAGGACACCCGACCCGGAACAACCAGTATGCAGATCGATGGCGCGACGCTCGACCCCGGCACCACGGTCGGCGGCTACGAGGTCATCGAGCAGATCGGCCAGGGCGGGATGGGCGCCGTGTACAAGGCGCGGCAGCTCTCGGTCGACCGGATCGTCGCCCTCAAGATTCTCCCGCCGCGCCTCGCCGGTGACGAGGACTACGTCGCCCGGTTCCTTCGCGAGGCGCGCACCGCCGCCAAGCTCGCTCACCCCCATATTGTGCAGATCTTCGACGCCGGCGAGGCGGATGGTTACCATCACTTCGCAATGGAGTTTGTTGACGGTCCCAGCGTTGACGAGCTGATCCGACAGGGCGACCCGCTGCCGGAGCGACGGGCGTTCGAGATCGTCCGCGACATCGCCCGCGCCCTGGACCACGCCGACGCGCGCGCCCACCTGATCCATCGCGACGTGAAGCCGGCGAACATCCTCATCACCTCCGAGGGCGCCGCCAAGCTCGCCGACCTGGGCCTGGCCCGGGAGACGGCCGACACGGATGTCCGGCTCACCCGGTCCGGGATGCTGGTGGGCACGCCCAACTACATCTCGCCCGAGCAGGCGCGCGGCGAGCGGGAGCTGGACATCCGCACCGACATCTACTCGCTGGGCGCCACCCTGTACCACATGCTTGTCGGCGCCCCACCCTACACCGGCGGCTCCGCCAGCGAGGTGATCGCAAAGCATCTCCGCGACCCGGTGCCCGACGCGCGGGCGGCGAATCCGGATGTCTCGCCGGGCGCCGCGGCCATCATCCGCAGGGCCATGGCCAAAGACCCCGCCGCCCGGTACCCGGACGCGCGGGCGCTGCTCGCCGACCTGGAGAAGCTGCTGGGCTCGCCGAGGGCCGACATGGCGGCCGTGCCCGGCGGCCTCGGAGCGACCGCCACGTGGTCGCCCGGCGCCGAAGCAGAACTGGCCCCCCGGTGTCGCGGGTTCCATCGCCGCGCCGCGGTCGCCGTCGTGGCCGCAGCCCTCGGGATGGTGCTCGTCGTGGTCTTGTGGCCGCGGCCGCGAGACGAGGCCCCGCCCCCGGAAGCTCAACACCGCGGCGCCGACACCGGTGCTCCCTCTCCGGCAGCGCCTCGCGAAGACGCTACGGCCCCGAAGCATGCGGCGGGCTCATTGCACGACGCGGCCCGGGAAGGCCTGCTCGACCAGGTGAAGGCGCTGGTCGCCGGTGGGGCCGACGTCAATGAGCAGAACGCGCACGGCATCACCGCCCTCGAACTGGCCGCGCAGCAAGGCCACTCCGAGGTCCTCCGCTTCCTGCTCAACAACGGGGCGGATGCGCGCCTGCGGAACCGCTATGGGCACGGGCCGCTGTTCCACGCCGTGTGCCGCGGCGACCGGCCGGCGGCCGAGCTTCTGCTGGCGCGCGGCGCCGACGTCCGCGCGGTGGACACGGACGGGCAGACCCTCCTCCATCGCGCGGGGAGTCCGACGGTCGCCGAGTTTCTGCTCGGCAAGGGCCTCGACCTTGCCGCCGCCGACAAGGACGGCCGCACGCCCCTGCACACGGCGGCGCAGTTCGGCCGGAAGGACGTGGTGGCACTCCTCTTGGAGAAGGGCGGCGACGTCAACACGCCGTCGCGGCACGGCCGAACCCCCCTGCATTGGGCGGCCATCGGCGGCGACGGGGCGGTCGCCGAATTCCTGCTCAGCAAGGGTGCGAAGGTGAACGCGCGCAACAAGCTCGGCAAGACTCCCCTCGCGGAGGCCCGGAAGAAAGAGGTCCGGGCGCTGCTCCAAGAGCGCGGGGGACAGGAGTAGGCGCGCCTGCACGCCTGAATGGCGACACGCCTCGACCGGCCTCAGCTTCCCGTGGAGCGATAGTGACGGACGCCGAGACCCCACACCTGGAACATAATCAGCAAAAAGGCCACGCCCACCGCGGGGGCGCACCAGTGAAACCACGCCGGGCTGCGGAGAATCACGTCCTCCCGCCCGAGGATCGGCAGCGTCGGGAAGTACGTCACGCAGGCCAGCGGCACCACGAACGTGAAGAACTTCTGGAACCACCGCTGGTAGATGGGGATGGGGAACTGGCCGGTCTGGGCCCCGCCGTAGGTCACGGTGTTCATCACCTCCAGCGACTGGGTCGTCCAGAAGGATAGCGTCGCTTGGAGGACAAAGAGCCCGCTGAACAAGCAGGCCCCGCCGAAGATGGCGAACAGGAGCAGGGCGACGTGCGCCGGCGTCCAGTAAACGTCCAGCGCCGCCATCGCCCACAGCAGCACGACGAGGCCCTGTGCCAGTCCGCCGACGCGCATCAGCTGCATCTCGCGAGCCGAGACCTGGAAGATGGTGCCCCGCGGGCGCAGCAGCAGGCGATCGAAGTCGCCGTTTCGGATAAGCCGGTCGAAGGTGTCGAAGCCTCGGGCGACCGCCTCGGATATCGAGAACGCCACGCGCACGATGCCGTAGAACAGTGCTACCTCGGGCAGCAACCAGCCGCGCAGCGACCCGAACC
>Ga0272442_10009640_pt1 | contig 12040 bp, 11 predicted proteins | sample SSMForm2O_FD_200262 | JGI IMG/M metagenome (GOLD analysis project Ga0272442, IMG submission 200262) | Marine sediment archaeal communities from Little Sippewissett salt marsh, Falmouth, MA, United States - SSM-Form-2O | ecosystem: Environmental > Aquatic > Marine > Wetlands > Sediment ... | reverse complement strand
TCGCCCAGGAACGTACAGGTCGTATCCAATTCCCTGGGCATCTCGACGAAATGCTGTCCCTGATAGACATTGGCGACCAAGCTCGGCGCAGCAAAGGGGAAGGTCATCAGGTACCATCCTTTCCGGGTGGTCTCCCCACCAAAATAGGACAAGATGGTGGCCAGGATGTCCAACAAGCCACTCCAAAAGGAACTGTCGTCCGTACCTGTTTCAGGAGAACTGGCGGACAAGACACTGGCATGATTGTCGTCCAGAATGCTTTGGGCCCAAAACGCCTTTTCCGCCCTGTCCGATCCGTCCCCGTTGCCTCTATTCTCAAACCAAGCAGCGTACCTGGACGCCATCTGTGTCTTGTGCAGATTCAAACCAAAGATCCCCAAATAGAGATTGACGAGGAAGATGGCAAGGAAAACCGGTATCACGATAGCCGTCTCAATCCCGGCCTGTCCGTCCTGACTCCCTCTCCGTCTCCAGATCATCCCAGTGAACCCTCTTTTTTTTAGCTGCGATGCCGCCTGCTAATGCAAAATCCCGAGGTTCTCGGCATCGATCGAACCCGGAAGATGCACCTCTTTCAACCTGCTGTCAAAATCAGTTTGGCTGTAGTTGGGGACCGTGCCGCCAATATATCTGCCCCCAGGATCCATATCCGAACCCTTGGTCTGTACGGTACACATAGTCAACATGGGGGGCAGGACAAAGTCGCCCCCCTGTCCTGTATCTCCTTTAAGGCGCCCTCCCCAGTCGAGGAGTCCTCCCAGGAAAGCGTCCGTCTTGATCTTCCCGCCCATGAAGGTGATAGCAGGCCTTTCCCCCGCCCCTTCTTCCTGGTGGAAGGTCGCATCCAGCCAGTATTTGCCTTGTCCCCACCCCATCATGAAAAACGCGCTGATAGCGCCCTCTCCCATGAAAAGGAAATACGGATACTTATAGTCCTCATCCGTTTTCTCAACGTCCATCCCGTAGATCTCCATCGGATTCAGATATTCAGCAGGGTCGGTTGTAAAGCCCCAGACCCGGATCGGAATATCGGTGACCGCATCCGGTAGGCTGCCCGCGTCCGGTATGTATCCGTCGAGATCTCCCAGCCACGACGGAGCGAAGTAGTCCGCCACGTAGGGAACGGTATCCGTTATGGCGAACAAGACCGAGTTGTCCAGTCCATTCTGATACGCCAGCGTCTGGGCTGAAATGAGACTGAGAATGGGCATCACGTCAGGAAGAATGTCCTGTATCTGCTCAATCACATCGGCCACGACCTTCTGAAACTCCACCAAAGCAGCGGCCACAGACCCCAACGGAGAACAGAGAAAGCAAGGGTTGAAAATAAAAGCGCACGAAGCGTAACAGGCGATGGCCATCGCAATAATGATGAGTCCCAAGAGGTTGTTCATCCAGTAATGGATCTGATTCAAGCTCTGCATGAGGTTGTGTCCCCGGGCCTGCCATATGCCCGCGCCCAACGCTGCGGCGTCCACAGCGTTCTGCGTCCTGATCTTCCAGGAGATCATCATCCCCACGTTCACAACGGCCGCGATGAGACAGACCAGAACCAATACGATCAGCGCCGTAAACAGAAGAACTTGTCCGTTCTCGTCCCTTCTAAAACGCTGAAGCTTCTGCCCCAGGAAACGCGCCCTTTGGATCATGCTACTCAACGCCCTTTCAAGAACTGGAACCGCCGTAAGGCCACTCGCTACCCATGATGCAACTGTGTTTGATTTGAATGAACTTCATTCCCACAAAGCCGGCCAACCAATTGACCGCCTGCTCGGTCAGGGAATCGATGCCAAACACATCTCCACTCTGGTACCCGGTTCCATGTTGACCCGTCATGAAGTAGTTGTCGCTCACGAACTCGGCCAACATGTTCACCACGGGGAATTTCAGGTTATACCAGTGGCTCACCTCCACTTTGATTTCATAATAATCTTTCCCCTGGACCTTACCGCTCAGTCCCACGGGATCCTTCCAGGCATTCAAACAGTCGTCGTGGCCGATGTTCTCCGCGCTGCAATCTACAACGGTGGTGGCATACGATACGACCAACTTATCCACCAGGTTGAGCATGTTCTCCAGTCCCACCTGTTCCACCCAGGTTCGGAATGTAGCTCCACCTGGGATGAAGCCTGTGAGATTGGGTGAGATAGCGAGACAAGAAATCGCAGCGGACCGTTTGGCGTTCTCCTTCGCCTTGTTGGTATCTGGATAGTAAACGGCGTAGGCCCGCGAGGCAGTGAAGGCGCTGTATTGGACGATCTGGTGCGCATTAATGAGAAGCGCAAATTCAATGATTCCCATCACCAACAGAAGCATGATGGGGAAAAATACGGCAAACTCCACCATGCTCTGTCCGTCTTCACACCGAGCCAACCTTCTCAAGGATCGCCCGCGTTTCACACAACACTCCTCTCCAAAAACCACCGCGCCATGTCGTCGGCCAGGTAGGTCCGCCCGATCGCCAGGAACGTGCCCACCACCATGGCCACGCCATAGGGGACTTCTCCCTTCAGCTTCACCTCTTCAGGGTCAGGGGATTGCAGCCTCAGAAGGCCCTGCACGGCGGCGGTCGTTCCCCGCCTTAGTTTTCCCTGCCAAACCAGCAAGATCAGGGCCATAATCCCTCCAATGAAGCCACTGTAGATGATGGACCAAAAGGAAAGGCTCACCCCGCCCAGAGCCCCAATCGCCCCGGCCAGTTTGACATCCCCTCCGCCCATGCCGCCCATGAGATAAGCGGTCCCAAAAACGACCAGCCCCAAGGCGCATCCGAGCAGGCCATCCATGAATCCGGACATGCCCTGAAGACCGGCATGTAGGGTGAGTCCCAAAACGATGCCCGGCAGCGTGATCCAGTTATATACCTTCTTGACCGACAGGTCGGTGTAGCAAGCCACGATCAGCACCCCAAACAGAGGCACATGGTAAAAAGGCTCCACTGTTTCCACGTGACACCGCCAGTCATGCCTTCAAGCCCCGTGAGTTCATCCGATCGGCAAAGCGAGACAAACAGCAAACAGGTCCAAGTAGTTGCGTAAGGCAGGCATAAAATGCCTGGAGATCACCTGGTCACCCACGACGATCGTGATCATCAAGAAGGTCACCAAGAGCGCCTGTTCTGTCATGGCCTGTCCGTCCTGGTCCGCAAGCAACCTCTTCAGGGCCGACCACCACATTCTGCGGCTCACCTCCTCACCGAGCCTGAGTCGTGTTATCCCTACGCTCCTTGTACCCCGATCCCTTAGAGGGTCCCTCAGCCTTCTCCTTCGTGGGTGCGTAGGGCGTCACAAGGACCAAGAGATCCTGGTCTTGCTTGTTGCGCCCGATGTGACTGAAAAACAGATTGAGAATGGGTATTCTCCCCAAAAGCGGTGTCTCGTCGCGAAAACGGGACAGCACTTCCTGGAGCAATCCCGCCACAACCACGGTTTCCCCAAGGCTGGATTTCACGACGCCTTCGGTCTCAAAGCGGGACACGCTATAACTCTCGCCAAAGTTTGGCTCCGTGGGCGCGCTCACCTCAACGGTGATCTTGCACTCCACGTCATTCTCCCCGTCAACGACGGGTAACACGGTCAAAAGCGTACCCCACTCCACCTCTTCCAGAGAACCCGCGCCGTCGCCGGCACCAGGGATGGCGAAGTAGCTGGATCCACCAGCCTGAAAACTCGCTTCTTTGCCGTTATGCGTGGTGAGATGGGGTTGAGCAATCACCTTGCCTATGTCCTTGCTGAGCACCCAGTTCAAGTAGCTCTTTTGCGGAATGGAGACGTTGAACCCATAGGTGAGTGTCTCAGCAAAATCATCGAACCTGCTCCGGTCTTCGGACCGTGTCCTGGCCGTGGGACCCTCCTGGAAGCCGGTCCACGTCCTGGCGACGGTCCTACTCATCGTCTCGCTCTCTCCGTGTGAAGAGGAACCGTCGAACCCCAGATCGAATCCGAACTGGATCTCCTGAGGCAAGTTGACGCCGTAATCCGAGGCCTTCCGCGTGTCCAGCTGAAGGAAATGAACATCGATCTCCACCATGCGATCGTCCACTTCCAGGCAGTTCACCACATTTTCGGCGAACGGCTCCATGATCTCCCCTGCCAAGGTCTTGGTTTCCTCATCGTACACGGTTCCCGTGAGGATCACCGCGTTCTCTGTGAAACTCACATTCATGCCCGGGATATCGATCTGGGAAGTCAACTCCTCAGCCTTCACAGTAGAAGCCGTGGCAGGATCGTATTGGACGAGATTGAGCACACCGCTAAAATTATCGGCGATGGCGTTCACCCGTTCCATGTCCGCTTCCGTGAGTGCGACGCCATCCAAAACGACCTGGTTTCCCGCTTGGATCAACTCGATTCCCTCCACATCTTTCAGCAACGTTCGGATCGCCGCCAGCGTCTTTTCTGGATCCGATTTCGCCACCACAACGGAGAGAACGCTTTCGTTGGCCTGGGAATCCATCATGAGAATCTCGGACTCCCCGACACCCAAGGCCGTGATGAGAAGCTTTCCACCCTCTACCTGCGTGGCCTTGACCACATCAGGATTGGCCACGGATACCTGCATCACCCCGGAAGCATCCACGGTCTTCTGTTGTCCCAGCACCATGTTGATCTGTTGCGCCGCCAGGATCCCTGGGGCCGAAAAAAACACCAGGATACACGCACATAGAATCCCCGCACCGATTCGCCTCATCTCCTCCTCCTCGCTTAGGTTGCGCGAAAAAAAACGCCGTCCGATCAGTCCTCCAGATCGTTAATCCTTACCTCGTCCTGTTCCAGGGTCTCAAAATCAGCGTTCTCGGCCTGGCCGCCGTCCAAGCTGTCGCTAGCCTTAACAAACAGGTTTCGGATATTGCTTCCGAACACTCCCACGGCCAACAAACAAGCGATGGCGATCAGGCTAACGATGATGATATATTCTGTCATCCCCTGGCCTTTTTCACCCTTTCCCTTTCCTAGTCGATTGAGTCTCATGAGCATGGTTTTCCTCCCTTTCAGTCAAATATCGACACGCATTAATCAAACATCCCCTCAGCCCCTTTTCCTTCTCTTTCCCCTGTCCTTAATCGACGGGGAGGAATCAAACGTAGGCAGCTCAGGTAATATATAGGCTGAATCGTATCAAGACCCCAATGAGCCGTCAAGCCCTATCTCAGTAGAAAAGGGGCTCAAACCCGATGAAAAACAACGAAGTCGGCGGGGACGCCATCTCCCGAATCAGCCATCTCTACGTCGTGGTCTTTGTCATCCAGCCTTGGTGGGCCCACGGCTTCTTGGATGCCGTGCTTCGTTCCCAATGGAAAGGATCCGGAGCCCTCCCGCTGATCGCTCTGTCCCTCTTAGGCTGGCTCGCAGGGTTTCTTTGCGGCAGGGGCTGGGCGAGACGAGACGCCTCAGTCATCGGAGGTCGAACCCGGGGGCTCTTGAGCCTGGCCGGAATGCTGGGAGGCGTCGTCTTCGCCTGGAACATGGGCTCACTGTGGGCATGGCTTTTACCCAAAGAGTGGTTTGACGGGACGTTTGCCCGCATCCTTTGGTCGGCCTTTCTGCCTTTAGTCTTTCTTCTCCTGCTAGTCTTGGAAAAATGGAGAGGCATCCAACGACTGCGCCGAATCAACGAAGATCTCGGTCTGGGGCTCTTGTTGGGCTGTCTCGCGGGCGTGTTGGGGGCGAATTTGGTCTTCCTTGGAGGAAAAGTCTTTCTTCTTCTGGGGACCGTTCGTCTTGGGGACCTGTCCGATCTGGCACTGAACAGCCTCCTTCCGACGGGTACGAGCGTCGCCTCAGGGACCTGGCTAGGCCTTGTGTTGGGACGCGTCTTCCTGCACGCCCAAACTCTCAGGAACGCGACATGGCCTTCGCTGCAATCCATGAGCCTTGATTCAGGGAGAGCCCTGGGCGCCCTGGTGAAGCGTCCACAAAGAGCGTTTCATCTCTGCTGGTCTACTGCCCTGTCCTGTGGCGTGTTATCCTGGATCTTGTACGGAGGCCAGTGGGAAAGTGGATGGACATACCTGGCCCTGGGAACCGTGCCTCTGCTCCTGATTGTTGGCGTGTGGCTGACCGGAAAGGGAATCTCCGTTGTCCCGACTCCTTGATCTGCTCCATCTTTTTCGCGTGGAAGTCCAGTCCCAATACAGAGATCGCCAGGCTCTACTCTACGGCGTCCTGCTCCCCGTGACATTGTATCCTCTCCTTCTCTTTGGCCTGATGCAGGCGACCTCCATCTCGGCGGGCCTGACGGAGAGAATCCCTTCCCGGGTCTTGTTGTCCCACCCCCCCTCGTGGATGAAGGACGCCTTGTCCTCGGCAGGGCTTCACCTTGAGACCAGGCTGGACCTGGACAACGCGGGAATCCGCCAAAGACTTCACGAGGGCTCCCTGGATGCAGCCGTACGGGTTTCATCCGAAGAGGAGAAGACGGTGCTTCAGATCACCTATGACAGTTCTCAAGAGCGTTCCCTGGAGGCTGAATACCGTATCGTCTCTTGTATGGAGTCCGTCAGGGCGAACAGGATCATCCGTTGGCTCAGAGAACGCGGCTTTCGTCCCGAAGATCTCCCTTCCATCGAGGAAGTGAGTGTCACCTCGTCCCGCCAAATGGGAGGATTCGCCCTTTCGCTCTTCCTGCCAGGGTTTCTTCTGGTTGTGGCCACGATGGCCGTATCGCATCCAGCCATCGACGTGACCGTAGGGGAACGGGAACGAAACACCTGGGAAACCACGTTGCTTTTACCAGTTCCCAGGGCGTGGATCGTCGCGAGCAAACTTTTTGCCGTGGTGATCATGGCTCTCGGCGCTGTCGCGTTGAACCTCGCCAGCATGTCGCTGTCCATCCAGCACCTTGTATCCGTATTGCAGGTGGACGCCCTCGACGTGACCCCAAGTCCGAGCCAGGTTCTCCTACTTCTCTTGGCCGCGGGGACGTATGCGCTTCTGATGGGCTCCGTCATGATCCTCATCAGCACACGAGCCAGCCATTTCAGCGAAGCGCAGAGCCTGGTGGCGCCTCTCTACCTGGTGAGCATTCTGCCTGGCTTCTTGTCCACGATCTCCACCCTGCATCTGGACCGCACAACGGCGTGGATCCCCCTTCTGAATGTGTCTCTCGCGTTCAAGGGAATCTTGTCCCATTCCCTGAGGGGGACCCCCTTTCTCATCCACTTGCTCCTCTCTTCCCTGCTCGCCTGTTTCTTCACGGCATGGGCAAGCCGAGCCGTCCGGCGTCAACCGCTTCAGGAGGGGGCAGCGCGTGAATGATCAAGAGATTCTCATCCAAGTCTCTTCTTTAAAAAAAACCTTTCCACGAGAAGCCGGGAACCACGTCGAAGCCTTAAAGGGCATCACTTTCTCCTGTGCAAAAGGCGAAATCTACGGGTTGCTGGGTCCCAACGGCGCAGGCAAGACCACGGCGCTTCGCATCCTTGCCACCCTGCTCCGACCCAGTTCCGGCAAGGCCGTGGTGAACGGCTTCGACGTGATGAAAAGCCCTGTTTCCGTCCGCCGATCTCTGGGATTTCTGTCAGGAACTACAGGACTATACCCCCGGCTCACCGCCAGGGAGACGCTGGAATTCTTCGCTCGCTTGTTCGGGATGAAGGGAAAGGAGTTGACCCGCAGGGTACAAGAAGTAATCCACGGTTTGGAGATGGAAAGTTTCTCCCATGTTCCCTGCGAAAAGCTGTCCACAGGCATGAAACAACGGGTCAGCATCGGCAGAACCCTCATCCACGATCCGGATGTCCTGATCCTGGACGAGCCCACCACGGGACTCGACGTACTGGCTGCGGCCGGCACGCGGGACTTCATCCAATCGGCCAAGGCTCGAGGAAAATGCGTTCTGATGTCAACGCATATTATGAGCGAGGCAGAGACCCTGTGCGATCGTTTGGGGATCTTGCACGAAGGCCAACTCTTGTCGGAAGGCTCGGTCGAAGAACTCAAAGAAAAGACGGGTGAAAAGAACCTGGAGGATGCCTTCTTACGCTGTATCAGACGCCAAGCGGGAAAGGGGATCCCTGGTTGAGGGACGCAGCTTGGGGACAAGTCTGGACCCTCTTTCGCTATGAATTTCGGTCCCTGGGGAGGGACCGAAAGACGCTCCTCTTCTTCTTTCTCGTGCCTGTATTGCTGTACCCCTCGGGCTTCGCTCTCTTGCGCTGGGCTACGCATCAGGTGGAACCTTCCCGGGATAAGGCGTTCCCCAAAATCGCCATACAGCTGCAGGACCCGCAACTCCGCGAACTCTTCCTTTCCCACGAGCGGTTCGAAACGAAGGAATCGGAGAATCCGGAGGAGCAAACCAGATCGCGCCAAGTCCACTTGGGGTTGAAACAGAAACAGGCAGAACCTCTACAGCTCATCCTCTACTTTGACGCGTCCCGGCCCTCCTCTTTGCAGGCGCAAGAGACCGCCATGCGGATCCTGGACACCTACCGATGGTCTCGCGTTTGCGACCTCTTGGACGGAGGCGACAGGCCTCTCCATTCAGAGGAATGGTTTCATCTGAAGCTCTACGATGTAGCCCATCCGGACAAGACCTCGCGGCGTGTCATGGCGGAATGGATTTCCTTGGCGATGGTAGTGCTGGTCTTGGCCACCGCAGGCTTCGCCTCGCTGGATCTGTTCCCTGGACAAAAAGAACGCGGCGTGAGTGAAACGCTGCTCGTCCATCCGATCGCGCCCTTGACCCTGGTGTTGGGGAAATGGACGGTATGTCTGACATTTTCCTACTTCGGCACGGCCCTCAATCTGGCGAGCCTTCTCGTCTGCGCTTCCCTGGGACTTTTTCCCGGGAGGTCGGAACCTTTGCTCCTTCCGGCGAGCCGAATCGCCTGGAGTTTCCTTCTCCTTTTGCCCTTTTGCGCCTTGGTCAACTCCCTCCTGGTCTGGGCGGCTTCCCGAGCCAAAACCTATAGGGCGGGACAAGGCATTATTTTGCCTGCTTGTCTCCTGATGATGGTTCCCCTGTACGCCGCCCGTCTGCCAGGCGTCTCGCTGAACACGCTTTTCTGTCTCATTCCCGTCACCAATGTGGCCCTGACACTCAAGGCCGCTTTTCTACGCGAAATCCATTGGCTGTCGGTGGGACTCACCCTTCTGTCCAACGCGGTTTTTGCCTTCCTTTTCCTCTATGCCACCTCTAAAACGTTGTCCCTGGAGCCCTTCCTTCAAACGCCTGAAGAGAAGCATTTTTCGGGGCCCGATCGTTCGTATACGGAAAGAACCTTTTTCTTCGCAGGAGGGATCCTTCTTCTTCACTACTTCGTAGGCTCTTGGATACAGTCCCGCCACCTCATCCTGGGACTTTCACTCACCTTCTACGGCTTCTTTCTGCTGCCAGGCGTTCTGTACGCCAAGAGATTCGGACTCCAATCCCGGCGGGACCTTCAGCTTGGTTGGCCGGGATGGATCCACCTGGCCTTGGCGGTCGGCTTGTCCTTCCCCCTGGCTTGTCTGGTGCACGGCTTCTTGAGGCTACAAAACCTCTTCCTCCCGATGCCAGGAGAACTGGAGGAGGCCTTCAGAAATTTGATCGAACTCAAGGACTTGGGCGCGTATGGAAAATTTTTCCTTCTGGCGGTTTCCCCCGGACTGTGCGAGGAGTTCTTCTTTCGAGGCGTGCTCCTGAGCGACCTTCGGTCCGCCAAAGGTCCCTGGCGCGCGGTGGGGTGGACCGCTCTTTTGTTCGGCGCGGGACACCTGAGCGTTTTCCGGCTTCTTCCCACGGCAGCCGTGGGCCTCTATCTGGGAATGATCGCCTGGAAGGGACATTCCCTGTGGCCTGCCGTCGCATGCCACATCTCGTTCAACGCGCTTCTTCTTTTCTTTCCTGAATGGCCCTCCGCCGCAGCCAGCGAGGCTTCGGGACTCGTCTTATGCTTCTTGGCTTCGGTTCTGGGACTCGTCTGGTTCTGGAGGAGGGGACCGGATTGATCTTTTCAACTCCTTCCCCTCAGCTTCTCGTCTTCACTGCAAGCCTCGCCGTCATGTGCCTCGAACTCTCCGTGGGACGAATCCTCTCCGGGCTTACTGGAGGGGGGCTCTTCACCTGGACTGCCACCGTGGGGGCGGCACTGGCCTCGTTGTCCCTGGGTTCCGCATGGGGGGGACGATTCAACCAAGGACGGGAAGCCTTTTCTCTGTCCGCCAAATTCCTCTTCCTCGCCTCTCTCTTCTCGGCCTGGCCGCTGGGGGCGCAGCTCCTCGCTGGACCTCGCGGTCCGCTGGCTTCCCTGCCCGTTCCACTCCAGCCCCTCCTTAGCGCGCCCATCCTCCTGATGCCCGGCGTATTCTTTCTGGCGGCGCTTTGCCCAGTAGTAGCGGCTGAGGCCTTGCGCGGAACAAAGCGTCCCGGGCTTAAAGTGGGCGCCCTTTACGCCTGGGGGTCCCTTGGTTCCATTGCCGGAACCTTTCTCACAGGTTTTCTCTGGATCCCTTGGCTGGGAAGCCAGGTTACCTTGCTGAGCTGTGCCTGCCTTCTCGCTTTGCTCTCCGGGTGGACAGGCAAAAACCGCTGGTGGGGACGCGCCCTGGTCTGGTCCTTCTGCTGTGTGGGACTCTCCGGATTCGGCCGAGCCTATCGCGGCCGCATTCCTGAAATCCTCCACCTGAAGGAAAGCGCCTACCACGCCGTTCAGGTCATGAAAAAAGGAGAGGCGCGTCTCCTGATCCTGGATGGCATGGTCCACAGCCGCGTTCTTCCTGGGGACCAAGAAGAACTGGGTTATGACTATGAACGCGTCTTTTCAGAGTTGACGCAAGACATGAACCTTCCGTCCCCGCCCCGTTTCCTCTGCCTGGGGGGCGGGGGTTATGTATTGCCGAGGCATCTCCTCTCCCGCTATCCCCATTGCAGTGTGGACGTGGTGGAAATTGACGAGCAAGTCACCCTGGCAGCCGAACGCTTCCTGGGACTTACCAATCCGGCGCCCTTTGCCATTCATCACCAGGATGCCCGCCGGTTCGTACAAAACCTTCCAAGAGAAAGACGGTACGACGTGGTGTATTCCGACATCTTCAAGGGACTCACCGTGCCCTGGCACCTCTGCACTCAGGAGTTTCACGCTGACGTGGGGGAACATCTCCATCGAGAGGGCGCCTATCTCATCAACCTCATCGATCAGCCACACGAGGGAGCCTTTCTCGCTTCGACCGTTCAAACCCTGAAACAGGTCTTCCCTCACGTATCGATCCACTGGATCCCCGACAAAACCACCCAACGAAGCAGGGCCACCTTTGTGGTGATGTCTACTTTTTCTCCTCATGCCCATCTCTCTTCCTCCCTTTGTGAACGCCTGGACCCAGTGAATCTGCGGGACCGTGGTATCGTAATGGCCGATTCCTACGCTCCAGTCGACCGCTACTTACTGCCTGTCGTTTGGAACCTCAAAATGGGACAACAACTAAGGTGAAGGGGCCTATGCCGGAATCGTCCTCCATAGACATTCCTTCCCCGACGCTTCTCGTCTTTCTGTCCAGCGCTTCTCTCATGACGGTGGAGTTGGTGGGGGGACGCATCATGGCGGAACACCTGGGGGGGTCTCTTTATTGCTGGACCTCGGTGGTGGGTTCGGCTCTGGCCGGGGTAACGCTGGGCGGCGTACTGGGAGGTCAAATGGCGGACCGAAAACCGGCAGGTGAACTTCTCTGGCTTCTTTTTTGTCTCTCTTCTCTTCTCACTCTTGCCATCCTGCCCTTGGAGATGTTCGTGGGCGCCCAGGGCCTTTTCAACCAGATGAAACGTCCCCTCCGCGTCCTCATCGGCGCCCCTGTTCTCTTGCTTCCTGCCGCGATCTCGCTCGCCTGCATTCCCCCAGTGGCCGCCAAAGTGGCCATTGCGAGAGCGCCTCTCAAAGGACGAACCGTCGGACGCCTCTACGCCTTTGGATCGCTGGGAAGCATCGTCGGGACCCTCTTAACAGGCTTTCTTCTGGTCTCCCTCATGGGCACGCGGAGCCTTCTTTGCGTCGTGGCTGCTTTGCTTGGGGTCGTCTGCCTCTTCTTGGGGGACAGGCTATCCTCGGCCTTCTTGGGGGCCTGGT
>Ga0272442_10009639_pt1 | contig 12040 bp, 11 predicted proteins | sample SSMForm2O_FD_200262 | JGI IMG/M metagenome (GOLD analysis project Ga0272442, IMG submission 200262) | Marine sediment archaeal communities from Little Sippewissett salt marsh, Falmouth, MA, United States - SSM-Form-2O | ecosystem: Environmental > Aquatic > Marine > Wetlands > Sediment ... | reverse complement strand
AACCCCACTCGCCGCACTGACGCGGTAACCTCCTGGATTCGTGGCAAACGTCGGATGCCGGCAATCCCGCGTGCGTCCTTGGCCCGTCTGATGTTTTCAAACGCCAAAAATAATTCCTTAAGCGAGGCCTGGGTAAATACGTTCAAATAAAAACAGCCACGCGGTTTGAGAATCATGTATGTCCGCGAAAAGGCCTGTGTCAAATCATCGACCCATTGATACGCCAGATTTGAAAAAACTAAATCAAAAGTCATCGGCCGAAAAGGCAGCCAGGCCGCATCTGCTTGGACAAACCGCAGATCAGGATAACGCTTGCCGGCAATTGTTACCATGCCCGGCGCAAAATCCATCCCGACGACGCAGGCCTGCGGCCAGCGGCGTTTCAGATCTCGGGTCAGACGTCCCGTTCCCATCCCGATATCCACGATAGTGCGATAAGGGCCCGGCTCAATCCTTTTGATGAGATCCCTGCCTAGCCGGGCCTGCAAACCAGCCCGCTGTTCATACTGCACGGCAGAACGGGAAAAAGAAAGCCGGATTCTATTCTGCTGAACGGATGAAATCATCTTACTTCTCTTGAGGCAGTCCTTGAGTTGTAAAAAAATCCCTAAGTACAACATTAAATTCATGCGGCTTACTCAAAAAAGGGAAATGACCGCAATGTTCAAACCAGTCAAACCGCGCCGACGGCAGGTGCATCTTTATGGCATCAAAAAGGGCTTTGGGGCAAATATAGTCCTGGGTTCCGTTAACAAACTGCACCGGCACTCGAATATTTTTCAGGACATGGCGCAGATCCTGCTTTTCTAAAATATCCAACATGTCCAACAAGGCCTTCTTGTCAGGTATATCGTCTGTTTTACGAAAAGTCTGAATCCATTTAAAACGCCGGGTGGAACGCTCCCGTGAGGTAAATAACGAACGGAAAAAGATATTCAACATGTTCGGATAATGGAGCTCGAGCTGATCGGCCAGCTTGCGGATACGCGCGACATCCAGCCCGGCCGGATAGCCCTCTTCCCGGGCGAATTTCGGATGAGATCCGACGAAAACCATGGAACGCACGATCTGCGGGCAGACATCGTATATCTTAAACGCCACCAGTCCTCCCAAAGAACTGCCGATCAAGGTCACCGGCGCCAATTCCAAGGCGTTGATGATATCGATCAGGCCGTACACCATGTCCTCGAACGTAACCGTATGGTGGAGCCTTCCGGACCGAAGCCCGCATTCCCGTTCTTTTTGGAACTCCGCGGGGCGGAATCCCGACCGCAACGCCTTCCTCTTTTTTCCTGAAGATTGAAGCGTTTCGGCGTCGGGATAACGGGTCCGGCCGTGACCCGGCAGGTCCACGGCCAGGGTCCTGTAAAATAAACTGAAATATTTCAACTGCTGGCGCCAAATCCGATGATTGACGCCCCACCCGTGAATAAAGACAAGCGGCTGTCCCTGGCCCTTGAGGTCATAATACCAATCGATGTTAGTGAATGTTTTATAGAAAGACATTAAAAATAAGGGTAAAGGAATAAGGAAAAAGGATTAAAATCAAAGGTAGAAATAAAAAAGAAAAAAATCTTAACGCCCATAACCTATGACCTTTGATTTATACAAACTTTTTTCTGAATAAATGCCATTTGTTCCAGCAAATACTCCAGATCCTTTGGGGAATGCGCCGCCGTGACCGTAATCCTGAGCCGGGCGGTATTCTTGGGCACAGTCGGCGGCCTGATCGCGGTGACAAGAATACCCGCTTCCATTAAACGATGTGAGAAATCAAGTGCGGTCTCAACGTCGCCTAAAATAACCGGAATGATCGGCGTCTGGCTTTCGGCCGTATCAAACCCCATCTTTCTTAAACCCTGCAAAACAAAAAACGTATTGGCCCAAAGACTTTCTCTGCGCTGTGGTTCCTGTTCAATGATTTCAAGCCCCTGATAAGCAGCCGCGGCAATGGCTGGAGGCAAAGCGGTTGTATAAATGAAACCGCGCGCCTTATTAATCAGGAATTCGATCAGGGTCTCGGAACCGCAACAATAAGCTCCGAAGCTTCCGACCGCCTTAGACAAGGTTCCCATAATGATCGGAATCCGTCCCTGCAACCCAAAATGTTCAACCGCCCCTTGACCCTCCGGACCCAGAACGCCAGTAGCATGCGCCTCATCCACCATCACCAGGCATTCATATCGCTCCGCCAGGGCAACGATTTGATCCAGCGGGGCCGTATCGCCATCCATACTGAAGACCGTATCAGTAATAATGACCTTCCTCCCCGCCGGGGAACAATCCCGCAGCATCTTCTCCAAAGCCAAAACATCTTTGTGCGGGTAACGCCGCATCTGGGCGCCGCTGAGGATTATGCCGTCGATGATCGAGGCATGGTTCAACCGGTCCGAGAATACGATATCATGGCGGTCAAACAAAGCCGGAATAATGCCAAGATTGGCCAAGTACCCGCTGCTGAAAAGCAATGCCCGCTCTGTATTCTTGAAACGCGCGATCTTTTGTTCCAACCGCTCATGGGCGCTGAAGTTGCCGCAGATCAAACGCGACGCCCCGCTGCCCAAACCCTGGTCATGCATACATTGGACGGCCGCAGCCTGCAGGCGCGGATCATCCGCCAGGCCGAGGTAATTATTGGAACAAAAATTCAGCACCTGGCGGCCTTCAAACCTGATCCGCGGCCCCTGGGCGCCTTCGACCCGGCGCAAATGCCGCCGCAGATTTCCCTCATCCAATGATCGCATTTTCTGATTTAAAAATTCCATTTTATTCAAAACCCCGAGCGAAGACCCACCGACTAAAGCCAGAGAACCAGGATCTATAAACCTTATCCAAGCACCTCAAAAACCAAATATTAATTTTATTGTTCCCCGAACTCCCAATCATACCAATGATCGGTCGAGACAGGTTGACGTCAAATTTACGGCCTCGCATCAAGCTGCTCTTTAATTTTCTGCGCATCTTGTACCGAGAAGTGCGGGAACATCAGACGGATATATCGGTCGCAATAATTATCGGCCAAATCCTTTCGCCCCATCCAGCGATGGATACGGCACAGAAACAGCCAAGCCTTGGAATCACGCGGGTCCAGTTCAATCGCTTTCTCAAAATAGCCGACCGCTTTTTCAAATTCCCCCGAAAGAAAGGAAATCCGACCCAGGTTGTAATAAACGTGTATCTGGTACGGATTCAATGCCAGCGCTTCTAAAAACAATTCTTCGGCCCGCCGATACTGCTGCCGGTCGGTATAAACCGTCGCCAGATTATGAAAGGCGGCGGCTTTAGACGGATCGAGCATAATAGCCGTTCTCAAAATCCTGATAGCGGCTTGGTGTTTGCCCACCTTTCTAAGGGTCGCACCTAGATTGATGTAGGCATCCACGTAAGCAGGTCGAGTTTTTATGGCTTTAACAAACATCGCGATCGCCTGTTTGTTCTCATTACGCCGGTATTTCAGGCATCCATAGGCATTCAGGGTGAGGGCACTATGGGGATTCATTCGATAATTGTTCTCCACAAAAACCTCATGACTGCGCCAATATCCATTGGCTATATAGGTAAATACGGAATGGCTTAAAATGAGCAGAATGAAGACTGCCGATACAGCCGGTCGCATTTTTCTCTTTTGAGAAAGACCGCATAATGATTTCGCAACGATCAAGAAAAATCCCAGCGATGCCAGATACATCCTGTGTTCCGCCAAATAAGCATTCAAAGGATAAAGGTTGGAAACGGGAACATATAAAATAAAAAACCAAAATACCGCAAATGCCAGACTCGGATTGGAATGCCTTTTACAAAAGGCATAAATCAAAAAACCGGCGGCCAAAATAAATCCGAGAACGGCCTGAGGATGAAAGACAAAGAAAACGTCATTTTCATATATGCGATGAATTTGAGTTGGACTTATCAAAAGTTGAAAATATTGAGTCAAGGCCACGAACGTTCCGGGAACCCTTGCCCACACAGATACCCAATCCAAGGTTTTAAAAGGCACCGATTCCCCAATAACGGTCCTTAGCCCAAAATAAAAACCCAGGATTGTGATAATGCCGATCCAGGGAGCCAGCCGGATTCTCTGTTTAAAAACAACATGATAGAGAATCAGCAGCGCCGGAAACATGAGATTGTTCTCCTTGGATAATAAGGCGCCGGCCCAGGCGACCAGCAGGACCGGGTAAAGAATTAAATGACTTTCTCTGCTGATACGGATATAAACGATAAAAGCCACCAGCAGGAATAAGGCCCCGAGGAGGTTTTCACGGCCGGCAATATGGGCCACGACCGCATTGTGAATCGGATGGACAAGAAACAACGCGGCCATTGCAGCAGACAGGATACGGTTTGCAAAAAGGATAAAGACCAGGCGATAAAACAGAAAACTGATCAGGCCGTGCAATAATATATTCGTTATATGATAGCCTCGGACATCCGTGCCCCAAAGGGTGTATTCGATCAAATAGCTGAAGATGTGCATAGGCCGATAATAGGTATATCGGGTCCCCGAACCAGCTCCCACTTCCCGGGTAAAGATCTGCGGTAAATATCTCCAGCTTTTGACATATTGATTATTCGCTATGAAATCGAAGTCCTCCAAAACAAAACCGCCCCGGAGCGCATTGCCATAGACCAGGAAGGCCATGACCATCATCACAAGAAACATCCCCAGATCCTTCTGCCTGGGAGTCCATTTGATCTTCATAAGTGCTTTCATTGAACAAATAAAGCCTTGATTATGCCGCGGGCAATATTGCCGGCCAGAAGGGCATTGCCCTTAGGCGTACAATGGCCGAAATCACCGGCAAACAGATCTTCAAAATAAGTCTTATATCCCTCTTGGCGGACAGCCGCTTTAAATAATGATTCATTATCGATAAAAATAACACGCTGATCGTAATCTAGCATCCGTCTTAACGGTGCAACGCTGCGCATGGGATACTGTACGCAGACAAGTTGAAGTCCCCGGCCTAAAACGCTTTCCTTGATCTTCTGATAACTCGCTTTCGTTTTGGGCTTATAATTCTCAAGCCTGATCTTATTGCTTTTATTAAAAAATTCGCGCGCTTTGACAAAATTCTTCTGCGACAAATAGAAACTGCCCAGCCGGCCCAGAAAACGGTCATCGTTCGGGTTCAGCTCCAAAGCCTTCTTTAGATAAGGCCGGGATAATCGAGCTTCCCCTTCCAGCAGATATGACATAGCTAAACTCTGATAGGCAGAAACATTCTGGGAGTCGACTTCAATAGCTTTCATTAACAAAGTGCGGTATAGATCCGGCCGCTCTTCCACAGAATAACATTGGGCCAGTTCCTGATAGGCAAAACTGTTGCCGGGATCAAGTTCAATCGCTTTATGGAGAGCCTGTTTGGCCCGGTCTAATTGTTTAGCTACTCGATAACCCCAGCCCCAATAGGCGTAGGCCTCGGATTGCTGCGGTGAATCAATCCGGGCCACCTTTTCAAAGATCTCGAACGCCCTGGAAAAACGCTTATAATAAATATACCGGGTGGCTGCCCCGATCAAAAAATCCACCCGGCTGAATTGTTTTTTATCATCGGAAAATTTTCTGAAATATTCATCAGTTAAATACGCCTCCAGATATGCCTCATTTGCGCGTTCTTTAAAAAATTTTTTTTGTATATGCGCCTTTAGCAGACTGAACAATTTGTAAACCCGTCCGAATTTAATAAAACGAAACCATCGGCCTTGCCGACCGTCCTGATAAGGCAATACGCCCTCTTTATCGTTGATACCAAGCATCGCAATGACCATACAGGGCTTAACCTTATCCAATATCTCGGCTAAATGATCCACTATCTCGAATGATGTATGGCCCGGCATGCCCTTGTTGATGACCTCAAAACGCAGGCCCAATCCCTGCTGATTTAAGATTTTTTCCAAAAGGTTTGGATAGGCATACGGCCCGCCCAGGGCCGTGGTCGACTCTCCCACGCAAACGATTCTGTAAACGCCGTCCTGATTTAACCGGTCTCGGTTGTGACGCTCCTGCAAGAAAGTCAAAACGAATCCGCCGGCTCGGAGGCCCAACTCCAATAATATAAAAGTTAAACAGACCGAACCTGCGATCAAGAATATTTTTTGCCGAAATGTGGTCTCACTCGAGCGCATCGAAAGCTCCTGAGTTCCCGCTACCGACACTGATAGGCAAAAAGTTCTCCTGTTCCGCCAGGAAATCAACGATCATTTGATTGGCGAGCCGGTTCGGATGATAATCGATCGGGTGAACGATAAATTTTTTCAACGAATAATATTCCTTAAAAAGCTTATACGTATCGAAACAGGTGATCTGATTTTCAGCGCAGGCATCCATTAAAAAAGAATGGATATCTTCAAAAGGATAGCGGCCCAAGATATCTTTATAGAATAAAGGGTAGACGACGACAAAAAATTCGATGTCACGTTCCTCAGCCAGGTCATTCATGGCCTTTAAAAAGGCTGTGGATCGTTGCCGCAAGATGCGATTACGGGGACCGAAATACATATCGCGATAATTCTGAATGGTCGACCGGCTGACCTGATGCAATATCAGTCGTTTTCTTAACAAACGGAAAATCGTGCTCGCCGATAAGAAACGGCCAAAGGGGAGCGGGCGGCTAGCGAGCCTCCCCCAGCGGATGTTTTGCATGTCGAAAAGGACATCTTGTTCCTTTTTTAACTCAGGGGAAGCCAATAAATCGTTAAGATTATAAAAATAAATGATCGCCTTGATATTTTCACCGGCTTGGGTAATGGCGAAAACTTTGCGATAAACATAGTTGATGTCGGCCCCCGAAAAAGAAAAATTCTGAAAATTATAATCCGTAAATTTTTCGCCCAGTAAATATCCCAACGTGTCCTCTTCCTTGAGACTCTCACCCAAGCCGAATGAATCCCCTATGATCGCGATCTGGTTCGGCCGTTGGGGAAAATATCCGGCCCTGCGGCGGGGATAATCATAAAAAACGCAATACAGCGGCTCCTGGGTTGTGGGATCGATTAGCCTGACCGGGAAATAGCGATGGGGATCGGATGAAAAACAAATGCCCTGCCACTTATGTTTATTGATCCAGATCTTCTTTTCATCCTTGCCGTAGCGGGTGAATTTCGAAAGAATGACTTCGGCAGAGATAACGGCAAGAAGCACGGACACGCCAATCACCAAATAATTCTTGAGGCGGCCCGAGCGGGTTTGTTTAGGTTTAGCCATAGCTATACGGAGAATGACTTATTTTTCAAAAAACGACTCAGCCCAAGATAACATCACCTGACATGCGCTTAACCAATATCCCGTTGCTGGTGCGGATCAATAAGCCGCCGTCTTCGGCCAGGTCTACGGCCCGGCCTTCAATCGTACCGCCGGATTCCGTTAGGCGCACATGCCGGCCAAGGGTTAAAGAAAGTTCTTTCCATCTCTGTACGATTGGGGAGATGCCTTCCTGGTGAACCAGCATATACCAATGTTCCAAGCTGAGAAGAATCCCCCGCACGAGTTCAAGCCGGGTAAAATCTTTTTGCGCAACCTGTCTGAGGGCAACGGCCCGATCCGCCAGCCGGCCGGGCACGGCCGAAACGTTTAAGCCGATGCCGAGCACAACAAATGTGACCCGATCCATCTCTGCGCTCATCTCGGTCAAGATACCCCCGGCCTTACCGTTTTCGATCATGATATCGTTTGGCCATTTGATCCGGGCCGTGATACCGCAGATCTGATTAACGGCCTCGCAAACCGCAATAGCGGTTAAAAGCGTCAGTTCGGCGACGCGCGCCGGGGGCAACTGCGGCCGCAGCAAAAGCGACATATAAATTCCTTTACCCTTCGGGGAGATCCAGGTCCGGCCCATGCGGCCCCGGCCTTTGCTTTGGCCTTCTGCGCAAACCAAGGTGCCTTCCGGTTCTCCGCCGACTCCCAGAGCAAAAGCCTCATCCATAGTCGACGGCACGGTTTCGTGATAAAGGATCTTGCGGCCGAAAATTTTCGTTCCTAAATCCTGTTGAATCTCCCAAGAAAATAATCGATCCGGCACTGATTCCAGGCGGTATCCAAGATGCGGGACGGCACAGATATCATACCCCATCTCCCTTAACTGATGGATATATTTCCAGACCGCGGCGCGGCTGATCCTGAGACTGCGGCTGATGTCCTCACCGGAAAGATAATCCCGGTTCTGCTTTAGAAAATGGATAATCTCTTGGAACATTTGCGGGGGATCAAAAAATAAACTTGAGTCAATCTGGGTTATATGATGTACTTTAGCCCGCGGTTTTCCCAATGTCAACTCATTTTAAGATTATAGTTTACAAAAAAACAGCCATCGCCCTTGATACCGATGAATGAGCCGAGAACTGAGCCTAAACTGCTGATTGACAAAATGATAAGTCAATGCTATAGTTACAGACAATTTGCGGTGGAGTCCGGCGGATTTAAATCCGCGGTTCAGCTTCTGAAGGGATATCGCTTCGGCTGAATCCCAACCAGAACGTCTTCCATTACCATTGGAGGGAACGGGTATTTCGAAGTCAGGAGCCATCTGGGGATAGCTTTCGCCCTTCCGGCCCGGTTGAGTCCGAACCGATTCGGGGTCTTCCCCACTTCGATTTGAAACAATCCGGGGCTGTAGCTCAGTTGGGAGAGCGCTTGAATGGCATTCAAGAGGTCGTGGGTTCGACCCCCATCAGCTCCATTTTTCTTCCAAACGGTTTATTATTTTTTATAAGATTCTAACGGCGTGAAAAAGTATCGCGGCATTCTTCTTTTGGGGATCCTTGAAATTTTAATCGGCGGGTTGACCCTGTGCGCAATATTCGCGTCGATTGTGACCGGGATCAATACGAAAACCCCGAATGTGCTTCTGTTTGTCATCACCACCGCGATTCTCTCAACTCTGATCGGGATCGGGCTGCTGCAATTAAGGCCGGAAGCCTATAAACTGCTTTTATATTTTTCTTCGGTTATCCTGCTGAGCAAGATCCTGATCTTGGCAGATATCGTCAGCCTTAATGGAGCGCTTACGTCTTTCATCCCCCAATTTGTCCGCGATATTGTTTCGGGTTTTTATCATGCGTCCATTATTTATTATCTACGCCGGCCGGAAATCAAAACGATCTTTCATTCATAAATTCCGCAACAGTTGAGAGTCGCTTGGACATGCAGAAATTTTTGCCGAAGTGGCGGAATTGGTATACGCGCTGGTCTCAAAAACCAGTGAGGGCAACCTCATGTGGGTTCGAGTCCCACCTTCGGCATTTGTCCCGATGGGCTTTCCAAGGGACGGATATGACCTTGAATTCAATGAAAAACTTCATTCTCTTCTCAATAACTTTCGGGATTTGGCTGATGTGCAGTCTACCGGCATTAAGCCAAACCCTTCCGGCATCTCCCGCCCCGGTTAAAACCCCGGCCATAGAGCAAACCATCAAACTAAGTGACGGCACCCTGCTCAAGGGCGAACTGTTCGCGATTCAGGACGGATATTACCACATCCGAACCAAAAACCTTGGCGTGGTCAAGATAAAACAAACCGAGGTTTACGGGATTATATCAGGCCCGGTTGAGACAGGCAAACCGCTTAGCCAAATGCCGGCGCCATTCGATGACCCGGCTCTGGCTGCAAAAGTTCCCGGGCCGGAAATGCAGCTCAACAGCTTATATGACATGTTGCTGTCCGATCCCAGAATTAAGGCCGAAATCGAAACGATTATAACCGACCCCGAGATCGAACAACTGCTCAATAACCAGGACTTGCTGGAAGCGGCCTTCAGCATGAATCCGGATTCCATTCAAAACAATCCGAATGCCGTTAAGCTGATGCAGCATCCCAAGATGCAACGGCTGATGCAACTCATCTCCGAAAAGCTCATGTCCCTCATCGGTTCAGCCCGCTAAGTTACCTTATACGCTGTAACCTTCTGGGTAAACCTCACCATAAATTCCCGAAGCAGCCTCCATCATCATATCCAATATAACCGCTTCATCAGGAACAGGAATGTCTCCCCTAAATCGTACTGTAAATCGTTAATTGAGCTTCAATCTCATTCTCAAATCAGTGACCATTTTTTGGAAAAGGTAATGGAGTTCGCCGAGCGTAAAGGTCACATGGCGGACTAAGTAGCCAGGCACCTTCTTCAACAGATCCGGGAACTTGTTGGGGTGCAGCTGCCTTAGCCGCCATAATACGGCCAAGAAGATGAAGATAGCGGCCAGTGACATGATGCCGACATTCGTCTTTGTCTGCCAGCTAACTATGAGAAGAATGGAAAAAAGCAGAAAAAAAAGCAAATAACCCCCGCGATAGATCTGCCTGTGTATCGGCAATCCGTGTTTGACCCGGACTTGAGCTATGCTATATCCAAACCTGTACATCTGGTTGCTAAAAGAAATAAAATCGGATCGGTGATAATGAATAACCTTAGCGGAATGGGAATAATATACTTTTTTTCCCTCATCCCCGCAAAACAAACACATATCCAAGTCCTCCCCAGCCTTCTTGAAAGCCGGATCGAATAAGTGCCCGTCCATAAAAGAACGCCGCAGAGCCATATTACAGCCGATGACATGATTAACATAACCGCTTACATCACTGATGTGGTTGCATCGGTTCGAAACATACTCCCAGTAATTCCGCGCGGGGGGATCGATGCTCTGTCCTCCAACGATCATAATATCCGAATCCTTATCAAACGGCTTGATCAGTTCATTGAGCCAGTCCTGATCAACGATGCAATCCGAATCGGTGAAAGCCAGGATGTCTCCCTGACTCAATTCATACCCCTTATTGCGGCCTATTCCGCAGCTCAACCTTTGTTTCGAATGATAAACTTTTATACGGGAGTCATTGAATTCGGCGATAACTTCACGCGTCCTGTCCGTCGAACCATTTTCAATAATGATAAACTCGAAATCTTTATAGTTTTGCTCCAACACCGAACGGATACAATTGCCGATGAAATCCGCGCGATTATAAACCGGAATAATGACGGATACCTTCATGACCTCCGCCAACGATTAATAATGGGTAAATATAAAGTCGTAAAGCCAAACTTAAACCGGGAATAGCAAAGGGCCAGCATATTCCAGGATACCATGCTGACCATGGTCGCCAGCGCCGCACCGGTCATGCCCCATTTCGGGATCAAAAGGGCATTCAAGGCAAGATTCAAACAGCTCGCCACAAGCACAATATTCCTGAAAACCTTCTGCTCTCCGGTCAAATTAAGAAAATAACCTATCGGCCCCGAGGCCGCATTGACGAAATACCCGATGGCCAAGATAACCAAAGCTTCTTTCCCCTGGCTGAATTCATAACCGAACAGATTTGTTAAAAAATCCGAAAAAAGTACCAAGCCCAGAAAAATCGGGAAACTGGCCCAAAAGATAATTCTAGAAGCATAAAATAATACCTTCTTCAGTTCATCAATCTTTCCTGCCCAATATAGTTCGGATATCTTAGGCGCAGCGATCATGTTAACCGAATAAAGAATGAAAGTAAGGATCCCACCGATCTTAAGAGCGACGGCATAAATACCCACCGCATCCAATGAAGAAAAATAGCCCAGCATGATCGTATCGATCCTGCCCATTAAGACGTACGCCAGGGCCACCGTCAGCATGGGTAGGGAAGTCTTTAACAAGTTGGAATCGGACACGGCCTTTTCGTCTTTATCCCTAAAAAGACGCATCTTTTTTTGGACCAAAAAACCCGATAAAACGAATCCGATCGCGGTTGTCGCACAAAAGACCAGGACGGGAGTATACACGGTGTTCGTGAAAAGCCCGATAACAAGTAAGAAAAGCAGGTTCAAAAAAGGCTTGTTGAGGTTGATCAAAAAGGCCGCTGACAAAATATCCTTAAAAGCCCGGATAATCTGGGCATTAATCTCGTAAATGACGCTCAGCGGCAGGACAAGGCTAAACAGACGGAAGGCAAACGTCAGTGAGCCATCACCAAAAAAACTTTCGGCAATGACGCGGGCGAAAAGGAACAAAAGACAGGCCAGACAAATGGAAAAAGGAAAGACAATCCTGCAGATCCCGTCGTACAAC
>Ga0272442_10009637_pt1 | contig 12042 bp, 11 predicted proteins | sample SSMForm2O_FD_200262 | JGI IMG/M metagenome (GOLD analysis project Ga0272442, IMG submission 200262) | Marine sediment archaeal communities from Little Sippewissett salt marsh, Falmouth, MA, United States - SSM-Form-2O | ecosystem: Environmental > Aquatic > Marine > Wetlands > Sediment ... | reverse complement strand
ATCAACTATAATTGTATTCGGCAATAATTGGCATATTATTTTTTGTTTAATAACAAAGAATTTATTGCTGCATCATTTAATTTGTAATTGGGAATTATCAATCAATAAAAGGGTTTCCTATCCAATTTTGAAATTTAAATTGAAACAAATACTTAACAATAAGTCGCTATTTCTTTGGATTCTTATTTTTTCCCAGATTCCAAAGGCTGTCTTTTCACAAGATATAGAGAATACAAAAATTACAGGCAATTTTAAGAATGTGCCAGTTACCGGATTTTTAAAGGCAATCGGGGATCAGTACGGAATAAAGGTTTTTTATAAAGATAATTGGTTAACGCCTTTCAATATTAATGAATCTTTTGAAGATACTCCCCTCACAGATGCATTGGATAATATCTTCGCCGGGCAAAAACTTACGTATGGCTGTTTTCAGAATAAAGCGGTTATAATCTTCCCCAGGGAATACGATTCACGAATAAATACAGAAGGGCAGGTTATTGTTATCGGCGATCCGATAAATACAGGCAGGTATAAATCTGCTACAATCACAGGGAAAGTCCTTGATGGCAAAACCGGCGAGCCATTAACCGGGGCAGTGGTTTACAACAATAAACTTGAAAAAGGGGCAACCACCGATAAGGATGGGAACTTTTCTCTGGAGTTACCTACAGGTGAGCATACCCTGAATATTTCTTTTATAGGATTTCAGGAAACGCAGAGAAAAATTGAATTGATTGAGTCGGGCCCGGTTGAATTCGAAATTTTTGAAGAAACGCACAACATTGCCGAGGTGACGGTCACGGCTGATGAGTTTAACATCTCACGGACACAGACGAGCATTGTCAGGATGGATTCGAAGGCCATAAAAAACCTGCCCCTCCTGATGGGCGAACGTGATGTGATAAAAAGCGTGGTAATGATGCCCGGTATCCAAACCACTGGCGAACTGGCTTCGGGGTTTAACGTAAGAGGCGGTAATTCCGACCAAAACCTAATTTTATTAAGCGGCTCACCGGTATTCAACCCTTCGCACCTTTTTGGCTTTTTATCCACCATAAACCCTGACCTTGTCGAAGGGCTAAGGGTATTTAAAGGCGGCCTCCCGGCCAGATACGGCGAGCGGGTTTCCTCAATTATGGAAATCGATTTGAAAGATGGCAATGACGAGATGGTAAAACTCTATGGTGGATTGGGAATTATTAATTCGAGGCTGGCTGCCGACGGCCCATTGACAAAAGATAAAAAATTAACCTTCCTGGCAGGGGGGAGGATGTCGTATACCGATTGGATTTTAAAACAAATCCCCGATGCCGATATCTCAAACAGCATAACCAGTTTTTATGACATCAGCGGCAAACTATCGTATAAATTCAATCCCAACAACTGGCTCGACATTATGGGCTATTCCAGCAGCGACGAATTCAGCACAAGCTCGCAGTCGGTTAATAAATACGGGAATACTTTGTTTAATATTAAATCGCATAACAATTATGGTGAAAAACTGAATGGCGAGTTGAACCTTTCATACAGCAACTACTCTTTCAGGTTAACCGACCTGGCCGACGGGAAAGACTATGAAGCATATTACCTGGATAACCGGATTCAATATAATTCACTCAAATATAATTTTATATGGCACCCTCATCCTGCGCATAACATCCATACCGGGATTAATGCCATTTATTATTTAAACGACCCTGGGAAAGTCATCCCTTATGCCGATACAACATTAATCACCGGAGAAAAGCTTGACCGGGAAAAAGCGCTTGAATCAGCTTTATACCTCAGCGATGAATTCGATTTATTCGAGGGGCTGTCAGTTAATCTGGGCCTGAGGTACAGCCATTTTTCCCTCTTTGGTCCCACAACGGTATTACTGTACGACGAAAGCCAGGGAAAAAGCCCGGATACTGTAACTGATTCCCTCGTTTTTAATAAAGGTGAAACCGTCAAATCATACGGGGGGATTGAACCAAGGATTTCGCTTAACTATGAAATACAAAACGGATTTCTGTTAAAAATGAGTTATCAGAGGATCCGGCAATATATTAACCAGATAAGCAACAACGCAGTTATTTCGCCGGCTGAAAGCTGGAAAACCAGCGACTACCACCTTAAACCGCTCATCAGCGACCAGGTTGTTTTGGGAGTAACAAAAAACAATCTTTTCAGGGATATTAATTTCTCCACAGAATTATATTATAAGAAGTTTCAAAACCTGATTGAATATAAAAACGGGGCACAGATTATAATGAACCAGCACCTTGAAACCGACCTGACCCCTTCCGACGGGTATTCATATGGCCTGGAACTTGCCTTAAACAAAACACAGGGGAGGCTGACCGGGTGGTTAAATTATGTGTTCTCGCGCACAATGAGGAAAACCAGCGGCGATTTTAATGAAGAGTTAATTAATGAAGGGAAATACTACCCTTCAATTTACGACAGGCCTCACGACTTGTCGGTAGTAGCAACATATAATATTAGCAGGCGCTGGCGGATTTCAGGGAACTTTGTATTTATTTCGGGAAGACCGGTTACCTTGCCCGAGGTAGCTTATGAATATGCAGGTGAAACACTTGTTTACTATTCCGACAGGAATAAATACCGGATGCCGCCGTACCACCGTTTCGACATCTCGATTACTTTTGATGAAAACCTCAGGAGGAAAAGAATGTGGAAAGGAAGCTGGACGATTTCGGTTTATAACCTTTACGGGCGTAAAAACCCTTATTCGGTTTATTACAGGAAAACACTCCCTGGTTCGGATACGGGCTATCAGGAGTATTCCTTGTTTAAACTTTCGGTAATAGGAATACCTGTCCCTTCAATAACTTACAATTTTACGTTCTGAGATGAAAAAACAGGTTTTATTCATATTGCTTATTTTATTTATTATTATTATTTCCTGCGAAGAAATTTATAAACCTGATCTGAAGGTTGAAGGGAACTTCCTGGTGGTTGAAGCCATACTTTATGCCGATAACCAATACAATTATATCTATTTATACAAATCGCGTGAGTTTGGCAACAACAATGCATCTTTCGAAAGAATTTCAGGAGCCAATATTTTTTTAACCGATGATAATGGCACAAAAATCCAGGCAGCAGAAAACGGCACCGGCAATTATCGGCTGGAATACCAACTGGAAGAAAACCGCACATATTACCTCACCATAGAAACAGGAGGTGAAACGTATATTTCAGAAACGCAATCAATCAGGGAAGTGCCGAAAATTGATACTGTTTACGGGGCGTATGAGGATAATGTTTATACTACCGGGGCGGCAAGTTCAACCGACGACATTATTACAAAACACGGGATAAGGCTGTTTGCCGATATATCATACCAGGGCAGTTTGAACTATTACCGCTTTGATGGCAGGAAAATCCTCCAGTATCAGGATCATTATGATACTGTGATTGGTGGTGTCACGTATGAACTACCTATTTATGGGTGGCGGTCGTATTATCCTACCGGCTCATTTAATATTGCAGGGCCACCTGAATACAGCACCGAAAAAAATATCACCAAGCACCACCTCGAATTTTTTATCGAAAATTATTATGAATTGATAGCCGATACGCAATATTTTAAAGGATGGATTTATATCATCGAACAATATGGCCTTAACAGGAATACGTTTGATTATTATAAAAGCTTAAACAGCCAGCTTGAATCCGAAGGGAAAATCTTTGACCCGGTTTACGTGCAGGCTGAAGGGAACATTTCATGTCCTTCAAACCCCGAATCGATCGTTTTAGGGAATTTCGAAATTTCCTCTCATAACGAATACCGGTATTTCCTTAGATATAACAGGAACCATGAAGAATTCGACCTTAAACCAATACCCTATTTTTACGACATCCCGGAGAACGGATATATTAAAGATATTATGCCCGATTTTTGGGAAGCATTAAATAAAAAATACCCGGATGAGTAGTGCCAGGAAAAATATAATTTTCTTATTTATTTCGCTGTTATTCATTTTAACATCAGGAAAAAATTCGTTTGCACAAAGGCAGGTACATCTGTTCCCCGACAGGAATTTTTGTGTCTCGGGAGATACATTATGGTTCAATACAGTAATTTTCCCCGGCGATGATACAAAAACCGGGAATGTTGTCCATGTCCAACTCGATGACCTGAAAAACCAGCATATTACCAAAGTTTCTGTGGCATGTAAAAATAACAAAGGCCATGGCTTTCTGCCAGTGCCCGATTCGTTGTCTTCAGGCATTTATGTATTAAAATCATTTATACTCGCCGAAAATATTACAATCACCAACCAAAGGCTGATAGCAGTATATAACCGGTTCGACAGAAATCTGGGAAGCCTGGAAATACCGTTAATAAAAAATCCGGTTCATTTTGAAGATGCACCGGGGGTCAGTATAAAAACTAACAAAAGCCTTTATAAAAGCGGGGAAACTGTAATCCTTGACATTCATATTCCTGAAGAAACCGGTTCAGGATTATCCTGCTCGTTCATCTCTGCCGCGATTGCTGATCCTTTAACGGAAGATTTCAGTTCGTTTTATATTCCCGGCAATATTGATGAACAAACCTTACCCGGTATTTCAGTAACCGAAAATGAAGGAATCCTGATTTCAGGGAAGGTTTCTTCATTAAACAACTCACCTGCCCCGGGTGCAATTGTCCTTTTAAGCATCCCTGATACAATTCCTTTTTTCGATTACTGCATTTCTGATACTGATGGCCTGTTTTATTTTTACCTGAAGAATGCAAGGGGGACAGGCAACTTTGTTATCCAGGCCTTATCCGGTTCAGGAGAAAACTGCAAAGTTGAACTTTCTGAAAATTATATCGGGACAACGGGTGATTTTGAGACGCAGGGAAAAATCCTCAGTTATGAAGAAAAAACCTTTGCTGCCGACATAATTGACGCATCTTATTACGAAAGGCTATTTGCAGGGTATAGGCATCCGGCCCCCGAAAAATTTTCGATGCCGCCCGGATTTCCCTATCCGTTTTACGGGAAACCGACAAAAACTATTTTCCCGGAAGAGTTTATCGACTTGCCCGATTTTACTGAAATTTCAAGGGAATTGCTCCATGGTGTGCAATACCGCGAAAAGAAAAACAAAACCACAATCAGGCTTATCGATTACGGAAGTGAAGTTTTGTTTAAGGGCGAGCCTTTAAAACTGTTTGACGGTATCCCGGTTTTCGACCCGCATTTTTTTTCGTCGCTGGGGACAATGGATATCAAAAAAGTTGATGTGGTTTTTTATAAACGATTTTTCGGAAGCCTGGCTTTCAACGGGATCCTTGCCTTTTATTCAAACGATAAACCAATTGACTGGCAGGGAGCATTGCCGGGAGCCGGAATCTTCAGATATCAGTGCCTCCAGCCGGAATCAAGGCAGCTTATTGTTAACGAGGTTAATACTGATAATAATAATCCTGATTTCAGAAAAGTTTTTTTCCACGAAGCTTACGATCATATAACACCTGAAAGGCAATTGAGCTTTTTAACATCCGACGTAAGTGGGAAGGTGGCAATCAGGTTGATTGCTGTAACCAGGGATAACAAAATTTTATACGCAGAAAAAATAGTTGAAGTAGAATGAGGATACCGCTAAAAACAATATTAAGTTATTTTGTACTGTTGCTTTCTATAAGTGTTACAGCCCAGGATTTCCAATATTTTCAATGGAAAAAACTGACGACTGAATCCAACACGCTTAAATATAAACTTCCCGGCAACCTGTACCTGTTCAGGTCGGCTTTAAGGGGGTCTGAATTTACCACCAACGACTGGAGCAAAGGTTATTTAATCCTGCAAAACGGAGACCGTTACGACAGCCTCAGTTTAAGATACAACAGTTTCCTTGAAGAACTTATCATGTTTAATAAAGAGACCGGGGCTTTAATAATGCTTGACAAATATGCCCTGTCTGAATTCAGCATGGTTGGAGAAAACGGGGAAACTCAGATTTTCAGAAAAATTCATTTCGAGAAATCTCCTAAAAAAGATATCTTCCTGCGGATTTTGTATGAAGGGAAACTTACATTAATGTTACGGTATAAAACAATCGAACTGGCAACCTCGGTATATCACGATGCTTCAGGATTATTGCGAAGCAGCGAACTTTTTTTAACAGAAACGTATTACCTCGGCCTGCCAGGGAAAGGGCTGATCAAATTTACGCCGGGCCGCCGGTTTTTTATTGCCCTGTTCCCCGGACAAAAAAAAGCAATTAAAAAGCTTCACAGGCAAAACCGTTTAAGATATAAAAGCAATGAAAATATAATTAAGGCAGTCAGTTTAATAGAAACCATAATCCCTGATTAAGCGGTTTCTTCGGCAAGGGATAAATACGAAATTCTCACGTACCTTTCAGGGGTGATGCCCCTTCCTAAAAGCTATAGCCCCGTTGGGGCAGAAAATAATTCCATTAATTTTTCAAAACCAAAAATTAAATCTTGTATTTTTGAAGTATGAATAAACTTCTGATAAATAAGATAAATTCATTTCTAAAACACGAATCAATCGAAAAAGCCTGGTTATTCGGTTCATTCGCAAAAGATAGTGAAAACAGCGAAAGCGATATCGACATGGTTGTCCGTTTTATGGAAAATAAAAAAATCACCCTGTTTTATTATATCAGGCTGAAAAACAATTTAGAACAAATTACAGGCAGGCATATCGACCTGGTTGAAGAAGGGCAGTTAAAATCGTTTGCGGCCCCGGAATTTGAAAAAGACAAAATCCTTATTTATGAGAGATAAAGGCCGGGATAAAGAAAGGCTGAACCACATTATTGAGTCGGTCGGAAATATTTTTGAGTTCACGGCTAAAATTTCTCTTGAAGAATTCTCGGCAAATAAAATGCTGAGATTTGCAGTTATTAAAAACCTCGAAATTATTGGAGAAGCTTCCAATCTGCTTTCAGATGAATTAAAAGACAAATACCCGGAAATTGACTGGAAATCTATTATTGGGCTCAGGAATTTTTTAGTACATGGGTATTATCAGATCAGCGATAAAATTATCTGGAATTCAATACAGGAAGATTTGCCAAGGTTTTTATCCCAAATTACATCAATAAAAAACGGCTTATAAAATCACGGGTATGAACCCCAGGGCAAGCCCTGGACCCAAATTCCGCCGCAGAGCAGCGGGGTATTATACCCTCCGCCTTTGGCGGGATTGTTCAACTATCATTTTCAATTCACTTCGTTCATAAAATTGAAGTTTCACGAATAAAGTATTCCGGGAAAAGAACTACTCTTGGATTTCCTCTAACTTTATGCCTATATTTTCAAACTTCCCGATCAGAATATCCGGCGAAACAGGGCGCCTGTTTTTGGTCAACACAGCAGTTATCAGGGCTTTTACAATCAGTTTTTCATCTTCCTTCCTGACAATCTCCTGGTCGAAAATCAACCTCAACCTGCCCTGCCGGCCCATTTTCAGGCGGATCAGAAAAACATCATTCGGGCGCAACGGGTATTTGTAGTCGAGCTCTGCCCTGATTACCACTGCATCGACCCCTTCGTCGTGTAATCCGGCAAAATCAAGTTCTGCGGTATTCAGGAACCGGTGGCGGCAATGCTCGAGGTAATGCTGATAATTGGCATTGTTCACGATCCCCTGGATGTCGCACTCATAATCGCGCACCTGCATCTCCAGTTCAAAATCAAAATTTTTCATTCAGTATAACTTGCTTTGTCCTTAGCCTGCTTTTACCATCTTCGGATAACCTCCAAACAACTTCACCAAATACCGGTGAAATTTGTGGACAGATTCAACCGGTTCGGCAAACATGTAAATACATTTTTTGTAGATTACCGGAATGTTGTTCTCGTTGGCAATTTTTACAGCTTCAGGCGTGTCGGCCGAAAGCTGGATCCAGATCATCTTCATCCCTTTTTCGGCAGCCTCCTTTACCACATTTGCCGTTTCGGTTTTGGGAGTTGCGATGAGCAGGCGGTCAACTCCTGCCGGCAGTTCACCAACTGATTTGTAACATTTTCCACCCTGGATTTCATCCGCATTCGGATTGACCGGATAGACTTCAAATCCTTTTTTCTTCAGGTTGTTAAACACAACAGCCCCGAATTTTTTGGGATCCCTCGAAACTCCGGCTATGGCTATTTTTTTAGGTTCCAGGAATTCCCCGATTTGGTTTAATGTGATCATTTGCTGAATGGTTAGTTGTTCTATTTAATAAAAAAATCCAATAGTTTATTCCCTACCAGATATCCTTCCAGATGGTCGCCGGGTTTAACAGGCCCCACCCCGGCAGGCGTCCCGGTATAAATCAGGTCACCGATTCTTAGTGTAAAATATTTCGACACCTGGGAAATAATTTCATCGATGGGGAAAATCATCAGCGAAGAGTCGCCTTCCTGAACCGTTTCCCCGTTGATGTCGAGCCGGAACTTTACAGAATTTATATCACCAAATTTATCTTTTGGAAGAAATGTATTCGACAACGCTGCCGATTTATCGAAGCCCTTGGCTTTTTCCCACGGGAGGCCTTTCTCTTTCAGCTTTGCCTGGAGGTCGCGGGCTGTAAAGTCGATGCCAAGCCCTATCTCGCTGTAATACCTGTGGGCAAACCTTTTTTCAATGTACTTCCCCTGCCTGTTGATCCTGACCACCAGTTCAACTTCAAAATGGATTTCATTTGAAAATTCAGGGATAAAAAACGGGTCGTTGTTACGGAGGAGCGCTGAACCGGGCTTCATAAAAATTACCGGCTCCGTCGGGATTTCGTTGTTTAACTCCCTGGCATGCGCCACATAATTCCTCCCGACACAAATTATCTTCATTACATAAAAGAATTGAATTTAATAACTCTGCCAACTGAATATTGTAAACTGAACTCCGGATTATTTATCCTTCATCCTTAATTTAATATTGGTGAGGATTTTTTTTGTGTAGAGAGGGAATTCGCCGTTCATGATCCAGCCGAAATACCCAGGTTGTTCAAGCAGTACTTTTTCCACCGGCACCCCTTTATTTTTCCCGAAGTTAAAAACTTCCACGCCGTTATCGTCGTAAATGATGCGCCCCACAAAATCAACGTTCTTGTCGTATGAAGAAAAATCACTCAGTTTATCCATGTCGTTAACAATCGGGACAGACTTTTTCCCGTCGTGTTCTTTATACTCCGCATTTTCATACACATCCAGTTGGGCCTGCAATATTTCGTAGGTTGCCCGGGTATCGGCAAGTGCGCTGTGTGCATCGATCAGTTCTTTATGGCAATAAAACTTCAATGCCGCGGCCAGGGTTCTTTTTTCCATCTTGTGGAAAATAGCCTGCACATCGATAAATTTTTTCTTTTTCAGGTCGATATCGATATCGGCACGTAAAAATTCCTCAGCCAGCAGGGGGATGTCGAAACGGTTTGAATTAAACCCGGCCAGGTCGCACCCTTCAATAAACTTTGCTATTGTTTTCGCTAATTCTTTAAACGTTGGTTCATTCTTTACATCCTCATCTGTAATTCCATGGATTGCAATCGATTCTGCGGGGATAGGCACCTCAGGATTTATACGCAGGACTTTTTCTTCTTCTTTCCCGTCGATATTAATTTTTAACAAGGCTATTTCAACAATCCGGTCGTTGACAATATTAATACCGGTAGTTTCAAGGTCGAGAAATACCAAAGGATTTTTCAGTTCAAGTTTCATTTTGATTTTGTATAAAAAAAACAGGGTATCCTTTAAGCCGAAAATCAGGATTGGCGGATACCCTTTATATTTTTCAGTTAATTCCTTTAAGCATTAATCATCATCGGCATCAGCAACATTAAAACATCCTCATCTTCATTTTCCTTATCATCAGGAAGGATCAATCCCGCACGGGTCGGGTCGCTGAGTTCTACCTTTATATCGCCCGATGAAAGGTTGGAAAGAATTTCCTGAAGGAAAGTCGATTTAAACCCGATCTCCATTTCTTCTCCTTCGTACTGGCAATTGAGCCGCTCGACCGCTGAAATGGAAAAGTCGATATCCTGTGCTGAAACCACCAGTTGATTTCCCGCAATGTTCAGTTTGATAAGGTTACTGGCCTGGTTTGAAAACACCGAAACGCGTTTAACAGTATTGTAAAATGCAATCCTGTCGATGGTCATTACGTTGGGATTCTTCGTCGGGATGACCGAATTGTAACTGGGGTAATTTCCTTCTACCAGGCGGCAAATAAGTTTATAATTGTTTAAGGTAAAAAAAGCATTTTTATCATCGAATTCCAGCCTGACATCCTGTTCTTCCCTGGGGAGTAACCCTTTCAGGAGGCTGGCCGGTTTTTTGGGGAGGATGAATGATGAATCGACTTCGGCTTTGGTATCCATCCTGCGGTACCTGACCAGCTTGTGTGCATCGGATGCAACAAAACTTACAAAATCGCTGGTAAGTTCAACATAAATACCGTTCATGACAGGCCGCAGTTCATCATCTGCCGTAGCAAATAATGTTTTTTCAATCCCGTTTAATAAAATATCGTGCCCGATATCGAGGGCAGATGCAGCATCTTCGTCAAGTTCGGGAATTTCAGGAAAATCTTCGCCGTTTTGGCCGACTATACTGAACTTACCATTGTCTGAAAATATTTCAATGGTAAACGACGAGGTATCAATCTGAAATGTAAGCGGTTGCTCCGGGAATTCTTTTAACGTATCGGTAAGGAGCCTTGCCGGCACGGCTATTACTCCCTCCCCTTCAATATTGTCGAGCTCCATACTTGTAATCAGGGTTGATTCCAGGTCGGAAGCGGTAATGTTTAATTCCGAATCACTGACTTTAAAAAGGAAGTTATCCAGGATTGGCATGGTACTTTTACTGCTGATAACCTTACTGATGGCGGTCAGATGACTTAGCAGCCCGGTACTTGAAACAACAAATTTCATCGGCGTTTATTTTAAAATTTAACCTTTGCTCCCTGATAACTGAATTTATTACTATCAGTCAGGGATACAGTTATTCACTTTATCGCATTTTACAAGTACACGAATATACAAACTTTACATTTATTTACCTATTTAATACAAACCGATTTTATTACATGTTTATTAACGCCGGAAACGCCTTTTCCTGGCCAGGTTAAAACTAACTCCGAAAACTGAAACAATAAGCACCGGGGCAATCACATTTATGCCTTGCCAGATAGGCAGTTCATCCCTGAGCCTTGCCCTGTCGAGAAGCCGTAGCCTGATGATGCGGTTGCGGAGTTGCATGACGCCTTCCGAATCGTTGAGGTACTGAATGGCATTTAAAATGAAATCTTTATTGGCAAATACATAGCCTGAAACCGGGTCTTCCCCGAGGCTCTGAATTACAGGTTGCCCCTGCCGGTAATCAACGGCATTGGCAATGATGCTGGCATCGGAAAGGATAATCATTTTTGTTGGCTCGCTTTCTTCGATGAATTCCCTACCCGGATCGTTCACTTCATCAATAATCCGGTTTTTAAATATCGACTGAAACCGCCCTTCGAGTAAAACACCTGTCGGGATTGACGATTCGTTAAACAACCTCCTGTCGGGAGGCACGTTGATCATTTCGAGGCTGACCCCGGCAGGTGCCTGGACCTTTCTTGAGTTCAGCGATGACGAAAGGATAATTGTTTTTTTAATATTTCCCGAAGAAACCGTATCGATCGAAGAAACAAACTCTGCCATCACAAAATTCAGGTTCCGGCTGATTTCATGGCCTTCTGCAGGAGTAAGGAGAGGTGAATAGTACCAGGGCTGAGGGGTAAACCTCGGCGGGTTGCCCGGCAACGCCGTGTTAATCCTGAGCATTGAGCAGTTGACATCCTGGACCAGGTCGTAGTTTAATCTCACCCCGTACAGAAACAACTGGTCGTTCAGGTTTAAGTCAAGGGGCATTGCCACGGTCATGTAGCCGTTCTGAAGGCTGTCGAGACTCACCCTGACGGGATCGACCAGCCACATCACCCGGCCCCCCTGCATGATATACTGGTCGATGGCGAACTTATCGGCTTCAGGTAGAGGAATCACCGGCCCGGCTATGATCAGAATACGGATATCCCCTGAATC
>Ga0272442_10009636_pt1 | contig 12044 bp, 6 predicted proteins | sample SSMForm2O_FD_200262 | JGI IMG/M metagenome (GOLD analysis project Ga0272442, IMG submission 200262) | Marine sediment archaeal communities from Little Sippewissett salt marsh, Falmouth, MA, United States - SSM-Form-2O | ecosystem: Environmental > Aquatic > Marine > Wetlands > Sediment ... | reverse complement strand
GCAGGCGCGTGCATCTATGAATGTGATTGCCGATCGTCTTCAGCGGACATATCCCGACGCGGGACCTATTGCCGTCCGGGGGCTTCTGGACCGCAAGTTGGGGCGGAATCGCCAGTTGCTCTGGTTGCTCCTTGGGGCGGCGGGGTTTGTGCTGTTGATCGCGTGCACGAACGTGGCGAGTCTGTTGCTGGCCCGGGCGACCATGCGTCAGCGCGAGATGGCGATGCGGGCGGCCCTGGGCGCGTCCCGCGGTCGCCTCGTGAGTCAGATGTTGACGGAGAGCCTCATGTTGAGCGCGGTGGCCGGCCTGCTGGGTCTGTTGCTGACGGTGTGCACCGTCAAGGGATTAGTCGGTCTGTGTCCGGCCGACATCCCGCGTTTGACTGAGACGACGGTGGACTGGCCTGTTCTGGTATTCACGTTGGGCATCTCCGTGCTCACGGGTCTGATATTCGGTGTGGTGCCGGCGTGCCGGGCGTCTGGCGTGCATATCAGCCGCACGCTCAAGGAGGGACAGACGCGTTCTTCTACCGGGCGCCGCTGGCGACGACTTCATGGTGGTCTCGTTATTGCCCAGACCGGTTCGTCTCTGGTGCTTCTGATTGGCGCGGCGCTGCTGATGCGCACCTGGATCGCGCTGCATCGGGAGGATTTGGGATTCCGTTCCGAACAGGCACTAACGGTGGAGATCAGCCTGCTGGAATCGAGCTATCCCGTGTACGATGGTTGCGAGGCCTTCTTCGAGCCACTGCTCCAACGCGTCCGCTCTCTTCCCGGCGTTCGTGCGGCCGCCTTGACGCCGTATCTCGACTTCGGCAGGGGTATGGTGAAGTCCCCTTTCTCCATCGCCGGTCAGGCGCAGGCGGACCCCGAGAATGGACCTTCTGCCAAAGATCTGCATGTGACGGCGGGTTTCTTTGAGGCTCTGGGCATGAGGCTTCTGAAAGGTCGGACCTTTGGCGAAGCGGATACGCTGGGTGCTGCGCGCCATTTGATCATCGACGAGAATCTGATGCGTCAATACTTCGGTGACATCGATCCGATCGGCCAGAAGGTTCGTTTTGACACGAAGGACTATACGATCGTCGGAGTGGTCAGTACGCTCAAAGATTTCCATCATCTTGATCCGGCGGTCGGGGTTGTTTTTCGGCCCTGGAATCAGTACTGGCGAGACACGACGCTCGTGGTGAGGACGGAAGGCGATCCCTTGCGTCTGGCCGGCGCGATCCGGGCGGAGGTGGCGGCGTTGGAGAAGGACCAGGTGATTACGGACATCGGGACGCTGGAGGCGAGCTTGTCGGATCTGTTGGCGCCTCAGCGTTTCGCCGTGGTGTTGTTGGGACTTTTCGCCGGGGTCTCTTTGGCCCTGGCGTGGATTGGCATCTATGGTTTGTTGCGATACAGTACCGCCAGGCAGACGCACGATATTGGCATTCGCATGGCTCTGGGCGCCCGGCGGGTGGACATCTTGAGGGCGGTGTTGGGGCAAGGGTTCAGGCTCATCCTCATTGGCGTGATCATCGGCATGGGCGGCGCGGTGGCGCTGACGCGTGTGCTGAGCAGCTTGCTTTACGGTGTGACGCCTACGGACCCGGTGACATTGGTGTTAGTGTCTTGTATGCTGGTGGCCGTGGCGTTGTTGGCGAGCTATCTGCCTGCGCGGCGGGCGGCGCGGGTTGATCCGATGGTGGCGTTGCGGTACGAATAGGAGAAATGCATGGGGACGCTGTGGCAGGATGTGAGATACAGTTTTCGGATGGTGTATCGTAATCCGGGCTTCACGGCCATCGCGGTCCTGATGCTGGCGGTGGCTATCGCGGCCAACACGTCGCTGTTCAGCGTGGTGAACGCCGTGATGCTGAGGCCCTTGCCCTACAGGGACTCGCATGAGTTGGTGTGGATCGGGCAGCCAGGTGCCGACCGGACCGAGGAGTTCAGGAATCGTTCGAACTTCCTCTGTCTTCGAGAACACAACAACGTTTTCGAATCGGTCGCCGGGTATCGTGCCAACCGGCTGTACGTCCACGGGATAGGGACTCCCCATCAAGTCTTCGGGTGCGACGTCACGGCTAACACCTTCTCTCTGTTGGGGGTCCAGCCGAACCAGGGACGCGGGTTTGGCCCGGAAGACGAGAAGCCTGAAAACCCGCGTGTGGTGGTCGTCAGTCACGCCTTCTGGCGGGATCACCTGGGTGCGGACCCGAATGCGATCGGTAGGAATCTTGAATTCACCTCCCTGAAGGGCAATGGGGATCAGGGCCTTGGCCTGGAGTCCGGGGCGCATACGATCGTCGGGGTGATGCCGCCCGGCTTTAGCTATCCCTTTAGCGCGCCGGTACAGTTCTGGCGAGCGATGGTTCTCACCGAAGGTCCGGTGGCGTATTTTGATTCCATCGTCATCCCGTTCGCCCGTCTCAAGAAGGGCATCACGCCGCAGCGGGCCAGTGCGGACCTGGCGGTTCTGGCCAGTCGTCTCCGACAAACCGAGTCGGCCGACGCCGCACCCCATATCGTTGAGATATATCGGTTTCTGGATAGACTCGTCCGCCATCATCGGAGGTTGCCGTTGCTGCTATTGGGCGCGGCGGGATTCGTGTTGTTGATCGCCTGTGCGAATGTCGCCAACCTGTTCCTGGCCCGTGCGACCGTGCGGCAGCGCGAGATGGCCATGCGCATGGCGCTCGGGGCCGGGCGCGGCCGCCTCATGCGTCAGATGCTCACCGAAAGTCTTCTGCTCAGTCTGGCGGCCGGTGTTTTGGGGCTGGTCCTGACGTTCTGCTCGGTCAAGGGATTGGTGGCCCTGTGCCCGGCCGGCATCCCGCGCTTGCAGGAAACGAACGTCGACCTGCGGGTCCTCGGCTTCACCCTGGGAGTTTCACTGCTGACGGGACTGCTGTTCGGGCTGGTGCCGGCCTGGAGGGCCTCCGACATCGGTGTCAACGAGACGCTCAAGCAAGGGGCGGGACGCGCCACGGGCGGCCGCCGATGGCGTCGTCTTCACGATGGCTTGGTGGTTAGCCAGTTGGGTCTCTCGCTGATCTTGCTGATCGGTGCGGCCCTGTTGATTCGCACGCTGGTGGCATTGCAGGCGGTCGATCTGGGATTCCAGCCGCAGAACCTACTGGCCGTGGGTATTGACCTTCCGGTGACGAAATACATGGAAACCGACCGATGTAACAATTTCTTCAAACCTCTCCTCGAACGGACCCGAACCCTTCCATCGGTCCATTCGGTGGGATGTTATGTCGGTTGGCACGACGCGACTGCCATTTTCAGTTCACCCCACGCCTCGGGCAGAGATTTCACCATTGCCGGACCGATGGCGCCAGGGCAATCCCGATCGGCCCGCTGGATAGCGGTAACGCCCGGCTTCTTTGACGCCGTGGGCATGCGCCGGCTCGCCGGGAAGGCGTTTGACGACCGGGACCCGGATGCCATCGTGATTGACGGAACCCTGGCACGCGAGTGTTTCCCCGACAGCGATGCCCTGGGGCAGACGTTGGTGAGGGACGATTCGTCCGGACAGCGTGCCCACACCATTATTGGAGTCGTGGATACGATACGCTGCTTTGCCGCGCCGGGGCCGGTCAAGGGGACCGTCTACACAGGAGTCAGGGACTACTCGCAATGGGCGGTCCTCCTGGTACGAACGGACGGCGACCCGATGCGGCTGGCGCCCGTCATTCGGGAGGTTGTTTCCGGATTGGATAAGGACAAGGTGATTGGTGAGATGACGCCGATGGAGGCGAAGTTGTCGGGGATGCTGGTGTCCCAACGGTTCGTCATGATCCTGCTGGGGATCTTCGCGGGCATCGCGCTGGCTTTGGCGACGGTCGGCATCTACGGCCTGCTGCAATACAGCACGACGCGGCAGACGCGCGACATCGGTATTCGCATGGCCCTGGGCGCCCGGCGCACCGACGTTCTCAGAGCCGTGCTGAGGCAGGGCTGCACGCTGATCCTCATCGGCGTCGTCGTGGGCGTCGCTGGCGCGGTGGCCCTGACGCGGGTTTTGTCGAGCCTCTTGTACGGTGTCACACCCACCGACCCCGTGACGCTGCTCCTGGTCTCGTGTATCCTGACCGTCGTCGCTCTGGTGGCCAGCTACCTCCCCGCCCGCCGGGCAGCGCGGGTCGATCCGATGGTGGCGCTGCGTTATGAATAGGGGAAATGCATGGGAACGTTCTGGCAGGATGTTCGATACAGTCTTCGCATGATGCGGCGCAATCCGGGTTTTGCGGTCATGGCGGTTCTGATTCTGGCGGTGGCTATCGCGGCCAACACGTCGCTGTTTAGCGTGATCAACGCCGTGATGTTGAGGCCGTTGCCGTATGAGGACTCGCATGAGCTGGTGTCGATCAGGAAATCGCCCTTCACCGACGAGACCGAACGGTTCAGCTATCGTCCGAACTTCCTCTATCTTCGGGAACACAACCACGTATTCGAATCGGTCGCCGGCTACTGTGGTCTTCCGCTGTACGTTCACGGGATAGAGACTCCCCATCAAGTCGCATGCGGCGACGTGACGGCCAATCTCTTTTCCCTGTTGGGTATCCAGCCGGCACAGGGACGCGGGTTCGGCCCGGAAGACGAGAAGCCCGGAAGTCCGCGCGTGGTGGTCGTCAGTCACGCCTTTTGGCGGAACCACCTGGGTGCGGACCCGAATGCCGTGGGCCGGGACCTGAACCTCACCTTCTGGAAGCGCAACGCGGATTGGGGCGTCGACATGGTGTCCGAGATTCATACGATCGTCGGCGTGATGCCTCCCGGCTTCACCTTTCCCTTCGGCAAGCGGGTGCAGTTCTGGCGAGCGATGATCTTTCCCGAAGGTCCGGCGCGGCCTTATGATCTCCCGGTCTTCCCGGTGGCCCGTCTGAAGAAGGGCATTACGCCGGCGCGGGCCAGGGCGGATTTGGAGGTTCTGGGCAGTCGTCTCTGGCGAACCGAGACTGCCGACGGCGTACCCACTGTCGTTGACGTACACCGGTTTCTGGATGGACTCGTGTACCATCATCGGAGGTTGCCATTGCTGCTATTGGGGGCGGCGGGATTTGTGTTGTTGATTGCCTGTGCGAACGTCGCCAATTTGTTTCTGGCTCGCGCGACGGTTCGGCAGCGTGAGATGGCCATGCGGCTGGCGCTCGGGGCTGGGCGTGGTCGCCTTGTGCGTCAGATGCTCACTGAGAGTCTTCTGCTCAGCTTAGCCGCCGGTGTGCTGGGTCTGGTCCTGACGTTCTGCTCGGTCAAGGGGTTGGTGGCCCTGTGCCCGGCCAACATTCCGCGCTTGCAGGAGACGAACGTCGACCTGCGGGTTCTCGGTTTCACGCTGGGTGTTTCGCTGCTGACGGGATTGCTGTTCGGCCTGGTGCCGGCGTGGAGGACCTCCGACATCGGCGTCAACGAGACGCTCAAGCAAGGGACGGGGCGCACGACGGGCGGGCGCCGATGGCGTCGCCTTCACGACGGTTTGGTGGTCGGCCAGTTGGGTCTGTCGTTGGTTTTGCTGATCAGTGCGGCGCTGTTGATTCGCACGCTGGTGGCGTTGCAGGCGGTCGATCTGGGATTCCAGCCGCGGAACCTGCTGACCGTGTATGTCAGGCTTCCGTACGCGAAATACACCGAAACCGACCAATGCAACAACTTCTTCAGCCCTCTGCTCGAACGGATCCGGGCCCTTCCTTCCGTTCATTCGGTGGGAGTTCGCGTCGACGATTATTGCGGCAGCGGTATCACCAGTTCGTCCGGCGCCTACGAAAAAAAGTTCACCATCTCCGGACCGACGGGGCCCGGGCAACCGCGGTCGGCGCGATGGATACCGGTGACGCCGGGCTTCTTCGAGGCCGTGGGTATGCGCCGGCTGGCCGGGCGGGTGTTTGACGACCGGGACCCGGACGCCATTGTGATTGACGGGATCCTCGCCCGCGAGTGTTTCGGCGACAGCGATCCCCTGGGCCAGACGGTTGTGATGGAGGATTGGTCCGGGCAGCATGTCCACACCATTGTCGGGGTCGTGGATACGATTCGCTGCTCTGACGCGCCCAGACCGGCCATGGGGACCGTCTACACGCGAGGCGCGGACTACTCGAAATGGGCGCTGTTCCTGGTGCGAACGGAGGGCGACCCGATGCGCCTGGCGCCCGCCATTCGAGAGGTCGTTGCCCAATTGGAGAAGGACCAGGTGATCAGGACGATCGAGCCGATGGAGGCGACGCTGTCGGAGATGCTGGCGCCGCGGCGTTTCGTGGTGATCCTGTTGGGGTTGTTCGCCGGCATCGCGTTGGCTTTGGCGACGATCGGTATCTACGGCCTGCTGCAATACAGCACGACGCGGCAGACGCGCGACATCGGTATTCGCATGGCTCTGGGCGCCCAGCGGGGCGATCTGCTGAGGGCGGTGTTGGGGCAGGGATTCAAGCTGATCCTCACCGGGGTGGTGATCGGCATCGCCGGCGCGGTGGCGGTGACGCGCGTGCTGAGCAGCTTGTTGTATGGTGTGGCACCGACGGACCCGGTGACACTGGCACTGGTGTCAGGCGTGCTGATGGTCGTGGCGTTGGTGGCGAGCTATCTTCCGGCGCGGCGTGCGGCGCGGGTTGATCCGATGGTGGCGTTGCGGTATGAGTGAGACTCGTAGGGATTGATGGTTGACTATTGATTCGTGATGATTGAGAGGGCGACGTGGGGACACTTTGGCAAGACATTCGGTATGGCTTTCGCATGTTGTGCAAGAACCGGGTGTTCACGGCGATTGCGCTGATCATTCTGGCGGTGGGGATTGGGGCCAATACGGTGATGTTCAGCATTGCCGATCTGCTGGTTCTTCTTGAGGCGAGGAAGGTGAAGGCACCTGAGCAGTTGGCGTTTTGCGGGATCCAGGGCGCCGACTATTCCTGGTTTCGTCATTCTGAGTATCTGGCCTTGCGTGACAGTGGTTTGGCCTTCAGCGGTCTCATGGCCCAGGAGATTGGTGTGTCGAACGACGTGGTGTCGGCTACGCTGGTTCAGGGGGGTTCGGCGCGGCAGGTGCGGGCGATGTATGTTTCGGCGAACTACTTCTCCGTTCTGGGTGTCGCTCCGGTCTGGGGAGGGGGCTTCCGGCCCGAGCACGAGCGGCGGGGCAGCGGGCCTGTCGTGGTCCTGAGCCATCGTTGCTGGCAGCGGCTGGGCGGTGATCCGAAGCTCGTCGGCGCGTTTCTGAGCGTCAACGGCGTCGGCTGCCAGGTCGTGGGTGTTGCGCCGGAGGGCTTCACCGGCGTCGAGTTGGTGGGTCCTGACCTTTGGCTGCCGCTGGGGAGCTACTGGACGGTGACGCACCGGGCCCGGCAGCAGCCGGAGAGGGAACTGTGGCTGTATGTCGTCGGGCGACTCAAGCCAGAGGTGACCATGCCGGTGGCCCAGGCGCAATTGCAGGCACTGGTTCCGCGTTTCAAACTGGAATATCCCGAGCGTTGGAAGGACTATCCCTCGCTGCACCTCCGGCGGCCGGGGCGGTTCGGGGTAGATGGTGACTCCAGGAAGACACGTGTGGCCGTTGGCGTATTCAGTCTGGTGCTGATGGCGGCGTCGGCGATCATCCTGGTGATCGCGTGTTTGAATCTGGCGAACATGCTGATCGTGCAGGGGGCTTCGCGTCAGCGCGAGATTGCCGTGCGCATGGCGCTCGGCGGGGGGCGCTGGCGGATCATTCGCCAACTGCTGATCGAGTCCGGGCTGCTGGCGTTGCTGGGAGGGGTCCTTGGCGTCTTGCTGGCCTTCGGTGGCATGAAGGTCCTTAGCCTCTGGATCGGCACGGCCGAGGACGGGCTGAGAGACCTGCAACCCGGTTTGAACGTTCGTGTGCTGGCGGCCACGCTGGGCTTGTGCCTGGTGGCCACGGTGCTGTTCGGCTTGCGGCCCGCTCTGTGGCTGTCCAAACGTGACATCGCCGGCGAGATGAAGGCCTCCGGGGGCCGCGTGCTGGGGTCGTTGCGGCGAAGGCGGGGCGGTCTCCTGGTGGCGGGGCAGATCGCTCTGGCTGTGGCCCTGGTGCTCAGCGCGGCGCTGCTGACGCGCAGTGCCCTGCTGAGATCGCGGCCTGATCCGCGGTTCTGCCTGACCGACAAGCTGGTCGTGCAGATCGATCCGCTCTCGGCCGGGTATGACCGGGTGCGGGCCGTCCAGGTGTGCGAGGCCCTGGCGGATCATCTGGCGTCGCTTCCGGATGTGCGGGCGCTGGGGACGGTGCCCCGGTTGTTCTACGGGGGCGGCGGGCCGCTGGTGATTGGGGAATACCGGCCGGGCTCGGAAGGGAGCGGGTCGAGCAGACCGCTGGCCAAGCGGGCCGCCCTGGTCGACGTCGGTCGGGACTACTTCGAGGCGATGGAGATCTCGCTGTTGCGGGGGCGGCTCTTCGACCAACGGGACGGTATGGCGGATGCGGAAAAGGTGACGATTATCGACGAGTCGCTGGCGCGCAAGCTCCGCCCGGACGGCGACGCTCTCGGCTGTCTCATCCAATGGGGCCACTTCACCAAGGCGGATGTCGGTCCCTACCGGGTGGTCGGGATTGTCGCCCACCTGCCAGGGATTGAGGACCGGGAGGTCAGCCCCCAGATGTATCTGCCCACCGAAGCGGATGGCGTGTCACCGTACCTTTATCTGCATGTCGCGAACAAGGGATCGGTGGACGTTCTGCGGCGACGGGTCGCTGAGGAGATTCACAAGGTCGCTCCACGCATGCCCGTTCTTTCGGTGGCGACGTTGGCTCAGGTACGCGATGACGATTCGTCGGTGTGGCTGGCGCGATTCGGCGCCCGGCTGGGGTTGGCGGCCGGAGCGGCGGCTTTGTTTCTGGCGGCGCTGGGCATCTACGCGATCAAGGGCCACATGGTCGCTTCGCGCACGTCGGAAATAGGCATCCGCAAGGCGCTGGGGGCGACGCACGGAAACGTCATGGCCATGGTCCTACGGGAGGGACTTGTGCTGACGATGGTGGGATTGATGGTCGGGCTCCTGCTGGGCCTGGGCGTGGCGAAGGTCGCGGCCCGTTTTCTCTACGGCATCAGTCCGGTCGATCCGGCAAGCATCGTGGTGACGGTGGCCCTGCTCGGGGCCGCATCGCTGGTGGCGAGCTATCTTCCGGCGCGGCGTGCGGCGCGGGTTGATCCGATGGTGGCGTTGCGGTACGAGTAGGGCCGGTGGCGATTGATGGTTGATGATTGAGTTGGCGGTGGGTACGTTGGGGTAGGCTTTGGGATGGGGGAGGCGAGGTTGTCGATAGGAGATGCGGTTGTGAGAGCGGTGTGTTGGGTGGCGGTTGTGGTTGGTGTGGTGGCGTCGGTTGGCGGTGGAGGGGAGGATCGCGCGAAGAGGCCAATGACGTTGCGGGTGGGGAGTTTGATGTCGCGGCCGGTGAAGTGGGACAAGGCGGCGAATAGGGAGCGGTTGGAGGGGGCGATTCGGGAGGCGAACGAGAAGGGGGCGGAGTTGATCGTGACGCCGGAGGGGGCGTTGGAGGGGTATGTGGTTAACGAGGTGATTCGGGCGACGGGGGCGGAGCGGCGGGCGTTGACGGAGAAGTTCAATGCGTTGGCGGAGCCTGTTGATGGGGCTTACGTCGCGCACTTTCGGGCGTTATGTAAGGAACTGGGTCTCTATCTGGTGCTGGGGTTTCTGGAGGCGGACGGGGGGAAGACGTATAACACGGCGGTGTTGATTGGGCCGGATGGGAAGGTGGCGGGGAAATATCGCAAGACGCATTTTGCGCAGGGGTACAGCAACGGCGAGGAGAAGGGAGACAATCCGCCCGGCTATTTGCGGGGGACGGATTATCCGGTGTTCGAGGTCGGGGGGCGGAAGATGGGGATTATGATCTGCTACGATCGGCGGGAGCCGGTGGTGGCGAGGCGGTTGGTGGAGAAGGGGGCGGAGTTCATTGTCAATCCGGCGTACGGGATGATGGGGGACTGCAATTGCGCGTTTCTCAGCAGCCGGGGGAAGGAGACGGGCGTGCCGATTGTGTTCGTGCATCCGGGGCAGACGGTGTACAGTGACGAGCGCGGTGAGATCAGGCTCGATCTGCGGCCGAAACAGGATGAAGCGCGGGTTGCGATTGTGTCGATGGGGATTCCGCATGAGGACTGAGGCAGTGTGTGGAGGGAGTGTCCTGTGAACGAGACACAGAGTGGGGCAGGCGGCAAGCCAAAGGCGCCACGGCTACTGAAGAAGACCTTTACGATTGCCGTTGTCCTGTACGCGGTCCTGATCGGGTCAGCGTTTGTGCCGTTTGTCGGGATGATCGTGTTCATCCTCGTCTCTATCGTCGCGTATCTGTGGATGTACGTTGGCTTTCTCGTCGCGTGTGTGACATTCGTAGTGGGATGGCTCCTCGCCCGTCGGCAGCTGAAGAGCGCGAAGCAGCGTTTGCCGTTTGCCCTTCTGAGCGGGATGATTGCTTTTGCAGTCGCCGGGATTGTCCTGATGGCGAGCTTTCTATGCTTTCGGTATGATGCGCATCTCATTGGCTTTCGACTGCACACGCAGATTTGGCTGGACGCGGAAGCGACGCGCGATTGGGCGCAGAACGTTGAGTTCGTCGAAGGCGAATACGGTTTGGAACGACGGTCCTTTCAGGTGCCCTGGGCGCTGTGGATGGTGGGCCTGCCAGCCAGTGATGTGAACCTAGATCCAGCGACGCGCGATGTCACCGTCGAACAAGGTGGTCCGCTGTCCGGGCACTGGGGCGTATGGGTGACGGCGAAGGGACGGGCGTGGGATGGTGTGTCGAACCATCTAGAGGATGCACGGCACTGCGAGATCGAGGATGGGGTCTGGGTCTTTCATACGGAACATTAAAGGGGCATGAGATGAGACCGTTACGATTACTGTTGGTGGTTTTGGTGGTATTGGGCGGTGGGTTCGGTCTGGCGCGGGGCGCGGCTACTGGTGATGGGCGCGAGGGGGTGCGGGAGGAATTTCTTCGGTGGGGGTTTGGGATGTTTTTGCATTTCAATATGGCGACGTATATCGATCGGGAGTGGGCGAATGGGTATGAGGACCCGGGGTTGTTCAAGCCCGACAAGCTGGATTGCGGGCAGTGGTTGGACTTGGCGCGGTCGGCGGGGATGCGGTATGCGGTGCTGACGGTCAAGCATACGGGGGGGTGGTGTCTGTGGGACAGCAAGTGCACGACGCATGATATTGCGAGCTTCGTCAACTATGAGGGGGGCAAGGGTGACATTGTGCGGGAGTTCGTGGAGGCGTGTCGGGAGCGAGGGGTGAAGGTGGGGTTCTACTATTGCTTTCCCGGTGACTTTTCGCGGGCGGGGGTGGGCAACGTTGTGCCTGAGGGGAAGGCTGATTTGCATGGGTTGCCGCCGGAGGCGGAGGGGGACTATGTGGGGTTTATCAAGCGGCAGTTGACGGAGTTGCTGACGGACTACGGGGCGGTCGATCTGTTGTGGATCGATCAGTACAGCAACAAGTACACGTATGCGGATTGGCCCGGGATTTTGGCGCACATTCGGGCGTTGCAGCCGGGGTGTGTGGTGATCGGGAATAATGCGCACGATTTGAAGGAGTCGGATATCTATAGTTGCGAGCTGCCCTGGGACCCGAAGGGAATGGTGGCGGAAGACAATGCGGTGCCGGCGGAGGTGTGTGACAAGATTTCGCGGACGTGGTTCTGGAATACAGGGGATACGGCCGAGCACGTCAAGAGTGCATCGCATGTGTTGGAGATGCTGGAGCGGTGCAACGCGCGCCGGGCGAATTACCTGTTGAATGTGCCGCCGGGGCGGGATGGGTTGATTTCAGGGGAGCATATGCGGCGGATGCGGGAGCTGGCGGCGTTGCGGGGTGACAAGTGATGCGGATGGGGGGAGACGGCATGGGCAACGCGTTGCTCATGCTACGCGATGCCTTCTTGACGCGTGGGTTAAGAACCAATAGTGTTCGGCACGGGAGTTGCGTGGCGTAGTACCCGTGCCATTCGAGGGTTCAATTGTCAAGAAAGCTGCCTATTTTAACTTGCGCGATAGCACGGAGCGTGTTTCACTGTCGGCATG
>Ga0272442_10009635_pt1 | contig 12044 bp, 12 predicted proteins | sample SSMForm2O_FD_200262 | JGI IMG/M metagenome (GOLD analysis project Ga0272442, IMG submission 200262) | Marine sediment archaeal communities from Little Sippewissett salt marsh, Falmouth, MA, United States - SSM-Form-2O | ecosystem: Environmental > Aquatic > Marine > Wetlands > Sediment ... | reverse complement strand
CCAACCGCGGCTGACGAACTGGATGCCGCTGGCAGGATTGGCGGAGTTGAGCAGTGTCGCGGAGATGCCGGTCGCATCAACCACCACATTGACGGCCGCCACCATCGCCGAGGCCGCCATGCCCGATCCCAACTCGACCGTGGCCACGCCATCTTCGCCCGCCACCTCGAGCTGCACCCCGCCTGCGGGCACGGCGCTGGCGCGATACTGCAACATTGCGTGCTGGGCCGACGCCGTGACGCTGATCTCCACCGGGATGTAATCGCGCGTGCCGAACTGGGCCTGGAAGACGTCCACCTGGGTGATGGCCGAGCCTGGAATCCCGCTGGTGATATAGGCCAGCGAGCCGTTGAGCAGCTTGCGCCCGGCGAAGGTGGTCGTATTGGCGATGCGCGTGATCGAATCGATGGCCGAGTCGATCTGCAACTGGTTCGCGCGGACCTCGGCCGCGGACACACCACTCTCGTTGGCGGCCTCAATCACGAGGTCCTGGATGTCCACCAGCAGGTCCGCCACCTCGGCCAGCGCCCCTTCCGAGGTCGCGATCACGTTACTGGCACGCTGGCTGTTGGCAACTGCCTGCCGAACCCCGGCAATCTCGGATCGCAGATTCTCCGAGACGATCAGTCCGGCTGGATCGTCCGCACCCCGGTTGATCCGAAAGCCGCTACTGAGCCGTTCCAGGGATAGCTGCAAGTCCTGGTAGGAACGTTGCAGTCTGGCCTGGGCCGCCAGGGCTGATACGTTGGTGTTGATCGTAGCCATTGCTATCCTCCTTGACTGTCGTCCCCCTCAACGAAACACCGGCTGGCTCCCGGGCGATCTGCGGCGGCGTCGGTCGCCTTGCCACCGCAGCCCCGCCTTTACCGGTGCCGTTTCCCTTTCTGCGGGATGGACCTCTTCTCCGAGCCCGCCGTCTCGACAATGTCCTCCGGGCTGATATCCGCCGCCGCCCGGTTCTCCCGCTTGATGGCCTCATACACTTCCTTGCGGTGCACGGGAATCGCCGACGGAGCCGTGATACCCAAACGCACCTTATCGCCTCGAATGTCAACGATCGTGACCTCTACATCGTCTCCGATCATGATCGTTTCATCGCGTTGTCTTGAGAGCACCAACATCCTCGGCTCCTTCCTTGGCCTGCCGATGCGCTCGGCGCAGGACGTATCGTCCCTGCGTCTTTCGCCGCCGCCGGGGCCACCCGACAACGCCGCGAAGACGCAACCCGATCGGCCACAAGCTTGCGTGCAGGCATCCTCAATGATCGTGGGACCCTGCGCTCGCTCGCAGCCGCCTCCTCACGCCGTCCTGCTGACGGCCTCGCGCTTCTCCGCCATCTCCATCAACGGATGCCGAGTCGTGTAGCGCCGGTCCGAAAGCACGAGCTGCTTGCCCTGCCGGGTCTGTACGTTGATGACCAACGGGCCCTGAAGGTTGCCGGTCAGCACACGATCGACCTTGTTGACAATAACGAAGACCTGGGCCTCATCCACCTCGCTCAGGCCCAGACGTTCCAGTTCCTCGGCCTTCACCGGAATGCGATAGTCCGGCATGAACAGGCGCGGGTCGCATACCACGAAAGCCAGGTCGGGGCGATCGGCCGCTTGCAGCCAATAAAAACCACTGTCCTGCCCGGTCTGGATCAACGCATAGCGCTGCTGATCCGGAAACCCGAGAACGCCTTTCTCGAAATGGATCAGCCGACCCTCGTCGACCTCCAACTCCCCGAAACGCGATGTTTGGATCTTCATATGTTCAACTCCTTGTTCTATCCGTCCTGCACAAGATCGTGCATGCCGCCCTGCAGACCCGGCTAACGCAGAAACTCCAGCAGAGAGAGGTTCATCAACTGCGAACCCGTCATAATGCTCGCCTGCAGCGCCGTCTGGGCCTGCTGGAACTTCGTCACCGCCTCCGTGTAGTCCGAGTCCTTCACCTCGCTGAGCATCTGCTGCGTGGCGTTGACCGCATCCTCGGTCCGCGTCAGACGCTCACTCATACCGCGCGCCTGCGCACCCACGACGCCCTGCCATCGATTCACTTCCGTAAGCAAGTCGCCGATTCTCTCGCCGGCCTGGGTGACCGCCTTGCGGTCGCCGGCCATCAGACCATCACGCAGTTTGATCAACTGGCTGAAAATGCCGTCGGCGCTGATCGGGTTGGCGTCGTCGGAAACCAGCGTCACCGGGCCGGCGCCGCTGCCCACCTTGCCGGATAGGCCAAGATGATCCATAGCGGGCGAAAGATTCAGCTTCTCAAGGCGTAACGTGTCGGCGCCGCCCACGTTGTCGGTCAGGCGGATGCCGTTGCCCGTGTCGGTCAGATCGGCGAGAAAATCGTTCGGAGGTGCGGCGCCCACGCTGAGACCGGCCGCCGCCGCCGCCGCATTGATCAGGTCGATCACATCCTGAATCGTCTCGCCCGACGACAAATCCACGTCGAAGGAGACGCTGTTATCCGTCGTGTATATCCGTACATCGTCGCCGGCAACCGTCTCTACACCCTCGCCACCGTTGAGCTCACTCAGACGCGTGTCGCCCCAGAGCGACCGGATGCCCAGCGCTTCGGCTGCGCTGCCGCCGTTCTCACCGATCCGCAGTTGCTGCCCGGAAACGCGGCTGACGACGTCGATCCCTGTGCCGTCTTCGTTGATCCGAGCCAAAACGCCCACGCCCGCCTCGTTCAGCGCATTAAGCACGTCCTGGATCGTTGTCGCACCGGTAAATTCCACCACCGTCGGCTGACTGAGCGTACCGTCGTTCGTGATCTGCACGCCGCCGGCCAGATTGATCCCCGCGCCACCATTCAATGCCGACAACCGCGTGGTCAGCGTCAAGCGGGCGTTCACGTCGAGACCGTCGAACACCCCCGCAGGACCGGCCGGCGGGGCGAACGTGCCGGCGATGCCAAGATCGATCGCCGCCTGACTCCCGCCGACGTCGCCGATGGTCACCGTCTCGCCCCCCTGCACCGTGATCTGCAAGCCGTTGGTGCCTACGACCATCGTCGTGGCCGAGCCGGCCGCCGCCAGAGCGCCGTTGATCAGGTCGGCCACGTCGCCGATTCTGTCGGCTGTGGACAGATCCACGGACACCGGGCCTGAGGTGGACGTATCGTCGATCTGGATCTGCCCCAGGCGAACGCCCCGACCCAGCGCGCCATCCAGGTCGCGAAGCCGCGTACCGTTGGTCAGCGCAGGCGAAAGATCGCGCCACCCCTCCACCTCCGACGACATCGCACCGAAGAGTTTCTCGCCGGTCAGACCGAACGGATAATCGGACAACAGTTCGACGCGCGAGCGCAGTTGCCCCGTGTCGCCCTCAAACAGCACGCCCCCAAGCTCCTGAACAAAGGGAGCCGTCGTTGTGCGACGTCCGCCGAAGATGTATACGTCCTGGAATTGGCGGTTGCCCACGTTCACCAGCGCATCAATGATGCCCGAGATCAACTGTGCCGAAGATTCCCACTCCGTCTGCTGCTGCTCGTCCAGCGGATCGCCCGCCAGGTTCAGACTCTCACTGGCAATGTCGCGCGCCTCGATGAGAAAGTCGCCGATCTCGCCGATCGTCGAGTCCGTCAGGCTCAGGAACCCATCGGCGTAGCGAATGTTATCCTGAACCTGCGCTTGCTGCTCGAGCAGTTCCGTCAGGCGGATGGCGCGCTGAGCGGCCGCCGGATCCTCGCTCACCGAGAGAAACTTGTTGCCGGTAACCAGGCGCTGCTGCTGCTGGAACAGCTCCAGCGTGTTCTTCTGGAGTTGATCCAACAAGGTCATCGCCCGAAGGTTATGACTGATGCGCGTAATGTTGACCGACGAAATAGCCATAATTCCTACCGAATCAATCCAATGAGTTCGTTGATGAGCTCGTCGACCACGCTGACGTATCGCGCCGCGCCCTGATAGGCTTTCTCAAACTTCATCAGTTGGACGGCCTCCTCGTCCAGGTTCACCCCGCTGACCGATTCATGCTGCGCCTCCAGCGCACCCGAGATGATGCCGGCGGCGGCTACGGCGTTCAGCGCCGCCTGGCCCGAGACGGCGACGGCGCCCACAATGCTGTTGTAGAAGTCCATCAACGATTGGCTGCCGCCCAGCGTCGCACTGATCTCATTGGCCAGCGCCGCGATGCGCCCTGCATTGCTGCCGTCGCCTTCGAGATTCTCCGTGGCGACCGCCAGCCGTTCCGGCGAATTGGCCAACAGGGGATTGATCGAGATGTCCGACGCATCGCTGCCCGAGAAAAAGGTGTTGATTCCCAGAGCCGCCAGTACGTGCGAGCTGTCCTGACTGAACGTGAAGCTGGCGCCCGGATCGGCGGTGATCGACAGGCGCCCGTCGGCGGTCACCGACGCGGAGAGGTGGTCCACTGCGTCGAGCGCAGCCGCCACGTCGTTCAAGGTCGTATCCGTCCCGACACCGTCCAGGTCGACGTCGATCTGCGTAACCGTCGACCGACCCGCATCGTCCGTAACAGTAATCAGAAAGCTGCCGTTCTGCGGAGTTATATCCAGTCCCACGCCGCCTGCGTTCAGCGCCAAGGCCGGATCGAACACCGCGTACTCGCCCGTGACGTCGGTCAAGCCGACCAGACCCTGACCTTCCGCGTGCAGGCTGTTGACGTCCTGGATCAACGCCCCCGTCAATTGGTTCAGCGATGCCATGTGTGTCAGGACGTGCTGCTGCCGCGAGTTCAATATGCCCTCCAAAGAGCCGCCTCGTACGTCGAGCAGCGAATGGTCGTCCTCGAAACGCACCTGACTGGTCGGCAGTCCGTCGATCGTCTTCGTCTCGACTCGCACGTGACGGACCATCGCCGCCTGCACGAACAGGTCGTTGCCTGCATACACGTTGACCGAACCGTCCGTCTGCTGGCGTATCTGGATCGACACCAGCTCGGACAACTCCTTCAACGCGCCGTCGCGCTGATCGCGCAGCGAATTCGCCGCCCCGCCGCCGGCCTCCGCCGCCACCACCCGTCTGTTCAGGTCGGCAATCTCATCGAGCAATCGATTGATCTCGTCCACCTCGCCGGTGATCTGCTCGTTCAGTTCCTTGTGCGTCTGCACCAGGTCGTTGCGCATCCGATGCATCGACTCGGCCAGCGACGCGCCGACGGTCAACACGATCCCTCGGGTCGAGATGTCCTGCGGTGTGTTCTGAACGTCCGACCAGGCGTTGAAGAACTCGTTCAACTGACTCGATAGGTCGTAATCGCTCAACTCGTTGAACAGCGACTCGACCCGCCCCAGCGTGTACTGCTCGGTCAGCGCCGACTGCTCGTCCGAGATGGCCGTTCGGAGTCGGTTCTCGAGCGCCTCGTCCACGTTCCGCCGCAGGGAGCCGAGCTGAACGCCCAACCCCGTCGAATAGCCGGGCACCATCCCCACCGACGGCAGCGGCGTTAGAATCGGCGTCCGACGCGCATAGGTGTTGCTGCCTGCGTTGGCGATGTTGTCGCCGGTCACGTAGATCGCATTCTGGTACGCCAGCAACGCGCTACGGCCGATCTGCAATGCCGATGTCACCAGACCCATCGTGTTATCCCACCGCGTCCAGGATGCGCTGCGCGCTGCCCGCCGCCCGCACGCCCTGCACGTCGTATGTACCCGTGTCCCGCTCCGCCGCCCGCATCACGTCGTACACGTATCTGAAGTGGGCCAGCAGCTCCTTGCCCGCCAACGCCGCCACCTGATTCAGCTGGTTCGTCTGCTCCACCAGACGCCGCAGCCCGTCGGCCAGAACCAGAAGCTTGCTGCGGCCCGGCTCGCCGATGCGCTCGGCCAACTCCGTAATGCTCACAGGGCCCTTGCTCTTGGCACCCGCGCGAAGCTGAAGGTCGGCCGTCAGCGTCTTGCGGCTGGACTCCGCCTCGGCAATCCGCTGCAACAGGAACCGCTCGCGAGCCGCGCACGAATTCAGCAGTTCGGTGTCCGCCCGACGCATCGCCTCCAGCTTCCGCTGCAAGACCGCCAGCAACTCCTCGTACAGGCCACGCATCTCGGCCAGGCACTCTGCAAGTTGTCCCGCTACCGCTTCACTCACTGCCGATCGCCTCCTCGGCGCGGTCGGTCAACCCCGCCGTCAGCACGCTGCCCAGATTCAAACGACCGGAAACGCTCGCCCGCCGAACCAACTCGAGATGCAGTTGACGCGTGAAGAAACGCTCGGCACCGTTGGGCGCGAAGTAACCCTCGCGCCGTTGCGAGTCCTGCGCCTGCTTGAGCAAGCTGCCGAAGAACGTCGTGCCCACCATCTGATCGGCCGCCTCGCGCAGGCGTTGCGCGTCCTCGCCCGCAAGGCTGCGCGCCAGACGCGCCTCGGCCGCAATGGCCTGCTCCTGCCGAAACCGCCCGATCGTCTCGGGGACTACCGTTGTGGGAACCGCTGCAATACGCATCCGTGCGTTATCCTCGTGATCCGGTCTAATCTTCCAGGATCAGTTTCGCGTGCAGTTTGCCCGTCTTGTGCAGTTCCTCGATGACCGCTATCCGGTCCTCGATCGGCACCTTCATCCTGTTGAGCGCCTCGACCAGATCAGCCAGTTTCTGCGTCTGCCTCGACGTACCCAGCTTGGCCGGGTTGAGCGCCACCCATTGACCTTCGCTCACCACGGGGCTGGCCGGAGTGGGCACCGGCGGCGGCTCCACCGTCCGAATCGTCAGACCCTTGTGCGTGATCACAGCCGGCGAAATCTCCGCCTCGCCCGAGATCACGATCGTGCCGCTCGAACGGTTGATGCGCACCCGCGCCTCGGTCGCCTCCATCACCGTCTCGGGAATCAATTCGTGCGATTCGATGCTGCCGATAAACGAAGCCACGTCCGCCATCTCCGTCGGCGGCACGCGAACGATGACGTTCTTGGGGTCGGCCGCAACGGCCAGGGGCTCGGCCCGCTCGACCGACGCAAACTTGTCGTTGATACCCATCGCGATGGCCGCCGCCATACCCCACCAGCCGGCGTGCGCGTCGTCGATCACGAGGCTGATGTAGTACCCGCCCACATCAACCTTGACACTGCGCTGTTCGAGCTGATCCCCGCGCACCACATACGTGTGCAGGATGCTCCGCTCCATCGTCGCCCCCTGCCGAACCATGCCGACGGTGGGAACCTCGGTGTCGGGAATCACCACCGGGCCGCTCGCCAACGCCAGCACGTCCTGCATCAGCGGGCTCGGGCCCTGTAGCGGCGCCAGCAGAAGACGCCCGCCCAACAGGCTCTTGGCCGCGCCGATCGAGCTGACCTGCACGTCCACTCGATCCCCCTCGCGAACGCCGTTGTCCGACAACGTCGCCTCCACGTGCACCACGGCGACGTTCTTCACGTCCTTCAACTCCTCCAGCGTGAAGATCGGATCGTTGAAGCGCTTCAGCAGCGTCGCCAGCGGACGAATCGCCGGCATGTAGTCGCCGCCGTCGCCCGTGCCCTTCAAGCCGATGACCAGCCCCAACCCGATTAGCTTGTTTGTCCGGCGACCCTTCAGCCTGGCGATGTCCCCGATCCGCACCGCCTCGGCCATCGGGGTGGCCAGCAACGCCACAACCAGCGCCACGCTCCCGATCCACCTGCAAGACACGCTCGCTCGTCTGCTGGTCATTCGCTCACACTGCTCGCGACTCAAAACGGTCGCAGCCAATCAAAAAACCTCGGAACCCAGCCTCGACGCGTACCGTCACGCACCACGCCGGCGTGTTCCACGTTGATCGTCAGGTCGGCCACCTGTGTGCTGAGCACCGTGTTGTCCGCGCTGACGTCCAGGCTGCGACACACACCCGTCAGCGTGACCACCTGCCGCTCCTCGTCCATGTCGATGCTCTTGCGGGCCTGGAGCACGAGGTTGCCGTTCGGCTTCACGTCGATCACCTCCGCCGTGATCCGCGTGCTGAACTCGTCCTCCCGCTCTACCGTGCCCTCGCCCTCCCACTTGCCCTTCAAGCCGAAGTCCACCTCCGGGACCCCGCCGCGAAACGCCTGCTGTAGCCATTTCCCGTTGTGAATGCGGAACCACTGCGCCAACCTGGCTTCGAGACTGACGTCCTTCTTCTCCTCCGTCTCGCCGTCCGACTCGTACTTCTTTTTCTCTTTCACGATAATCGTGATCAGATCGTGCAGGCGAAATTTCCGCGGCTCGGGCAGCGCCACCGAGATGAACGATGATTGCGTCAGGGCTTCGTTCGCCGGCGTAAGGTCGGCAAACAGGCCCGAAGCCAACTGCCCGCCCGCCGGATGAAGGTCTTCGCGAGACTGCTCACCCATCATGTAAAGCGAAGAACTCTGACCCCACGCGATGCGCGCCAGGCCCAGAACGGCCAGACCCAAAAGCAACGCCTCGATCAGCCTTCGCATCACCATTCGAACCACTCCCGACTCTCGCTCGCGCCCTCTACGTCCCGCACACCTGCACGGCCCGCAGGCCCGTCACTTTCGCCGTAAACGTCGCCTTCGAGCCGGCCGCACGCACCTCAACCGTCTCGCCGTAGCAGCCCGAGCCGAGTGCCTTGCCGGCCGATTCCATCTCGATATAGCCCTGCCGCAAACGCACCGTCACCAGATCCCCTCGCTTGACCAGCGGCATGGCGCGAAGCTGCCGCCCGCAAACCGTCTCGCCGCGATCGATGAAACCGACCGCCTGCTGCCCGATCGCCGCCGACAGGTCCGTCAGACCCACCTTCTGGACCCGATCGAAGCAACGCGGCTCGAGCACAACATCCTCCGGCTTGATCTCGGCCCCGCGATTGATCGGGCGACGAGCGACCACCACCGGAACCTCTGCGCTGACGTTCGCGACGATCGGCAGCTTCTGAAGCACCTCGCCGTCGCGGCACACGTCGGCCTCCAGACTCACCAGCCCAAGACCCTCGCCGCTGCGCTGGTGAATCCGAAATTGATAAGTGGGCTCGCATAGTCCCAACGCCGACCCGCTGACCGCACCGAACCGAATCTGAATGCGCCCGCCGATCGAACGGGTCCGTTCAAGAATGTGCTGGCGAATCCGATCTTCCAGCGTCCTGCCCCCCTCAGCCGCCGGCCCGGACACCTGCGACCCCGCCCCCGCAGGCCGACCCACCCGCTGCAACTCGCACGAGGTGGCCCCGCCCAGCAGCACCTCAGCCGGGTTGAACCCAGCCACGGTCAGCCGTTCGGCTACGTCCTCCAGCGTCACGGTGCAGCTTTTGCCCACCGACGGGGCGGCCCGAAGAACCATAGCCGCCACCGCCTCTCGCTGCTCGGCGCTGCCGCCGTCCAGCTTCGCTGCATCGCCCAAGAGAACCCGGTCGCCCTCGATCACACTCCTGGGCCACAACCGAATCCGCAGCCAGTCGCCCTCGGCGCCGGTGGCCAACTCGGCCCCCTCGGCCAAGGCAAACAGCAACAGCGACAGGACAACCGCCAGCGCCGCACAGCGCAATAACGTCTGTCGCTCCCACTGCTGCTGCCCGATCTGTCTGCCGTCCTTACCCGTCATGTCCCCGGTGTACCTTCCTGGTCACCACTTGAATCTGTCTGACAGTCCTGCCGTAACCTCTTGGGTGCTATCCGCCGGGTGCCACTGGCTGCTCGTCAGCCAGTGCTATGCCCGTGTCACGTCCGGCCTAGCTGGCCTAGAACCTCCTCAATTGAGCCACCACCTGAAGCGACTCATCGGCACTCTGCACCGTCTGCGAATTCAACTCGAAGTACCGCTGCGTACGAATCAACTCGACCAACTCACGCACCGGATCGACGTTCGACATCTCCAGAAAACCCGACCGAATCACGCCGATACCGTCCTCGCCCGGGTTGCCCGTTACCGGATCGCCCGAGGCGTCGGACTGTGCGTACAGGTTCTTGCCGATCTGAAGCAGTCCCTTCGGATTGACGAACCGCGCAAGCTCCAACTGACCGCTCTGTGAAAAGTTGGTCTGGCCCGGCTCGCGCGTGAGCACCTGACCGTTCTCGGTGATCTCCACCTCCGCACCCGACGGGATGGTGATCGATGGCTCCATCAGCGAACCCACACTGTTGCCCAGCACCAGCGCCCCGTTTGCGTTCACCGTGAAGTTGCCCGCGCGCGTATAGGACGTAATTTCCTCGCCGTTGTACAACGCCAGCACCTGGAAGAACCCATTGCCCTCGATGGCCATGTCGAACGTGTTGTTGCTCACGTCGATCGGGCCCTGTGCAAAGTCCAGCTCGGTCCCCGACACCTGCGTCCCCAGCCCCACCTGAATGCCGAACGGCGTGGGCTCGCTCGAGACGTTCTCCAGACCGGGCTCGCGCTTCACCTGATAGAGCAAATCCTCAAAGCTCACGCGGCTTCGCTTGAAGCCCACCGTCCCGATGTTCGCGATGTTGTTGGCCAGAACGTTGAGCTTCTCGTCCATGGCCCGCATGCCCGTCGCCGCAGCGTGTAAAGCGGAAATAGCCATACCTGTCGTTTCCTCTATCTATCCGCGCTACAGTCTCGCGATATCGTTCACTGCTCGTCCCAGCATCCCGTCCTGCAAGGTGATCATCTGGCCGTTGAGCTGGTAGGCCCGCGCCGCCTCGATGAACTGCGCCAGAAGCGTCACCGGCTCGACCGTCGACTGTTCCACCGCCCCGACCTCCAACTGGCCGGCAAACGGCTCTTCGGTGACGAACTGCCCGTCAAACAGGTTCTCGCCCAACTTCACCAGCCGCTGCGGGTCGGATACGTCGACCACCCCCAGCCGACCGATCTCCTCGTCGTCGGCCAGCACCCGTCCGCCCTCGCCGATGCACACCTTCGCTCCCGACGGCACCGAGATGGCCGCCCCGCCCTCGTCCAGCACGAGGTGGCCGCGAGCCGTTACCAATCGGCCCTGTGCGTCGACGTGGAACGATCCGTCACGCGTGTAACGCACGTCCTCGCCGTCCTGCACAGCAAAAAAACCCCGCCCGACGATCGCCACGTCGAGGGGATTGCTGGTCTTGTCGAGTGTGCCCTGGCTGAAGTCGGTGTAGGTGGGGCGAACGTGCGTGCCGCCGGTCAAGCCGTCCAGAACCGGATGCGCCAACTCCATCCCCCCCGGCGCGCTCTGCGACTCGGTCAGCCGCTGCCGGAAGACGGCCAGATCCTGCTTGAAGCCGGTCGTCTCGGCGTTGGCCAAGTTGTTGGCTAGGACGGCTTGCCGATGCTCATTCGCCTGCAAGCCTGCGGCCGATAGCCACAGTCCGTAAATCATGGGTCTTCCACCCGTCTGTTTCCCGCGGCCGTTCCACCACCGCGCCGTCGTTTGCGACACACTGCTCTCCGAGCGCCTCGTGCGTCGCCGCCGCCATCTCAGCCGCCTCCAGAATCCGGCTGCCCAGCTCGGCCCAGTCGCTCGCCGCCTGCGACGACCACTGATCGAGCTTCTGACCAACCAGTTCCGACATCACGCGTGTACGTTGCGGCTGCATGTACGTAGTCCTAAATAGCGACGACGCAGTCCATAACAAACCCCGTGCCAGCACCGCCGCCAAGCCCGGCCCCCACCCGCCGCCGCCCGGCCCGAACGACTGCAAACCACTTGCAATAAAGGAGTTACATCAGACGCACTTCGGGACCAGTTCCCCAGCCGCCCCCGCTGCCCCCACCCGCACCACGCGCAATTCTTGCCGATCACCGGCAACCCTTGCCGCCTTATCGGCCCCGCGCCCGCCCCCCAACGGCGCTCCGTATCACCCAGCCGGCCAGTCGCGACGCCCCGCCCCGGCGGCGTTGCACAGCCGCCCCATTTGTGCGACAGTAAGGGTGGGGAAGAAGTAGGGCGTGTCCCGGCGCGCCGGGACTTGCACGCGAGTCACGTAGGGCGGGTTCTACCCGCCTCGCTCGAACACTATGAACAGCAAGCAAGGCGCAGGGGGAGGCTACGTGCCACCGCCACCAGGAAAGGAACGGGATATGGACCGGACCCTACAGGAGCAGGTCGTCACCATGGTCCTTCGGACGGCCGGCGTGCTGGCGATTCTCGTAGGCCTCATCCTTACCACGCAGGCCATTGTTGCATCGATGGCTGCAAGCTCAGCCGCACCCAATCTTCCCCGTGGTATGAGCATGAA
>Ga0272442_10009634_pt1 | contig 12044 bp, 11 predicted proteins | sample SSMForm2O_FD_200262 | JGI IMG/M metagenome (GOLD analysis project Ga0272442, IMG submission 200262) | Marine sediment archaeal communities from Little Sippewissett salt marsh, Falmouth, MA, United States - SSM-Form-2O | ecosystem: Environmental > Aquatic > Marine > Wetlands > Sediment ... | reverse complement strand
GCCTGCGGTTGTGATCATCGATCTGAGCGACGCCACCGCTCCCAGAAACATGCCCTCATCATAGAAGACCTCTTCTTTGGAGGCTTTCAACAGATAACCGCCCGTCCCGGGTTCGTTGCCCCCCGACGTCGCCTCTTTGCCCCCTCGACTGGGATCGGTACCGGCGGCGCTGACCATATTTTTCCTGAGCACGGTCGAGGAGGACATACCGTCTATCATGCTCCGCTCCGATTCGGTGGCAAAGCCTCTCAGGAAATTCGTCATCTTCTGTCCCTCAACCGTCGAGTAGGATACCAGCATGGCAAAAAAGGCGACGAGTATGAGTACCAACGAGCAAAAAATCTGTTCCCACCCCGCAGCCTGTGTCTCTTCACTACGCTCTCGTGTATTGAACTCTGCCCCCATGATTAAAACACCGATTTCCTCTTTTCAGGCGAGAGGAACGAATTAAGTTTCTGTTCAAGGACCCGCGGATTATCCCCCGACTGCACAGAAAGAATACCGCTGATAATAAGCTGCTTCACCATGAGTTCATTGGCACTTATTGTCTTCAGCTTCCCGGCTATGGGAAGAAAGATCAGGTTTGCCAGGATCACGCCGTAAAACGTCGTGATGAGCGCCACGGCCATGGCAGGTCCGATAGTGCTGGGGTCATCCATCTGCATCAACATCTTCACCAGACCGATAAGCGTCCCGATCATTCCCATGGCCGGTGCAAAATTTCCCATCTGGGTGAATATTTCCGCTCCCAGCCGGTGGCGTTCGGATACATACTCGAGCTCCGTAAAGAGAATTTTTGAAAGAACGGACGGTTCGATACCATCGATCATGAGCCCGACACCCTTTGCAAAAAAGGGATCGTTGACCTCTTCCACCTTCTTTTCGAGTGCCAGAATGCCTTCGCGTCGCGCAATTTTCGACATGTCCACCAGCATTTCTATGACGGTTCCAACTCCCAACTCCTTCTGAAAAAAGACATTCTTGGCAACCCTCATAACACCCAGCACATCGGAAATGGGATAGTTGATCAATACGGCACCGAAAGTTCCACCCATCACGATCAGGGCGGAGGGAATATTGACAAACCACAGCAACCCGCCGCCCAGGCTCATTGCAATAATCACCAGTCCGAAACCGCTGACAATTCCTAATATAGTCGCAAGATCCATGTAACAGCCTACCTTACCGTTTCTTTCAAAATCGTGGGCACTGAAATATCCGTACATCAAGCCATGTACCAGTGTCCGTCCGGCACTTCACCGGATGTACTGATATCTCAGCAAATACCGTACCAAATATTGACACCGCAAATTATGGCGTTATTACAAATAGATACAAAGGATTACACGGTTCATAGAGGGCGGCAGGCCGTAAAATAACGGATATTTTTGACAACACGTCATTTTATTGACGCTATCCGGAATGCGATTGGAAAGGCGTCACGACCATTGCGGGAACACAGATATTGAGACCGGAAGCCCAAGAACAAGCTTCCGGTCCGTATATCGTCAGGGCATGTTAATTACATATTGAAGCTACCTGTTTTAACGCTTGATGTTCATCAGTTCGGCCATCATCGAATCAGTCGTTGTCACGACCTTGGCACTGGCCTGATAGGCCCGTTGCGCCGTAATCATGTTAATAAACTCCGTCGCAATGTCCGTGTTGGACATCTCAAGGGAGTTGGCGCTGATTTCTCCCATCCCGGCAGACCCCGGTACATTCTGCACGGCCGATCCCGATTCATTCGTCTCTCCGAACAGATTGGAGCCCATTCGCTTCAATCCCCAGGGGTTGGGGAAGTCGGCAAGAACGATCTGACCGATGTCGGATGTCTGACCGTTGGTGAAAAAGCCGCTCAGGATACCCTCCGAGGTGACGGAGAGGCTCTTCAGCACGCCCGAGGCATAGCCGTCATGGGTCAATGATTTCACCACCGAGGTGCTGGCATATCCCGTCATCGTTTCCGCCGTTGTCCCGACAAGATCCCATGTGACGGTATTGGAATTTCCGATCGTCGCCCCGTTCGACAATGTCCCGAATGTCAGGGACACATCGGCCGGTGTCACCTCGTTCTGGTTGATGGTAAAGGATATGCTGTCGTTCGGTGCCCAGGTATCCGTGAGGGCAAAGGTGATATCCGCGCCGCCCGCACCGTCGAGGTCGATGGCAACCTGGTCGTCGGCACCCACCGTCCCGAGATCGAAGGTCATGTTGGCATACCCACCGTCATTCGTAACGGTCCAGGTATCTGCGTCTGCCCCACGCGTCAGCACGATGGCGGCCGTCGTATCCTGGTAGAGCTGTCCCACATTGTTGACCGTTGCCGTGGCGGCACCGTCGCCTGCAGTCGTCACGACCGGTGTCCCCATGCTCGAGCTGTAGACACTCTCCAGAGCCCCATCCTCATCGAATAAAAGACCCGCATAGTTCTGGGTTGTTGCCTCATCCGAATCGAGGTATGCCGTGAAGCCCCAATAGCCGTTTGCTTCGGTTTTTTGATAGGTGAGTTTCAGGGTATGAGTTGCACCGAGAGAATCGAAGACGGTCTGGGACGCGTTGAAGGTGCCGCCGATAGTCGTCTCCGCATCGAGGTTCGCACCGATGGAAATCTCTGATGTCGTCTCCGGAGCGGATTGCACGTTCTGGAGAGAGAGATCGGTGATGGAATTGGCGTTCGTGCCGAAGAAATTATACCCCTGCACCTTGTACCCGTTGGTATCGACCAGGTACCCGTCACTGTCCACATTAAAGGCACCTGCCCGGGTATAGTACGTACCGCCCTCGTCATCGGCAACAATGAAGAAGCCGTCACCGTCGATGGACAGGTCCGTCGCATTGGCCGTCGTCTCGAACGACCCGGGTGAAAACTGAGTGTTGATATTATTGACCGAGACCCCCCTGCCGACCTGCATCATGGCCGACGAACCGCCACTGAGACTCTGGCTCAGGATATCCGCAAAAATAATTTTGCTGGAGCGAAAGCCGATAGTATTGACATTTGCAATATTATTACCGATTACGTCCATCTGTTTTGAACTTGCCGTCAACCCCGAAATGCCTGCAAATAAAGAACTGCTCATATGCCTTTACCTCCTGCAAACGTATTGTGTTATCTACATATTGTTGATTTCATTATTACCGTCTTCGACGGAGACCACATCTTCGAAGGGCACCTCCCATTCACCGATCATCACGGAGGAACGTCCATCCTGGAAGTTAACACCCGTCACCAGACCTTGTATGAATGTGTCTACGTCGACGGCCCCGCCTGACTGATTCGTCGCCGACACCTCAAAGGTATATTCACCGTTTTCCACCCCGTTGCCATCCCACGTGAGTGAGTTGGGGCCCGTAGCCTGGCTGCCAAGCTGAATCGTCTCTACCAGTACCCCGCGTTCGTTGTAAATGCTCACCTCACCCTCCGCTGCCGCCTCTGCCAGAGAGTAGCAGATATCGACGGCACCGCCGTCAACATGCAGGACATTACCGGACGCCTGTACCTCTTTCCCGAGGAGGCTCACGGACTGCACCTGATTTGTCATCATCTGGTTAGAGGTGAGGGTTTCAAGATTGGTATTCATATTCGTTAACTGTTCGAGACTGGAAAACTGTGCCAGTTGGGCCGTAAAATCGGTTCCATCCATGGGGTTCAGCGGATCCTGGTTCTGCAGCTGTGCAATCAACATTTTCAGAAACTCGTCTTTCCCCAAGGTAGCCTGTTGACTTATTTCCGATGTGCTGTTCACCGTAGTGGTCGTACCTGTCGAATTCACACTTGTCATCGTTCATTCTCCTTTACGCAAAGACGCTGACTGCGCCGCTTTCCATATGGGCATGCTGTGACGCTGTCGATACGGTCTCGTGTGTCTGATCGGTATGTTCCCTGCCATTGTTTTGTTGTTCCCTGTTATTCCGATGCTCATCCGGCAGCGTGTCGTTATACCCGTATCCGTGTGCATGATCCCCGGTTTTGTCATGCACGGATACACTGATCGTATCGGCAACGAGTCCCTGAGTACCGAGAGAAACCTTTAACTGATCCGTATTGGCCTGCAGTAGATGTTTGACATCCGCATTTGCCGCCCGCAACATAACGTGAACCTTGTTTTTCCTGACGACGACGTCCACATTGAGCGTTCCGAGTTGGGGCGGATTCAATGTAATCTTCATCCGTCCGCCTCCCTGCAGCACCTGCTGCCGGGCTCCCTGGACAACCTGATCGAACAGGACCTCGGAACGTATCGACGTTGCTGCAGTGGCATCATTACTGCCGTTGATGGCGGACGATGCCTGTGCATGAATTGTCTGCCCGGTTCCTTCCATGCGCGTGCCTGTGTGGGTGATTCGTGCCAAATCCGCGAATTTGTGAGAGGTCGCCTCTTCGCCTTTGAAGAAGCTGAGCTCATGCTCATCCCCGGCCGCCCCTGTAGACTGCGCACACACCTCTCCCTTTGCAAGTGACCGATCATCAGACCGCACGGACATAGTGTGCGGAGCGGCATCCGTCTTCGGTGCCTCTCTATGAGTCTCGTTGCGGACATCGCCTTTCACCCGCATTTCGGAGATGTCCGTATCGGCATATCTCGGGCTGACGCGAGGCCGGTCGTTTTTTCCCCGTACCGGGGAAATCGGAGTGCCGGCAACGTTCCGCACACCGCCATCACGCACGCCCATGGTCATGTCCTTTGAATCCGCAGCTACAGGGACCTGCCTGTTCCGTTCGACACCGCGTGGCATGTCCGGTGTACCTGAGATAACTTTTGATTGGGTGACATCACCGTGGGAATCAGGTGATGAGAAGTCGTTACCTGCGGCAGTGAGAACCCGCAGCATTCCTTGTCCACGCACCGCCTTATCTGATGAGACCTCGGCAGGTCCCGCTTTGACGGTCTGTGTATTCTCGATCGGATGCTCTCCCCCTCTGCCCGCTTTCAGCGTCTGGGTACTCTTATCCACACCTGTCACGTGCAGTTGACTTTTCCGTGAAATCATTCCCGGCTTGACTTTACTGCCGGTATCGTGAAAACCTTGAGTACGCATCATGAGTTCCATGAGTGATATTGGCGCTCTGTGTCGGGTACCGGGACCGTCCTTTACAGTATTCTGCGCCATGAGCGTGGGCATACCGTTATGCACCTCGGTGTTAGCCCCATCACTAACCGAAAAGTCTCCACCCAGCATCACGGCAAGAATCGCACACTGCCGGGACAGCGCATCGCTTCCTTCGTCTCCGTTCAGCGCCGACATCAGCACGTCCTTATCCTGCATCTCCCCACCGGCGATATTTCCGGGTGCCACAGTTGTTTGGACAGTCTTGCCCATGGCGGTAATAAGTTTCTTGAGAATGGTGGTAAACTCTTGAGGTTCTTCCACCGTCCCCATGGCTGATTGCATTGTGCCGTGGATGGCCCCCTTCAGACCACCGATGTGTTGCAACAATTTGAAAAGCGTCAAACTGCCCGGTGTATCCTGTGTTATGGGGAATGGTGTCATCATTGCCTGATCTCTTTCGCACGTTTTATACACCATGGAGAGCAAAAGCTGTGCCAGGCTGATATAAATTATTTTACATATAATATCTAATAGTTACACATGACTATTTCGTATAAAGCTCCGGAGGGGGGCAAAAATTGCCCGGTATGACTGGAAATGTGAAAATATTTCCGTCCGGGGAGAAGACTTGGACACCGCCTATTCAACGGTGTTTGCGGCGGAGAGGTGTCGTCTGGTGATTTCCCTGGTGAGGGCAACGGCTTTCTTGGAATCCATATGCTCCCACACGGCTCCTGCTTTTTTCGCCTTCATGTTCATGATGATGGATGCAGCCGTTTCCATATCAAGTTTTCCCAGCATGGAACCTGCGTGGGCGGGGGGAAAGGATTCATACACCTTGGCAAGATCTTTGTATTTCTTATCGTCAATGGTTTTGACCGATCGTACGAGAATGGTCAGTTTCCCCTCGATCTCCTGCAAATGCTCGATTTTCGTGACAATATCCGCTTTCAGCGCTTCAAGCTTTTGTTCTTCGGAATGCACGCGGCCTTCCCGTACCTCAAGCATTCGTTCCTTTTTTACCAGCGCTGCGAAAAGCTCGCGTTCCCGTGACAGGGTGTCCTCGAATACATCGTGTACTTCCGGCGTACGTAATGACATCTGCACGGAATCAGCCAGGGCCGGGCGTGCGAAGAGATAACGTTCTATGTTCCCCGGGTTCTTGATAAATCCGCCGACTGAGGCGATTTTAACCATAATAATCAGGACGATAACAATTTCGCACAGCATAATAAGTTTCTTCACTTCATTCACCCCTTGAGGATCGCAGGATTGCCAGCTCATCCAATTCTTTTCTTTCCTGTGCCGACATGTGCAGTTTATGTTCCTGGAACTTATTTTCTTTAATTATCTCTATTACTTTCCTGTTTTTGACAGCGTCGACCAGCACGGTCCGTTTTTCGCTCAATTCGCTTTCGATGGCGGCGATGCTTTGCACCTGCATCGCTTCCTTGTCCTTTATGTGTCTGATATACGCACAATATGCCGCAATGTCAGCGGAACGCATCCTGTGTTTTCCCATTTCAAGCAAATGATCGAGCAATGCAGCCCGCTCGTGTTGCATGCGTTCAAGAAGCGCCACCTCTTCAGCAAGACGCCTTTTGATGTCGGCAAACTCGGACATCACCCGATCTTCGATCTGCTTACGGTAGTCCAGAACAGGTTGTAATCTGAATTGAAACATTGTTTAGACCGCACCCAATAGTGACATCACTTCAGCCTTCGATTCATCGAAGCTGATTTTTTCTTCCATTGCCTGTTTCAAAAACACGTTAATCCTGTCGATATTTTGTATCGCAAAATCTATACGGGGATTGCTCCCATCCACATATGCACCGATATTAATCAGATCTTCAGCCTTTCGATAGGTCGCAACGGCATCCAGAATCTCATTGGCCTTTTTCCGGTGATTTTCATCGACGATATCGAACATGACTCTGCTGATGCTCTGGAGAATATCGATAGCGGGGTAATGATTCTTCGCGGCGAGATCCCGCGAAAGCGTGATATGTCCGTCAAGTATGGATCGGGCGGCATCTGCAATAGGTTCGTTGAAGTCATCACCCTCCACAAGTACTGTATAAAGCCCCGTAATGCTGCCTCCATCCTCTATGTTGCCGGTCCTTTCCAGAAGCTTCGGCAGCAGGCTGAATACCGACGGGGTGTAGCCTTTCGTTGTCGGCGGCTCACCGAGGAAAAGACCGACCTCTCTCTGGGCCATGGCGAAACGAGTCAACGAATCGACCATCAGCAAGACGTCCTGTCCCTGATCCCGAAAATATTCGGAGAGGGACGTGGCAACATACGCTGCCCTCATACGAACCAGGGGATGACTGTCCGAGGTGGCAACAACCATGACGGATCGTGCAAGCCCTTCTGCACCCAGATTATTTTCGATGAACTCACGGACCTCCCGGCCCCGCTCACCGATCAGGCCGATCACATTGACATCGGCTTTCGTGTTCCTGGCAATCATACCCAGAAGGACGCTTTTGCCGACACCGGACCCGGAAAAAATGCCCATCCGCTGTCCCTTCCCACAGCTGAAAAGGCCGTTGATCGCGCGGATTCCGAGATCCATCGGTTCGTGGATTCTGCCCCTTTTCAGTGGATTTATAGCCTCAGCATAAATCGGGTATTCCGTGTCGTATTCAATGGGCCCTTTGTCATCGATGGGGTTCCCCAGACCGTCAATCACCCTTCCCAGAAGGTTTCCACCGACTTTCACCTCGGCCTTTTTCCCGGATGGCAGGATCCTGGATCCTGGTCCCACACCTTGCAGATTTTCAATGGGCATCAGCAGAACCCTGCTGTTTCTGAACCCCACAACCTCTGCTTCGATCGAGTAATCGTTGCCGTTGGGATAAATCCGGCACATCTCCCCTATAGAGCTCCCCGCATCATACCCTTCTACTAAAAGCCCCCCGATTTCAGAGACTTTACCATACGTCCGGATAGTATCCGTATGCTTTACCATGGTGTAATATTCGCCAAACATCGTATCCACTTCCATAAATCACCTAAGAAATCAGTGCCTCCATCAGTGCCTGCAACTGCTGGTCAATTCTCGCATCAACCATGATGGAACGTGTTTCAACCACCGCACCACCCGGAATGATGCCTTCATCTTTTTCAAAGACGACATTCTTGGGAACGACCGCGTTTTCGGCTGTCTCTGATTTTACTGCCATGATGTGTGTGTAATCGACGGGATTGATTCTGATTCGTATTTCTTCCTTATCCTGAATGTGGTCAATCGCCTTTGCCAGCATTGTACTCACAATGCCCCTGTCATGTGACACTTCTCGCTGGATCACTTTCTCGGCAACAGCAAACGCAAGCTCCAGGATACCCTTTTCACTCGTTTTCCACAGCTCCCGTTTGGCTGCGGTCAGTTCGCCCAGCAACGTCTCGCAGGCCGCATATGCATGAGTCAACCTCTCCCGGGCCTCGCTGTGTCCCTCTTTCGATCCGTCGGCAAATCCATTCTTGTAGGCCGCATCTCGCATCGCATTGATTTTATGTTCCAGCGCTAGTGTATCCTGTTCGACGGCAAAAGCACCCGGAGAGGCACCAGTCTGTCGCGGGCCTCTACCGTTATCGGACTGCACGAGCGTCACATCTTCCGCTCTGATAACTTTTTTATACGAACTGATCATCGTCTGTATCCCGTGATAGTTGAATTCTTCCTTCGGCTTCCAATCGCTTAGTGGTTTCGACTATATTTCTCTGACTCTGCTCAACCTCCGATAACCGGGTCGGCGGCATAAGATCAATATCTTCCATCAGCATTTCGGCGGCTCGTTTCGACATATTTTTCAACACCTTTTCCCGCATGTCCTGATCGGCCACTTTCAAGGCGCGTGCGAGATCTTCGCTGCTTACCTCCTGCAGGAGATCACGTATACTCCTATCGTCCAGGTCAAATATATCATCAAAAGTAAACATAAGGTTTCTGATCTCGACCGCCAGTTCAGGGTTTGTATCGTCGAACGCCTCAAGCACAGTATTTTCAGTCGATCGACTCATTTTGTTCAGGATTTCGGCCGCCATGCCGATACCACCGAAATTCTGCTCACTCGTTCCACTGACGACAAGCTCCGACTCAAGGGCTCGTGTCATTTCATCAATGAACTCGTGCGGGACACTCTTCAGCGTCGCCATCCGTCGCAGAATTTCTACCTGCTTCTCGGAAGGCAGGTTTTCGAGAACTTCCGCCGCCTGCTCGGATCTGAGGTGGGCCAATATGAGAGCGATGGTCTGGGGATGTTCCATTTTCGTAAAATCCATGATCATCCGTGAATCGACATTCCGTAATCTTTCGATAACAGGATTGGCGTACGGTTTAAGACTTTCCTCCTCGATAGACTCCATTATTTTTTTTGCTTTTTCCTCTCCCATAGCCTTTACGAGAATACTCTTGATGACATCGTCTTTCACCGACATGATGCGTTTGCCCTTCTCCTGGGCCAGCTGGCAGAATTCCTGAGCCACATAGGCCATATCATCGTTTGAAATGTTACTCAGCCGATTCATGTGAACCCCGAGAACCTTGATTTCCTCAGGCTTTAAATTTTTCAGCACTCTCGCTGCCAATTCTTCTTCCAACGATAAAAGCAATACGGCTGCCTTCTCATGGTTCGTCATTTCGCTCAACACCCTCTATCATCCCGTAAGACACAACGTTACTTGACCCAATTCCGTAATAACTCCGCAAAACCCTTATCATCAGCATCCGCTAATTGTTTGACGACCTGTATCTCCTGCGATACGCCGGTCTGCGGACCCTCAAGTGAGTACGACGCAGCACCGCGTTCGAGATGCTGGCCGGGAGACACTACTTCACTGACCCTGATTGCCTGTTCTTTTCCTCGCTCAGTCAGAGACTTGACCATGGGACGCAACACAAACATTACAATCAATAAAATGGCCAGCATCGACAGCACATACTTGATAATCGGCAGGTAAACGGATAGTTCACGCTTCCACGAATGTTCTTCCGCAACTGTCGTATCTGCCTGTTCATTTTTTTTGAAGGGTACCGATGACACGACGACCTGGTCACCACGCCTCGCATCAAATCCGACTGATTTCTTGACAAGCTCTTCCAGCGCCGCCATTTCTCTTTTTGATCGGGGCTGAAACACTTCACCCCCCTTTTCGTTCTTTACATACGTGCCATCAACCAATACGGCAACGGAAAGTTTTGTAATCACCCCGGTTGGCATGACCGTCTTGCTGACTACTCGATTTATTTCATAGTTTACCGTCTCATCCGTCCGCTGGTGATCGGTATTGTAGACGGTCTTGTCGATCCCCGTGATTGGTGCAACCGTGCTCTGCCCACCTCCCGCGTAGGGACTCTTCGACTTTTCCGTGGCACTGTGGCGGCTCCGCACGGCCGGTTCCTCAGAATCGAACAACTCCTCCGTCTTTTCCGTCACGCGAAAATCGAAGGCTGCCGATACCCGGGCCATCACTTTATCGCCCCCGACCACTTTTGCCAGCATGGATTTTATCCTCTGGGCAAGTTCGGCCTCCACATTTCTCTGATATTCGATCTGAGAGGTCGTCCGTTTTGCAATCTGCGATTCCGGCTCGTTTTTTGACAGTACCCTGCCTGAACTGTCCACCACCACCACGTTGTCCGGACGAAGTTCTTCAATGCCGCTCGCCACCAGGTGCACGATACCATCAATCTGGGCCATTGCCAGTTTTCGCCCGGTTTTCAGCTTTAAAAATACCGACACGGAGGGTTCCGCCGCATGTTCGATGAACAGTGATTTCTTCGGCATGACAATATGCACCCTGCATGCCTGAACCTCATCGAGATTGCTGATAGTTCGCGCCAATTCACCCTGAAGTGCCCGCTGATAGTTGAGCTTCTGCACAAAATCGGTGACACCGAAATTCTTATTATCAAAAATTTCAAACCCCACGACACCGCCTTGCGGCAGTCCTGAAGAAGCCAGATCAAGTCTCAATTCCGACACCTTGTCGGACGGCACGAGCACGGTATCTCCCGCGGCAGATAATTTGTAGGTCACTTTTTTGTCCTGCAGGCGGGAAATTATCTTTCCGGCATCATCGGTAGAAAGGTTTGAAAACAGCACTCCATATTCCTTTTGATTCATCAGGAAGACGAACATAAAAATGCTGACTAGACTCAGCACGGCAACAACACCAACTGCCAGTCTGCGTGAAGGAGTGAGAGTACTGAAACCCTGCCATACCTGCTGAATAAATTGCATTACCGCTTCCATTTCTTCCTTCCGTTTATACCTGCATTCTCATAATTTCCTGGTAGGCCTCGATAACTTTGTTCCTCACTTGTAACATGGTCCTGAAGGAGATGTTTGCCTTCTCCAAGGCTATCATCGCATCGTGAATACTGCCGGTGTTTCCGAGTTCAACATTTGCGATTGCTCGGTCGGCCTCATTCTGCTGGGTATTCACTTCGGCAATCATAGTGTTTAAACAATCGCCGAACGATTCTTTACCCAGATCGTGTGCCCGTGGTTTCTGTGAAATCTCTGGCCGTGTGGTCAGCGAAGCGTTAACAATGGGAATATCACTCATAATCACCACCTCTTCTTTACGGTGTCGTAGCGAATTTCATACCGGATGTCTTACTTCCCGATATCCAGTGTTTTGAGGGCCATATTCTTCGTGGCATCAAATGCCGTGACACAGGCCTCATAGGCCCTGTGAGCCATAATCATGTCCGACATTTCGACAATCGAACTGATATCCGGGGTCGTCACAAAACCGTGTGCATCCGCATCCGGATGTCCCGGCTCATAAATCTTTTTCACACACTGCCTATCTTCCGCAACCCCCTCAATTTTCACCGATTTCAGGGAATCCCCAAGCACTTTATCGAAGCTGCCGGTCACCGGTTCGGCGGAAAAGACGATGATCTTTCTTTTGTAAGGACCGCCTTCCGGCGTCCTGGTCGTATTAATATTGGCAAGATTGGAAATGATGAC
>Ga0272442_10009632_pt1 | contig 12045 bp, 10 predicted proteins | sample SSMForm2O_FD_200262 | JGI IMG/M metagenome (GOLD analysis project Ga0272442, IMG submission 200262) | Marine sediment archaeal communities from Little Sippewissett salt marsh, Falmouth, MA, United States - SSM-Form-2O | ecosystem: Environmental > Aquatic > Marine > Wetlands > Sediment ... | reverse complement strand
ACCAGCAGAAAATGAATGTCCTCCCGCCGCTTGAGCAGCAGGTCCGCCATGTCCAGAAAGAGCCGGTGATCCTTCACCGGACTGAAATTCGCCACCATGCCCACAATATGGCCGGTACGCGGAAAGCGGTAGCGAGCCCGCAGTTGATCCCGGTCGATAGTGCCGTGATAGTCGTCCGCCCTGACCCCATTGGGAATCACACGGATGCGCGCAAGCGGCTCCCCTTCCTGCGCGGCCACGTACGCCGCCACGGCCTGGCTGTTCGCCACGATGCAGTCGGCCATCCGGTTGGCCCTGCACTGCAAATAGCGGTGCCGCGGCTTCTGCCAGATCGCCAGCTCACGTCGGCTCGATACGATCACGGGAACGCCCGCCTTGCGCGCGGCGAGATGCGCCCACAGATCGAAACCGAACATGAAGCTGTGCAAAATCTGCGCGGGGTGGGCTTGCAGGATCCAATAAATCTTCCCTCGCATCCGAAAATCCCAGCCACTGTGACCATGCAGCACCCGCACATAGGCGCCCACACGCCGTGCATCGCCAATGAGGGCGCCTTCGCTGCCGGTGCAAATGAGACTCAGTTCGAAGTCATCCGCCAAGCCCCGCATCAGGTGGAGCAACTGCAGTTCGGTGCCGCCCACCCGCATACTCGGGATCACGTACGTGATTCGCGGACGCCCTTTCACCGAAGCCCCTCCAAAAACGCCAGCAGGCGCGGCGACGCCTGCTCCAGCGAGAATCGTTCGGTCACGGTCGCGCGGCCCGCCTCCCCCAGACGTGCGCGCAGTGCCGGATCGCGCAGCCGGCCCAGCGCATCGCGCCATTCGGCAGGCGAGTCCGCAAAGAGGCCATTCTCCCCGTGTCGGATAATGTCACACACCGCACCGTACGGCGTGGCCACGCACGGCACGCCGCACGCCATATAGATCAAGGCTTTCAAGGCGCATTTCCCCTGGGTCCAAGTCTGCCGCTGTAAGGGCATGACGCCTACCGAGAAACCCTGCACCGTTTCTACCTCCGTGTCGTAGCGCCATGGGCGTAGCACCGCACCCGGCCAGTGTACCTTTTTCGCATCGGCCCCAGCCACTACCACCTCGGCATCCCGCAGCCCGTCGAGTACGCCCTCCAGCATCAGCAGGTCGCGCGTGGTCCCGGGGGATCCCATCCAACCCACCCGGAAAGTGGCCGGACCCTCGGAGGCCGGCACGAAACGGTTGCTGTCCACCACCGTCGGGAAGTACTCGGCGGGCGCACCCGCCTCCTGTGCCACCGCTTGCAGCCAACGGTTCCCAGCCAAAACCAACGCTGCCGCATGCAAGATGCTCTGGATTTGGGTACGGTCTTCCAGCCACGACCAAGGGCCGCGCAACGCGTGCGGCGCCGCCAGGTGCACCGCGTCGTCGATGTCGTACACCAAACGCCGCGCACCGGCCCGCAGGAAAAACGGCAGCCCGCGCAGGTACGCCGATAGGATGGCCTTCTGCAGCACGACCACATCATAGCGCCGCGCGGTCAGGAGTTGCGCGATGCGCCGGGGGGTCTCGTGCGCATGGTACCAAAACGGACGGCCGCGGCGGCTAGGGCCGCTGAAAGTGCGCCACACGGCTTCGCTCATCGGCGCGGCCACGGTGCACTCGACACCGTGACGGCGCAGATAGGGCAGAAACTGCCCCACGCGGTAGCGCGGGCTCGCGGCTGCGTCGGGATAGAGGGTCAGGAAAAGAACGCGCATCAGGCCGCCGTTTGGTTTGCTTACAGGGTAACCCGCTTCTCTATGGCTTCGATCACATCATCGACCGTAATCGTGTCGAGGCAACACTCATGGCCGTACGGACAGACCCCGATCGCCGGGGCCGCCTCCGCCCGGTTCCAGTGGCCGCTACATTCCATTTCGCTGACAAGCGGGTTGAAGTTGGGCTCCTTGCGGATGAGTATAAAGGGGTCGGTGGGGCCGAACAAGGCCACCACCGGCGTCACGGCAGCGAGGGCAAGGTGCATGAGGCCCGAATCGCAACAAACCAACAGATCCGCATGGTGCAGCACGCAAGCCGCCTCGCGGACAGACGTCCGCCCCCCAAGGCAAAAGCCCAGGCCCAGCGCCTCTGGCGCATGGCCAAGTTCGACCAGGCGCGCGCCCCGCTGCTCCAGAACCTGAGCCAATGCCCGCCACCGCTCCGGCCGCCAGCGCTTTGTCTTCCAGGAAGCGCCGGCCGCCAACGCGATCAGCGGCCCCGCCCCCTTGGGCAAGGCATCAAGGCAAGGCGCCCCCCAGTCCTCGTAATACAGATGCGGGCGCGAGACAGGAAGCGATACGCCCGCCCGCCGGGCGTAGTGTTCGAGCCGGAAAACCTGCCGCGGCGCACCGCGCAGAAAAAGATAGCGGTCCACAGGGGTGGGGATCGTGTTCACGGCATCGACAAACGGGTGGTTCTCGAACAGATCGGGATAGTGGCTGAGCACGGCGATATGGGCCACAGGATACTTCGCGCGCAGGGTCTCGAAGATGGGCAATGCCATGATCTCGTCGCCAAGCCGCCACCGCAGCTCGACCAGGATCTTCCGGGGCACGCCCGCGGCGCTCTTGACCCACCACCGGGCAGGACGCGCCAGCCGCTCGAAGCAACGGCGCAGCGCGCCGAAGCCGTCTTCATAGGTCTCCTCACCCATCGATTCTTCACCCAAAGGCGCCACCGGTTGAACAGGTTCAGTCCTTCGATACACGGGGATCCAGAGCATCGCGCAACCCATCGCCCAGGAAATTCAACGAGAACAGGCTCAACGACAGCGCAATACTGGGAAAAAGAAGGAGCCACGGGTACTCCTCCATCGTTTCCACTCCCTCTTTGATCAGCAGACCCCACGAACTCATCGGGGGCTGCACACCGAGTCCAAGAAAGCTCAAAAAAGCCTCCAGCAACATCACCCGCGGCACGGTGAGCGTCGAGTACACGATGATAGGCCCCAGGGCGTTGGGGATGAGATGCGCCAGCAAAATACGACGGCGAGGCAGCCCCATGATCACCGCCGCTTCGATGTACTCCTTCTCACGGAGCGACATGACTTGGCTGCGCACAATACGCGCCATGGTCAGCCATTCCACCGCGCCAATCGCCAGGAAGAGCAGCAGAAAATTGCGCCCGAAGAAAACCATCAGGATGATGACGAAGATGGTGAACGGCAAGGCGTAGAGAATATCGACGATACGCATCATTAGCGAGTCGGTCCGACCACCCGCAAAACCGGCCGTAGCCCCATACAAAACCCCGATGAGTAACGACACGGCCGTTGCCGCGAGTCCCACCAGCAACGACACGCGCCCCCCGTACAGCACGCGCGTCAGCAGATCGCGCCCCAGCGGATCCGTGCCCAGCCAATGCTGCACCGAAGGCGCCACAGCCCCGAGTGCGGTATCTTGGTCTTCATAGGAGTACGGACAGAAGAACGGTCCCGCCGCGGCCAGTATCACCACGACAGCCAACACCGCGGCGCCAAACACCGCCAGCCGATTCTTGCGCAGCCTGCGCCAGGCATCCTGCCAGAGCGAGGTCCCTTGTTCGATATCGGGACGGGCCTGTGTCATTCATCCTCTCTTCTTCGATACGGGACGGCACATGCTTCCCAGGCAGGCTGGCTTTGCCCCAGGAAGCCGCTACTCATGCCACGGGCACCGGACCGCTACGCCTACTCAGCCGGTGGTCACCCGGTTGCGGCCATGCTTCTTGCTCGCGTACATCAACTGGTCCGCTCGGGCAACCACTTGATCCCTGCTCTCGCCCCTCTTGGCAAGCGTGGCGCCGACCGACACGGTCACGGTCAGGTTGGCCTGGCTCACCTGGCGGCTGGACCGTGCCACCAGCACCCGAAGCCGGTTCGCAAACTCGTCCAGTTGATGCTGCTTCAGATTGGGGGCCAGCGCGACAAACTCCTCGCCGCCCCACCGGCCGAGGAAATCGTAGGGCCGCATGGCCCCGGCCAGACTGCGGGCGACCATCTTAAGCACCACATCCCCAACCCTGTGCCCGTAGGTGTCGTTGACCGCCTTGAAATGATCAACGTCGAAAAACATGACGGCCAAAGACGATTCAGTCCGCATCATTTCACTCAGCCGCTTGCCCAGCATCTCTTCCGTGTAGCGGCGGTTCCCAATGCCCGTAAGCGGACACAACAAGGACTGCTTCCGAAGTAGCGCCACCTCCTGAAGCGCGGCCATCTCGGTCGAAATATCGTGAAAGGTTTCGAGCGCGCCCACAAGTTCGCCGCTATCATCATAGATGGCCGAAACGGCCACCAGGATGGGCACGCGGTGGCCTTCCTTGTGGTGAAGATAGACGTTGGCGCGGCGCTCTTGACCGTCCGAGATGGTGGCCGCCAAGGGGCACTCTTCTTGGCAGAGGTTGCGCCCCTCCGAATCCACATGCATGAGGATATTGTCCGCACAGCAATGACCAACTACTTCGTCCGTCGTATAGCCTGTGATGCGCTCGGCTCCCTTGTTCCAATACTGAATACGCCGCTGCCGGTTGGTGAAATACACACCATCGTATAGGTTGTCCAGCAATACTCTAAACAGCTTCTCTTGATCAATCCTACCCAGATCCATTCGCCACTACGCCTCCCCTGCAGCCCTTCTCGCGATCGTAGCCCCCGTTCCGGTATCTGTCAAAACACGCGCGCTCCCTATGGTACGGAAATCCAGGCTACGCATTGCGGATCCGCGGATCCAGCCACGCATGGGCCACGTCGGCCACCAGATTGAGCAGCATCACCAATGCCGCGTAGACCAAAACGGTGCCGATGATCATGGTGTAGTCCCGGTTGAAGGCCGCCTCAACGAACTCGCGCCCGAGCCCCGGCACCTGGAAGATGGTTTCGACCACGAAAGAACCTGTCAAGAGCCCGGCGGCCGCGGGGCCCAGAAAAGCGGCTACAGGCTGAATGCCGCCGCGCAACCCATGTTTCAAGACGACCTGGGCCTCGCTGAGGCCCTTGGCCCGGGCCGTGCGAATGAAGTCTTGCGCCAGAATTTCCATCATGCCGCCGCGGGTGAGGCGCGCGATATAGGCGGCATAGCCCGCACCCAGTGTAACGGCCGGCAGAATCTTGTCCGCCGGACCGTTCCAGCCCGCCACGGGCAGCCAATCGAGCCAAAGGGCGAAGACCAAGACGAGCAGCGGGCCAAGTACGAAGTTCGGGATGCAGATGCCCACCATGGCCAAGGCCATGGGCACGTGATCGAGCAGACTGTTGGGTTTGAGCGAAGCGATGATACCAGCGGCCAAACCAATCCCCAGCGCGACGAGCAATCCGTAAATGCCCAATTCGAGGGAGGTGGGAAAGCGTAGCACTATCCACTCGCGGACGCTGCGGCTCGATTTCTTGAAGGAGGGGCCAAGGTCGCCCCGGATGACGCCGCCCAGGTAGTCGAGATACTGGCGGTACAGCGGGGCATCGAGGTGGTAGTGCGCTTCGAGGCGTTTGAGGGCCTCGGGAGAAACCCGTTTGTCCGAATCGAAGGGCCCGCCCGGCGCAAGACGCACCAGAAAAAAAGTCAGGGTCACGATGGCGAAAAGCACGGGGATAAACTCGAGCAGCCGTCTGACGACATAGCGCGCCATAGCATCTCCCCAAGCGCCGCTAGACCAATCCGAGCGACTTCTTCTTGCGTTCCGTTGGCACCCCGTTCGCATCCCAGCCGCGAATGCGATAGTACTGCTGCTTCATCGAGGACAACGGAACCACCGTGCGCGGATCTTTCGGATCCTGCGGCTCGTCGGTCAGGCGCTTGGCCAGCGTGTCGTCCGCCGCGGTCAAGCCCCGCCGCAGATTGAAGAGCCGCTCGAGGTTGAAGCCCCGCTCACCAATCTCTTTCGCCGCGCCAAAGTGCAGGTTCATCCCCGTCACCGCCTTCAACGCGCTGGTATGGGGCAGCATGGGCAAATGGATCGGCATCAGCTTCGGCGGCATCCAGTTGACGAAGAGATTGACCACCGGCCCCGAGAAGGACAACGAGGCGTTGACCAATTTGGTGATGGGGCTCTTCGGATGGTCGATGAAGTAACCCTCGGTGAAGGTGAACAAGGTGAAAAGGCAACTGCCGCCCGCCGAGAGCGCTTCCATGAGATTCTGGTTCAAGACCACCAAAGGGGCCTTCGCCCGGTGCGCGAACGGATTCATCGCCAGGCCCAGGCCCTCCATCAACAGCGTATAGCCCGCATTGAGGTGGCAACCGCCCCGGTTGGCCGTGGCGTAGCCCAGCCCCTGGCCCGACGCGCCCCGAGGCTCGTACGCCGCCAACTCAAGCCCCTTCGCGGTAATCGCGAAGTCCTTGCCACCGAATTTCTCGGAAAGACTGCGCACCCCCTCGGCGAGTTCGTCACCGATGCCCCGGCGATGGGCGATGTCGTCAAAGAGTTGCGGCAAACCTTCGATCGTGCCGAATGCGAGTCCGTTGTCCCACAGGCCCTTTTCCTGCAGTTCCATGGCAAAACCGATAACGCCACCCGTGCTGATAGTGTCCATGCCCAGCTCGTCCAACTGGACATTCCATTTCAGGATGGCCTCGAGGTCGCTGTTGAGAATATTCGGGCCGAGCAGGCCCAAGGTCTCGAGTTCGGGACCTTTGACCTGTTTTCCGTCCACTTCGACCAACCGGCCGCAGTGGATAGGACAGGTCGGACAACCGACATTCTTGATGAGGTGCTTTTCGGCCAGGGTCTGGCCGCAGACCTTCTCGTACTCGTCATATTGTCCGTACTTGTAGTTGCGGGTGGCCACCACATGGTGTTCCTGCATACCGCGCATCAAGAAGCCGGTACCGTACTGGGGCAGGGCGCGGCCGGTAAGCGGATGCTTCTGCAGGAGCTTCACCCACTTGCGGAATATCTTCTTGGTCTTGGCGGGGTTGTGGACGGGGGTCTTCTTGGATCCGGTCGCCGTGATGGCTTTCAGATTCTTCGACCCCATCACCGCACCCATCCCCGTGCGGCCGGCCGTGCGGTCGCCGTTGAAAACCCCCGCAAACTTCACCAGATTCTCGCCCGCCGGACCGATGACGATCTTGCCGCTGCGGCCGCCCAACGATTCTTGCGTTTGACTGGTCGTTTGCCCCCACAGTCCGCTCGCGTCGTGAAAATGCACCGCGTCCTCGGTGATCTCGATCCAGACCTTGGCCTCGGACTTCCCGGTAATGACCAGGGCGTCGTAGCCCGCCCGCTTCAGATGCAACCCGAAGTTCCCGCCGCAATTGGACGATCCAATTCCCCTGGTCAAGGGGGATAACGACGAAATGTTGAAGCGGCTCGAGGAGGGCGCCCCGGACCCGGTCAGCGGGCCCGTCGACACGACCAGATAGTTCTCCGGTGCCAGCGGCTGCACGGCCGCACCGACGGTGTCGTACAGAATCTTGGCGGCCATGATCTTGCCGCCCAAGTACAGGGCGCGGTCCGCGTCCTGCCAAGGATAGGCGCTGGTTTCCCGGGTGCTGAGATCGATCTTCAGCACTTTCCCCGCATAGCCGCCGTACTTGCTGCTCATCGCAATGCTCCCTCCACGCCCTAGACGCCATGCATTCCCCATCCTCCAACTAAAAGGAGAGTAACACCGCCCGCGTTCCGCTTCAAGCTCCAAGAACGAGCGCCTAAACGCGGTCAAAGGCGTGATCGAAGTCTTTCCACACCGGGTCGTAACCCACCCGGCGGATGGCCTGGACCACCTCGCAGGGGTTCCGCCGATCTTCGATTTCGAACTGCTCCAGGACACCGGCACTCGTGGTCGCATAGCCCCCGGGCCGGGTCGAGGATCCGGCGCTCATCGAAGTGACGCCCAGCGGAATCAGCCGATCGCGCAGCACCGCCGGTTCACGTGTCGACAGATTGAACCCCGCTTCGGGTAGAAAGAGGCGCAGGGCCAGCATGATTTGGACCAGGTCAATGTCCGATACGCCGTGCTGGATCGTAAAGCGTTGCGGGGTATGTCGCAAACGCGGAAAGGAAATCGACAGCGCGCTTTGCCAGCACTGCTTCTGCAGGTGCCGGGCGTGGAGCGCCAGCCACAACACGTCCAGCCGCCAATCGTGCAGCCCAAGCAAAACTCCCATGCTCAACCGGCGGACCCCAGCCTTTCCGGCCCGGTCAAGCGCGTCCAGCCGGTATCGATAATCGGCTTTCCGACCGCGCAGGTGCACCGCGGCATAGGACCGCCGATCATAGGTTTCCATATACAGCGTCACCCCCTCGAGGCCGCATCTGAACAACTGTTCGTAGTCCGCTTCGTCGAGTGCGTAGATCTCGACCGACACCCCGGCGAAGTACTGCCGCGCGATGGCCACGGCCTCGGCAATGTAGGCCACGCCCACAGCACCGGGGGCTTCCCCTGTCAGCAACAAAATGTTCTGGAAACCCTCAGCAGCCAAGGCCTGACACTCCTGGTGGATCTCGCCGGGCGTCAGCGTGAGCCGCGCTTCCCGGCTGCCCGACCCCACCGCAAAACCACAATAAAGACAGTCCGCCGCACAGATGTTCGAAATGTAGATCGGCGCGTACAGGCTGATCGTACGCCCAAAATGCCAGCGCGTCAGACGCTGCGCCTCGCACGCCAGGGCTTCCATACGCGGCCGGGCAGCCGGCGACAACAACGCGGCCAAATCACGCAATGTCCGCTCTTCGGCCTGCAGCGCCGCGTCCACCTCCGCCGGACCCACGCCCCCATACAGCGCTTCGAGCCGCGCTGGGGGCCACGCCTCTAGTACCGAAACAACGCTCACGGCTGCGTCCCTTCGGCCGACGGCTCCTCGAACAGAAAACCGGTCAATGGCGAGGACGCCTCGGCGCTCTCGCGTTGCGGCCCCAGGCCCGCCCGGTAGGCCATGCGGCCCGCTTCCGTGGCCAGGGCAAAGGCCCGGGCCATCGCACCATGATCCGTGGCGTCGGCCAGAGCGGTGTTGACCAGCACGGCGTCCGAACCCATCTCCATGGCCTCGGCCGTGTGCGACGGCGCCCCCAAGCCGGCGTCCACGACGACCGGCACGTTCGCCTGTTCGATGATAATCCGGAGCATGTCCCGTGTTTTCAGACCACGATTGCTGCCAATAGGCGCCCCCAACGGCATCACGGTCGCCGTGCCGATCTCCTCCAGGCGTTTCGCCAACACCGGGTCCGCCTGAATGTACGGCAAGACCACGAAACCTTCCTTCACCAACACCGCCGCCGCCTTCAGGGTCTCCACCGGATCCGGAAGCAGGTAACGCGGCTCGGGCGTCAGCTCGAGTTTCACCCACGGGGCGAGACCGCTTGCACGGCTTAGCTTGGCCAGCCGGATCGCTTCCTCCGCGTTCCGCGCGCCACTGGTGTTCGGCAGGATCAATTGCTTGTCCGGATCGATCCCCGAGAGGATGCCTTCCTCCTCGGGATGCTCCAGGTCGACTCGGCGCAACGCCACGGTGACAATCTCCGCGCCCGACGCATCGATCGCCTCGCGCAACGACTGCGCGGACGGAAATTTCCCCGTGCCAATCAATAGACGTGACTGAAAAGCACGCCCAGCTATAATCAAGGGATCGTCCATGAGAGGGGCTCCATTGGCTCTTCGGGCCGGCGCTTAAAGCCTCGGCGATCGGGTTTGCCGGTCCCGGCGGCGGCCCGCCCGTGGCAGCGCCGCAGGCAAGCCCGCACTTCGTGCGCCTTCGGGGAGATCAGCGTCCCTGCGCGAGACGCCTCCCCGATGCCCCGATCTTATACAAATCAGACCGGCTCCTACAATGGGCACCCAGAGACCGGCGTGCGGGCCGCGCCGAACGCCAGGGGCGGCCAGCGTGGGCTAAGCCTCGTGTGCGGCGGAATGGGGGCGAAGCACGATTGAAGCGCCGAAGCCGAAGGGCACGGCCCAAGGGCTGCGTCACGATGAACCGCCGCCATTGCTCGGATCCACCCACCAAAATACACCCTTTTTCCGACCTTTAGATAGTCTATTGCTGCATATTCTTCATGCCATAGTTCTCTCTACATACATTATAACTTATTTAAAAACAAGTACTTAAGAAAGATTATTGCAGAATTTGTTTGACATCTTTCGACCTTTAGTCATAAAATACGGGAAGAATGCCTGTCCTCACAAGCAAACAGAAAGAAATCGTTCGGCGCGAGGCCTTGATCCTCGAAAGCGCCCGCGCGTTGCTCCTTGATCGCGGCTATCACGGCTTGACCATGGCCCGCATCGGCACGGCACTGGGATGCGCAAAAGCCACCGTCTATCAACACTTCCGTTGTAAGGAAGAAATTATCATCGCGCTCGCCGTGCAGAGCGTCGACAAACAGCGCGCCCTGGTCGAGCGGGCCGCCACCTTCCGGGGCCGCCCCCGAGAGCGCATGCTCGCCGTAGGCGAAGCCACCGAATTGTTTGCTCGCCTCTTCGCGGACGAGGCGCGGATCTTCCAGATCATGAACGGTGAAGCCATTACCCAGAAGGCGTCCGCCGAATCGCTGCTTCAGATGCGGGCGGCGGCCAACCTGACGGTCGGGATCATGCAGGGTATTGTCCGCGACGCCATCGCCCAAGGCGACTTGGCCTTGCCTGCCGGAAGCAGCCCGGAGGAGCTGATCTTCCACTTCTGGCTCTTGGGCGAAGCGGGCAAAGCAGCCGGCTCGAGCTGGATGCCGCCTGCCGCCATGGGTATTATGGACACCTTCGGGTCGATCATGCGTAGTTCCCAGTTTCTGGGCGACGGCCTCGGATGGCGTCCCTTATCGACGCAGTGGGACTACGAGAAATCGCTGCGCCGGATCCGCAACGAGGTCTTCCCAAAAGAGGCGCGGCTGGCATACGGAGAGTGACGAGGCGGGAGGAGTCGTGTCCCGCAAATAGGTTCCAAGGAAAGGAGGTGATGCGAACCACGGTGCAGGATTCACCTTGTCCCAAGGGTCGAGGCCGTCGGCTCCCAACACGGTATCATTCACGCGGCAGGAAATCGGAACGTGAATCAAGGAGAAATTACATCATGAGCAAGAAAGGCTTCACGCTGATCGAGTTGTTGGTCGTCATCGCCATCATCGGCATCTTGGCGGCCATTCTGTTGCCGGCCTTGGCGCGCGCGCGCGAATCCGCACGCCGCGCAAGCTGCCAAAACAACCTCAAGCAGTTCGGTCTAGTCTTCAAGATGTACGCCAACGAGTCCAAGGGCGAGAAGTGGCCCACGATGATGCATCAGGGCGAGGGGGTTGACAACCAGGGGATCTTCTGCCCGAACACGACCGCCCTCTACCCGGAGTACCTGACCGATCCGTCCCTCTTCGTGTGCCCCTCGAACCACAAGATGTCCGTCGACGACATGTACCGTGATGACGGCAGTTGCGTGCTCGAGGTCGATCCCGACCATGACGGCATCCTCGGATACGCGGATTGGTGGGTCGCGTCCGACTCGTACATCTACATCGGCTACATGTTCGACAAATCCGACGACAACGAGGAACTCACCATCCCGGTGAGTGCGGCCGAATCCCAGATGGGTGAGGACTTCCCGCCGACCGTTCCCGACACCGCCGAGGGTCCGCTGCAATTGTTCCTGTTCTTCATGGACATCCTGGACAACTCCGTGCCTGTCCAGGCGGACATGAGCAACCTGAGTGTGGCTATGGCAAACGTCGATCGGGACGTCTTTCTTTCGGACGCACTTGGCAGCGTGTACCGGCTGCGCGAGGGTATCGAGCGGTTCATGATCACGGACATCAACAATCCGGCAGGCGCCGCGGGCGGGCAGAGCGAAATCGCCGTCATGTGGGACGAAGTGTCGTTCATCCCCTCTGATTTCTGCCACGTTCCCGGTGGCGGCAATGTCCTCTACATGGATGGCCACTGCGAGTTCATGAGGTACCCCAGCGAGAAGATGCCGATGACAATCTCCTGGGCCGTCGTGGGGTGGATGAACAAAGGCGTCAACTAGCCCAATGCGCGAAGCCGCATACGCGCCCGGCAGGTGTTTTCGGTCCCGCCGAAAACACCGTTAGGGCACTACGGCCCTGCCGCAACTTCGTCGAAGCCTTCGACGAAGTTGTG
>Ga0272442_10009631_pt1 | contig 12045 bp, 9 predicted proteins | sample SSMForm2O_FD_200262 | JGI IMG/M metagenome (GOLD analysis project Ga0272442, IMG submission 200262) | Marine sediment archaeal communities from Little Sippewissett salt marsh, Falmouth, MA, United States - SSM-Form-2O | ecosystem: Environmental > Aquatic > Marine > Wetlands > Sediment ... | reverse complement strand
TACTGTAAATCTTCACTCCTATCGTTTTCATCGTACAGAAGCTTGAGCTTGGAAAGAGAGGTGGAAATACTGTTTCCGTTTCTGTAAATAATATTAAAAGCCTTCTTGATTAGTGACCTTCGATCAGGGCTGAATCCATTTCGTTTGAGTCCTATAGCGTTCAGTCCCCTGACCAGGGCTGGATTACCGTCCACCATCATGAACGGAGGGATATCTTTCGTTACCTTCGTGAGGATTCCGCATATGGAATATCCGCCTATTCTTGTAAACTGATGCGCAACAGAGAATGCGCCTAGAAAGGCGTGGTCCTGCACCTCGACGTAACCTCCGAGACCCGCACCGTTTACCATGATGATATCGTTTCCCAGTATACAGTTATGTGCGACGTGGCTCGCAACCATGAAATAATTCCTGTTCCCAATGACCGTTTCACTCCCCTCTTCGGTACCCCTGTGCACGGTTGCATATTCCCTGATCGTATTGTTATCACCGATCCTGACGAATGTCTCACCGCCCTTATAGGCAAGGTCCTGGGGAAGGTTTCCTATGTACACGTGTCCGTGTATATGGTTTCCGTTTCCTATCGTGGTATTTCCCTCAATGATGGTGCTTGGTCCGATCCTATTGTCGTTTCCGATCCTTACCTTTCCCTCTATGACGGTGAAGGGTCCGATATCGTTGTTTTCGCCGATTTCCGCGTTATCATCAATAATTGCGGTCCTGTGTATGGCCATGCTGTATTACCCTCCTACCGAACACGCCAAGGCCCTCTTATTTTACAAGGTCTATCATAGCCACCATTTCAGCTTCAACAACAATCTTATCTTCTACATATCCCTTGCCCGATACGCGCGCAACCTTTCCTCCGAAACGGTTAAGTTCGATTTCCAGTTTCAGCGTATCACCCGGAACGACCTGACCCCTGAACTTCACCCTGTCTATGCTCATGAAGTAAACGGGTTTGTTCTTGAGGTTGTACTTATAGATGACAAATATTGCAGCGGACTGGGCAAGTGCCTCCACCTGCAGAACACCAGGCATAACGGGATAATCAGGGAAGTGGCCTGTAAAGAAATGTTCATTACCAGTGACATTTTTCAGTCCGGTCAGGCCGCTGTCTCTGATCTCAACCACCCGATCCACAAACAGGAAGGGGTAGCGATGGGGTATTAATTCTTTTATATCCCCGATCTCCAGAGTTGTTTTTTTCTCGGCCATGAAAAACCTCCTTAAATGAAAAAGATAACGTGTAAGTATTAAAGCACCCTTACTGTTCCACTTCGAGCTCCAGCTCGAGCGGAGCGAGCGGTTCCGTATTCTGCAGGTCAAGGAGCTTTTCATCCAGCCTGAAGAGAACCCTGTCCGTCAGGTTGACGTCCTCGCTTCCGTATATAAAATTACCGGTATTATCCAGAATAAGGCTGAATCCTTCGAGTTCGCTCGTTTTTCGTATTGCCGCCATGATATCCCGTTCCACTATCTCGAGTATGAGCTCTTCCTCCAGTTCGCCTGTAGTGGAAAGCAGGTATTTATTGTAATTGAGGAGACTCAATACCTCGTTCTGCCGCGCTATCTTTGTTTGAATATCATTTCTCTCAAAGTAGCTCAGCTCGAAGTATCTCTCATTATAATCGGTATAGAGCTCGTCCACGTATTTTTCTCTCATGCTTATTTCGGCATCGAGATATCTTTGGAGGTATGCTTGTACAACGAGATCGATATCGAGATATCCCACTCTGACGAGCGTTATGGGAAATACAGCGGCAGGGATTAAGAACATAAGCATGACGAGGATTACGGGCATCCTCGTTTTCCGCATCAACGACCGCACCGCTCTTTCTTTTTTATACATTTTGCATCTCCTTGAGGAGGTGAAAAAACAGGGGAACGTTTCCTCCCGCTTCTTAGAAATACCCCGCTATTGCAAGCACAAAGTCCCAATCCCTGAAGAACTGCTGTCTGTTGACGAATTGCAGTTTACCGACCGAATAGTCATATTTAAACCTTCGAGCCAGATAGAGGCGAATCGGGAAGCCGGGGATGACGACGCTCAGACCGAGTCCGAAACTGTAGTAAAAATCTCTCAGGTTCAGGGAAAAATCACTGGGTTCCGCGTAGATGTTGCTCGCATCGAAAAATGCAAGGGCCCAGAGGAGACGCTCTTCAATGGGGTATCTCTGCTCCAGGCTGAAATTGAGCTCAGACCTGCCCCTGATTGAATAGAGGCTTCCGAACTGGCTCGGATGCTGCCATCCCCTCCCCTCGCTCCACGTATCTATTCTGAGGTAATCGCTGTCGTCAATAACGAGGGGCTGTCCCGGATAGGGAACTATAAATCCGAAATTGAGGCGAGCTGAGAGTACAAACTTGCCGAATGTCCTGGCATTGACATTCGAGTCTGTGCTGAGACGAATAAAGTTACTGTATCCTCCGAGAAGACCCCCGTAGAACGCGATATTCTGCGACAGGTAAGTTCCTTTCGTTGCGAAGTAAGAGAGGTCCCGCGTATCCCTGTATCCGGTCAGGCTCAGATAGTTTTTCCAGAGGTAGGGCCAGTTGTCATAGTACTGCTCCTGAAGGCTTTCATCGAATGGAATGTACGGGGAATCGACGTAGTTTCTGAAAACAGAGAAACCGAACTCCGAATTAACGCCGTAATACTTCGCGAATCGTCTCCCGAGACGAAGCGCAATCTTGTATGTGTTGTTTACGTAGTCGATGCTCGGCGCATTTGAATAATCGTACGTTACGGTACCGTCTGGGTTGATTGTTTCCACTACGCCCGTGGGAAGCTCTTCTCCGCCGGCGCTGAGGTTGGGATGGTCGGGGTCATAAGTGTAAATGTAATCCCCGCTTAGAGTTCCATATTCGGTCCGCGCCCATGAGACAGTAATACCGGCTGAAGTGGGTGTATTAAAGAGCCAGGGCTCGTCAATACCGACCTCGACCGCCTGGCGGACGAATCCGATGTCTATCTTCTCATGAAGCCTGAGGCCGCGTCCCAGGAAGTTGCTCTCCGAGACCTCTTCAAAGAAAGAGACCCCGTATCCACCCGTCGAGTAGGTCAAACCGAAACTGAAGAGCCCCGTTCTCTGCTCCTCGACGTCGAAGATGAGATCAACGAGTCCCAGTTCTGTTCCGGGCTTAACGTCTATGTTGACCGCGGAGAAATATTGAAGGTTGAAGAGTTTTTCACGGGACCGCTGTATCTTGCCGGCATTGAAAATCTCGCCTTCCATTATTGTGATCTCGCGCTCGATAACGAAGGTTTTCGTTTTTTGGTTTCCCGTTACAAATATGTTTTCAACGTGCGCCTTGCTGTTTTCAGTAATATGAAGGACGTAGGATACGAGCCGCTTTTCCTTGTCCTTATCCTCGTGGATATCGAGTATGAAGTATATATAGCCGTTGTCGGCCATGAGGTTCCGGATAGCCTGTACCCCTGTTTCCCACTTCGTTTTGTTGAAGATATCATTTTTTTGAAGGGTAATGAGGGGGTACAGCTCATCATCCGTGAAGACCTTGTGTCCTGATATTGTCACTCCACCGTAGGTGTACTGGCTGCCCTCATCGATGTAGAGCGTGAGGTACATCTCCTCGCGGTTCTTATCCTCGTTCTTTTCGATACGTCTGTCGACCTTAATAATCTTCGCATCGATATACCCGATATCGCCATAGAGATCGATGATCTTGATCTTATCGAGCTCGAATTCATCCCCTCTGAAAAATCCCGGGGAGAGCCGGTAGCCACGCTTCCTGGTTTCCATTGTCTTGTAGAGTTTCTTAATCTTGATCGCGGTTGCTCCGCTGAACTGTATGTCCTTTATTATGAGTTTTCTGCTCTCCTCTATATGGAATATGAGATCAACGAGATTGAGAGGTTCTCCGGTCTTTTTATCCTTCTTCTTCTTCTCCTCGACCTCGTAGCTTACAACAGTGTCCGGACGTCCCTTGTCTTCATACAGAGCTATTATGCTCTGAACATCGAGAAACGCATCAACCTCTCTGAAAACTGAATCTTTTTTAAGGAGAATCTCATCCTTGATCGTTCTTTTCGATACCTTTTTATTACCCTTTATAATGATATCATCAATGGTCGGGAGCTCGAGAAAGATAAACGTCAACACGACACCGCCATCCTTCTCGGTTACATCAACGCTGATGTCCTCGAACACCTCCATATTATAGAGGGCCTTGATATCCTTATCGAGCTGGTCCATGGAGAGCGGTGTACGGGTCTTGGTTTCGATGACGCTCTTTATAGAGAGAAGGTCGACCTGCTGAATTCCACGGTACTTTATATCGATAATTCGAAGTCCTTCGTATGAAGAACCACTGGCACTCAGGGACGAGAATCCGAATACAGTCATCACAAGGAATAGAATACAGAGGTGCTTTCTCATTCGTTTTTCCTCAGTCTCTGCTTTTTAACGGTTAACAATATATCACACAATCCTGCACTCCATGCTAACGGTTATTACCGGTTTGTCGGGGAGTACGGAAACGAATGAAAATGTATATCCCAATATACTACGCCGTGGCAGCTAATGCCTACCAGTTTGTATGGGGCACGCGAATAGTGAGAGATCGAGGAATATTTATATGAATCCATAAGAATGTGAATGGGAGGGAAAGCAATACCCACGGGACGTCATACGTGATGTAACCGTGCTGATGATACGATTAAAGGTGCGCGTCCTTCTTTTATCCCTTATATTTTACGCGTACGAGCTCGGATCGCCTGGCACTCCCCTTCTCTACCGTGAATCTGTAACCATCGACAATAAAAGAGTCGCCTGTACGTGGAATTCTTCCAAGTTCGTGAAGAATGAGGCCGTTAACCGTGGTATACCGTTCGCCTTCGATGTTCGTACCAAGCGCTCCGTTCAATTCGTCGATTTCAGTGTCTCCGCTGCACAAGTACTCTCGGTCACCTACTCTGGATATGGGTTTCTGTTCTTCTATTGCGATTTTTCCGACGACCTCTTCGCCTATGTCGTATACAGTCGCGGCACCGGTTACTCCTCCGTGCTCGTCTACGGCAAATACGAGCGGAATGTTTCGTTCGTAACATTCCCTGTATAGTTCACCGATATTTTTCGTTTCAGGTACGAAAACAGGGTCTTTCATAACCCCGGAAAGATTATGACTTCTGTCTTCATAGAGAAGATCACGGACGTACACGACGCCGATGATGTTGTCTATCCTGTTTCTGTATATTGGAATATATTCTTTTTCGACTTGTTGTACAAAATCATAACAATCCTTAATAAGATCTTTTTCAGTCAATGCATGAAGCTCTATAAGAGGGACCATGACCTCATGAAGGATCTTGCGTCCGAAATCCAGTGTATCAAGAAAGTACCTGCTCTCCTCAACGGAAAAACGGGAACCGAGATGGGTATTGAGGAAATGACGTACGTCCTCCTTGCCCTTGATAAGGGAGCGAACATTCCTGGAGTGCGAAAGACCCATTAACCTGATAATTAATACGGAGAGAAAGGAAAAAACCATACTCACCGGGAAAAAGAAGATATAGAAGAAGAACAGCGGAAATGCGGTAACCGTGGTCCAAAAGAGGCTTTTACGAAGAGCGGACGTTTTTGGCATAACCTCACAGAAAATAAATGAGAGCAGAGTTGCGGTACCCAGTGCAAGGAGAGGACGCGTTCTTCCGTACAGCTGAAGATATGTCCTGGAGATTATATTTGCTGAGAGCACGAGGCAGATATTCGTACCAACGAGCGTAGTGGAGAGTATTCTTTCCGGTTTCTGGATAAGGAAAAAAGCTGTTTTGTGAGCCGTTCTGCCCTTTTTTCTGAGGTTCTGAAGCTTGAACCTGTTAACTGAGACGAACGCGGTTTCCGTACCGGCAAAGAAGGCCCAGAATACATAAAGTATAATGATGAACACGATATTACCGAGCAATCCCATTGAACTCCATCCATTCGATTTGCTTCATGTCACTCCGGAGTATTTTTATCATGTACCCGTCAACTATATCGAGCTTTTCACCTGCGGAAGGAATACTTCCGGTGGTGTTGATTACATACCCGCCAACCGTGTTTGAATCAAGCGGAAGGTCTAGATTGAGCGCATCGTTTAAATCTGAAATATTAGTATTCCCGTGAATATGCCAGGAAGAAGGCCCGGTTTCCCGAATGTAATGATTTTGAAGCACCTCCCTGATAATGAGCGCGTCAAGTATGTTTTTAAAAGTCACAATGCCGCTCGTGCCGCCGTACTCGTCAAGGATAACGGCAAGACGTATGCTCTGTTCACGAAAATCACGAAGAATGGAAAAAACGGTCTTTGTTTCAGGAACGTAGAGCGGCTGTTTGAGTGATTCCGAAAGTACGCTCTTTTTCACTGTAGCAAGAAGGGTGACATCGATATAACCGCGAATGTGGTCTATGGATGATTCGTAGAAGAGGATAAGGTCATGGGTGATTTCCCTCACAAGATCCTCAGGGTCGAAACGCTCGCTTAGGTCTATTCCGCTTATTTTGGATCGGGGAACCATTATATCGGTTATGGGCTTTTCAATGAAATGAATCATATTCTTCAAAACGGAGAGCGACGTTTCATCCATGCCTGTGTTCTCTCCGGATTCCACGGCGGTAAGAAGCTCCTCTCTGGACAGCCGTACGGTCGACATCTCCCCTCCCCTCACCACCCTGTCGGTGAGGCTTACGAGGGGATAGAAAATCCGCTGCGCACCATGAACGATCCAGATAAAAACACCGGAGAACACGACCGGACGGGATGCCGCGTAGTTCTTCGGAATAATCTCACCAAAGAGCAGGACGAGAAAGGTTATTATCACCACGGAATAGAGGAGTGAATGCGAAGTGAAGTATCGTCTTGTAAGATCCTCACCGAGTATGGAGATTCCGGCATTGACGATCATATTGCCGATGAGAATGGTGACGAGCGTCTTGTTGAGGCTGCCCAGATATTTCAAAATGAGCAGGTTTCTCCTGCTCTTTTCCCTGGAAAGCCTGAGCTTATCGAGATCTGAAAGAGAGAGGATTGAAACCTCGGAACCGGAAAATACAAATGAAAAAAAGAGCAGAATAAACACAACGCATAGTTCAATGGCGTATTGCATAAGCGGGGGTTATGAACGGATTAACCGGTCTCCACTTTTTCGAGCTCTTTCTTCTTCTTATGCCTGTGGCCTTCCCTAAATGATATCGTATCATCCTTGTAGTAGACAATGATCCTGCTTCCGGTCTTGAAAACGCCCTTGAGTATCTCATTGGCGAGCGGATCCTCGATCTGCCTCTGAATGATCCTTCGAAGGGGTCTGGCTCCGTATTTTTCATCGTAGCCCTTGTCAATGAGATGACTCTTCGCCTCCTTCGTAACTTCCAGGGCCATGCCTTTTTCATCGAGCTGTTTGATGCTCTCATCGAGCATCAAATCGATTATCTGGCCGATGTGCTTCTTGTTAAGAGGATGAAATACAACGACTTCATCGACCCTGTTCAGGAACTCCGGGTTGAATACGCGTTTCAAGGCGGACATAGCCTTGTCTTTCATATCGAGGTAGCTGATATTGCCGTCTTCGGCAGTTGAGAACCCGAGAACCGAGCCCTTGTGGATTTCCTTGCTCCCAACATTGGATGTCATGATGATTACGGTATTGCGAAAATCAACCGTATGTCCGAGGTGGTCCGAAAGTTGACCCTCCTCGAAAACCTGGAGCAGCATGTTGAAGACATCGGGATGCGCTTTCTCTATTTCATCGAGGAGTATTACCGAATAGGGCTTTCTGCGGATTTTTTCAGTAAGCTCGCCGCCCTCCTGATAGCCCACATAACCGGGAGGTGCGCCGACGAGTCGGGAAACGTTGTGTTTTTCCATAAACTCGCTCATATCGATTCTGATGAGGGCGTCCTCGCTTCCAAAGAGAAACTCGGCCAGACACTTGGCGAGATAGGTCTTTCCGACTCCCGTCGGTCCGAGAAAGATAAAGGAACCTGACGGTCTCTTCGGAGATTTCAAACCGGTTCTGGACCTCCGAACGGCCCTGCTGACGGCTTCTATTGCCTCGTCCTGGCCGACGACCTTCTCGTGGAGGTCCTCCTCCATCCTGAGAAGTCTCTGAGACTCGCTTTCCAGGATCCGGACAAGCGGAATACCGGTAAGCTCGCTGGTAATCTGGTATATCTCCTCTTCATCTACGAGCGGTTTCTCGTTGTTCAGTTCCTTTTTCCACTCCTCCTTCATCTGTTCGAGCTTTTCCCTGAGTATGTTCATCTTATCCCGTACCTTGGCGGCCTTTTCATAATCCTGTACTTCAACGAGATGGGTTTTATCCTGTCGAAGTTTTTCAATATCGCCTTCGATCTCCTTGAAGTCCTTGGGAACCATGGTGGTTTCAAGACGTATCTTGGATCCGGCCTCATCAATGAGGTCAATGGCCTTGTCCGGAAGGTAACGGTCCGTTATATACCTGTGCGAAAGATGGGCGGCCGCCCTGAGAGCGGCATCGGTGTAAACGATCTTGTGGTGGTCTTCGTACCGCTCACGGATTCCCATGAGAATTTCAATGGCTTCTTCCGTGGTCGACTCGTCAACTATGATCGGCTGGAAACGTCTCTCCAGAGCGGCATCGCGTTCAACGTACTTCTTGTATTCTCCAAGCGTGGTCGCGCCTATGCACTGCAGCTCGCCTCGAGAAAGGGCGGGCTTGAGCATATTGGCGGCATCAATGGCTCCTTCGGCTCCGCCTGCCCCGATTATGGTGTGGAGCTCGTCTATAAAGAGGACGATGTTGCCTGCACGCCTGATCTCAAACATGACTTTCTTGAGCCTCTCCTCGAACTCTCCACGGTACTTTGTACCGGCAACGAGTGAGGCGAGATCGAGGGTGAGGACCCTCTTGTTGGCGAGCGTTTCAGGTACGCTGCCGTCTATTATACTCTGCGCCAGGCCCTCAACGATGGCCGTTTTTCCGACACCGGGCTCGCCGATGAGAACGGGATTGTTCTTCGTTCGCCTGCACAGGATCTGTATGACGCGTTTAATCTCCTTCTCTCTTCCTATAACGGGATCGAGCTTCTTTTCCTTCGCGAGGTTGGTAAGGTCTCTTCCGAACTCGTCGAGTGTGGGGGTCCGCTTGTCGGTTTTTTTCTTGACCTCCATCCTCCCCGTTCCGAGAAGCCTGTTTATCTCCTCCCTGACATTCGCTATCTTGATTCCCTGTTTTTCGAACCCGCCCAGTATAATGCTGTCGCCTTCTCTGAGAAGGCCCAGCAGGAGATGCTCGGTCCCGATATAGTTGTGTCCCATGCTCCTCGCTTCATCAGCGCTGAGTTCGAGCACACGCTGAGCCCTCGTGGATGGAGGAACGTCGCCGAGAAGCAGTATACCGCCCGTTTTCTTCGTGTTGGCGACAATATCCTCGCGAAGCATATTGAGGTCGACACCGAGATTGATGAGAGCCTTTATCGCGACACCCTCACCCTCTCGAATAAGGCCGAGCAGTATATGTTCCGGAAGGAGCTTGTCATGATTAAGCTTCTTAGACTCTTCCTGAGCGAGGATATTGATTACGCGCTGTGCCCTTTCTGTTAATCCCTTGAACATCACAGTACCTCTTTCAAGTAATTTCGAATGAACTGCGCCCGCATATTCTCGAGCGATCCGTCACCCTCTGCAAGGCCGTATCTCTTGACAAGATGGGAGTCCTGAATATAGTAAAGCAGCACGTTTATGTCCTTTATCGTGAGATAGCCTATGATACCGAGGCTGACGCCGAACCGAACCTGAGACAAAAGGTCGAGTGCCTCGAAAAGAGTAATCGTTCTACAAGAGAGAAGCAGACCGTAGCTTCTCCATACACGGTCCTCGATCCTCGTACGGTTTTCGTCGTAGGCCTCTTCGCGGACCTTTCTCTCTTTCTCAATGGTTTCTTTCAAGCCTTCTGTCATCATATCGTAAACCGATTTATCCGTCATTCCGGCTGCGTTTCCGGTCACGATAACATAATATCCGTCAATCCAGCTGCTCTTGAGGGCCAACCCCCTCTTCTTTAAATCAACGATAATTTCATTGATTGTTCCGGGGTAGAGGTATTCGGCAAGATGGAGTGTCGCGGACATCTCGATACCGGAACCGGAGAAATCGGGATTTGAAGTGAGATAACCGCGTTCAGCAGTAAAAGCAAAACCGATACCATCCTCAATTTTAGATATCGTCTTTTTTCCGAATATGTATATATCCTTGAAATGAAATCCCGAGTGGTTGATTATAAGCTGCAGGTGATCGCGGACATTGAGCAGATAGAAGTGATTCTGTTTTTTAGAGAGAACGAGGGTGCTTTTTTCCATGTCCCCGTTGTCGTGGATCATGTCGTTGATAATATTTCGTTCGAAGAGTATGTGCCTGTCAACGGGGCTGCAGGACTGCAGATTGATGAAAGATGAATCCGTGCAGTCTTCGTTTTCCTCTATTCGTTTTATCAGGCTCCCGGCCACCTTATCACGCTGGTCACCACTGAGACACCGCGGGAAAACGTATCCTCCGATGTTTCGAATAAAGCGAATACTGCTCTTCAATACGATATCATCGTTATCGCTTTCTTCGGAGCCCCAGATACCCTCGCTTTTTGAAAGCTCTTCAATTGTCACGAAGAAGCCCACCCTTTTCACGCTGCTTTATCTCATCTCGCAATCGCGCGGCCCGTTCGAAATCCTCGAACTCCACGGCTTCGGCGAGATCGTCGATCAGCTTGTTGAGGAAGGATGTCTCGGTAACGTGAGATTTTCCATGGGAGGATTCGTTATGACCGAGGTGTTTATCTATGAGTGAAGAAAAAACGTTATAGCAGTTCGGACAGCCGAGGAGGCGGCTCTTTCTGAATTCGTTCAGAGTGGTATTGCATATTTCACAGCGAACGTCGGGCTTTGAACCGATATTTTTATTCGGCGGAACGAGTACTTCGAGAAGATTTTTGAGATTTTCTTCCATCCCGGAACCGTTTTCTTCATTTCCTTCACTCTTACATCGAGCACAGAGGTGCAACTGCTCGATTGTGTGTTTCCGTATAACGGTAGAGTGAAAGACGGCCCCTTCTTTACCGCAGCGGTTGCATATCACTATGAGCCCCCCACCTTCCCCACAAACACTCTACGCTTACACACATTCCGTATTTGAAAGCTCCCAATTATCCGGATTTTTTCAAATATGACGCTGACCCTAATATACTGAAATCATAATTAACGAGCAAGCGGAATCAGCTTGCCGAGGGAGAGGCGGTACGTTGCATCCGCTTCCCGTACAACTGCGGGATTGTGCGTTACGATAAGCAGAGTTCCGCTGTAAATACGGACCGTGCGAAAGAGGAGATCAATTATCGTCTCCGAGGTTTTCAGGTCGAGGTTGCCGGTGGGCTCATCCGCGAGGATAATATCCGGTTTATTGATGAGGGCGCGTGCTATTGCCACTCTTTGACTTTCCCCTCCCGAAAGCCTGCCCGGCCTGAAGTGCGCCCTGCCATCGATTTCGAGGGTTCTTAAAAGCTCCATGGCTCGAGCTTTCGCGCCGCGGACGTCCCTATCCTTTCCCTTGTTGGAGATAAGGGCGGGCATGATGACGTTCTCGAGCACCGTAAACTCGGAGAGAAGATTGTGAAATTGAAAAACAAAGCCTATATGCCTGTTCCTGAACAAAGACAGTTCGTTCTCGTTCAGTTGTTCGATGTGCCTTCCCTTTACGACGACTTCACCTTCAGTTGACGAATCGAGGCCCCCAATGATGTTGAGAAGCGTTGTCTTACCGGACCCTGACCTTCCTATGACGGCGGTTATGCCGGAACCGCGGAGCGAGAGGTCAAGGCCGTCGAGAACGGTCAGGAATGTCTCTCCGCATCTGTAGACCTTCCTGAGATTGCTGATGCTTATTTCAGCACCGGTTTTATTCATACTTTATCGTCTCCACCGGTTTCATGAGCGAAGCCTTCCGGGCGGGATAAAAAGCCGCCAGCACGCTTATAACGAGCGTGAGAGCCGCTACTATAAGAACATCCGAAAAATG
>Ga0272442_10009629_pt1 | contig 12046 bp, 12 predicted proteins | sample SSMForm2O_FD_200262 | JGI IMG/M metagenome (GOLD analysis project Ga0272442, IMG submission 200262) | Marine sediment archaeal communities from Little Sippewissett salt marsh, Falmouth, MA, United States - SSM-Form-2O | ecosystem: Environmental > Aquatic > Marine > Wetlands > Sediment ... | reverse complement strand
GGAAATTCTAAGAATATTAATTCCCCGGTAAAAAATGCATGTCTATTATTGATTAGTGGAAATGCTATAAGGGAGAATGAGGGAGGGAGTGGAAGGATGGTGAGGTGAGAGATGAATCAAAAAAATGATTTTTTTCCCCCATTCTCATAGCAATAATTATGGTTATTTTTAGAGTATATAAATATTTCCATATTATTATAAAAATTAGCGCCATTTTTAAAATCATTGAACAGAAAATAGTTGAAGATATTGAGAAACTAGATTCATATTTGGAAAAAACAATCTTTTTAACTTTGAAATTTATTAAAAAAAATAAAATGCGGGTGCCGGGATTTGAACCCGAGTTATAAGCTTGGCAAGCTTAAGTGATACCAGGCTACACCACGCCCGCAACTTATCGTATCGATAGGGTAATAGAACACCCTTAAAAATATTTACGCTTTAAAATTCAAGGTAATACTCGTTATATTGAAAATATAATCAAAAGATGAGGATTCCAACAATTAGGTTTAGATAGATTTTCTTTTTTTTCAACAGTTTTTTATATTGGTAATTTATTTGCAACATAGTGATAGGAGGGAAGTGGTCGTATAAGAAAATTCATTTTAAAATGAAGTCACTTCTTTCTCATATAATTAATAAACAAAGTATCTGTGGTGATTTGATTGGATAATGTTCCTTCTATAATATCTCAACTTAGATCTGAAGAAGAACAAGGAATCCTTACAGATAAAAATATATGTGAAAATATATCCCATAATTCATCAGAGAAATCAAATTATAATACAAATGATGATTTTTTAAAGTTGGATCATATACGGCAAGTATTTCAAAACCTAAATGAACCAATTTTTTTTCAAAATGGCAACCATCAAATTAAATGGATGAATCCAGAAGTTAAAAGGAAATTTCCAACAGAGAAAGAAATAACAAATAGTCCATGTCATGTAAGTTTTTTTAACAATTCAACACCGTGTACATTCTGTCCAATGGAAAAAGCTATCGAAACCAAACGATCTTCTCATATCACAGTCAATATAGATTCATTAGGACTGTGCAATATTACATCCATTCCACTTTTTTCAAATCAAAAACTTTTTGGAGTAATCCAACAAATAAATGTCATTGATAAAGTACCAGAATCAAAAGAATTATGTAAACACGATATTCTCCAAACACAAGAATCAATCATTGACAACGCAGCATTGGGAATCATTGTATTGAATAGAGATTTTCAACATCTCACGGTAAATCCTGCTTTTTCAGGGATGACCGGTTTTGGAAAAACAGAACTAAAAAACAAAACAGAATATCCCTCGTATTGGCCAGAGAGATTCACTGAAGATATTAAAATTGAAATACAAAGATTACAAAAAAAAGGTCAAATAAAGATGGAAACATACTTCCAAAGAAAAGATAAATCAATCTTTCCAGTATCAATAGTTGGAAGTACGTTTATTGATAATGATAGTAATGAAGAACATATGATTCTCATCATTGATGATATCACAAAAAGTAAGGCAACGGAAAGAGAATTAAAAATATCTCAACTTCTTTTATTATCTCTTGTTCAAAACTTAGAAAAAAAAGTGCAAGACAGAACACAAAAAATTGAACAACTCCTTAAACAAAAAAATGAATTTATCAACCAATTAGGACATGACCTTAAAAATCCATTGGGTCCTCTCATTAACCTTTTACCTCTTTTATTAAATGATGAAAATGATCCAAAGAAAAAACAAATGTTAAACGTTATATTACGTAATACAAATCATATGCGGAATTTAATTACAAAAACCATAGAACTTGCCCGATTAAATTCAGGAAATATCAAACTTAATTTTGAAGAAATTAATTTAAACACTGCTTTTAACGATAGCTTAGTCAGAAATAATCACTTATTAGAAGAAAAACAAATGGAAATAGAAAACAATCTCCCTCCTGATGTGATTGTTAATGCAGACAAAATAAGAGTCGAAGAACTCTTCGATAACATTTTAACCAATGCAATAAAATACTCATATGATGGGGGAAAAATTATCATTAATGGATCAGTTACAGAAACAACGGTTACTATCTCTATTAAAGATCATGGAATAGGGATGAGTAAGGATCAAATAGCTCATGTATTTGATGAATTTTATAAAGCAGATCCTTCAAGACATGACTTTAAAAGTAGCGGATTGGGCACATCCATTATAAAACGAATAGTTGAAAAACATGGAGGCCATATAAAAATTGAAAGCGATGGATTAAATAAAGGGGCAACAGTAATCTTTACTATTCAAAAAAATCCTCCTGAACTAACTGAGCAAAAAAAATATAAAAAAATTGAGAAATTACATAACATTAATCTTGAATAGGTGATAGCTTTATGTCTACATATTCCTCATCTAATGAATCAGAAAATAAATATTCCAATACTTCATTAATCAAGTATTCAATTAAATCATTATATGCAGTTGCTGGAAGAAGAACCTCCTCCAGATTCGCTGATGATGTGATTAGATCTTCATTAGAATATTTAAAAGAACGATATCCCTTCCTTAAAGCAATAAGTATCAATCAACACACATCTTCTAATGAAGAAGATGATGTAACTATTTCTCAATCACTCATAGATCCTATTCCATCGGAACAGATTGGAAAAACTATTGAGGGATTAGTTCGGATGGTTTATGATGAACTCAATGAAGAAGCGGGATTATATTTTATTACAGAACTTAAAGAACAGCTAGGGAAAAAAATAAGTAAAGAGTTAGGTAGAACTGGTATAGATCTAGATCAGATTCAATTAGAACAACATCATGCTTGGGAACGTCGTGAACGAAAAAAAGCAATCAAACAGGGACGCGCTGAAGGGGAACAGGAAAACCTGCTTGGATATACTTGGGATAAAGTAGCATCATGGCATCATGAGGACGGAAGTAAATTTTGTACTCTCTATGATGAAAAAGGAGAGGTCATCGATCGATTGAATTTAGATCGCATCATTCAAAACTATGTTGAGACATTATCTGGTGTTACCTCGTCGAATCCTGAAGATTTGCAAAAAGAACTTCGAATCTTTGAACGTGAATATACATTATTAAAACTCATGCATAACCAAGATATGGATGCAGAAACCGCGATGCAAATGTTACAGGTTGATCGGGAAGTACTTAATGAAATGATTAAGAAACTATCTAATATGGAAATGATCAAATATGTAACTGGTGACATCATTGAAATAACAGAAGAAGGAATTCAATTTGTAAATATACAAGAAAGAAAATAATTTCTACAAAAAACCGTCAAATTTACATTTTTTTACCACAAATATAGGGAACCAGTTAAATAAATAACAGTTGTCAATGAAGTAGATATAATGACTCCTAAAAAAATCATTAATAATGATAATGAAAATCGCAGGTCAAATAACACTGCAATTAATGATCCTAATCCTGCTCCAGTAAAGGGAAATGGGATTGCCACAAAAATTAACAACGCAAAAGTCTCATAGGTTCGAATTTTTTTATCTGCTCTACGACGAATGATGGGAAACCCCCAATCCATAGCTTTTTTCCATCGAGGATATCGATATAAAAAAACTTCAAATCTTTTAAAAAATTTTAAAATAAATGGAACTAAAAACATATTACCCGCTATTGCAACAATAAATGCTTGCCACCATAACCATTCAAATTCCCGAATTGCTAAGAGTGGAACGGTAAAACGAGCTTCCAAACCCGGAATCATCGAATACAAAAAGATTTGAAGCCATTCAGGGAAATTCTCAATCATTATCCTTCTCCAAGATTTTAACTTTGTCATATTCATTTGATTTTTATAGTTTTATCAATCCTGATACTCAATTAATCATGTTCTAAATGATATTGGGAGAAAATACATAAAAGACTTATTACCTAAAACTATTTATATTATAAAATTTCATTTTTATATGTGAATGTTGATGAATAAACGCCGATTAATTTTCTTATTCATCCTCTTTTTGATATTAATACAAATGAGTACAATCTCAGCAACAAATATAAGGTCATTGCCGAAAATACGTAAAGAACATAATCAAGAACTTTCTTCTACTCTACTTTTTCCACAATCGAGGGCAATCAAGGAAATGCCTTTGTTAAACCTTTTATTCCCAAAAAAAACGTTAACAATCGACCCATCAAGTTCCTATTTCTCTCCTGAAAACTTATCTAATTCAGATGATGCATATCATAATTCAAATCTTTCATATGCAACAGAATGGTGGTATTTCGATGCTATACTTAACGAGCAGTATACGTTTCAATTCAGTATCCATATCTATGAAATATTATCCGCCGGTTTTGCATCGACTCAATGTAATATATATGAAAAAGGAAAAACCATTCTCTCAGAATCTAGTATCCATCAACTTTCTACAATTCAACTTTCCATGAATAAACCATTCATCTCAATCAATGATCAAATAGTCATGCAAACATTTTCTTCTCAAATAGACGATAGTATAACGTACCAACTCTCATTTACAGAAGGTAACTATTCATTTAATTTACTTTTTCAAGGAACTACACAAGGTTGGAAAGGAACCACCCCTGCTGGTGACTGGGCAGTTGTCCTTCCAAAAGCACCAGTTTCAGGAACACTCACCATTCAAAATGATACCATTACGGTTACTGGAATTGGGTATCATGATCATAATTGGAATGTATCCATATCTGCGGGTTTTAATTTTGGATGGCTTTGGGGTAAAACGGTCTTAGATAAATATTCACTTACCTGGGCGAGCATCTTTAAAACGTGGTATATACAAAGTCCACTGCTTGTTATCAATGAAGATGATAATGGATTTATAAATATCCCTATAGATAATATTGATCTTTCAATAACAAAAATTGAATTTAAAAATGGAATGCTTTTGCCTTATGGATTTCGTCTCTCTGCTCAAACGAATGAATATACACTAACGTTATTTATTGATATTATCAATTCTGATTATGTAACAGTATTAGGTCTTATTAATTATTGGAGATATCATATTCATACAAGGGGAACTCTAAAAATAAATGATCATACTCATACTATTGATGACTACAATATTGCTGAATTCATGCGCTTTCGACCATATTAGATAATGGAAAAATTTCACTAATTTTTTATTCTAACCTATTAAATTCTTATTAATGGTTTACTTAAATGTCTACGAGCACAGACGGGGACTTCATACATGATTTCACTAATTGGTCTTTTTTCATGTTTCAATACACCATTCTGAGTTTTCGTTCTACATTTTTTGCACCGAAAACCCTGGTTTTTTCCAATAGATTTCATATGTTTCCCACAGAGAGGACACACAGGATTTTCTATTTTTACTTTTGATTCTGTAAGATGAAGAATTTGAATTTTTTCAAGATTAATGCTAAATGGTTCGTCTCTTATACCTCCAAAAACTTTGACCAAATCTCCCGGTCGTAAATAACGAATTATCTGTCTAAACTGTTTTGTAGGTTCGTAGGCGGCACAATCGATGCAGTGATTTTCTTTATCACAAATGGTAAAAATTACATGACCACCAGGGATAGTTAAGGGTTTTGAATTAACGATGCCAGTGATAATAACAGATTGAAATGCTTTAACATTCTTAATATCGCGAGGTAATAAATGATCGTCTGTGCCCTGATTTGAAGCAAAAATAATCCAATCATTAAAAGATTCAGTTTCCAATAGAGTTATAGACTTGGACAATTCATTTGGGTTATTTCCTCTGATACCAAATAACACGGGGCAGGGTGAGTTTGGTATAATATTAATATGTTTATTTTCATAATCATAATTATCAAATGTAGATGGAGACAGTTTATCCATAGTCATAACGGATTGACCATCAACAAAACGTTTTGATCCCCATTTGTTTTTTTCTCGATATGCTATTAACTCATACGTGATATCATGTGTTCCCCTCCAAGCAATACTGGCAGTTGCACCAATGATGCCTCTTCCATTCTTGAATTCTTGGAACCATCCATTCTGCTTTTCAATATGTGTTATTATATCTTGTTTATCAACCAATGTTTGGACTGTTTTCCAATAAATAGCTTCATCAAATTGATTAGAAACAGAAACTAAACCTGGATTCGTATTATCTTCAGACAATCTTGCCATTGAATTTATTTTTTCAACAAGTACATCCTTTATGTTATTGATTCTTAAATCAGACCATTGTTCTTTTATATATGAAGAATAAGAAAAAATATCTTCTCCATTGATTCTGCCAATACGCACAGGTTCGTCCTTCCCCTCCCCAATCTGAAAGGAAACTGCACCATTCCCTCGTGTTTTCCATGGAACATTTGGATTTAATCTAACTAATCGGGGAAAACCAATCAAATGAATGTTTAGATCTTGAAGGCAGGATATGGTCATTGCACATAGATATGTTGTACAACCGCCAAGTCGAGAATCCGTGTCATCGATTCCAATCCACATTTATATCACACAATCTTTTTATAGGAGGGATAATTATTAAGTATCCCCGATACTGTTAAATATCATCTTAAATGATATGGTGTATTATCTATGAAACGTGTTGAACTTGTTGATTACATCAGAGATCTGCTTAGCAATGCAGGATTTTATGTGTCACAAGCTTACTCCATGCGACCGATCGGTTTTGATTTAATCGCACGACGAGACAATACGCTTCTTATCATTAAAATCCTTACTAATATAAATGCATTACCTGAGGATGTCGCAAAGGAATTACACACATTATCCGATTTGTTGCATGGCCAGCCCTTACTTATTGGTCTTAGGGCAGGAAGCGGAGAGTTAGAAGAAGAAGTTGTCTATGACCGATTTGGCGTTCAAGCGATTAATCCTGAAACATTACGACTTCACTTACTTGAAGGAATCCCTCTTCAGGTCTATGCAGCTCCAGGCGGTTTTTATGCTAATATTGACACGGAACTGATTAAGCAGATACGCAGGGAAAAACAAATAAGTCTGGGTACATTTGCTCGATCCCTGCATGTATCCAGAAGGACCATTAGAATGTATGAGGAGGGGATGAATGCTCGAGTAGATGTGGCCTTTCGCATGGAAGAGATCTTTAACGCTCAACTCATCAAAGATATTCACATTCTTAGGAATTATAATAAGGAGAAAAACAAGATTAAAAAAGATTCATTGATTATTGATTCAGATAAAATAACGACAAAACCATTTCTCGATGAAATTTTTTCACTTTTAAGAAAAAGTGGATACACAATTATACCAATGGGAAGATGTCCGTTTGAAGCTGTGAGTAAAGAAAAAGAAAAAATATTGTTAACCTGTATTCAACGATACGATAAGAAACTAAAACAAAAGGCAGAAATCGTGAGTAGCATTTCAAAAATCACCGAAAAAAGAGCAGTATTGATAACTGATAAAAAAGGAACTAAGCATAATATCTTTGGAACACCACTTATTATTCATGATGAACTTCGAAAGATTCATGACCCTGAAGAACTCCTCGAACTCATTTTGGAACGAATTGGTTCATAAAAAAGCATTCAAACTGACCAAACTTTTATAAATAGGGTTCTCATTCCCGAGAACTACATTTCCATCATAGAGTATGGAGACAACTTCAAAAAAACAGATGCAAGACTGATAGCTATGGTAAATAAAACGTTTGTAGACGCAGTTGAAAAAGTAAAAGAGGTTGCGAAAGAGAACAATCGTAAATTCAAGCAAACTATTGATGTTGTCATTAATCTTAAAAATATTGACTTAAGTATTCCTAAAAATCGTATTGATGAAGATATACTCCTTCCTCATGGAAGGGGATCAAAAGCAAAAATCGCTCTTTTTGCTAGTGGACAACTTGCATTAGAATCAAAGGAAATTGTAGATTTACTCATTAAACCGGAAGAACTTGAAGATCTTTCGGATAATAAAAAAGAAACCAAAAAGATAGCTGATGGGTATGATTTTTTCCTCGCAGAAGCACCACTAATGCCCACAATAGGTAAAACACTTGGTACCGTTTTAGGTCCTCGGGGAAAAATGCCAAGGCCAGTTCCCCCACAGGGAGATATTTCGGATACTGTAGAAAAATTAAGAAACACGGTAAAAGTACGTTCAAAAAGTAATACAACTTTTCATACTATTATTGGAAATGAAGATATGGATAGTAAGGATATCGCTGAAAACATTGAAGCAATCATAAAACGAATCGAAACACTTTTAGAACGTGGACGGATGAATATCAGGTCTATTCATATCAAATCAACAATGGGACCATCGGAAAAGATATTGTAAAAAAGGTGAAAAGTTCATGGCGCATGTGGCACAATGGAAATTCAAGGAAGTAGAAGAGCTTACCTCTCTTCTAAAACAACATTCGGTGATCGGTATTGCAGAGATTGGAAGTATTCCTGCACCTCAGATGCAGCATATGCGAGAAAATCTTCGAGAAAACATGACCATACGTTCTTCAAAAAATACATTAATTCATCTTGCAATTGAAGCTGCAAAAAAGGATGTTAAGGGAATTGAGAGCTTAAAGGAAATTATTACTGGTCAAAGTGCAATTATTGCTACTGACATTAACCCTTTTAGATTACAAGCACGTATGAAAGAAACTCGAACAAAAGCACCAGCAAAAGGTGGTGAAACAGCCACTGAAGATATTAACGTAAAAGCTGGTGACACACCATTTAAACCTGGACCAATTGTTGGAGATTTGCAAAAAGTTGGTATTCCTGCGGCAATTCAAGGCGGAAAAGTCGTCATAAAAAAGGATAAAGTCATTGTTAAAAAAGGCGATGTTATCCCAAGGGAAGTTGCGCAAATGCTAACACGTCTTGAAATTCATCCATTGGAAATTGGAATTTCATTACAAGGTGCTTTTGAAGATGGATTTATATTCAAACCTGATGTTCTCGATATAGATCTGGATGCATATCATTCTCAGTTCATGCAAGCTGCAGGAAACGCATTCACTTTAGCATTGGAAACTGGATGGGTTACAAAACAAACCATTATTCCTCTTGTTTCTAAAGCTCATCGTAATGCACTTTCACTTGCTATTGAACAAGGTATTATTACTAAAGATACTGCTTCACACGTCCTTGCAAAAGCACATCGTTCAATGATTGCGGTTGCATCTAAAATTAAAGATGAAGGACTTGATGACGATTTAAAAAAAATGATGACCTAAAAAAGAATTTAGGAGGCTAGAAAGAAAATGGAATATATATACAGTGCAATGCTTCTTCATTCAGCAGGTAAAGATATCACTGAAGGAAATATTAAAAAGGTACTCACTGCTGCCGGTGTCGATGTTGACGATGCACGAATTAAAGCGTTGACCGCTTCTCTTGATGGTGTAGACATCGAGGAAGCAATCAAAAATGCGGCGACCGCTCCAGTTGCAGCTGCTCCAGCAGCTTCAGGAGATTCTTCCTCAAAAGAGAAAAAAGAAGAAAAGAAAGAAGAGGAAGAGGAAGAAGAGGAAGTATCTGAAGAAGAAGCAGCCGAAGGACTCGGTGCTTTATTCGGCTAGAATAATACACAGTCAGATTTACCTAAAATACATTCAATCAACGGAAGATATCTCATTTCTTCTCCTTCAATGTTAAATAGGGGCAGAATGAGTATGTATTTTTCGTTGCTTTTTCCTTTTTTTAATTATTTTTAAATTTATTTATCGTTATTTCATTATTATTAATACTATTAAAAAAAATTGAGTGAGTTATTTAGAAGTATCCGCCAACTCGTAAGCTTGGATCCCCAAGTAAAATATATTCTTCAATAGTAAACATATCTTTTCCCACATAATTCTGATAATCTGTTTGTGCTTGTGATAGCATTTCTCCAACAGTTATTCCTTCTTCATATGCATGGAAAAATCGAACATCTAAGAATCCAGCCCCGGCGTATACCCCATCTTTATCAACATAAGTATATGCGGGTCGTGTTGCACCGATTGTTGCAATAGCTCCACCATCATCTTTTTGTATCATAGCCCATGCAAACGAAGGATAATACGTATCAGAATTATCGAATCCTAAAAGAAGGCTAATCAAATGCCCTTTTAATCCATAATATGCGGTAAGATCAGTTATATTAAAATCAAGTTTTGTCGTTAGACATGCATCAAAAAATATGATTGGCAATCGATGTTCGTTAGTAAGTTTTTTAATAAATGGTGTGAAGTATGCAATTAAGTTCCCATCTAAGATTGCATTTGGTCGATAGGTCCCCCACCCATGCTCAAAACCATGTCCGGCATAACTTACAAATCCTGCACCTTTTGAAATAGCTTGATTGAATGTTCTGGCATTAAGATTTTTTTCTGAAGTCCATAAAATTGTTTGTTCAAATCCAGGTAGTTGCTGTCCTACCTTCACATTTGTTATTTCTCCTTCAAAAACATTTAATGGAGATCCTTTACTTAAAGGAAATGTATCGCCTCCAGCAAGAATAATTTTTTTGAACCAATTTTGATATGCTGTAATTTCTTCGTAAGTTATTATTTTTGATAATACAACTGTTAATTCATCTATGGTACTACAAGGGATTCTTCCAATATGAACATCGGGGTAGAGATCAACTTCATCAATGATGTTTTCAGGTGATGGTGGAAAACTATCAAATGTTACTTCCCCAAATACATTGTTATTATTAGTATCCCATGACGAAAATGAATAGGATTCATCATACACATCGGAATAATAAAGATCGGTTAGTATCCCTGATCCATGGTATGACCCCCATGGATAAGCATCTGTTTTTCGTATTGGTAGTTGAGTAATATCGCCGATAAGGAGGACATATTGGGTGTTATATGTTTCAATAGCATGTTTTATGAAATATTTGATTTTTTCTTGTTCATCTCGTCCTTGAAATTGATTCTTAATATCCTCTGTTGTTTTTAATAAAGGATTCAGGCCATAGTTTTCCTTATGATTTACAAAAGAATTTAATGTTTGTACATATTGCTCGGGAGTTATAATTATTAGTTCGTGATTTTCTTCGAAAATGTTTGCATCGTCTTTGTTTTTTGGTAAAATGTAATCGATTTCGATATCGAAATCTGTTGAATAAGTAATCATATTTTTTGAAGGATGATATTGTATTGGATAAATTGTTATTGTTAGATAGAGTACATGTTCTCCAGATGAGGTTATTCCCGCACCAGTTTTAGTGGTGAACCAATTATTTGGATAAGAGTCAAATTGGGAGAGAGTTGTTTCTTTGTTTGTTAATATTTTATTTCCACTAATGGATTGAAAATCAGGTATTTTTTCTATAGGTTGATTTAAATTAATATGATTTATTTCTATTGGATCACATGAAGTCTGTTGAATTATAGTATTTTTTGGAAAAATGTATGTTTCTTTGAGTGTCGGAAGTTTTGACAAACCTGGATTTGTTAGGTACGTATCAACTTTAGGAATAAAAATTGATGTTTCATTCGAAGGAGTAATAGATAGTTCTGGTTTGTTAATTGAAATATGTTCATCAAGAATAATTCTCTCTGATTGATCAGTATATTTTGATGTTATCAGTCCTTGGGATATTGTTGCTGAAAAAAATAATATTAATAATGTGAGTAAATGCAGAATGATTTTTTTTTTGATACGCATGTTATTTGTCCCCTAAACAACTTGATTGAATAGAATTAAGGTTATCTTATATATATAATTATTGTCCGAGTATGATTTGGTTTGATTCTTTTAGATTTATACCAATCATTAATTATAAATGATAGATTGATTGCATATGAATTATATTTATGAGGAAACTTCATATTTTCAAAAATTAAAATGATATAATCTTTTTTGAAGAAATAAATTAAGACTATACGCTAATCGAAAAAATCCAATCTTTTAATCATGCATTTGATTACATAATTATGAATCTGATGAGTGAAAATTTTGGAAAAAATCTAATATAATCTGATGGATGAAAAAACTATGATTAATATTTTTATTGTACTTTCTATGAAATTATGGAAACGTAATACTTTGTTGCTTGATAAATATTTAATATCAATAATGTTAAAAAATAA
>Ga0272442_10009628_pt1 | contig 12047 bp, 23 predicted proteins | sample SSMForm2O_FD_200262 | JGI IMG/M metagenome (GOLD analysis project Ga0272442, IMG submission 200262) | Marine sediment archaeal communities from Little Sippewissett salt marsh, Falmouth, MA, United States - SSM-Form-2O | ecosystem: Environmental > Aquatic > Marine > Wetlands > Sediment ... | reverse complement strand
TTACTCCTTTTCCTGACGTTCAATCGCCTCCATTGCCTCTCTGTGGTGTCCTATCCTCAATCGTGTGGCCAGTCTGAAATCGTGTTGATGTCTCTTACTCATACTTAGATACACCTGAGCCAATGCCGCCGGGTTTAATTGGTGTACTTTTAAATCTATGTAAGACTCCCCGATTATTTTGCAGACGTGGCAGATCGGGGGCGGTTGTTGGAGTGTTGATTCGGTGTTATATGGAACCAGTCTCTCACAGCAGATTATACATCTTGTGTGGCCCGGGGTGGTATTTAAAGTACGATCCTTTTTTTCGGTATTAATTCCGCTATCTACTCCTGTTTCTGTCGTCCTTTCACCTCCCTTGCTGCCATATCAACGCAAGCATCACAATAAAAATGATGGAACCGCTTGAGGTTTTCCTGAGTTGCCTCATTCTTAAAACAAATTATACATCGAACCATTTAACCACCTTGGTCATCTATTCCGCTATTGGATGACATTGATACCACCATGATAATACAATACATCTACAAGTTCACCAGCGGCTTTGCGAATGTTAATCTCATTTTGAAACGCCTGTTTAATGTCGTGTGGTAGAGTATACCAATTACCGATCCTAACAAAAATACATGGGCCGTGATAGCCTTTGGCAGAGAATGTTGTGTTAAAATGCACGTACCTGTTTCCATCATTATCGTGGTTTTTCGTCTTTCCACCATCGCCAACATAGTTACGATAGTTGCGGTAATAACCAAGCACGAATGTTATCGGCTCTTCGGTTTTCTCAGTTTTTCTCAATTAATTTCCTCCCACAAAAAGGGCACCATTCAAATAGATTGTCTCTTGGGCCGCCGGAATCTTCATAAAAAGCATGGCTCACACCACAGTCGCTTGTCCATATCCCAGGCTCTTCGTCACTAAGACACCAACGGCATTTATCATCGCATTTGGACACGCATATACATTTGGCCTTGTCATCTTTCGACTCTTTACCCGTCATCTAAACAACTCCAAGAAGTGTCACAGTTTAGGCAGTAGGTCCAGCCCTCGGGCGTCGGTCCTCCACACACGGCACACTTTCGATTTTTCAATGACTCCCTCCATGATAGGCTCTGGATATATCATCGGCACAATCCTCGCAGATCGTGTATCCGGGTACGGGCCGGGACTTCCGGCACACCAAGCACCTCACGGCGTCCTCTGTTTCACTCTCTGACATTCAATGCCTCCCTACAAATCTTTGCCTTTTCCTCTTCACCGTCACACCACCGGAGATATGCCCGGCATTCCGAACAGTCCCTTGGATATTCAGGTTTGGGCATGGCCATATAATGGTCCCTAAAGTTGCCTGGGTTTATCATCAACTCCCGCATCTTTTCGGGGTATTTCCACTCTTTAGATGGCATTACGGTCCCCGATAGGTTCTAATCCTGTATTATTGCATCTAGAGCAACCTTTGCCTGAACACTCGCGACACTTTAACCTTCTTTTGCCGCAATACTGGCAACGAACAACTCCAATACTATCCTTAAAACCAGGACCTTGATGTAAACAACTACATACCTTGATTACCATATGTCGTCCTCTGCGCCGTTACTCACGCAACCTCGCCCCAAACAACAATAGATGCCGCCCCTGGCCTACTCTGGTATCTCTAGTCCCAGAATACGCTTCATTGCCTCTTTCTTTTTGTCGATGAGCTCTATGCCCAATGCCGCGCCGATTAGGTCAACGTATTCGCTTAGAAACTCATCTAGAGCCTCGTCCTTTTCGACAACGTCACAATCATTATCAACCACAAGGGCTGCTGTTACAGCTTCCTCGTTGGCAGAGACCCATTCGTCCATAGCTTTAGTGACCGCGCCGATTTTTTCTTTGTGTTCTTCGTGTAGCTTGAGCCACTCATCGAATAGCTTTTTGACGTCTTCCTTCATGTTAATACTTCCATGTTGTTTTGCAATTCGAACACGTGACCGCGCCCGTAGTAAACGTGACTTTGTGACCGCAGTTAGGGCAGATGCTGCTATTAATGCCCTTCCACTTTTTCAGTGTTGTGCACCCCCCCCCCGACCTCACTCGAAATCTAGGCGACCCCTTCTTGCATTAAGGATGCCTTTTCTCCTCAGCTCTTGCATGAGCTCATTAAGGCGCTTCTCGTATTCCTCCTTTGATCTGCCCAACGCCTCATCATTCATGACAATCTTCATAGTATCTAATTGTAGGCGCAATACTACCGGTATGTCGTTGTGGACTATTTGAGCCGTAGCCAAGATAGTTATTATGCGTATGGGTGTCTTGGCATTCGCCACTTGGCTAATCTCTACGCCCTCTTGCACAATGGAACCCACATACACAGGGTCATCAACAGAGACATTGTGGTGCCTAAGTTCGGCGATAAAGCGCTCTATGTCAGGCATATCGAGAAATATTCCATACGCAGGCATCACGTCACCTCGTTTGTTTGGGGCAAGGGGGCGTGGTCTATTGGCTCTCGCGCCACCTTTTCATTTCTTCTTCATAATCCTTTTGCCGCGAAATATCCTTTTCGCAAACGAATGCTACTTCGCTCGCAATTTCAGGATATATGACAGGAAAAAACGATAATAGCCACTCTCCGGGCATATATTCCTTATACTTATTATATACCTCTAGTGCCTCGGGGTATTTCGATAGACCCTCCTCGAACTCCTCAGTATCGGCTACCAAGCCGAAAGTGTTCTTTATCGCGAAACCTTGTCTCACAAGTTCATCTCGCATTTCCTCTAGGTTCCACTCATATAGGTGGGCCTTATACCGTCTCGTGTAACCATCTTCGTCTTTTTCGCGCTTCGTGTTCGGGGTTGTCAAGAGCATGGTACCACCAATCTCTAGGAGTTTCCAGCACTCGCGCAAGCTTTGAATAGCGGCCTCTTTTTGCATGTGTTCAATAGAGGCAGTATAGATGATTGTACCGAAGCGCTTTGTCGCAGAGAATTTTTTCGACATCTCAGCAACATTGCATTCTAACAAAGTAATCCTAAAGGTGTACGCATCTTTCCAGAAGCCGGTTAGTTTCTGGCAAGCACCCTTATTCCTAGCGGCTTCTTTCATATTAGACTTACAAATATCGATGCCAATATACTCATCGATATCAGGTCTAATATAAGATAATAACGGTAACATTAAAGCACGGCCACAGCATACATCTAGAACACTGTCGCCCCTTTTACACAATTTCGCGGCTACGTGGTGTTGCATGTAATTCATTACATCTAGCTTCGAAAAGTAACCATCAGCAAACTGCCGGTAAAAGTTCCGCATCTGATATGTAGTGCACAAAATCTCGCGAGGGTCCATGCCTTCTTCAACACGGAAGACGATGTCCTTCGGTTCACTCTTTTGTGACATCTTTATCAGGGAACCGGGCGTCCGCCCATTTCTTTTTGCGTATCAAAGGTGTCTTGACATTCGACGCGTTTGATACTTCTTCCTTAATGAAGGACTTATATTCTTCGCCCTTCATAATAGCGATACCTGCCTCTGTCCACTGTACTGTGACTTGCTGGTGTTCGGCTGTTACTAGGTTGCCGTCCACCGTCAATGAGGCATCTGTAAGAATTGCATAAAACCCACCCAATAGGTCTTCGGTATCTATCATGTGATAATATGAAACTTTCTTCCCTTCAGCTGCATAACGTATTGTCGGAGTAGCGCAACAAATAGCCGCAAGCATTTTCTCCTTCTCGTTGAACCATTCAACAATACGTCTTGTTTTATCATGCCACCAATAATCTTTGGTCTCAAGAAATGCGCCCGATATGATATAGAGCCCATCGTACTTGTTGAGCCGTTTCATATCGATATCGGCTACCAAACCGGTAATGTTGAAGCGATCACCAGTCTTCTCGTTTCTAATAGGATTTTCCAACGAGTAAACGTCAAACGTGATTTCGTGATTCTTGAGGGTCTTTAGACAACCCCATAACTCTTGCGGGTTGAATCTCGCCGAAACAATAATTAAGGCCCTCATTATTCCCACCATAGAAATATAAAAAAAAAGAGACGAGGATTAGTCCTCTGTCTCTTCGTATTCCTCGTCCACCACGGCATCGCTTAGATCTTTCGCCGGTTTTTCCGGGTTCTCTTCCTCTTCCGGTATCTCAACCTTGTTGCCATCCTTGTCGATATCAGTGCGCTGAAGATAAATCTCGCCCTTGAGCTTGATTACATTAACTTTCAGGCCGTGGTTCTTGACATAGGATTTCAACAGAGATTCCAGCTTCTGGACATCTTTACCGCGTGCTCCGAGTTCCTTGCGATCGAGTCTTGCGAGGAATTTCCCAGTCTCCAGGAACGTTTTCAGAATCGGCCAGCTAACGCGCCCCCGGTTCCGTGCGTTCATTTGCAACTGTTCGAATTCCTCTAGATCGACGTCGTCAAACTGCACCATTGGTTCACCTCTAGTTCAGACTAACGCAAAAAAGAAAAAAAGTGCGGGTCTACTGTGCAGACCCGCTGGGTCCGTGAACAGGGCTAGCCACCCGAAAGTGACTAGTCATCCTCTTCGTCCTCGTCCTCGACGGGCTCCTCGTCCTCGTCCTCGCTGACTTCCCCACCAACCCACAGGTAGTGGTTCAGGCCCTCGTAGGACTTGCACTCGGCCTTGCCCTTCTTGGAGAGGCTCTTCAGGGCGTTGTTAACGGTAGCGCGTGCCACCTCATCGCCCTCGATCCGGTCGTTCACTAGGTCCAGAACCTCCTTCACGGAGTACGCCTGCTCGGGGTTCTCCGCCAGAATGGTCTCGACCGTTTTCCCTATGCCTCGGCCGGTCCTCAGACCAGTCGAGGGCTCCTGACCTTCTGTCTCGAAGGTGTTTTTGCCTATGGGCATTACATCGGTCTCCTTTGTTTTCTGTCAGGCGACTTCTGCCGTTGCCAGCAGTCATCGCATTGACTATAATCGAATCCCCTTTTATGTATATAAAGATACTTGAATGTAGACGTTCACAAGGGATTCTATGAAGTTTTGGAATGTCATTATTGATACATCGACGGTTCCGTTTTCTTACGACTTCGCTTTTTCTCCGGGGGTTCTTCTCTAGGTGCTTCTGTCGGCTTCTCTTCCTCGTGCTTTTCCTCTTTCTCTTCCTCTTTCTCTTCCTTTGCCGACTCCTCTCCTAACAGAGCCCACCTTGTGCGAAAATTATCAAGTGCCTCTTCATCTTCAACCAGGGCATAAGGTTCACCCTCATATATATAAACCGATATGGCCCCTTCCTCATGAAGTTCCTTCATGACTTTCTCCACGTCGGAGTGGAATGCACCAATCTCCTGGGCTAGCTCCTTCAATGAAAGGCCGCCTAGACGCTGGTGTATCTTGAGACTCCTAATCACACTGAGTCTCATCGTCTTCATCGAAATCGTTTGAGGTTCTTCCTTTTTCGGTGATTGTTGCATAGATGATTCTCCTCTTGCCCTCCAAGACCAGGCCTCTTTCGATTAAACCTTTTTCTTCAAGCGCTCTAAGCGCCTGATGAATACTCTGCCGTCTCACGTTGAACCCATTCTCCATCTCCTTGGATGAAATGGCCTGGTCTGGGTTCGCACGCAAAAGCTTCAGAATATTCTTCTGTAAAGGCTTACGTTTTTGAACTTCGTAACCTTCATTTTTGAAGCGTTCGACGGATACTGTCAATTAAGGTACCTCCGAGTGCAATATATGCTTCATCAATATCACGTGGTAAAATGGACTTTCTCCCCTCTTTCTTCGCATTTTCTTCAGCCAAATGAACCAGCGTAGCAATATAAACTTCTAGCTTTTCCCTAGCGTGCTCTGACGTAACTCTTCCCAAAGACAAAGAGGTATGCCTTGCCATTTCAGTCTTCAAATTGTGGGATTTTAAGGCCGTGTGGCCACCTCCTTATAAAGAAGGTACAATCTCCAGTGATTATTAAACCTTTAGCCTCCGGGTGAGTGCACTTTTCTTCATAAAATCGACAGAGCATACACTGTTCTTTCGTAGGCGCCATTGCCCATCCCCGCTCCTGTTCTACTTAGAGGAGTTCAAAGGGGCTGCACTCTCTTTCTTCTCAGCGACGCTTTTCTTCTCAGTAGCTAACTGTCGTTCCTCGTACGACTTCTTCATGTCTTCTGTTATTCGGACATGATGCGAGAAAGGCATCGGTACTTTTCCTAGCACACTGAGGATTTCCTTCTTAGCTTCCTCAATGAAATGATCAGGATAGTGGGTTTTCCCATCCGCCTTCGTCGGTGTTTTCTCGAAAGTAACACGACCAGACTTTAGGTTAGCTGACCACTCTACTTCATCGGGTACGCCGGGTTTTGAACCCGCACCCCCAATTATCAGTTTACCTGCAGCCTTGTGTTCCTTTGCATCGTACAGATGTACTTCAACTCTTGAGCTATGTCTAACTGTTGCTGGCAATATTTTCACCTCACTTTCCGAACTTAATAAGTAACCAGGTTGATGTTGCCACCAAACCGACTACCATAAACGGTATAAGTGCTAACGAACAGCACATCGAACTTAACCATGTATTAGTTTTAAAGAAAAAAAGAATACCCCATACTATGATAATCAGCCCAAATACCGCATACCAGGGCTTTTTCATGTTCTCTTCTGTTTGCTCAAACAATATCTCCAAGCCAGTCTTCTTTGGCTGCGCGGGCTGCTTCACTTCTTTCTCTTGCTGCGTAGTACTTGGTTGCGATTCGCCCGCTGCGACTACGATAGCGGGTGAAATACAGGAATCTGTCCCTGACAGCCCTATCGACCCATCCAAAGATTTCACTCCTATTTTTTGCGGTTACTTCTTTTTCGACCGCCTTTACGAGATTTGTTCTTATTATTCCTGGGTTTTCGAGCGCGACTCTTCTTATTACTGGTACGGCTTGCAGGTACGTCCTCGGTTTCTTCGACGGTTTCCTTCCCAGGTTCGGGTCCTGTATCGTCCCGTCCAGCATGTCGTCCAGGGTCGTCTTCTCCCTTATACGCATCGTTTATACCCCAGTATATCTTGCCTTCGAATTCTTTCGATATTACACTTCCTTTAGACTTGAGTGAATTCAAAGCAGTAAGCACGGCACCGTCATATTTGATGCCAAGTGTAACTTGAATTTCCTTCCTGGTGTACGCCTCCTCTGGATTCGCTTGCAGGAATTCAAGAATCCTAATTTGATTCTTGCCAAGATGTTTCGCATCTGGATCTACTTTCTTTTCCCTAAATTCACTTGCTGGTAACGGCATTCTTTAGCTCCCCCTCTGTTGTGTAATCATTACATGTTTCTCCTCGTGCCTGTAGACAAAAGATATGACCTTTATGGCATCCTAGCCGATGATTATAGACACAGGTAGGCTCGCCCTTGAACTCGTGAGTACCCTTCCTTTTAACTCGAGCCAATGAAAAACCTCATCGTGTCCAATAAGATATCATATTATAAGTATTTAAATGTTTTGGTGTTGGTCTGTCCGGTTAAGGGGAAATGGAGCAGGGAGTAGGGATTTGAACCCGTATCGCCGTGGCGGGAAATCAATGTGCATGCCTGAAACCATACGACTCCCTGCAAAATGGCGGGTACCCCCGTTCCTGCCTTCGGTACCCTTGTCTTACGACAGCGCGTCAGGCGTTCAGTTTCAGGAAACCTGGTCTGATATTCTTTTTCGGGGGAAGAAGCACAGACGGGAAACATAACCCCACTACGATTGGTGGGCTCGACTGGATTTGAACCAGTGACCGAGACTATTTTGAGCGACTTCCACGATGCCTTACATCGTAGCGGTATGTTAAAATTCGCCGCCTCCCAAAGCCCCGAGGATAACCAAACTACCCCACGAACCCATAAAGGTGTCACCGTTCGGTTTATCCTCCTATTAACCGTCCTCTACCACTAAGAGGGCGCCACGGTGACCACAACGCGTAGTGGTGGGGGTTCAAACCCCGTTGGACTGTAAGGGTGAGAGGGGACAAAAAACTAGAGGTTCTGGTTGCACGGGACGGCGCACTCTAGGTTTCAAGCGATCCCCTCTCATTATGATACGAGAACATACTAGGACTCTTGACAAGTGTCCTGCTATGCCTTTGGGATTGCTCCTCCTGCCTGGGCTTGCCCGGGCGGGAAAAATTATCCGTGCTTCTCTCGCATGGCGCTCGTTTTTCGCCATACGCCGGCCTAGGAGGTACCGGTTATCTATGTTCTCGCGAGAACAATGATGAAGCAGCATTACTAATATAGGCCTGTAGGCCTGTATTGCTGTCCACCTGTCTGCTTGGGAAGCTGACGGGTGGGGTGCCACTGCCCCAGATTTTTCTGTGGTGGGCTGCCCCCAAGGCAGCGCCACGGAAAATGTGGGGCTCTATTTACTACTTTTCCAGCACGACGAAACATCGTACCCTTGAATTCGAAATTCAAGATATCTAATGCTACTTCTTGAGAGTTGCGTGTAATTCTCTGAACTGCTTATTAAGTTTTTCGCCCTGTAAGGTGTTGACCGAGTTAACCCAGGCAACTTTACCACGCAGGCGATTTACTTCTTCAGGTGTCACCTCCTTTCCGAATTCTGCTCTAATTAACGCGTTGTGAAGTTCGGCCCTGAGCTTGCGCCGGTAGGGCCGCGGTGTGCCTTGAAAGTCATTGACTACCACACCGGTAACCAACATACGCTGATGGGGTCTTCTAATCCTAATCTTGTCGTAGTTGGGTCTGAAATCGTGCTTCTTCATAATGGCACAGATGACCCGTTTAGCATCACTCATGCAAACTTTCTCGTAACACGAAATGGTTATGTCGTCTGCATACCGCGTGTATTTTAATTCCGGGTCTTGCTTCTTACACCAACCTGCAATCTCGTAGTCCATTCGTCGTGCCACGACATTACTAATGAATGGACTGGTGGGTATGCCTTGCCCCAAACGACCATATCGAGTGCAGAGTTCGGCAATAATCTTGCTCTTGAATGTTCTTTCGACCATATGGTCAGAAATCGAAGGAAAGAAGTCCTTAACATCTAAGCAAAGTACTACTGCTGTTCTCTTATGCTCACTACCATTTCTCCCGGGTCCTCTGCCCTTCTTGAACGCCATTGCATATTCCGACGGATGAGGCCCTTCGGTCTCAAGATAAGATAGGATGCTTCTCTGTGCTGCCTTCAACTCAGGGTTTGGTTCCTCAATCCGCCGAAAACCGATCTTCTTCGGGATGTAGAAAGATCTGTACAACTGATTTTTGTTCTTAAGGAGCATATCAACATCATACCCGATGTTCGTCAGGTATGCTCTTACTTGCTCATCTCTCGGAAGCTCTTTCACTTGAACACCTGTGTTTTGCTTTCAGTTCCACAGTACGGAAATACGTGTTGCATTCCGTGCACAACTTTTCCCTTATGTTAGGGGTCAATTCTTCGAGAATCTTCGTGCCTGTAATTATTTCCCATACCCACGGTGTAAGAACCATCGGTTGGGACAGTATGTCTTTAGTCTTGAATCCGAACTTCATAATACGCACAAGAAGTTCGGCGGTTTCCCAGTTCTTGAACACAAAGATTCCGACATCTATCTTGATTTTGTATGGTGGTAAACTGGCGGTATCATTGATGTCCGACAGCGTCTTGAAAGGCTGGAACGTGATTCCGTCGGCCCTCGGCGGCTCCGTATAGAACTCCTTCTTCGTGAGCTCTAGCTCTAGGCGCCACAGTTCGGCAGCATTTCTCGGCATCCTAACGTAGACCTGGATGCCGCGCTCATCGGTATAATGAACCGAAACCGGCTCACCGCCGATGATTTGCTGTTTCTTTTTGGGGTTTCCACCCTTATCCTTCTTAGACACGGGCCTTCAACCTTTTTTGTGTATCTTCGTTGAGTTTCCGCAGGCACTTGAGACACATGCTCCGTTTTATGATGCTTTTAATATTACCTTCTTTGTGGCACTTTACCTTGCACTGCGGACATGTAACGCCTTTGGCTTTGAGCGCCGCCATCGCGACATCTTCAGATATGGGTTTACCTTGGGCGTCGGTGAATTGTACTCTGTGCTTAACTTTCCCTTGCCTGTTAATATGCGCTGGTTTCTCTGTATATGACGCAGGACGCTCAGCCATGTAATCACTGAATCCTAATCGGCTTTTAAGTATTTAAACGTTGGGGGTTGTTGAAGTTCAAATGACTTTTCCGCATTTGGTACACTTACACGGGAACCCTCCAGGTATTCCGTGGTGGCCACATGCGCACGTAATGCCAAATCTGAGAATCCCCTGATAGTATCGGATTCTCGTTTCAGCCCTAATCGCAAAGTCTGACTTTCCTAGGCGCTTCATGTTCTCTATGATGTGGCGCGTCTGGTCTTCCCATGCTTTTTTGTCCGTATATGAAACCTTCGGGGCGGCATTGAACACTTCGGAATCGTATTTCTTTTCGAAGCCCTTGAAGTGTTCCATGAGCTCCTTACAGGCTTCTGTGATGTTTCCACCTTTCCAAAGCACGTAAGCGTCAACTGTGTACTCATTACCGTTATCGTCTTCTGCACGATTGGCGATTAGCTCTATGCGCTCACGGGGCGTTTTCCAGGCCTGTGCCGCGAAGCCGAGCCACTCGAAACCGTGTTTATCCCTTATCTTTTTGAACTCCTTCTTGAGTTCGTGATAAACAGGTCCCGAGAAGTACCACATCTTAATCATTTGAACATATTCCCCCGTAACATATCCATCATGTCTTTCTGAGATTTCCGCTGGGTCTTAATCTGCTTCAGGCCTTCCATCGCATAGTATATGACTATTTCAGATTCGGGTAATACTATGCCCGTATCCTCTTGATAGTCGGCAATTAGCTGATTAACGAACTCCATGTCCATCTTGATATTGCATAATTCTCTTTTTTCCGTCATGGATTAAACCTCTTGCATTCTCTCCAGCAATCGTGAGCAAAAGCCACATCGCGGAAATCCTTCCCGACATAGCCAAGAACGTAAGCGCATGTGTTGAAGTTACCGCATCTATAACAATATCTATATTTCCACTCGTCTGCTTCCGCGGTATTAAGTGGGGCCATCCTCACACAACTTCTTGAATAATGCTTTCCTTTGGCGTTCGTTCTCCATTATCTGGATTTGGTTAGCAGTTTCAACTGCCTGCTTGGGGTCAACGCCGTTCTCCATAAGAGCCTTTTGCAGTTCTTGTTTATCTAGAGCGTGCCTCATAACCTCTGATAAAGAATTCATTATTCTAGCATAGAATCTCGGATGAACGGGATAAATGAACAGTTCTCCCAGAATTTCCTTCATTAATTCTACGAGCATCTGGTCCTCAATATCCTGAATTTGGAGTTCAATACCCTGCAATTCATCCATGACCTCTATGAACTCCGCGACGTCTTCATGGTCGTTCTCGTACATCAGGAAATCTTCTGTTGATATGCAGTCGGGTCCTTCATGCATCTTTTCAAACAAAGGATTCTTCTGCAATTGTTCCAGTTTATCAGTCATTTTGACCTGCAAATCAAGCCAATCGCGTGCAAGGGGGTTATCTCTTACAGAACAATTTTTCACTTGAAATTGAACACCCACGCGCGAATGATGTTCAACTTTCACTTCAGCTCTTTTGCTTTTTTTCGTCATTCTTCTTCCCCTTTCCTTTCCACCCAAAATAGGCAATTCGTTGGATGGTCTGGTGCTCGCGTTTCAACGACCCATCTTTGCGCCTACTCTGGTATGTTACCGGGCGCTTCGCGGTCATGCGCTCCACTTTCCCGGCAGTCATGAGTCGTTTGATGGCCTCCTTAACGGAACCCACCGACATATCGAGTGACTCACTAATCTCTCGATAGTTATAAGCGTTGTCCGAGTCGTTCTTGAGCAGTTCTTGTACACTTAGCGTGTTCTCTTGAATTGTTGGCATCGATTACCTCCTTATAACCGTACCCGCGGAGAGTCGAAGTGGTACAACCCGTTCATACACTGTCGCGCAAGGAGGTATCGATGCGCCGGCTCTCCGTCTCGGGGGTTATTAGCGAGTTCCGATATCTACCTTACCGCGGCATTTGGTCATATTAGGGGGGGGCGACACG
>Ga0272442_10009627_pt1 | contig 12047 bp, 7 predicted proteins | sample SSMForm2O_FD_200262 | JGI IMG/M metagenome (GOLD analysis project Ga0272442, IMG submission 200262) | Marine sediment archaeal communities from Little Sippewissett salt marsh, Falmouth, MA, United States - SSM-Form-2O | ecosystem: Environmental > Aquatic > Marine > Wetlands > Sediment ... | reverse complement strand
GGCAGCCCTCGAGCTCGACTACCACGTGCTGTCGGAGGTGCCGGCGGGCGTATCAATAGACGAGTGCCGCGATCTGGTGCGCGCCGCGAACGCGGCAGACGCCTGTTACATGATGGCCGAGAACTATACGTACATCAGACAGAACATGACGGTCGCAGAGCTCGTGCGGCGGGGCCTCTTCGGCACAACCTACTACGCCGAGGGCGAATACCTCCACGACTGCCGCGAGCTGTACGTGCTCACGCCCTGGCGGAGGCGATGGGGCGTTGGCGTGAACGGGATCACCTACGGCACGCACAGCCTGGGGCCGGTCCTGAAGTGGATGCCGGGCGAGCGCGTCACGGAGGTGTGCTGCGCAGGGGCCGGGCGCCACCGCGTCGACGCCGAAGGCAAAGACTACGAGCAAGAAGACACATGCGTCATGCTCGGGAAGACCACCAACGGCGGGTTGGTCAAGATACGGATGGATATCCTCTCCGACCGGCCGCACGCGATGGCGAACTACGTTCTCCAGGGGACGGAAGGGGCGTATGAGTCGGCGCGGGCCCAGGGCGAACCCGACCGCATCTGGCTGCGCGAGGTCCACGGCACGCCGCACAAATGGCACGACCTGCTGGACCTCCCCGATGAGTTCACGCCACAGGCCTGGGTGGAGCACGGCGAGAGGGCCCGGGAGGCGGGCCACGGCGGCGGCGACTACCTCGAGGTGCTGGACTTCGTTGAGGCCTGCCTCGGCCGAAAGCCCCCGCCCATAGGCATCCACGAGACGATGGATATGTGCCTGCCCGGGCTTGTGAGCCAGCAGTCGATAGAACAGGGCGGGGCGTGGCTCCCCGTCCCCGACTCGCGGGACTGGTGAGGGGGGGCGCGTTCGTCGTAGGCCGGAGGCTCCGGATTCGCAACCGTTTGTGCAAGTGGACAACGCAGGCGCACACACATACTAACGACTTTTCGAACATCAGGGACAAGCGACGGACGGGAGAGGGACGACGATGGCATCCAAGGAGAAGCTCAACTTCGGCGTGGTGGGGGCGTGCGGGCGAGGGCGGGCCTTCCGGTCGGCTCTGCAGGAGATAGACGCGGTTCACGTGCGCGCCGTGTGCGATACAAACGAAGGCGCGCTGGAAGAGACGCGGGAGTTCCTCGGCGCAGAGCAGAAGTACACCGACTACGACGAGATGCTGCGCAAAGCCGACCTCGACGTTGTGATAGTCGCCACGCCCATGCACCTGCACGTGCCGCTGTCGCTCCCGGCCCTGGCGCTGGGCATGCACGTCGTGTGCGAGGTGCCGGCGTGTGTGTCCGTCGACGAGGCCAAGGAACTCGTAGCGGCCTGCCGCCGGTCGAGCGGGACCTTCGTCATGGCCGAGAACATGATCTACACGAGGCCGTCCATTCTGGTGACCGAACTCGTGCGGCGCGGGCTGTTCGGGACGACCTACTACGCCGAGGGCGAATACCTCCACGAGCTGAAAGAGTATAACGAGATGACGCCCTGGCGCCGCAAATGGCAGACGGGCATCAACGGGATTACCTACGGCACCCACAGCCTGGGGCCCGTGCTGGCATGGATGCCGGGCGAACGCGTGACGCAGGTGTGCTGCGCGGGCTCGGGACACCACTACAAAGACCCCCGCGGGGATGAGTACGAGAACGAGGACTCGTGCGTGATGCTCGGTAAGACCACCAACGGCGGGCTGGTCAAGATACGCCTCGATATGCTCTCCGAGCGGCCGCACGCCCTGGCAAATCACGTTCTGCAGGGGACGACGGGGGCGTATGAGTCGGCGCGCGCTGAGGGCGGGCGCGACCGGGTGTGGGTGCGCGAGCTCCACGGCCCGGCGCACGAGTGGCACGACCTGGCCGAACTCGAGGATGCGTACCTGCCCGAGATATGGCGGACCGCCAGCGAAGACGCCAGGTCCTCAGGACACGGCGGCGTCGACCATGTCCAGACGATAGACTTCGTGAAGTCGCTCATTGAAGGAACGCCGCCCAGAGTCGGCATTCACGAGGCGATGGATATGACACTGCCCGGCCTCGTCAGCCAACAGTCGATAGAACAGGGCGGGGCGTGGCTGCCCGTGCCCGACTCGCGCGATTGGTGAGGGGGGGCGGAGGTCGTCGTCGGCGGGTGGTTGTACATGGGCCCGGACGCCTGGAGCCCACCGATAACGACACTCCATGATGACTGTCGGGACGTTCGGAGCGGCTGGACGCGTCGCACTTGTACGGGACGCTATAGGGCCGGGGCGTCCGTCCTTATCGACAGACCAGCACCGACACGCGGAGCCGGCCGACGGCCCACACTTGCACATTAACTGTCTTCGGTCGTTAGCGCGAGACACCGGAGGAGATCGACGCGAATGGCATCGAAAGAGAAACTGAACTTCGGCATCGTAGGCGCGTGCACGCGCGGGAAGAGCTTCAAGACGGCGCTGGACGCCGTGGGAGCCGTCCGCGTGCGGGCCGTGTGCGATATCAACGAGGACGGGCTCGAAGAGGCACGGGTGACGCTCGGGGCCGATGAGGCATACGCCGACTACGCCGAGATGCTGGAGAAGGCCGACCTCGACGCCGTGGTCGTCGCGACGCCCATGCCGCTGCACGTGCCGCAGGCCATCGCCGCCCTGGAAAGGGGCATGCACGTCTGCACCGAGGTGCCGGCGAGCGTCTCGGTGGAGGAGTCGCGCGAGTTGGTCCGGGCGGCGAACGCCTCGGACGGCACGTACATGATGGCCGAGAACTACACCTACACGAAGCCGTGTATGCTGATAGCCGAGCTCGTGCGGCAGGGGCTTTTCGGGACCACCTACTACGGTGAGGGCGAGTACCTCCACGAACTGAAGGAACTGAACGAGATCACACGCTGGCGGCGCAGGTGGCAGACGGGCGTCAACGGTATCACCTACCCCAGCCACAGCCTGGGGCCGCTGCTGCACTGGATGCCGGGCGAGCGGGTGACGGAGGTGTGCTGCGCCGGGTCGGGACACCACTACATCGACCCGCGCGGCGACGAGTACGAGATGGAAGACTCGTGCGTGATGCTGGGGAGGATGAGCTCGGGCGGCCTTGTCAAGATACGCCTGGATATGCTCTCGGAGCGGCCACATTCGTGCAGCAACTACCAGCTCCAGGGGACGAAGGGGGCGTACGAGTCGGCGCGGGGGCCGGGCCAGCGACACCGCATATGGCTGGCCGAGCTTCACGGCAGCCCCGCCGAGTGGCACAACCTGGAAGAACTCGAAGACGAATACCTCCCAAGAGTGTGGAGGGAGGCGTCCGAGGAGGCCAAGAAGGCCGGTCACGGCGGCGGAGACTACATGGAGATACTCGACTTCGTCAACGCGTGCCTGGGCGTGGCGCCCCCGCCAGTGGGCATACACGAGGCGATGGATATGACGCTGCCCGGCCTGGTGAGCCAGCAATCGATACAAGAGGACGGGCGCTGGCTGCCCGTGCCGGACTCGCGTGAGTGGTAGAATAGCCGAGCGCATCTCTCAAGCCGCACGACAACCTCACTCAACCCTCTCCGAACGGAGGACAGCGATGAGAATCCTGACAGCCGCAGCACTCACGGCACTCCTGGCCGCGTGCGCGCAGGGCGCGGAGTGGGACCTCGTTTACGAGGACGACTTCGAGCGGGAGGAGGTCGGGGAGGTCTACCGCCCCTCGCGGGCGGAGCTGTCGATTGAGGACGGCGCGCTGCTGATCGAAGGCGGCGGGGCCTCGTGCATCATCGAGAAACCGTTCGCCCCCGACGTGAGGCTGGAGTTCGACACGTGGTCCAAGCCCGACCGACCCGCCTGCGACCTCTCGGCCGTGATGGCCGTGAACCCCCTGGGAGGCTACAGCTACCTGTTGGCATTCGGGGGTAGGTCGAACCAGGCCCACCAACTCATCGGCCACAACGTGGGGCACGTCATCGATAACCCGTCGAGAGTCATTGAGCACGGGCAGCGATACCACATGGTGGCGACCAAGGAGGGCAAGACGCTCACCTATGAGGTCGACGGAGAGGTGCTGTTGCAGGACACCGACCCGGACGTGCTGGGCGGGCCGGGCTTCGACCGAATCGGGTTCATCACCTGGGCCGGGATGTACGTCGACAACGTGAAGGTGTACGAGCGGTCGGAGAAGCACCCGGATACGCCGGAGTTCCTGGCCGAGCTCCCTCCCCTGCCCTTCCGACGAGAAGGGCGCAAGCTCGTAGCGGCCGAGCCGGCGGATGACCCACAGGTTGAGGCGGGCCTCGCCGCCTTCGACGCGGCTCGGATGGACGACGCGCTGGCCGCGTTCGAGAGGGCTTCGGACCCGCTGACGCGACTGGCGGGCATGGCCTACACCATGGGCGACCTGGCGTTCAACGAGTCGACGCGCGACTTCCCCAGACTCTACCGGGAGTGGCAGGAGGCGGCAGCAGCCCACCCGGACAACGAGACCCTGCAATCCCACGCTCTGGCGGCCAAGTACTTCACATCGCTGGATATGGTCCACCGCGACGGCAAGACCGATGCGCTGCGCCTGGAGGGCGTAGGCCCGGAGAACAACCCCTACTACTACAAGGCGATACTGTATAAGGCCCGGTACAGCTTCTGGGACGGGGCCGAGGGCGGCAACAGGGAGGTGCAAAGGCGGGCCGTGGACTTCATGCGTCCGCTGCTGGCGATGTGGCCGGAGCACTCGGTCATTCGCCAGTACACCGGCGAGCGCATACCGTGGGACGAACACCTCAACGCCGACACCGAGAACCACCCGGAGTGGGCCGCGTACCTGCGCGAGGCCTACGCAAGGCAGGTGCGGATTATGGAGGAGTGGTTCACCAAGAGGCAGCAACCGGACGGGCAACTCGGAGGCGGCTGGGGCGACGACGTCGAACTGCTGCGAACGTGGACGCAGGTCGCGGCGATTTCCTCCGGCGGCAAGGTGGCACAGGACGGTATCGAGAAGATGGCCGAGGGCGTGTGGCGCATACTCACCGACGGGTACTCCGGCGGGTGCGGGGACGTCGAGCACCAGGCCGAGCCCGGCGCCGATACCATGCCGACCATGATCTTCATGCTGTACGGCGATCCGCAGTACGTCGAGTGGAACATGCGCTCGTGCAAGACCATCCGCGACAAGTTCATGGGCATAGACGGCAGAGGACACCCGCGGTTCATGTCGACGGAGTTCGGGACGAGGCGCGTGAACCGGAACCAGCGCGCCGGCGGCGATACCGGATACCACGCGCGCGCGATGAAACACTTCATCTGGCTGGGGTGGTGGGGCAACCCCGAGGCGCGCGACTGGTTCGTCCGATGGGCCGACGGCTGGCGCGACGTGACGATGTCCGAGATCCGCGGGAAGATCGCCGGCGTGCCGCCCAGCACCATCTGGTACCCCTCGGGCGATATTCAGCCCACTGAGGACATCCCGTGGTACGACAGCAACTGGAACTACTACGGCTCCAGCGGGCTCGGCGGGATGGTGTTCGACTCGTTCCTGACGGCGCTGTCGCTCTCGGGAGAGCGCAGGTTCGCCGAGGCGTTCAACAAGGGCATGGAACTGGCGTCGGTGGGACCGCTGTTCTCCGGGAACTTCGAGACGGGAAGCCTCGAGTGGCAGATGGCCTGCATGGCTCACATGCCCAGCGGCCAGAAGACCGCCACCTACCGGCGCCTGACGGGCGAGCGGGCACACGACGAATATACGCTCAAACACTGCGACCCCGCGCAGAAGTACGAGGTGGACCACGACCTGGCCGCCTTCACTTCAAGATTCAAGAAGACGGCCGAGGGGCTGCGAACCAACCTCGAGATGATGACGACGGAAGTCCTGGCGACGGACCGGATGGCCATACCCAGCGCGCTGACGACCTTTGGGGCGTACACGGGGGCCGTCTCGGGCCTGCGCGACGCCGCTACGCCGACGTTCGCCGTGACGTACGACTCGCCCGATACCGACTTCGCGGCGCTGGTCGCCGACACGACCCCGACAAGGCTGCGCGTGTGGCTGTATAGCTTCCACGATAAGCCTGTGACCATACGGCTGCTGCCGTGGACCTTGACGCTGGGCCGGTACGTGATGATACAGGGACAGCCCATGCCCGGCGAGCGGGACGTGCAACTCCGATACACCTGGGGCGACCCGAAGCGCGTGCTGATTCTGCACCGGGCCGAGCCCGTTGCCGTCGAGGTGCCGCCCGAGACCGAGTGGGTCGTCGACCTGAGGCTGATCGAGGCCGTGAAGCCGCCGGATGCCGTGCCGGACCTCGCCATCGCGCGACGGGACGTTTCCGTTCAGGGGGATACGGTCGCCTTCACCGTTCATAACATCGGGACGGCCTACGCCATGGACACGACGGCCGAGCTTCAGGTGCCTAAGGCCACCGGTTGGGAGACCATCGCATCGATAAGCTGCGGTGAGATTCCGCGGCCGGCCGACCTGGAGCCGTCCGTGCGCGGCTGCGCCATCAAGGCGGCCGCGGGACAGCTCGAGGACGGCTTCCGCGTGGTCCTCGACGCCGCCGACCGCGTCTACGAGATATGCGAGACGAATAACGTGGTGGAGGTGAGGTAGCGGCCGCCGCTGGAGAGACAGGAGCACGATTCGCAGTAGAAGTCGAGTCTGCTGCCTGTTGGGACACTGGGCGCCCCACTTGCCGCCTCAGCCCTACCGACGATTGCGCCGCCAGTGGACCCATCGTGCCTGGAGGAGAGTCTCGACTGCGGTCATACGACGCTCAAGATCGAAGAGAGAACTGCGCACATCGCGAAGATCGTGGGAGATGCTTTGGCGCATACACTCTGAGATATCACGGTGCATCTCCGCGGCTCCGATTCGCAGCTCATACTGCATCTCCCGCCGAAACGCTTCCTCAAATGCCCTCCGGCGTTCCTCGGTACGACGCCACTTGATTCGCATGAGTGTCACGATCAGGGTGGTGAGGCCGCCCGTGCCTCCCAGAGCGCTGAGCACCGGCCCGAGAGAGAACGCTGATGCGTCATGAGCAGCCCTTACACGTGGTGCTCGAGGCGACTGTTCGGGGCAGGCAACCGAGCGCGAGATCCAGCGACCCACAGGATGGCGCTGTACATCCACCAGACCGTGGTCTGAGCGACAGTCGGCCTGGCCATACAGGAGCCCCAGGAAGACGAGCGCCGCGGCAGCTATCAGAGAGATAGCACGTGTCTTATCAGTCACTGTAGGCCCCCCATGCGACAGGCTTGGGACATGGGCTGTGCCACCTCGGCCTATGGACTCGGAGACGGAGCCGCCATGGACATCCGCCGCCATGGGGTCATAGCCAGACCTGCTACGACACGCGAGCTGCTGGGCGCTGACCCAAGAGGTGGTCCTGAGGGCCTAGGGCGGCGGACACAGCGGGTGCCTGGCCACAAGACAGCCTGGCAGCACGCTGTATCTAGGCCACAGCGGCACCTGCCACCACTAGATATTGTGTGGCCTCCCACATAATGTCAAGCGGTTTCTTGGGGCTGTCTGCCTCACAAACGCCCGACGCCAGTGGGCCACCCGCTGGCGTGGGTGCTGCCACATACACACGTATGTCAAGGGGTTTCTTGGGGCTGTCTCCCTCACAGACGCCCGACGCCAGTCGGCCGACCCGCTGGCTCCGACCAGGAAGAACTCAGCGGACAGCAGCAGCGCGGAGGCAGGGCCGCGAGCCAAGGGCTAGGGCGCTGTGATCGCCCTCGCCGACCGCGTCTACGAGATCTGCGAGACGAATAACGTGGTGGAGGTCGGCAAGCCCTAGTCGGGCTAGTCTACACGCCGCCAGATTCTCACCGTGTTGTCATAGCCCCCGGACGCAAGGCGCGTGCCGTCCGGGGAGAACGCAAGCCCCAATACGGGCATCCCGTGTCCGGGCAGCCTACGGGATCCCCCGCCGGGCGTTGCGATCCTTATGCCTCCGGATGCGGGCGTGCCGGCGAACGCGATGAGTTCACCGTCGGGTGAGAAGGCAACAGCCTCGAATGCCGTGTAGCACATGGTCGGACTGAAGAAGTGCGTCATGGCGTAGGAGCCGAGCGCTCGCCAGGACCGTACGCAAAGGCCGGTCTTGCAGTCCCACAGTCGCGCCTCACATCCGGTGCCAACCGAAGCAACGTAACGAGCGTCCGGTGAGAAGGCCACACCCTTGACGGAGCATCCGTGGCCTCGGAGCTGCTTCAGGCACTCACCGGAGCCGGCGTCCCACACGGAGACCACGGTGTCGTACCCGCCGGAGGCAATCAGAGCCCCGTCCGGCGAGAAGACCGCGGCATAGGCGGACGCGTACTCACCAGCCGACGCAGCCAGAAGGAGGTCGCCGGTCACGGCATCCCAGCACTTGACCGCATCCTCTTCCCATTGCTGTCCCGCGGTCAGGATGCGCGAGCCGTCAGGTGAGAAGGCCACAGCATGCGCCTCGCCATTATGAACCCAGCTCCGCACGCGTTCGCCCGTCTCGGCATTCCAGAGAGTAACGGCACCATTGCGGTGGCCCGCCACGACCTGTGAACCGTCCGGCGAGAAGCTCACCGCAAACACTTCGTAGTCGGAGTGCTTCGGGATCCCTTCGAAGACCCGCAGGCACCGGTGCGTTTCCATGTCCCAGATTCGTATCGTGCGATCCCATCCGCCCGAGACAAGACGCAAGCCGTCGGACGAGAAGTCCACCGAGGAGACCCACTTCGTATGACCCACCAGCTCGTGCTCCAGACGGAACCGCGGTACACCAATGCCGGCCACGAGGACGCGCGCTAGGAGGAGGACCACACACACCGCAGCAACTGCAAGCGTTCGCTTCAGACGAGCGACGCGCCGTCGCACGCGGGGCTTACCCGCAGTCTCGACGATCTGTGACTCGTCAACCCGGATGGGCCGGTCCGCCTCTGGCGAAGACACTCAGCCGAATCCCTTCCGCGCGGCGGCGCGCGCAGGCGTCAGGGGGACCAGGGGAGGCGCTCCCATACACCCTCACCCTCCCCTCCCACTCCCGCAGGGCGAAAATAGAACACCAGGTTCTCCCGCTCACGCTCCAGCTTCATGAACGCCAACTCAATCGCCAACTCCGACGTGTGCGACAAATCCTCCTGCGTCACGGACAACACACCCGCAAAGTCGCGCGTGCCGCCCGGCCCCACGTCAAACTTGCCCATACCCTGGTTGCGCATCGAGGAGAAACCCCAGCCCTCACCCTCGGGCGTGAACCTGGCGATCGCATGGAAACAGACCGGGTTGCCCGTGTGATTGCGGACCGTGAGCTTCCAGTGGACGCTGATCCGCTCGATGCGGGAGATCGACAGCCGTAACGTGACCGGCAAGGCGGCCTCGACAGGCGATAGCGGCCGCAAGCCATACTCGGGCGAGGTGGGATCGAGAGCGGGCAGGGAGGGCGGCGGGGGCGGCATCGCCATGCCGGCCTGGCTCAGCTCACCGGGCGGCGCAGTTGGCGGGGCAGTCGGCTCGGGCGGGAGCTCACGGCGGAAGGTGTCGGGAATAGAGGGCTCGCCGGCCTCATCGGCGCCCTCACCGGCCCCCTCATCGACGAAGAGCGGCGCCAGGACGAAGAGAAGCAGTATGAGAGCCAGCGTGGCGCCGGCGGCCCACATCCGCCTCGCACGCGCCTGATCCTCGAGAAGGAGCTTCTCCTCCAGCTCCTGCAAGTCTCGCTCGGGCTCGCCCATAGGGCCCTGCCTCCAGAAACAGCCCAACCCTCCACGGCCAGTCTAGCGGACGTGACGGGAGGAATCAACCAGACCGCGCGCCGACAACAACCCGAGGTCAGCTAAGCGCGAGGTTGACCGTGCGGATGGCCATGTCCGTTATGCGGACCTCGTTCGCGCCGCGGATGTCCGTGCTCAGGCGATCGTTCAACGGCCTGGCCCACTCCGGCGGCAGGATGGACGCGCCGAGCAACATGCCCATGATAGAGCCGACCGTGGCGCCGTTGCAGTCGGTATCGAAGCCGGGTGCGACGGCGGTCGTGACCGCGCGGGCGAAATCGCCGCCGCAAGTGAGCAGCGCAGCCGCCACAATCGAGGCGTTGCTTATCGTGTGACACCAGTCGTGGCCCACCCCCTCGTCCCAGCGGGCATGCACGCGCGCCATGAGCTCGTCGGGGCCGGCTCCGCCATCGGCCAGGGCGACGACCTCCCGCACCTCAGAGGCCAGGCGGCTGCCGCGCGGGATCTCGCCGAGGCCGGCTTCGACCACCGCACGCAGGTCTCCCTCGACGGCCGCCGCCGCAAGCATCGCCGCGACCCACATCTCACCGTAAACGCCGTTCTTGACGTGCGAGATGGAGGCGTCGCGCCAGGCGAACTCGGCGGCGGTAGCCGGATCGCCCGGGCAGACGTAACCCCAGAAATCGGCGCGGATCTGAGCGCCTATCCACTCGCGATAGGGGTTCCGCAGGCGGGCCGAGCGCGGCGGGTCGACCCCACACACGAAATTGCGATAGGCCGCACGCTCGGCCGTGCATACATGCAGCACCGGCAAGTACTGCATCCAGAACTCGGCCACATTGCCCGGCGTGAACACACGGCCGTGGCGCTCGTAGATCAGAAGCCCCGCCGCCGTGTAATTCGTGTCGTCATCGGACACCATGTGATCGACACGGTCGATGAAGGGACGATCGCTTATCGGGTATCGCTCGCTCATGTCGTCGGTGGCGGCGCCGGCGCTTACGAAGCCGCGCAGCGGCCACTGGCCCGTCTCGGCGCAAAAACCCTCGATCTGCTCCTTGCGCCAGCCCTCGAAGGGCTTGCCCAAGAGGCACCCCGCGCAACGGCCCTGCCACGCGCCGAGGATGTGATCGGAAACGACATCGCGGCCGGGCAAAGGCCGGGGCGTCTTCCACCGCGAAGCAGGGCGCAAGGCGCGGATGGGGCGGAGCTCCGACGGCTCAGACCCCTCCGCCTCCGCCGAGGCGGACAGCTCGGACACCTCGTCGAGGAGCTCATCCGCCCGAGCACGCCACGCGTCATCCTCGTTCTCGGCTCCGAGCAGCTCATCAAAACGCGCGCGCAGAGCGCTTATGTCCGTCCCCTCCTCGTCGCACTGCCGCAGCTCGGCGTGCAAGGCGTTCTTCGACGACTGGAGCCAGATGTGATACATGTAACGCTTCCTCTATCCCAGTTCGACGGCGATGACCGTGTCGAGCGGATCGGGCAAAACGGCCGGTACGGCAAGGACGGCGTCGTCGCCGGAGCGCACCAGCGGGACCTCCGAGCCGTCGCAAAGCATCCGCGCCCAGACGGCCCGACCGCCCAGGCCCGGCAAAGTCACCCTCCCCTCCCCCGGCGAGAATACATGAACATAGAGCACGCCCGGCTTGGCCGTCAGCAGCGCGCCGTCGGGCTGCGGGTGACCGGGCAAGCCACAACCGTAGATCGACTCGCCGTTGACCTTCATCCACTCCCCCACCCGCCGGAGGCGCTGCTCGTGCTCGGGCTGGATTGTGCCCAATGCCGTCGGGCCGACGTTCAATAGCAGGTTGCCGCCCTTGGACACGCACTCGACCAGCATGTGGACGAGCCGCTTCGGCGACTTGTGGGCCGCATCGTCGCGCGCGTAGCCCCAGTTGCCGTTGATGGTGATGCAGGACTCCCAAAAGAGCGGCTGCCCCGAATCGTCGCGGAGGCCATCGGGGGGTATGCGCTGCTCGGGCGTGGTGAAATCGCCTGGCAGGCCCGTGCGGTTGTTGATGATGATCTCCGGCTGGAGCCGGCGGACCATGGCGAGCAATTCCTCGCTGCGCCACTCGGCGGGGCCTTTGTCCTCAAACGTGAAGTCGAACCACATGACGTCGATGGTGCCGTAGTTGCCGAGGAGCTCCTCCACCTGCGCGTGGAGGTAGTCGCAATAGCGGGCCTGGTCGCGCGGCTTCGCCTTGGCGGCACCGTCGTCGCGGAGCGGGTGGTGGCGGTCGATGGTGTACTCGGGATGGTGCCAGTCGAGGAGCGAGTGGTAGAACCCGACCCGGAGGCCCGCGGCCCGGAAGGCGGCGAGCCACTCGGCTAGGAGATCGCGGCCCGCCGGGACGTGCATCGCCGTGTAAT
>Ga0272442_10009626_pt1 | contig 12047 bp, 10 predicted proteins | sample SSMForm2O_FD_200262 | JGI IMG/M metagenome (GOLD analysis project Ga0272442, IMG submission 200262) | Marine sediment archaeal communities from Little Sippewissett salt marsh, Falmouth, MA, United States - SSM-Form-2O | ecosystem: Environmental > Aquatic > Marine > Wetlands > Sediment ... | reverse complement strand
TGTAGTGTTTTCCGATCAGGCCCACGAGCAGTTTCCAATGCCCGGTGTTCATGTCTGAAGAGTCAATCGGATTGGGAAATGATATGGTTTCGATTTCACATTCTAACTGATAGAGTTCCGGGATTTGCTCCAACAGCTTCCCAAAATCAAAGGCTTTCAATTGCCCGGTTGCGTAATCCTGTACCATTCCAATGGTGCCACCGGTGTAGATCAGGAGTATTTTTGGTGATTCTTTCACGCCTCAGTCATTCATTTATAGGGTTGCCAGGAGCTCTCAGCCTCCAAAAACTGCTTTGGCATTTGCCGTGGTTATAGCTGCAATTTCAGCTTCGGATATCTGGTAGATTTCAGCCAGGCGCCGGGAAACACTCCGAATATAGGAACTTTCGTTCCGTTTTCCCCGATAGGGCACCGGAGCCAGGTAGGGCGCATCGGTCTCCAGAACGATATGTCTTAAAGGAATATGTTGTAAAAACTTATCTATACCCCCGTTTTTAAAAGTGACCACTCCCCCAATTCCGAGTTTCATATTCAAGGAAACGGCATGTCTGGCCTGTGCTTCTGTCCCCGTAAAACAATGGAATATTCCGAAAAGCAGATCATCTTTTTCTTCCTCGAGGACTTCAAATATCTCGTCAAAAGCCTCCCGGCAGTGAATAACGATTGGAAGTCCGTATTCCTTTGCCAAACCAATTTGATACCGGAAAGCCAGGATCTGCTCTTTCAGCAAAGACTGATCCCAATACAGATCAATACCGATCTCTCCAACGGCTACATACGAGCCGGTCCGGAGTTCCGATTCCACCCATTCGAGTTCCTTTCTGAATTCCTTCCCTACGTGGGTAGGATGCAGACCGGCCATCAATGACATGCGAGCCGGATAGGCGTCTTTAAGGGCCTTCATCGCAGGGGTGTAGGACGAATCAATAGCGGGTAGAAAAAAGTGATCCACTCCGGCCTCCAGGGCCCGCTGAATCATTTCATCCCGGTCTTCATCAAAGGCCTCCGCATACAAATGGGCATGGGTATCGATTAACTGCATAGGACAAAAATAGGGTTATCTTTGGCAAAAAAAATGCATGGCTTCCCTTAAAAAGTTTCTCAGGCAAAAAGGATTTGTCCCTGTAAAACTATCCCGTACTCAGACCGACCATTTTGAAGTGAAAGCCACTTTGAATGGGATATCTGGAAGTTTTATATTGGATACCGGGGCTTCTAACACCTGTTTGGCTCTGGACGCAGCAGAACGCTTTGGATTAATTTCCGAACCTTCAGATATCCTGGCAGCCGGTGCCGGGTCCAGTGAAATGGAAGCGCGGATTTCCAGGGGAAATTCTTTTGAAATCGGAGGTTGGAAAAAGAAAAAACTCAGGGTGGTCCTCCTGGATCTGAGTCATGTGAATTTTGCCCTGACCTCCCGGGAATCGGAGGCTGTAGATGGCATTATCGGAGCAGACGTCCTTCGAAAAGGAAAGGCTGTGATCGATTATAATAAGAAGATGCTATTTTTGAAAAATTAACTCGGTGTTCTCTAATCGGAAAAAACAAACCAAAGAACGAAAAGATTTTGGATCATAACCAAAAACCACAGAATTTTATAGATTGAGTTTTCCAGTGATACCACTCCCGGATTTTTTAAGTTTTATGCGAAAATTACTAATCCTCCTTTCTGCGATAATTACCCTAACTGGATTACAGTCCTGTTCTTCTGATGAGGATGACTACATCATCATTGATGATCCGGATGCATTAGGAGTATCCCTTTTCAAAAGGCTTGAAACCTTGTACGGCTCCACATCCATTCTTTTATTGCCGGATAGCCGTGACTATGAAAGCATTCCAAGCGATCCTAAAAACCCCTTATCAGAATCAAAAATATTGCTGGGGAAGTTGCTTTTCCATGAAACTGCAATAGGTCTTGACCCGGTTCGTTCTCAGGGGCTGCAAACGTATTCCTGCGCCAGTTGTCACCATGCAAACGCAGGTTTTCAAAGTGGCCTGAAGCAAGGGATTGGCGAAGGGGGCTCCGGATTCGGCCTTTTTGGAGAGGGCAGGGTTCCCGACAACTCCTATATCAGTATGGATTTGGATGTTCAACCGATTCGAACCCCGACCATTCTGAATACCGCCTATCAGGAAGTCATGCTTTGGAATGGGCAGTTCGGAGCAACGGGTCTGAACGAGGGTACAGAAGAATTTTGGGATGCAGATACTCCAAAAGAAAAAAATAACCTTGGCTTTCAAGGTGTTGAGACTCAGGCAATCGCTGGTCTAGGGGTTCATAGATTGAGGTGTGATCCCGAAATGATTGAAAATATGCCAGAGTATAAAGAATTGTTTGACCGGGCATTTAGCGATTTCGCTCCGTCAGAACGCTATACGGATATAAACGCAGCCAAAGCCATTGCGGCATACGAAAGAACTGTTCTAGCCAACCAAGCACCATTTCAGGAGTGGCTCAAAGGGGATAGCAAAGCTATGAATGAAGAACAGATCGGGGGAGCCCTTTTGTTTTTCGGGAAGGCAGAGTGCTATCAGTGCCACTCCGGACCCGCCCTGAGCAGCATGACTTTTCACGCCCTGGGGATGGATGATTTTGTTACCGGTGACGTTATTGGCGTTGTAGATGACAACACCAAAAAAGGAAGGGGAGGTTTCACAAAGCGCGCTTCAGACATGTATGCCTTTAAGACACCAACCATTTACAATCTCAAGGGCCTAAACTTTCTGGGACATGGAGGAAGTTTTTCATCTCTAAAGGAGATCATACAATATAAAAACGATGGTAAACCAGAAAATAAAGAGGTTCCTGCCAGCAGCCTTTCCACACATTTTTACCCATTAGGCCTGAGTGATTCAGAACTTCGCATGCTAACTGCTTTTGTTGAGGACGCCCTATTTGATCCGAATTTGGACCGATATGTTCCCGATGCCCTCCCGTCGGGATTTTGCTTTCCCGTTTCAGATCCTGTTTCACGCGAGCAATTGGGCTGTAATTAAGACGCCTCAACCTAACGCTATAAAAAAACTCGGTCAAATATCACCGGGTTTTATTTTGACATGGGTAGAACCTAAAGCTCGAGGGATTTTTCAACGGCCCCGTCCATAAGATGTTCCACAGGGTTTTCAATGGCTTCTTTGACAGCTACCAGAAAACCGACAGATTCCTTACCGTCAATGATACGGTGATCATAAGACAAGGCTACATACATTACCGGAGCAACTACAATAGCCCCATCCTTAACTACAGGGCGTTCCACGATGTTGTGCATCCCGAGGATACCGCTTTGGGGGGGATTGATAATCGGAGTGGATAACATAGACCCGAAAACGCCACCATTTGAAATCGTAAAAGTACCACCGGTCATTTCGTCTACGGTAATCTCACCGTCCCGGGCCCGGATGGCCAGCCGCTTTACTTCGGCTTCCACTCCCCTGAAAGTAAGATTCTCGGCATTGCGTATGACCGGTACCATAAGGCCTTTCGGTCCGGAGACTGCAATACTGATGTCACAAAAATCATAGGTAATCATCTCCTTCCCGTCGATCATGGAATTAACAGCCGGATACATTTGAAGTCCGCGTATAACCGCTTTGGTAAAAAAGGACATAAAGCCAAGGCTTACGCCGTGCTTTTCCTTAAACGCTTCCTTGTATTTTGCCCGTAAGTCAAAAACAGCAGACATATCCACCTCGTTAAACGTCGTTAACATGGCGGTTTCGTTTTTGGCAGAAACCAGGCGTTCGGCAACCTTTCTTCGGAGCATGGACAGTTTGCTGCGGCTCTCGCTCCTGGATCCACCACCGGGAGTACCCATAGATGGAACTGCACTGACCGCGTCTTCCTTAAGGATGCGACCATCTTTGCCTGTGCCCTGAACCTGTCCAGGGTCAATACCTTTTTCTTCGAGAATTTTACGGGCTGCCGGAGAGGGCGTGCCCGTGGCATGTGTCGTCGGTTGAGGTTTCTTTTCCTCAGGGGCCTTAGGAGCCTTTGCCGGTTGTTCCGCGGCCTTGCCAGTGGCAGGTGCAGTCGTCTGTGCTGCATCTCCCTCAGGTTTTGGCGCACTGGTATCGATAAGACAGACCACCTCGCCAACACCAACAGCATCCCCTTCTTCGGCCTTCAGGGTAATAGTCCCACTGGCCTCAGCAGGGAGTTCGAGGGTTGCTTTATCGGAGTCCACCTCCGCAATGGCCTGGTCCTTTTCTACGTAGTCTCCATCACTGACCAGCCATTCGGCAATCTCAACCTCGGTAATAGATTCCCCGGGTGAGGGGACTTTCATTTCTAAAATCATGCAGTGCAGTATTTAGTGTATTAATCGATACGTTTGATAAAATCTTCTTTTACAGGTATGTACTCTTCTCGAGGCGCTCCATTGACCAATATTCGACTGAATACCAATCGCGCACCTGTCGCCTTGTGAATGTCGCGGGTATTCTGCAGTTGCAAATGCAGGTGGGGCTCCGTGCTGTTCCCGGAATTCCCACATTTTGCAAGCACCTGACCCTTTCGCACTTTGTCCCCTTCTCCCACAGCCAGTGAGCCCTCCTTTAAATGGCACATCAGGATAAACTCCCCCATTGCCGTTTTCAGTACGAGGGTGTTCCCCGTAGGCTGTATTGGATTTGTTTCCCCGGGTACGTTATCCCGAACTCCATCCACTGCCATGACCACGGTGGCGTCGCAGGGCGCCAGAATTTCAGCACCAAAGGCGAAATAACTCTCATTATCAAGGGGATTCCCCCTGAAAGAAGCTCCGTCCGCAACCTTAAGGATGTCGTAGGCAAATTTTTGATTGACATCAGCCATATGATAATTCAAAGCTTCCGTCTCCCCTCCCCAATATACAAACCATTCACCGTGGAAAGGCAGGTCCATGGGAGTAAGATTTCGCTTGAGGATTGCTTCGGAATCGCTATCCCCAAGAACTTCCCCAAACCGCGAAGCCTTATCTTGAGCGCATATGGGCACAAGGATTAGGCAAACGAAAATAAGGCAGAAGTATCTCATTTGGCCTTTGTCGTTTTCAGCGTCGTCAGGGACTGGTTGTCTTTTTCCTTATCAAAAACGTAATCGATAACCTGCTGATGCCGCAATTTGGAACGAACCGCACTCCCGGCAGCAGGAGAGGCGTAAAATCTGCGGGAGGCTACACGAAACTGGCGGGCATCCGGGAAGTGCATTAACAAATGACTCCAGGCTCCCATATTTCTGGGCTCTTCCTGTGCCCAGACGATATCATCCGCATTTTTATATTTGGAAAGGATCTCCCGAATCTGTTCACTGGGCACGGGGAAAAGCTGTTCCAGACGCACCAAAGCGACGTCATCCCTTTGGAGTTCCTCCCGCGCAGCGAGAAGATCGTAATAGAACTTCCCGGTACAGAAAACCAGTGATTTTACCTGGTCTTTACGCACCTGGCTATCATCGATAACTTCCTGAAAACTTCCCTCTGCAAAATCAGCTACAGAAGAAACGCATTTGGGGTGTCGCAGCAAACTTTTTGGAGTAAAGACAATCAGGGGTTTGCGATACTTTACAAGCATCTGACGCCTCAGCAGGTGGAATAAACTCGCAGGCGTGCTGCAATCGGCCACAAACATATTGTCGCGGGCACAGAGTTGCAGGTAGCGCTCCATACGGGCAGAGGAGTGCTCCGCCCCCTGTCCTTCATAGCCGTGGGGGAGCAACATCACCAGGCCATTTTGCAATTTCCATTTATCTTCGGCAGAGGATATATACTGATCAATAATGATCTGGGCCCCATTGCTGAAATCCCCGAATTGGGCTTCCCAAATGGTAAGGGTATTCGGACTTGCCATGGCATATCCGTAGTCGAAGCCGAGGACACCGTATTCCGAAAGCAGTGAATTATAAATCTGGAATCGACCCTGTTTTTCTTTTATCTGATTTAGCAAAAGGATTTCCTCTTCGCTATCATCAACCTTGACTACTGCATGCCGATGAGAAAAAGTTCCGCGTTCCACATCCTGACCGGTCATACGTACATCATATCCCTGATCCAGTAGCGACCCATATGCCAGAAGCTCGCCCATGGCCCAGTCCAGAGTATCGGTTTCAAAAAACATCTTGCGCCGATCACCGATCAGACGTTCAATTTTTCTAAGGAATTTTTTTCCCTCAGGCAGTTCTGAAATAGCTTTGGCGATGACCTCAAGTCGCTCCCTGGGGACCGACGTATCTACACGGTTCATCATTACTTCTTCTTTCACGCGCTCAAAACCACTCCACTCATCCTGCATAAACGGCTTGATAACCGTCCGCTCTTCCTTGCGGCTATCTTCCAATTCTACTTCAAGGCTCTCTTTGTATTTCTTCTCCAGCCCCTGAACATACTTGTCGTCAATAACGCCCTCAGCGATCAGTTTTTCCGCATAGATATCCCTCGGATTCTTATGGGCGGAGATCATTTTATACAGTTTGGGCTGTGTAAATCGGGGCTCATCCCCTTCATTGTGCCCGTATTTGCGATATCCGAGCAAATCCAGAAATACATCACTGCGAAAACGCATGCGATATTCCAGTGCAAAAAGGGAGGCGTGGACTACGGATTCCGCATCATCTGCATTTACGTGTAATACCGGAGACAAAGTAACTTTGCCTACATCCGTACAATAGGTAGAGGTTCTTCCGTCCAGATAATTCGTGGTAAAACCGATTTGATTATTGACTACAATGTGAATAGTACCGTCCGTACGATACCCGTCAAGCCCTGCCATCTGTACGACTTCATAAACGACACCCTGGGCGGCAATTGCGGCGTCCCCATGAACGAGTATGGGAAGGACCTTAGAAAAATCTTCAGGATAGTGCATGTCTTGTTTGGCCCTGGCAATGCCCTCGACAACGGGCCCGACAGCTTCCAGGTGAGAAGGGTTCGGGGCGATATTCATATTGATGAGCTCTCCGGAGTCCGTCCGGCGTTCAGAGGTCCACCCGAGATGGTATTTTACATCCCCATCGAAGATTTCCTGTTCGTAATCCTTCCCATCAAATTCACTAAAGATATCCCGTGCCGCTTTTCCAAAAATGTTGGTCAATACGTTGAGTCGCCCCCTGTGGGCCATCCCCATCGTAAACTGGCGAACCCCGAGTTCCGCAGCCCGCTCGACTATGGCGTCAAGGGCCGGGATCAGGCTTTCATTCCCCTCGAGGGAGAAACGCTTCTGCCCGACGTATTTGGTGTGTAGAAAATTCTCAAACGACACCGCCTCATTCAGCTTAAAGAGGATGTGCTTCTTTTGGTCAGCCGTAAAGTCGGGGTGGTTGTCATTTACGTTGAGCCAGTCCTGTATCCAGGCAACCCGCTCTGGCTTGCGGATGTACATATACTCCACTCCAATGGCATCGCAATATATCCGTTGTAAGTGCTGGATAATCCCGGCCAACGTGCTGGGTCCAATGCCGAGGACTTCCCCTGCGCTAAAGACCGTGTCCAGGTCCGATGGTTCCAGGCCAAAGTTTTCAATTCCGAGTTTGGGCGAATACTTTCTTCGTTCACGAACCGGGTTGGTCTGTGTAAACAAATGCCCCCGGGAACGATAGCCATCGATAAGCCGGATCACCTGAAACTCCTTTTGCATGGATTGGGGCATCGCAACGGAGGCACCTCCCCCGGTATGAACCAATCCCTGTTGAGAATCAATGCCTATTTCTTCCAGGGCACTCTCCATTCCAAAATCAAATCCCTGGAAAAAAGCCCGCCAACTGGGCTCCACCCTGTCCGGGTTTTCGAGATACTGGTCGTACAAATCTGAAAAAAAAGCGGTGTGAGCCGCATTCAAAAAGGAATACTTATCCATTAAAAGTTTTGCTTTGGCGCTACAAAATTAAGTGATTAAAAATACAACATTCAAGACTTATTACCTTAATTTGGAGATAAATCATTCTTGTTGATTTAAAAATCCTGAAGATCGAGGCAAACACCATTTTAATTCTAATTTTATGAATTGAGATGAAATTTATTTTGAAAATGAAAAATTTATTTATTGTATTCTTTTTTTTGGTTACTTATTGCTCATCGTATGCCCAAACAGTTGGCGATAAAAACCCCATGCTCACGGATAGATTTTTAGCCAGGGCAGCATTATTTGTGCCTTCAAGAGCGTTCCAGGTAGGCGTAAATGGAAATATTGAAACTGAAAATACTGGGGATATAGATTTTGATGAAACCTTTGGCCTGGGCGGGACTCAAAACACCCTTAATCTGGATTTTATGTGGAGATTCTCCAAATCCAAATTATGGTCTGTACGCGGGCAGTATTTCAGCGTTGGTGCAGAAAAAGAAACTACATTAGACAGGGAGATTGAATGGGAGGATGTCACTTACCCGGTGGGGGCTTCAGTTAAAGGAGGTTTTGGGCTGAAATTATACAGGACCTTTTTTGGGAGAGTTATAAGTACGGGTCAAAAACATGAACTGGGTGGAGGCCTGGGTTTTCACGGGCTTAATACCAATGTTTTTATTGAAGGGGAGGCTTTTATTAATGATGCTTCAGCTGGATTTAGAAGAGAGAGTGTAAAGGCATTTCTTCCCCTGCCGAACCTTGGGGTTTGGTACTTTTGGGCGCCTGCTCCGAAATGGGCATTTTCTGCTGAGGTTGACTGGTTCGGTATAAAAATTGGCGAATATTCCGGGGGCTTATGGAATCTAAGTCCCGGTGTTACTTTCCAGCCTTTTAAGACTATTGGTTTTAGTGTGAAGTACCATTATATCAATTATTACGCGAATGTTAATCAAAATAATTGGAATGGTAGTTTTGATATGATATATCAGGGGCCTTCCATTGGTTTAAATGCTAATTTCTAAAAGTACGTATTTTGCACTCCAAAAGATCAAAACATGAAACTTGTGACCCACACATTTATTTCCAAACCTGCTAAATGGCTGTTATTCCTGTGTTTTTTAGGTATTTGCTCAGTGAGTACGGCCCAATACGGAAATAACAATCCCTCTTTCTGGTCAAATGTTCGTTACGGGGGAGGCGTTGGTTTGTCTTTTGGTAATGATGCATTCCTGATCAGCCTTACCCCTCAGGCCATCTACCAAATAAATGACTTCCTGGCAGCAGGTGTAGGACTCAATTATACATATTCAAAAGTAGGGGATACAAGTTTCAATGCCCTGGGTGGAAGCTTGATTACCCTGGCAAACCCAGTCGCGGCCCTCCAACTTTCTGCGGAATTCGAACAGTTATATGTCAATCAGGATTTTGGATTTTTTAGTGAAGATTACTGGGTGCCTGCCCTGTATCTGGGTATAGGCTACGCTGCCGGACCGGTCACTTTCGGGATTCGGTACGATGTATTATACGATGACTTCAAAAGCTTGTATTCGACCCCATGGCTTCCTTTTGTCCGGGTCTATTTCTGATCGGAATCAGACCCCGGGTAATTCCGGCGCCATTGAATTTTCTGCCACTCCCGTTTTAATATCAGACCGCTGAGCTGATGTGCAGCCTCTACAGCATCCGCGGGGTCAATCCCCTGAAAGTCCCGTTCGGGCAGGTCCACAGCATACATCAGATTGAGATACTGGTCAAAATGCTCCATCAAGAGCAGATAAATACTCTCCTTAAAGGTTGAAAAAATTTCGGGTATATCCTCAGCGAGCAGATACTTTTCCGGTATCGAAAAATCGAGTCCGGCCCGGCCATAATCTTTTTGAAGTTGGAGAATCAGGGTGTCGAGCAATCCGGAATTACGGGCTTGTTGGAGCACTTGCAGGCCCCCTGCACTACCTTCCGTCTCATGACCCCCGGCGTTCGACAATTCCCCAGAGTTTTAGTTTTTATGGATTACCCCATCTTTCATCACAAAACGAACCGATTTCAGCACGCCGACGTCCCGAATCGGATCCCCGTCTACCGCAATGATATCTGCGAGAAACCCCGCCTTGAGCTGACCGAGTTCTGAGCCCATACCCAGAAGGGAAGCATTCGTAATGGTCGCGGCGCGCAAGGCCTCTTCAGCGGGCATTCCCGCCTCCACCATATATCCGAATTCCTGGGCATTTGTCCCATGTGGAAAAACTCCTGCATCCGTACCAAAGGCAATGGGTACGCCCCGCTTATAGGCCCTGGCAAACGTGTTCTGAATCTGCGGCCCTATCTCTCGCGCTTTCTGGGCTACAACAGGTGGAAAAAATCCGGGGATTTCAGCGTTCTTCGCGGCTTCTTTTCCGGCGGAAATCGTCGGGACCATGTACACCCCTTTTTCCTTCATCAGATCCATGGTGGCTTCACTCATCAGGGTTCCGTGTTCGATAGTTTGAATACCTCCCTCAATGGCACGGCGCATCCCTTCGTCTCCATGGGCATGCGCGGCGGTAAGCATTCCATAGTCTTTGGCCGTATTGGTTATGGCGCGTATTTCTTCCACCGTAAACTGGGGGTTCTGACCATTTTTGGCCACACTCAGGACCCCACCAGTTGCCGTAATCTTAATGACATCCGCGCCTTCCTTATACCTCTGACGCACTGCCTTTCGCCCGTCCTCCGGTGAATTGACTACTCCATCTGCCGGCCCGGGATCTCCCATGAGTTCCATACTCCTGCCATTGGTGGGATCCGCGTGCCCGCCGGTAGTGGCAATAGCTTTTCCACAAGTAAACAAGCGCGGGCCCGGGGTAAGCCCGGAAGAAATTGCCTTACTTAAAGCGATATTGACCCCGGAGCCCCCCAGGTCGCGTACTGTGGTAAATCCTGCCATAAGGGTGCGCCGGGCATACACAGCGGATTCAAAAGCCACATCTGCGGGATTCATGGTGAATCGTTTTATATAGGTCGTAGGGCTGAATTCACTTTCAATATGCACGTGCATATCGATTAAACCGGGAAGTACCGTTGAGGTGCGAAGATCGATCACGGAATCTGCTGAGGCTCCCACTACATAGCCGTCCCGCACTTCAGCGATCCGGTTTCCATCAATCACAAGGGTTTTCTCCTTGACGAGTTTCCCCGTGGAGACGTCCAGCATTTGCCCGCATTGTATAAATTTTTTCTGTGCCAGACCCGTGGATACAAAGGCCAGCATAATAAGGGTTAACAGGTTTTTCATAAAGGTTGGTTGTTATAATTGGTTATTTCTTTCGTACTTTCTGTTCCCAGGACCAGGCCGATTGCATAGCATCGTCCAGGGTAGACTCCGCACGCCACCCCAGGTCATCATTGGCCTTCCGGGTATCGGCGTAGGCACTGATTATATCTCCGGGACGCCGGTCTACAATTTTATAATCCAGGGACTTCCCACTGACCCGCTCAAAACTCTGGATGACCTCCATGACGGAACTTCCCGTACCGGTCCCTACATTGAAAACTTCGTAATTCACTGCATTCTCGCCCTTTAAAAGTCGCTGCATCGCAATGACATGCGCCCTCGCCAAATCCACCACGTGAATATAATCCCGAATACAGGTGCCATCAGGGGTCGGGTAGTCATCCCCGAACACCGAGAGCTGTTCCCGCATTCCGATAGCCGTCTGGGTAATGAAAGGGACCAGATTCTGAGGCACCCCAAGGGGAAGTTCCCCGATTTCCGCCGAGGGGTGAGCTCCTATGGGGTTAAAATACCGAAGGGAAATAGCCTGTAACCCGGGCCTGACTTTACAGGTGTCCCGGATGATCTCCTCCCCGATTTGTTTGGTATTCCCATAAGGGGATTCCGCAGGTTGTACCGGAGCGTCTTCAGTAATCGGCATGGTCTCGGCCTGCCCATATACGGTACAGGAAGAACTGAATATAAAATGGGCCTGCTCCTTTGCGGTAAGTCCTTGCAATAAATACACCAGGGTGGCGAGGTTGTTTTCATAGTACAGCAAAGGCTCCTCTACACTCTCCCCTACGGCCTTGGAAGCCGCAAAATGAATAATCCCCTGGAGATCTGGGTATTTATTGAAAAAGTGACGGACCTTTTCGCGTTCCCTGAGGTCAAATTTTTCAAAAAGGGGCCGGATACCCGTAATCCGCTCAATTCCGTCAAGTACGCTTTCGGAAGCATTGGAACAGTTGTCTACAATGAC